>Ga0209395_1001195_pt1 | contig 36919 bp, 35 predicted proteins | sample GOMGulsemesocosm_3_FD_184635 | JGI IMG/M metagenome (GOLD analysis project Ga0209395, IMG submission 184635) | Methane-oxidizing microbial communities from mesocosms in the Gulf of Mexico - GOM9D Gulf of Mexico (SPAdes) (version 2) | ecosystem: Environmental > Aquatic > Marine > Cold seeps...
TATTGGTAGAATTAGCCAATTGACGCTGTGAGTTCAGAGATTGAACATTACTATTAACTACTAAAGCCATTTAAATACTCCCGGGTATATCACCCAATAAAAAGATTATTAGACGAAGCGATTAATCGTAATGGTCAATGCTTCTTACAATCTTTATCGGACGAACTAATAATAACTTTAAGTTTTTATTGGATTATTATTAAAAACAACACAAGTAACTAAATAATAAGGATTTAAGTGGCTTTTTTTCTTGGGGTAACTTGATATTTTTGTAAAGAACGAAAAGAAGATGGTCTAGCCAAACAAATAACACAATGACTTATTTGCCGAAGTTATCTAAATTCAAAACAAAAAAAAGCTCTTATAAGAGCTTTTTTCGAATTTATTTTTAGTAATAAATTTATTGCAATAACGATAGTGCAATTTGGGGTTGTTGGTTCGCTTGCGCCAACATTGAACTCGAGGCTTGTTGCAATACGGTGCTTTTCGCTAGGGAAGCACTTTCTGCCGCGTAATCAGTGTCCATAACGCGTGAACGTGACGCTGACAAGTTCTGTGCGGTATTATCATTACTACGAATGACTGAGCTAAAGCGATTTTGTTTCGCACCAAGATCGGCACGCGTACCATTCACTGTTTGCAAAGCTACATCAATTTTACCGATTGCAGTTGATGCTTGAGCTGCTGTAGAAACTGTCGGCGTACTAATAATGACTGAAGCTGCAAAATCTTGCCCTATTGATAAACGAATAGTTTGACCACCATCAGCACCAATTTGAAAGTCTTTACTTGTATAGGTACCGTTTAGCAAGTTCTCGCCAGCAAAACTCGCTTGATCAGAAATTCTGGTTAGCTCGTTAGCAAGCTCTTGAAACTCTGCATCTAGTGCCGTTCTATCAGAATCACTATTTGAGCCGTTAGCTGATTGTACCGACAGTGTTCTCATACGCTGTAATGCATTGGTGAATTCATCTAACGCACCCTCAGCAGTTTGCGCTAAAGAAATACCATCATTTGCATTTCGTGTTGCCTGGTTTAAACCGTTAATTTGTGCTGTTAAACGATTAGATATTTGTAATCCCGCGGCATCATCTTTTGCACTATTGATTCGCTTACCAGAAGATAAACGCTCAAAGTTTGTTGATAAGGCGTTGGTAGAGTTATTCAAACTACGCTGTGAATTCAGCGATGCTATATTACTATTTACGACTAAAGCCATTGCTATCATCTCCTAATGTTAGGTAGTGGTTCTTTGCTGATAACAACATCTCTACGGAACCACAGTGTATAATTTTTGACACATAAACATAAAAGCATATTACGTGCCACAAAGTTGTTTTAAATATAATTAAATAAGGATAAATCTTTTATTTGTACGAAAGTTTGCTGGGCAGCTTGCAGAGCCACTTGTGATTGTTCAAAGTTAGCAATTGCTTTTGCAAAGTCTAAATCTTCAACATTAGACTTTCCTTTGCTGTATACGAGCTCAGCATCTAAGTGATTACTCTTTTGATTTTCAATAAGTTTTCCACGTATACCTGCATCAGTTTGTCTAGAAGTCATATGGTTTAGTGCATTTTCTAACTGATCCAAAATAGCCTGATAATCGACCTGATGCTGCTCTTTGTTAGGGGCAGAGGTCCCCGTATTCATCCAGTCAATCGCCGACTGTATCGTATCAAAAATGCTAATATTTTCTTCTGGCGTAAGTTTAAGTTGGTCACCGGGCAAAGGATTGCCGCTTATTTGAACTTCAATTCCATTAAAGGCAACCGTTTGCCCAGGAGTAAAAGTCGTTGTTGGATAAACAACAGCACTATTACCATCAGTTACCGTTAAATCGCTAGGAGCAGAAAAAGTAAAAGTGTAATCAGGCGGGAAACCGACACTGTCGTATGCACTAGGAGTAGAAATTCTTGCGCTTGTTAAAGATAACCCCGACGTATTAGTAATATAATTCGCACTAAAATCGCCAGTCTCATTACTGACCTTTTCAAAAGCAGCTTCACCCGATTGATTGAGCTCAACCATCACATTTTTCGCTATCTGAACTTCTCGAGCTCCATTGTCGCCAAAATATTTAATGCTATTATCTGGTTGCAATGCAAATGGTTTTTTATCTGTTTGGTACCCTGCAAAAATATACCCTCCAGTTTCATCTTTGGTATTGGCAATGTTCAATAGTTCTTGTTGGCTATTATCCCCTAATTTAGCAAGGGCTTTTAAATCAACATCAGACAAAGAACCATTATTTGCTTGCACAAATAGCTGCTTGAGTTTTTGCATTACTCCTTCAGCATTTTGAAAAGACGTATCCTGTAAACTCGTTCTATTTTGAGCTTGAGTAATATTTCTTTGATATTTTTCTATATTCAGTAATTCGTTTTTATATCCCGCCAACGTCCCATAAGAGACAGCATCATCTTTTGCCGTTAAAATACGTTTTCCACTAGTAATATAGTTAGCTTGTTCATTAACATCAGACTGTTTATTAGTAAGCTGTTGACTATTTTGAAAATAAAACTGAGCTGTAGATACGCGCATAATTTCTTCCTAGCGAGACGCTTGTAATAAGGTGTCGAAAATTGTGTTGGCAATTGAGATGATTCGAGATGATGCTTGATACGCTTGTTGAAACCTCATCAAATTTGCGGCTTCTTCATCCAAGTTAACACCCGATATTTCTTGATTGCGATTATACGCTTGGGTATATAAAGCTTCGGCAGTATCGGAAACTAATTCAGCGGTACTTGCTTTGCCACCGACATCTGATGCTGAAATAGCTAAACTCTGACTGAATGTTTCACTGCCACCATTTACCACACCTTTTTCTTGGGTTAGCGCCATTAAAGTGGCATTACGACCATTACCACTACCAAAAGCGTCACCAATAGTGAATTTTTCAGGTGCTAAAGCGCCTTGTCCCTTGGGTTGGCCAGTGATTTCTATTTGAAAAACTGCCGTTCCAGGGGATGGTGGCATATCAATCGTCGCACTGTTGCCCGATAAAAAAGTTCCCGACGCTATAGCACCGACAACAGATGGTGGAGTTGGAGGTGGTGATAAAGGGTCAGCGTCATAAACACGATAAGAAAAAACACCAGCAGCGCTTTCATAAACATCAACGGATAAGCCTTTATTGGTGGTATTAACATAGTTCCTTGCAGCGACAGGGTCCGTTACATTAATGATATTAATTTTACCATCACTTACATTCTTCGCTGAGACATCAACACTTAAAGCTGTACTCGCGGCAATACCTTTGCTATCAGTTAAAGTAACGTCCATAAATGAAGCACTATTTTCAGTTGGTCTGATAATAAAACTATCATCAGGCGATGGTGCTCCAGAGAGTTCTTGAAATTCGAAACCATAAGCGGGGTTTGACGGTGTATAGGTACCGGAACCCGGCGCACCAAGATTTTGCACATTGCCGTCATTCATATTTGTCATGATGTAATCTGTACCATCAAAACGAATTTCAAATTCATCGGTGGGTACTTTAGTAATGTCGGTAATATTAATACTCGATGCTAAATTACCCGCATTGTTTGATGGCACAAGTACGCGGCTAGCTTGCAATGTAGGTGAATTTATATCGGTGAATAGATTCAGTCCTTGTAAGGCATTTAAGTCTAATCCTTCTGACTGTGACTGATTTAGTGTTTGAGATATCGCCATTGCCATACGATCAACTTCACGTCTTAATTGAGGTAAATGCTCATCTTTGAATTCAAATTTAGCAGCAATTGCTCCGCCTAACGTAGAACCATTTATTGCGACTGAGCTATTAGGACTCTTTAATATCAATTCAATTTTTCTTGGATCTGGATCGCCAGCATTAACACTCACGGATAATGGCGTTATGCCGGCCACCAACGTAGCACCACTACCGATCATGACAGTCATTACACCATGATCATCAACAATGGTATTAACCGAAGTAAGTTCACCTAGTTCACTTACAAGTCGATCTCGCTTATCAAGTAAATCATTAGGCTGACCATTGATTGTTTCGCTTTTCTCTTGAAGTATATTTTCATTAATTTTTGCAAGCTCTTCAGCAATTTGAGAAATTTTATCAGCCATCTGTAAAATTTCACCATTCGTAGACTTTTCTAATTGTTCTATATTATCGTTTAGCGATCTAAAGTCTGAAGCTAAAACACCGGCTTGATTGAGAACGATACTTCGTAACCCCAAATCACTTGGATTATCAGCGATACCATTCATAGTTTGATAGAATTTATCAATGGAGTTGTTAATAGCCTTTCCGGAAAAAGACATGATTTCGTTGAGTTGATCTAAATCTTTGTGCAAAGTATCAGCGTTACCTAAATTACTTTGATTATGAAGTTGTTCTTTATAAGTAAATTGATTATAGATACGAGTGATATCTTGAACATAGGTGCCAGAGCCAACAAAGTTGCCACCACTATAGAGCCCAACAGATGAGTTTTGCTCTGCGCGCTGTCGATTAAAACCTTCGGTATTAACATTGGCAATATTGTGGCCAGTTGTCGCCAACTGCTGCTGTGCGGCAAGTAAACCACTAACACCTGTGTTATATAAGCTAACCGACATGACTTCACTCCTAACCTAACTAAAGCTCTATGCATAATTAATGCTGAGCTGCGTATTTACTTATTCAGTAAACTGGTTACGGTTCGAAGTGTTCCCTTAATTTTTTCTGCGTATTTGGGATCCGTCGCATAACCAGCACTCTGTAGGTTATGCAGGAAGTGTTCCACATCGCCAGCTTTATCTAATGCGTTTTTATAACGTTCGCTATTTGACAAAAAATTGATGTAGTCATTAACGCTATCGCCAATGGACTCGTAAACTCTAAACGGTTCACGTTTCTTAACCATAGCGCCTTGTTCAAATTCGAGGGTTTCTTTGTTGGTCTTGTCACCATTCCAACGTTTATCAGCTTTAATATTAAACAAGTTATTAGAACTTTGACCATTTTCAGTTTTTATTATTTTTTGACCCCAGCCTGTTTCTAACGCGGCTTGAGCGATAACAACTTCAAATGGTACATTAAGCTTTTCTTCGACACGTTTAGCATCTGCGGTTAATGCGGTAACGAAATCTTTCGGTTGGTGATACTCAGGCTCTTGCATGGCAAGTGTTTTATAAACCGATGTTTTTTCATTTAACGAATTAACGCTAGTTGACGAAGAAGGTGCTCGCTCTGGCACACTAAATAATGCATTGGGGTTATTTTTTGAATGATCGTCTGAGTCATTACTTTGACGATCCTGGGCAGAAATAAGGATCCCTTCAGATACAATCGACTTCCCTTTATTTACCTCTTCGTTAAGCAAGCCATTACTTTTACTAAAACGAGTATCGCTGCGTAATAATGATTGTGAAGTGAAGCTTTCAGTATCACCACCTAATTGGCGAACAATTAAATCAGATAAACCTAACGAACCGTTATTAGATAATTCTAACGACATTTGTTGGTCGTGCATATCGCGATAAAATTTGGTACTTTCAGAATTGAAAGGGCTGTCTGACTCTAAAACTTCTTGTGCTTTACGCATACTTTTCATCAACATTTGCATAAAAATAGCTTCAAACTGCTTAGCAGCAGTTTGTAACGCAGCATCTTTTGAGCCTTGATCAGTTTCTTTTGACTGCTGACGAATAGAGTTTAAGCCATTGATGTCTAGGAAATTCTGAGAATTAGCCGTCACCGATGCTTGCGGTGCAAATGAAGATAATGAAGATTGAGTCGGTGAAGTCATAGGGATTTATTGATCATTAAATAATGATCAATTCTCCACGTAATGCACCGGCTTGTGACAACGCTTCCAGTATTGCCATTACATCACCAGGGCCTGCACCAATTTCATTAATAGCTCGAACCAATGTGTCTAGACTCACTCCAGGATTAAAAACAAACATGCGGTTGTCATCTTTATTGACGTTAACTATGGATTGATTTGTAGCAACGGTATCACCATCAGAAAAAGCATTAGGTTGGGAAACGTCTCGCGTTTCATTAATCGTGACCGTAATACCACCATGAGTGATTGCCGCAGGTAACAAACGTACATCAGAGCCAATAACGATTGTACCGGTACGAGAATTAACAATGACCTTTGCCGATGGGCGTGAAGGTTCAAACTCAATATTTTCTAATGCGGCAAGAAAACTTACCCGTTGGCTAGCATCTCTTGGCGCATTAACTTGAATGGAAGTAGCATCAATCGCTCGCGCAATAAATGTTGCTGGGTCGTTGATATTCGCGAATTCACTGTTAATGGCCCTTTCTAAACTTCTTGCACTGCTAAAATCTGAATCTCGTAAATTAAAGGTGATATAGTCGCCGGTAGTAAAAGGTGATACAACTTCACGTTCAACTGTAGCACCATTTGCAATACGACCTACTGTGGGTGTATTTACAATAACTTTTGAACCATCTAAGCCCTCAGCTCCCATACCACTGACCACTAAACTACCTTGAGCAACCGCATAAGCATTTCCATCAATACCCATTAAAATAGTTTGAACGAGCGTACCACCACGTAGACTCTGCGCACTGCCCATTGAAGAAACCGTTATATCAATTCTTTGACCGGGCTTGGAAAATGCAGGTAATTCAGCATGAACAGCAACCGCAGCAACATTTTTAATTTTCGGTTTTAAATTACTCGGCATGGTGATGCCAAAATTACTTAACATGGTTTTAAAACTTTGCTCGGTAAATGGGCTTTGTTCACCAGTTCCAGGTAGCCCCACCACCAAACCATAGCCAATTAACTGGTTACTACGTACACCAGCTACGTCAGCTAAATCTTTTATTCGCTGAGCATAGTTCATCGTGCTAAACAAAAGTGTTAGCGCTAATATAGTCACTTTTATACTTCTAGAAAAAGTGTTCATAATAATACCTACTGAAAATCTTTATTGAATAAAGCTAAGATTGAACAAGCACTACAGTGGCCACCAACCGCTACTGAAGAATTTAGATAACCAACCTTGTTCTTGTGTATCTGCAAAAGTCCCTGTTCCTGCATACTGAATACGAGCATTGGCAATTTTACTCGAAATAATGGTATTGCCAGAGCTAATATCTTGTGCGCGAATGATGCCGGTTAATCGTATATATTCATCACCGTTGTTAAGACTCATCCACTTTTCACCACGGATCATTAAATTCCCGTTGGGCAAAACACGTAAAACATGAACAGAAATATTGCCGCTTAAGCTATTGCCTTGGTTAGTTTTTGAGTCACCTTTAAAATCAGAACCTTGTTTAAAACCAAATTGTAACGCATCATTTTTAAAGTTTACTGCTGCACCACCTAAACCAATAATAGGGTCTAGTTGTGCACTGTTTTCTTTTTTCAATTCGGTTTTAGCATTTTTTTGAGCCTGTGTACTTTCACTCAAAATAACGGAGATAATGTCGCCCACACGATGAGCTTTAGAATCGGAGTAAATATTGTTGACGTAATTTGCTTTAAATAGCGATCCTGTTGGAACAATCGACGATTCTTCCATTTCAGGTAAGATTGGCGCGAAATCAGGATCATCAGGTAATGTTTTCGCCTGTTCAATACTGGCGCAACCTGAAACGAATAGAGCTAAAAACAATAATGCTAAGGGCGTTTTCATAAGAGTATCCTTAAACGTTATAACTGTTGATTAATGTAACTAAGCATTTGGTCAACAGCTGAAATAACTTTCGAATTCATTTCATAGACACGTTGACTTTCAATCAAATTAACTAATTCTTCCGTTGTATTTACGTTCGATGTTTCAAGTGCACCCTGCACTAACATGCCAAAACCTTCTAAACCTGGAACCCCTTCTTGTGGTGCTCCACTGACTGCGGTTTCAATATATAGGTTTTGCCCAATAGGTTGTAAGCCTGTAGGATTTACAAAGTTAACGGTATTAATTTGACCAATAACAGCGGGATCTGGCTGCCCCTGTAAAGTGACTGACACTTCTCCATCTTGAGAGACGATAATACTTAACGCATCTTGTGGAATAGTAATTTGTGGCTGAAGTAAGTAGCCAGCTCCAGGGGTAACCATGTTGCCTTCTTCATCCATGGTAAATTGACCATTACGTGAATAAGACGATGTACCGTCAGGTAGTTGTACTTCAAAAAAGCCTTCACCTTGGATCATTAGATCTAAAGCGTTATCGGTGGTTTGCATATCACCTTGGGTATGAATTTTTTGCGTGGCAACGACTTTTGTTCCGGCACCAAGCATTAACCCTGAAGGCATTTCAGTATCTTGTGCTGAACGGCCGCCTGGTTGATTTATCGTTTGATAGAGCAAATCTTCAAATACCGCACGGCTTTTCTTATAACCAATGGTACTTGCGTTTGCTAAATTATTAGAGATTACCGCAATATCTTTACTTTGCGCATCTAATCCTGTTTTACTTATCCATAATGCTGGGTTCATAAATCACCTCAAAAATTATATATTTAAATTAGAAAGCACGTAATAAAGATGCTGAACTCGCATCAATTTCTTCCGCTGTTTTCATCAACTTTAATTGCATTTCAAACTGACGCTGCAAAGAAATCATCGCGGTCATTTCCCCAATTGGGTTTACGTTACTTGACTCAAGCATGCCACTTTCTACTTTGACATTTACATCAGCATCTTCATTCCGTCCATCTTTGCGACGAAAAAGGCCATCAGAGCCTTTGGCTAACTCTTGAATACGAGGATTCACCATTTTGATTCTGCCCACTTCTTCTTGAACAGAGCTTGGCGCTCCTTCAGGTTGAACCATCACAGTTCCATCTTTGCTGATATGAATGTTATTTACAGGCAAAGGCAAAAATATTGGACCGGCATCTCCCATGACCAATTCACCTTCAGAGGTCTCTAAAGCTCCCTCTTCATTCATACGAAATTGGCCATCACGTGTGTAACCTTCAGTGCCATCTTCTGCTTGCACTGCAAACCAACCAGGACCTTGAATAGCTAAATCTAAATCACGAGATGTTTGCATTAAAGCGCCACTGTCAAAGTTTTGGCTTGCTTTTTCTGTCATGGCAAATACACGAGAAGGCAGCCCTTCACCAAACGCTTGCATTGAACGAGCTTGTGCTAGGTCAGCCTTAAAGCCAGTGGTCTTAGCATTGGCAAGGTTGTTAGCATTGACTGCAAGTGCATGCATATTTTGTTTCGCACCGCTCATGGCGATATAAAGCATTTTGTCCATAACAGTTCTCTAAAATTGTATCTTAGTGTGAGAAATGCAATAACAATGCCAGAAGAGGAAATAGAGAAAAACAGGGGGAAGAAACTAAAAAAGAGATAAAACACTTATGTGTTTTATCTCTTTTTATACGAACTATCGTTGACGAGTGCTTAGAGTAAACTATCGTATTTGTAGAATCGTTTGGTTTAATTGATTATCAACTTCCAAAGCACGAGAGTTCGCTTGGAAATTACGCTGAGCTGATATCAAATCTATCAATTCAGTGGTTAAATTAACATTTGACTGCTCTAACGCCGATGAGTTTATGGTACCAAAAGTACCTGCTCCACCTTCACCTGCTAACGCTTCACCAGAAACAATACTTTCTTTCCAAGAGCTGTTACCTACTTGTGTCAAACCTTGGTTATTAGCAAAACTTACCAATGCAATTCTTGATAGCGGTTGTGAAGTACCATTACTATAAGTTGCTCTTACAAGACCATCAGTACCGATATCTATGCCCGTTAAACGACCTACAGCCAAACCATCTTGCTTTAACGCTGTCACTTCAAAGTTAGAGGCAAATTGTGTCGGTTCATTTGGGTTGGGACCCGTTGGATCTAAATTAAAATCAATTTTCACTGTTTGTGTTGCATCTGCGCCATTAGGCAAATGATTCGTAAAGGCAACTGTTTTAAAGCCCCCAGCAGCGAGTGAAGGAGATTGACTGATAAAGTCACCCGATGAACTAAAGTTTATGCGCGCTCCTTGAACACCACCTGGTGCTATCCCACCTGATACCGTACCACCTCTAGGAGTGGTTAACGCTAAAGCATTTGATAGAACCAATTTAGCCCCATTTAGAGTTGCTAAATCAGCGGCAGTGGGTGCAGGAAGGGCATCATAGACACCTTGCGCTGTAGTTGCTGCGGTTTGTGCTGCAGTTGCAGCAGCATCTGCGGCGGCTGACGCGACTGGGTCAACATCTAAATCAATAACCTTACCGTCTAGCGCTCCAAACACCATCCACTGGTTTGGCGCAACATTTGGATCATCTTTAACAAAGTAATAAGTCATTATATGGCTATCACCGAGTGAATCAAAAACAGTCACTGACGTTGAGTTGTTAAAAGTTAATGGATCAGCTGGATCAAAGTTACCTGGTGCTGAAGCAATATATGAATCACCTGCAGGTAAATTCATACGAATATCCACTTCACTCGTTTTAGTTGGAGCGCCTGACGCGGTTGGAATACGAATTGGCTCAGCAGTACTTAAACTCACTGAAGCAGAAGAACCATCAGGATTGACAGGAAAACCTAATAAATGCCCTCCTTGAGAGTTAACCACAAAGTTATCGGAGTTTAGTTTAAACTGTCCGGCACGGGTATATGAAGTTTCCAACGAGCCTAATTCAGGCACAGTTGCAAAAAAACCATTGCCTGTTATAGCCAAATCAAGCGCATTCTGAGTAAATTGAATGCTGCCTTGTGAAAACTGCTGAGCAACATCAGCGGTCAAAACACCGTCACCTACTTTAGTTTTACCTGATGCCAGTAGTGATGCCGCATAGACATCAACAAATTCTGCACGAGACTCTTTAAAGCCGGTGGTATTTACGTTTGCGATGTTATTTGATGTAACATCCAAATCTTTTTGAGCAGCGTTTAATCCGCTCAACGCTATATTAAATGACATAATTGCACCTCATATAAAAACTGGTTATCTTAATTATTTCTAACTTTTACGAGTATTCACTCTTCATTGAAATAACAGTGGCTTAAATTCTCTATAGTCCTATTGAACTATTCAATTTAACCTTCTGATACTTCCACCACATCTGTTAGTGCCATGGAACTGCCACCATTAAGATTTAATAATATATTTCCGCCTGCTCCTGCTAACGTCACACTATCAACTTTGCGATAGGTCATCGCTTGTAACTCAGACGCCTTCCCCTCTACTAATCCTGCGATTCTAAAGCGATAAGCACCTTGAGGTGCCGGCTCTCCATTGGTCATTTTACCGTCCCAAGTGAAGGTAAACTCCCCTGCGGCAACACTACCAACAGGTACTGTTTGAATGAGCTCTCCGGCTGTGTTTTCAACATAAATATTTACGTTGCTCGCCGCTTTATCTGTGATCATTTTGCCTTTAACATCTTCACCTTCGGCCATACCAAAGACATTATCATCAACTAGCACACTTCGACCCACTAATGATGATGCCTGTAATGCTTGACTAGATGACATTGATGTTGCAAATGACGTGAATTGGTCATTAAGGGTTGCCACACCATCAGTGGTTGAAAAGGCAGTCATTTGAGAAATCATTTCATTATTTTCAACTGGTTTAGTTGGATCTTGATGAGATAATTCTTTTGTTAATAGTGCAAAAAAATCTTCTTGCGTTAACATGCCTTTGTTTTGTTCGGCTTCCTTAACAACTTCCTTTTGCCAGCGCAAGCCATCTAAAGGATTCGTACCGCTTACAGTTTCCATATCTTATTCCACCTTTAATTGTTACTTGCCAAGCTGCAGGGTTTTATTCAGCATATTCTTTGCTGACTCAGCCAACTGAACATTCGTCTGATATGACCGTGATGCCGAAATCATATTTGTCATCTCTTCAATCACATTGACATTGGGTTTATAAATATAACCATCTTTATCTGCCATGGGATGCTCTGGAGCATGCTCTACATTTAATGGCCTATTGCTTTCAACAATACCGAGAACCTGAACACCAACGGATGAATCTTCATGCCCTGCGGCAGCTTTTTGCATCTCTGCGGCAAAAACAGGATGCCGTGCCCGGTACGTTTGATCAACACTACTGCTAACACTGTCTGCATTAGCAATGTTACTAGCGGTGGTATTTAAGCGAACTGATTGCGCGCTCATTCCCGTGCCAGATATAGTAAATACGTTAAATAGGCTCATTATTCTTACCCCGCTCCAGTAATGGCTTTTTTCAAGCCTTTTATTCTGCCACTAAGAAATTGGATACTAGCTTGATACTGCATTGAGTTTTCTAGATACAAGTTTCGTTCCACTTGTGCATCTACAGTATTACCATCGCCGGTATCTGCTTGATCGGGCATACGAAATTGCACATTATTATTGAGTTCAGTGCGAACATCAAAATGCTTATCGTGTGTCCGAGACATACCTGATTGTTGTTTTTGGGAGGCTTGGGCTAAAGCTGACTTAAAATCCATATCTCTGGCTTTATAGCCTGGTGTATCGGCATTAGCGATATTACTAGCAATAACTTCTGCACGTTTAGCGCGTACAGCAAGTGCTTCAGGGTGAATGCCAAGTGCTTTTTCAAAATTGATAGCCATAGTGTTACCTCCAAATCAATGAAAGTAACCATACAACTTTTATGCCAATTAGATTTTAGAAGGAAGGGATTTAATTCTTTTTCTGATAAATAATACCAGGACTACAACGTACCATATCAAAATTTTGGTTTAATCCAGAAAGGGATTCTGAAGCACCAAGAAATAAATATCGGTTGGGATTTAACACGCCTTCAATTTGCGAAATAATTTGCTTTTTTATTTCAGGGGCAAAGTAAATCAACACGTTACGACAAAAGACGAGATCAAACTTGCCCATTAGGCTGTAACTATTTAATAGGTTAAGTTGTCTGAAACTTACCATCTTCTTAACGGAGTCTTTCACTTTAGACATACCATTATTACCATCTTCAAAAAACATTCTTTTACGTTCTGCAGATAAACCACGTGACAAAGCTAAACTGTCATAATGGCCATATTTGCAATGCTCTAGCATGGTATTAGAGATATCAGTGCCAATAATTTGAACACCTGCAGAAAAGGCTCCCGGATTACTTTGTTGGAACTCTTTAATGCTCATAGCAATAGAATAAGGTTCTTGTCCTGAAGAGCTGGCCGCAGACCATATTTTCAAGGGTGTTTTCTGATTTTTAAACTCAGGAAGTAAACGATTTTTTAACAGTTCAAATGGATACTCATCACGAAACCACAATGTTTCATTAGTAGTCATGGCATCAATTACCGCTGCACGTAATTGTCTTTCCATCGGGCTGAGTGTGCGAGTCACAAGATCGCCTAATGTTGCAACATCAAATTTCGCCATTAAAGGCGCTAAACGGCTTTTTACTAGGTATTGTTTATTTTCACCTAATACGATGCCACACTGTTTTTCGAGAAAAACGCTAAACTGATGATAACTGCTATCATCAAGCTGTCGGGCTGACACTTCGATATTCCACCTTAAATATTTTTTGGTCTACTTTTAATGGTTATAAAATTCGCTAAACAAATAATTGTTAATTGACACCATTAGCTATTTCATCTTTTTTTAACCATTTTTTTACTGCTGTGGCTAATTCATCGGGATGAAATTTTGGAATAAAATCTTCGGCGCCTACTTTCTCAACCATAGCGTTGTTAAAAACCCCACTTAATGAAGTGTGCAAAATAACAGGCATGCCTTTCAAAGTGTCGTTATTTTTAATCTCCGCGGTTAAGGTATAACCGTCCATTTCTGGCATTTCGATATCAGATATAAGTAAAGCCACTTTTTCTGAGATCGATGAATTACACTGTTCTGCTAGCACAAGTAATTGGTCTAAAGCGTCTTGACCATTCTTAGCTAAAAGCATATTTAAACCTAATGGTTCTAAAGCACGTTTTACTTGATTTCGCGCAACCGTTGAGTCATCTGCGATCATAATAACGCGCTCGCCAAGATCGTCTCCAACACTAGAATCAGCAACATCTTCGCTTAACTCTGTTGAAATTGGACTTATTTCATTGAGAATTTTCTCTACATCTAAAATAGATACCATTTTCTTTTCTATTTCAGTAACGGCAGTTAAGTAACTTGATTTGCCTGCACCTTCTGGAGGTGGCATAACATCTTTCCAGCTTAACGTGACAATTCTTTCAACACCGCCAACTAAGAATCCTTGCACGCTGCGATTATATTCAGCAATAATGACAAATGAGTTATCATCAGGAATGATTTCAGGTCCACCGGTAGATTTACTCAAATCAATAACTGAAATGGTTTGCCCACGAATATGTGCAACACCTTTAATGTAAGAATCTTGACCAGGGAGTGCCGTTAAGCGCGGACAAGGCATAACTTCACGTACTTTAAAAACATTGATGCCAAAAAGTTGTGGTCCGACTAAACGAAAAAGTAATAATTCCAGCCTATTCTGCCCAACCAACTGAGTGCGTTGATTTACTGAGTCTAAAATTCCTGCCATACAAACCTCATATTACTTATATTTACAAAAAGGCACACTTCTTGATTGTGCTTATTAACATTATATTTAACGTTCAAAATTTTGACGTTTGGTGCGTATTCATCTGCTTTTACTTATGACTTAAATTAAGCATAGACGAGTATTTAAATTTCCCTAGCAAATAGTTGACAAATTTATGAGTAAATTAAAGATTTTTATCATTTTTTCGCTAATTTCAGCGTCTTTGTCAAACTCAGCTTTTGGTCAAACAATGAATAGAACGCAACTTCAAGATTTTGTGAAACAATTTCTAGAAAATAACATTACATTACCCACTCAAGGAAAAATGACGGTTTCTGTATCGTCGCTAGATCCTAGAATTAACATTAAACCTTGCTCATCTACTTTAGTGGTAAATATACCTGAAAATCATAATGGTAGAAACGTAAATGTAAAAATAAATTGTGAGGATCCAAACCCTTGGTATCTTTTTATTCCGGCAAAAATTCAAATGGTCGTTCCTGTTGTTGTCGCAAAAAGTATCATTAGCAAAGGTAGCAGGGTTGATGAGTCAAACGTAATTATAGAATATCGTGATGCTCGAAGAATTCGCGGTGAGATTATTGATGACACAAAAATTGTTATTGGCACTAGAGCGAAAAGGAAGTTATCAGCAGGCGCCATTCTTACGAGAAAAAACATATGTTTTGTTTGCAAAGGTAGTCATGTAACGCTTATTGCAAAATCTGATACTCTAATGATAAAAACTGCTGGCATCGCTCTTAAAGACGGAGGCATTGGTGAGCAAATACGTGTTAAAAATGAAAGTAGCGGAAGAACAGTAACGGGGCGAGTATCTGCTATCAACAAAGTTGTAATTAATTTATAATAATTGTTAAGTTATTTGGCTGCTTGCCGATAACAAGATAGTGAATATCAACCCGTTATCTATAGGATAGTATTATGGCTATAAATATCAATAACTTGTCAAATAACAGTCAGGTAAAGCAAAAGCTTGATCAACAAGTACAAGTGAAACAACAAGCCACACAAAATTCAAATAACAGTGAACAAGTAAAATCTGCTGGCAAAGATTCAGTATCTTTAACACCACAAGCTCAACAACTAAATGAGTTACGGAAAAAAGCGAATGATGCACCAGCAGTAGACCAGAAAAAAATTGATCAATTGAAGAAAGCGATTGCTGATGGTGACTATAAAGTCAACCCTGAAAAGCTTGCCGCGAGTATTGCAAATTTTGAATTTAAATTAGGTTAATAGCAAGCTGTTAACCTAGTCACAGGAGTTAAGTCGTGATGACAGCGTTAGCAGCAGAGCAATTAATTGCTCAACAACTACAAAATCTAAAGCAGCTTGAAGAGCTGCTCATCGTTGAAAAAGAGATATTGCAGAGACTAGATCCTGTAGCATTAGCTTCTGTAACGGAGCAGAAGCATGATTTATTACAGGCTATTCAACAACTTGATGAACAAAACGCCCAAAACATACAGTTAGCAAATGAAGTTTCAACAGGAGTTCATAATAATGAACTTGCTGAAATTGAAGCTATTTTACTGCGTTGCAAGGACAAAAATCATGTTAATGGTCAAGTGGTTCAACAGTCTTCACTCGCAGTTGAACGAATGAAAAATTCCCTACTTGAAAATCATAACCGCTCATCAATGACTTACAATAGTAAAGGCAAAAAAAGTGGTGGACTTAGCAGCTTAGGGATTAAAGCTTAATTATTTACAGGTATAGGTATCTTACATCGCCGATTTTTGCCATGTTGATATACTCGACGCACTACAATATGAAAAGCCCTAACTTAACGATAAGTTAGGGCTTTTTTATATAAAAACAAAACTCATTTATAAACAATTATTGGTCGTTTAACCGAATAATTTGCCTAATTTTTTCTTCAGTTTATCTTCAAGCTTTTTCTTTTGCTTATCTTCAAACTCTTTCTTTTTCGCTTTTACTACATCAGAGTTCATAAGATTCTCTAATGCTTTATCTGTGTCATTAACAACGGCTTCTAAATCAACGAAAGATTGCCCTTCTTTGCTACTTACACCTAAAGCGTCAGTTAATTTAGCATTTAAACCCGCTTTAATATCAGTTTTGAAACTTGTTAGTTTATTTGAGACTTGTTTCATCATTGATTTCTTAAGCTGTTTATCTAAAGGTGATGAGATAGAAAACTCAGGATCCGTCATTTTTCCTTTAGCGGTTATCGTCAACGCTAATGTTTTTAAAGACTGCACAGTATCAATAAATAATGTACTTAAATTCGAAGTGCCAGCACCACTGTATTGAGTCTTTTCAAGGTTAAGTTGAGTTAAACTGTCGAGTTGACCGTCAAGTATTGAAAAAGTACCGTCTCCCGCTAAAATCCCACTGTTAAGCTGCAAATTAAAGGCGCTAGATTTTTGCAGAGCAACATCTTTTAAACGAACTTGGTCTAATTGCCATTTGCCATCACTACTTAAAACCTGTTCTTTATCTAAAGAAAACTCTAATGCTAACGCCAATTTACCAGCGCCCTGTATGTTATCACTTTCAACATTAACCACACTATTTTTGCCACGCATCCAGTGTTGATGTGTTAACTCTGTGCCACTAATTGCAAATTCACCTTGCGCTAATAATAAGGAAAAATTGGCTTGTTCTATAAGTACATCCGGCATTGGTTCTTCATCGTTAAAGTGTACATAACGACCTTTATTTTTAGCTAATGTTGCCTGCTTATCCGCATTTTGTTTATCTTTATTAGAGCTGTTAACCAAAGGAGCTACTTTCTGATAGACGCTATCCGCATAACCGAAGTATTCACGTGCTTGTTCACCAAACAACATATGAGCAAAGTCACCACCGTCAACGTCTTCAAGTTGATACTTACTCTCAATGTTTTTCCAGTCAGCTTGAGGAGCATTTTTTAATGCGATAGTTTGTTTGGTCAGTATTTCTTTAGAAGCAGTAACTTGCTGTTTCGCTTGTTTGACAATAGCGCGGTCGGCTTGAAATTGTTTCTTCAGCACCTTAAAGTCTGTATTAAGTTTTTCAAGATCAGCTAAACTTTTAATTTTTGTTTTAGATAATGCGGATACTTGTTCTTTATAACGAGCTAAGCTGTCTTTATTGGGTAGCGTTTTATTAAGACCTTTAAGCTTTTCCATTTCAGCTTGGTAGCTTTGCTCTAATGCTTTACCACGTTTAACCGTTAATAAATCACTATTATTCAGTAAATCATCGACCTTAGGTAAGCTCATATCAAAATTTGACAAGGCAGAATCAATCGCTCCTTCTTCGCCGTTATTAGTCACGTCATCAGCAAGAAAAAACACTTCTCCTGCCGACTGTCTTGGCTGGTCAATACGTAAACCTACAACATTCAACTCACTAATATGTAACTTACCAAATAAGTATTGCCAAACATCAACCCCCGCAGAGGCTTGAGAAAAACTCACTAAGTTATGGGTTGGCTTTTTGGGGTCTGTTGCTTGAAAGCCTTCAATATTTAGGGTTAAAGGTGCGTACAAAATCTCTACATTAGTAACATTAACTTCTGCACCGAGATACACTTCCCCCGACTTTTCTATCCCTTTTTTTACTAAGGCGTCAGCAAATAAATAAACAAAAGTAATAATTAAGGCCATTATTACCATAAAACCGGCTATTCCTTGCCAACGAATGAAACGACTCATGATATTCCTCCTTGACCTGAAACCTGACAATAAACACTATAAAACTTAGATGCTTTCAATGCCTTAACAATTCTAAACTTTTCAAAAAACGTTTTAATATGTAAACGGTACTTTTCAATAAGAAAATTACACATAAAATAGAGTGGGATAGCTAATAAACAACCAAGAACAAGAGCACCTAATGTATAGGTATGATGAAGGTGAGCTAACTTAAAAATCGAAAACTGATACAAAGTATTAAATAATGATTGTAAGGATTCAGCAGAAAGTAATGACTCTCCAACTGAGACGATTAACGAAGACAATAAGTAGCTTAGCCCTTTAAAGAAGCCCAGCGCTAATATAAAGCCACCGATATTTACTCGTAAAAATAAGACTAAAAATAACAACACAATATTATGTAAGGTGAGTAATGGCGATAATCCAACAATAAAGCCTATCGCTATGGCTAATGAAATTTGCCGTGTTGAACTTTCTGAATTCAATGCATTAAGTAATTTAGCGAGTAATGTGAGCATTCCCTTTCCTTTTATTTTTTCTTCAATATTTTATCAATTTTTACCAAGTTGATTAATCTTAGCAGGGGTTTTATTCATTTTCCTGACGAGTAAATACCCAATCATTACCTTGACTCAAATCTTCACTGTATTGATAACCTGCGACATCAAATGATTTAAGCTGTTCAACATCAGTTATGCGATTCTCGATAATATAACGAGCCATTAACCCCCTGGCTTTTTTTGCAAAGAAACTGATCATTTTAAACTGACCATTTTTCCAGTCTTTAAATGCTGGCGTAATTATTTCACCATTAAGATTCTTTTTCTTCACCGACTTAAAATATTCATTTGAAGCTAAGTTAATCAAAAGAGCGTCACCTTGCTGTGCTAATGCTTCATTAACTTTATCTGTAATAATGTCGCCCCAGAACTGATACAAGTTACTTCCTCGATCATTTGGTAATTTTTTCCCCATTTCTAATCGATAGGCTTGCATTAAATCAAGGGGTTTTAATAGGCCATATAAACCAGACAATATTCTCATATGCTGCTGTGCAAAATCGAAATCTTCATCACTAAACGTTTTAGCATCTAGTCCGGTATAAACATCCCCATTAAAGGCCAATATGGCCTGACGAGAGTTGTCAACGGTAAAAGGCATTGACCATTCGCCAAATCGAGCGGCATTTAAACCGGCAAGTTTATCGCTGATCCCCATTAATGTAGAAATATCAGCGGGTGATAATTTTTTACAATGTGCGATCAGTAATTTACTGTGTTCTAAAAGCTCAGGTTGTGAATATTTATCGGTTGGCAAAGGTGACTCAAAGTCTAAATTTTTAGCTGGAGAAACAACAACAAGCATAAAAGTTCCGTTTAATGGCAGTATCAGAATATATAGACCATATAATACAATAAAAAAGCCCAATATGAAGAAAAATGATATGCCAACGCAAAACACTCTTAAAAATATGTTGATCATGCTTGCTATATATCGAAAATTTGTTACAAATATAGCTACATAAGGCATCACACCTAAGATTTATCGCTTTTTTAGCTACTTATGGTGTAATAATTCTCCAATTTAAAGTTTCACGTTAAAAAGGTAAAGGACATGACTAATCAGCTATCACAATTAAAACAAATGACCACAGTAGTTGCTGACACTGGCGATATTGAAGCTATTGCAAAGTTTCAACCGCAAGATGCAACGACAAACCCATCGTTATTGTTAAAGGCGGCTTCACTTCAAAGTTACCAACACTTACTTAACGAAGCCGTTGCGTGGGCAAAGGAGCAATCATCAAGTAGCGACCAACAAGTTATTGACGCTGCTGATAAACTGTCAGTATTAATTGGCTTAGAAATATTAAAAACAGTGCCTGGTCGTATTTCTACAGAAGTCGATTCACGTTTGTCATTTGATACTGATGCATCAATTGCCAAGGCTCATAAGTTAATGGCAATGTATAAAGAGGCGGGGATCAGTAATGACCGCATTCTTATTAAACTTGCTTCGACTTGGGAAGGTATTAAAGCCGCTGAACAGTTAGAAAAATCAGGTATTAATTGTAACCTGACTTTGCTGTTTAGTTTCTCTCAAGCACAGGCATGTGCAGAAGCAGGAGTTTATTTAATATCTCCATTTGTTGGTCGAATTTTAGATTGGTACAAAAAAGATAGCGGTAAAAGCGAATATGCTGCTGACGAAGATCCAGGTGTAATTTCTGTGACAAGCATTTACAACTATTACAAAAGTAAAGGTTATAAAACGGTAGTGATGGGCGCAAGCTTTCGAAACATCGATGAGATCCGCCAACTTGCCGGATGTGATCGTTTAACGATCAGTCCATCATTATTAGATGAGTTATCAAAAAGTAATGACCCCCTTGAACAGAAACTATTCAGTGAACAGCCAGCATTAGCCGATCAAGAGAAATTATCAGAAAGCAGCTACCGCTGGGCAATGAATGAAGATGCTATGGCAACAGAGAAATTGGCCGAAGGGATCAGAAACTTCACCGTTGATCAGATAAAACTAGAAAAGCAACTAGCAGAGTTACTTTAATAGCTGTTTTTCATGCAGTTAGTGCAAAATAACACCTAAAACAAGTTACTTTACAAACAAATATTGTTGCTATTTATTACTTTAATTATTTTATTATCACTTTGAATGTGTTATTAAAAAGGTGCTATTAAATAAAAAGGAGTGTTCTATGGATAAACTTCAACAAGTATTGGGCTCATTCGGTAAAAGACCAAAGTCCTCAGAAAGCACTAATAAGAAAAGAAAATGGCGTGAAATAGAACAATTAAAAGAAAGGTTCCAACTAGAAAAAGAACTCAAAGAGTTTGAAGATTCTTTAGAGTTTATGTTAGAAGATTTTTAGCTTTATTTCAAAAATGAAAAAACCCAGTTTTAAAGCTGGGTTTTTTATTGCCTAAAATACAGTAAATTTAAAAGCTAGGCTTGTTCTAAAGCATAATGGTCAGGTTTTACACCCACTAACTCTTTCAAGCGTTCAACAATTAAGTAGTTCACTGGTACTAAAATCAAGGTAATGAAAGTGGCGAATAATATGCCAAAACCAAGAGAAACAGCCATAGGAATGAGAAACTGTGCTTGTGTTGATTGCTCAAACAATAACGGCATTAAGCCAATAAAGGTGGTTAAACTGGTCAGCATTACCGGACGGAAACGCGACGCTCCTGCATTAAGTACCGCTTCCATTAACCTCATCCCTTCAGCACGCTTCTTATTGATGAAGTCAACTAATACTAAAGAGTCGTTAACCACGACGCCAATTAACGCCAACATGCCAAGCAAACTCATAATGGTTAATTCCATGCCCATGATCCAATGCCCAATAACCGCACCAATCATGCCAAAAGGAATAACACTCATCACAATAATGGGTTGTAAATAGGACTTAAATGGAATGGCTAATAAGGCATAAATAATAAAAAAAACAAATAACAATGCCCAAGCTAACGAACCAAAAGATTCACGTTGCTCTTTAGCTTCGCCTTCAAGAGAATGACTTACACCAGGGTATTGTAATATCAGTTCATCTAAATAAGCTTTCAAGTCAGCCTGCAATATTGTCATATTAGTATTTTGCTTTTCAACATCAGCACTGACATTCGCGGTACGAAATCGGTCAATACGAGAAATCGTTGACGGGCTTTTACCAGGAAGTAATGTAGCAACATGCGATAATGGCACCGAACCACCATTGGGCGTTCCAATTAGAATGTTTTCTAAATCAGCAGTTGTTCGTCGCTCACTCAACGGTAAACGCACCATAACTCGCACATCGTCTCGACCACGCTGAATACGTTGCACTTGCGAACCAAAAAATGAACTACGCACTTCATTTGAAATACTCTCTCTTGTTAATCCTAAAGCCTTACCTTGTTCTGTTAGCTCAATTTGCAGCTCTTCTTTACCGTCTGACAAGCTATCTTCGATATCAAATACGGTTGGGTAAGTTGATAAACGGAGCTTCACCTTATCGGTAATTTCCTTCAGTGTATCTAATGAACTCGCTTTCAGCTGTACATGAATAGGGTCTGAAGAACGACCTATTTCAGCTCTAAAGGTAATACTTTCAGCTCCTGGAATAGGGCCAATTAAAGCTCGCCATTCTCGTACTAGTTGTGCCGAACCAATAGATAAACTTCGAGATTCAGGTGGGGTTATTTCAAAACGCACACTACCTTGGTTCGAAACGCCTCCTCTACCGCCAGTTGTTGCTAGAATGTTTATTATTATGCTCTCATTGGTATCTTCATCGATATATTTTTCACGTAGCTCTTGTGCTTTCTCCGTCATTTTAATGATATGTTTATTTGTTACTTCAAATGGAGAACCTGCAGGTAAAGTTATAGATGCTCTCACCGTTTCGCTAGGCACTCTTGGAAAGAATATAAATTTAGTCCAACCACTCATGATCAAAGTGATAATAATGAGGAAAACAGCGACAAAACCAAAAAATGTTACGGTTTTAAAATTTATTGCCCTTTGTAATAATGGTTGATAAAAGCGTAAAATTGTTTTTTCGAAGCCATCAGCAAAGCGTTGCTGAAATTGACTAAATTTTGATGTTTTGGTTTTTTGACTACGTAGTTTCAAATGTTTTAAATGTGAAGGTAAAACAAATTTGGATTCAATTAACGAAAACAATAATACCGGAATAACAATAACAGGAATTTGTGCAAACAATGCCCCTCTCGCACCTTCAATAAAGGCTAAGGGTAAAAATGCAGCAACGGTTGTTAGCACACCAAAAGTTACGGGGGTAGCCACTTCTTGTGTACCCAAAATTGCCGCTTGTTCTCCAGATTCAGAAGTTTTTAAATGGGTATAAATATTTTCTCCGGTGACAATAGCATCATCGACGACAATCCCTAAAACTAAAATAAAACCGAACAAACTAATAATATTTAAGGTAATGCCAAAAAAGGGCATAACAATAAAAGCTCCCATAAATGAAATTGGAATGCCAATAAACACCCAAAAAGCAATTGACGGACGTAAAAACAAACTCAGTAATGCCAGTACTAAAATACCACCTTGTAACGCACTTGTAGTTAATGTTGAGATACGGTTTTTTACGATTTGAGAATCATCATCCCAATAACTTAATTCAACACCTTCTGGTACACTACTTTGTTGCTCGTCTATATAGTTTTTTACCGCATCAGCAACATCAATGGCACTTTGTGGGCCAATACGATAGACATCAATAAAGGCTGCTTGTTTGCCGTTAAATCGGGTTCTTATCGGCGTTTCTTCAAAAGCATCGGTAATAATTGCAATGTCAGACAAGTGTAGAATTGATCCATCAGTATGTGTCTTTATCGCTATTTCAGAAAATTCATCTTTACGGTAGGCTTGCCCTTTTGATAACAGTAAAATATCACCGCCTTGAGTTCTTAAATTACCTGCAGATACATCGGTACTAAAACTACGTATCGCAGATGATACTTGAGAAATGGTTAAATTATATTGTTGTAGTTTGTCTTGAGGTATTTCAATCGAAATTTCGTAATTACGTACACCACTTAAATCTACTTGTGTGATAACTGAATTTTTTAACAAATCGTCACGTACCTTTTCAGCATACTCACGTGTTTCTTTCTCGCCGTAATTACTGGCGACAGTGACAGATATAACTTCACGTTTTCGAGTAGCTATCGAAACGACTGGTTTCTCAGCATCCACTGGAAAAGTATTAATAGCGTCGACACGGCTTTTAATATCAGCTAATACTTCTCGGGCATCGTAACCGGCGTCAACTTCAATATTAACGGCTGAAGAGCCTTCCGAAGAGCGACTCGCAATTTGCTTAATGCCTTCTAGGTCTTGTATTGCTTCTTCGATACGAATTGAGATACTTTTTTCTACATCCCCAGGGGTTGCGCCTCGTAATGACACGTTCACATTAATGCGATCAGAAGCAAAAGATGGAAAAACCTCTAATGGGATCCGCACGGATAAACTAAATAAACCTCCAATTAAAATGGTGATCAATAATAAATTAGCCGCTACGTGATTTCGGGCAAACCATGCGATCATAATGATTCACCTTTGGCTTTTTTAGCGACTTTTTTATTATTATTTACATTAGCCATTTCCTTGCGATTTCTTCTGTTTTTCTTTTTTCCTTTTCCTTGTCTTTTCCCTTCAATTGCCACGGGCGTACCAGAACTAACCTGCCCTAAAGAAGTAAGCACTAACTCATCACCTGCAACAAGACCAGAATCAACAATTGATTTTTTACCATTTTGCCATCCAATGGTGATCTCCTTTCGCATTAACAAATTATTTTCAATAGTATAAACATAACTCCCTTGATAAATGGCACTGCTCGGGATCACCAAAGCATTAGTCAATTCTTTCCCTTGAATTTGGGCAGTAACATACTGACCTATTTTGATAGGCGAGCCGTCAGAGGTTTTTGCATCGTATGGGCGATTGATTTGAGCTACAACATATAACTGTTGCGACAGTGTATCAATAGCACTTTCTGTGCGAATAATTTTGCCTTGCCATGATTGGTGCCCCATTAGATCAGACGTTAATTTCACATCATTTTTATTACCCTGTTCGCCAATATCTCGATAGACTTCAGGTAAATTAATCAGTGTCAGATCTTTGTTTTTAATCGGTAAGCGGATCTCTACATAATCGGTAGCGAAAATAGTGGCAAGTTGGCTATTACTTGAGACGACTTGGCCAATATCCACTTGTTTTTTCAAAATACGTCCTGCATAAGGGGCAATGACTTTTGTACGTTCTAAGGACAATTCCGCTTTATCTAATTGTGCTTGAGCAGAAAGCACCTTTGCTTTTGCCGCTTCCAGTTGAGGTTTACGTAACACTAATGCATTTGCTTTTTTGCCATTTCCTAAACGTTGCCAATCAGCCTTAGCTTGATCAACTCTCGCTTGTTCTTCGAGTAACACTTGGTTGGCAGATAAAAGGCTTGCTTGAGATACTCTAACCTCAGATGTGTAATCTCTGTCATCCAATTGAACTAAAATATCACCTTTTTCAAAAAAACCACCATCATTGAATTGGCTACTCACTTGGGTAATTTGCCCTGAGACTTGCGAAAAGAGGATGCTTTGTGTGCGAGGCTTCACTGTACCAAAACTTTCAACCATCACTTGATAGCGTTGTGGTGCTAACACTTTAGTGCTCACCGTCATCTGTGGAGCTTTCGATGGCTTAAAGCGTTTTGACTGCGGAGGGTTATTATTAATTATAGTGATTAACAAAAGGGTAACACCAATAAGCACGGCCAAAATAGTTAGTTTTTTCTTTCTACTGATTTCTAATGTGGTTTGTGTATTTGAAGCGGGTTGTACAGACATAGTTATTCAGCCTTTGTTTTATTAGTGGTGACAGTTTGCTCAGACACAGTGAAGTCGCCACCGAGTGCTAAATGTAATTGAATACGGTTTGCAATTAACCTATTTTTAATTTGTATTAAGGTACTTTGTGCGTCAAACGAGCGGGTTTGAGCATCAAGTACAGTGGTATAACTAACTAAACCACTTTGATATTGTTCAAATGACAACGTTGCAGCAACCTTGGCATTTTCTTGTGCCGCTAACATAGTTTGATAACTATGCTTTAAACCTTTTTCTTGTGTTATGGCATTTTCAACTGCCGTGAAAGCATTATATAAGGTATCGAGATATTGCTGCTCTCCTTGTTTTAATGCTAAGCGAGCTTTTTCTTCATTAGCCTCTAAACGCCCGGCATTAAATAAAGGAGCCGATATATTACCTAACAATGACCAAACCAAAGAGGAGCCGGAAAGTAAATCATCAATATTGTTACCTTTATCCCCCGCTGAAACAGTTAAGCTCAAGCTTGGAAATCGCTGTTTATGTGCAAAAGCTAGGCCTGAATCTTTCGCCAGTAATTGATACCAACTTGCCATTAATCCTGGTTTTCGACTAATAAGTTCTGAAGGCAACCCCAAAGGAATATCATTCGTTAACAGAGGTAATTCAGCGTTGACGAGTAACTTTCCTTTTGGGTAGTCCCCCACTAAATGTTCAAGCTTTCTAATTAATTTGGTTTTAGCTGTTTTTTGGTCTGAAACACGAGTTAATTCACTGTTCAATTCATTACGTGCTAGATAAACATCAAGTGCTTCACCTAAACCACTTTTGTAGCCGGACTCAATTATCGCTAAGTGTTGTTGTGAATTTTTAGCACGACTTTTATATAGCGAGAGTAGCTTTTCAGCTTCTACAACCGCGAACCAAGTAGTAACAACATCAACGACTAATTGTTGTTTGCTTTGCTCAAAATTCGATTGCTCAGCCATATAGGTTAAATTAGCTTGTTGGTCAGCCGCAGAAAGTTTGCCCCATAAGTCAACTTCGTAAGTTAAGTCAAAATCAACCGAACTAGTATTAGCGTAAGTATCAAGCGAATTATTCTTACTTCGGCTTGAGCGTAAAGACAAATCAAGTGACGGCCACAATGTACTGCCGGAGATGATCAGCTGTTGTTTTTGTATTTCAACATTATACGCTTGAATTTTTAATTGATAATTTGATGCTATGGCAGATTTAACCAGCTGCTGAACTTGTGGATTTTCCAACTGAACTAACCAGTTATCTTCAACAGATAGTTTTTGTTTACTTTCCTGCCAAGTCCCTGGTAAGTCGATATTTTTAATATTCACATCAAGCTCTGATGTGCTAGAGCAAGCTAACAACATACTTGTTGTTAAACCAACAATAAAATTGTGTTTGATATTCGTTCGAAAACGGTTTTTCATAAAAGATGAAACCACTAATGCTATTTTTAATAGCTTAATTGTAATCAAAGTTTATAAAAACAAGTAACGACTTTACAAAAGTTTACTTTCAGTAAATTCTTTGCGGTGAATAGTAGGTATATAAGGTTGAGTGGTTATATTTCTATGCGAACAAATGAAGTTTCCCCGAACGCTAACACATCGAATAGTTTGCATTAGTAGAATACCGTTAAGATAATCAGCGAAGGAAATATCACAAAGTAAGTTTTCATCATTAAACGTAAATACTTATGAGTGCCTTTTAATTCCATAAAATGATCTATCACTACAAAGCCTTTATACATTACGGTTAGTGCAACAAGCGTACTGACTATGGCTGTAGATTGAAAATTCTCGCCCAGAAAAGTATTGAGTAAAGTGATAGAAATTAATGCGATTAAGAAATGTTCTAATGTGCCAATATGTTTCATATTTGGGTCCTACCTTAATACATATAATAATGGAAAAATGAGAATCCACATTAAGTCAATCATATGCCAATACACCGCTAGCGCTTCTAAGCCTGAATTCTCTTCTGCTGAGTACGCCCCTTTTCTTAGTCTGAATATAACCCATAAAATGGCACACGCTGCCCACCCTACATGTAGAAAATGATTAAATGTCATATAATAATAAACAGTGAAAAATTCATTCGTACTCGTGCTATACCCTTGAAGGTCATTCCAATGGAACTCCCACGTTTTCAAGCATAAATAAGTACAGCCACATATAAATGCCAACCATAAGAATCGCTCACATTTCACCAAGTTATTAAGGCGAATGTTTGCCATTGCCTTAGCCATAAAATAACTGCTAGATAACAAAACAATAGTATTAAATACACCAATCGTGGTATTTAAACTTTGTGGTCCACTGGAAAACACGTCAGGATAATAAAATTTAGCGATAAAATAGGCGGTAAAAAAAATACCAAATTCGGTTAATTCAGATAATATTCCCACCCAAATTGGAATATTGCCCGGTACTCTCCCTGCTCTTTTTTCACTCCATGAAGCGAAAAAAATTCCTAAAGGTTCATCTGCTTGCTTTGTGCTCATAACGGTTGTGTTCTAGTGATACCAAGTAAGATATTTATAACACAATGTATTTTTACAAAGTTTGATATAAAACGGAAAACGCGAGAAGTCATGCACTTTTTCAAATAAATGAGTTGGTATTGGCATTTTATAAAATGGGAGCTTTAAAAGATTATCGCCTCGAAACTAAGTTTGTTTAACAGAGCCGTGAGTACGTATGCTTATAAATTTCGACGACAAACTAATATCGTAATTAACTGCATGTTTCTTCATTGAGTTAACTTTCATCATTACTGACTTCTACTTTCCAATTATCAATTAAGGTAATAAATTCATCTTGCTCTGATAATTTTAGTGCGACAGACAACACCGTGCTTTCAACAACCTCAGTATCATTGTTAGGTTCTTTAGAGAAATTAACAGCCGCTGTTAAACCTACCCTTTTGTTAATGCCAGACATTCTTTCTCGACGTAGAACATCCAAATTTTCAATGGCTCTGGGGCCAAGTTTCAATAGATAAACATTAATTGCAGCGCGATTATTGAAAAAGCGATTAACTGCTGCTTGTGTGGTTTTATCAACAACTTCCAAAGGAAAAGCAATGGTTCTTTCCCCTGTACTGTCTTTAATGCTTGCAGATAAATTTATCGAATGTACCGGATCGAAAATAACCGCGCTGTTGATTGATACTTTTACTAATATCCCTCTCGGGTCAACGCTAAAAAAATCTTCAGGTTTAGCATCAGAAAAATGTATCTTGGTTGCCAATGGAATACTCGAGCATGCCGTTAACAAAAGTGTGCATAATAAAATAATCGTTTTCATAATAAACCTTAAAAAATATTGCTATTGGCGAATGGGAGTTCACTCAATGAATTATGCACTTTAAAGTGGAGTGGATTTAGAGACTTAAGTGGCTGCCTATTAGTCATTTGATTATTAGAGCATTGATTGTTTTCTATCAAATAAACCGCCTCAGATAACATAGGGTCATTTAAGTCGCCCCATCCCGCAGCAACAGAGTCCACCGCGGGACAATCAACAGGGATACCGTCAAAAAAATCACCAAAGCCATCAGCATTATGATTATGATGGGTAATCGCTAACACCATTTGGTCGCATAACTGTGAAACAGCCATGCCGACAGGCTTTCCATAAGTTTTTTGCCCTACTAATTTCACATCGAGATAAGGTTTGAGGGAATTAATCAATACTTCGCTGCCTGATGATGATTCTTGTGTGGTAATAAAGACTACACGAGGCATATTCAAATAATGTTCGGCACCATTAAGGTTAAATAGCTCAATATCACTTTGATGATTAGCATTATTGGTGGGTTTGTTATAAATATTTCCTACGACTATATCACCACCAATTTGACTGCCAAGTTGGTTAGACATTATTGACGTGCCGCCATGGTTATATCGTAAATCAACAATAAGCTCATCAATATTGTTTTCAGAGAAATAGGCAAAGGCTTGGTTAAGATCGTCAGAGCTTGGGTTTATAAAACTATTATAAACAAGGTAACCTATTCTGCCGACAGCAGATTCTATAATCGTAGTTGCAAAAATAGTATTCGTGGTTACTTGGCTTTGTTTCATCGCCTTGGTAACTATAACACCTTCGAGTGTTCGCCATGTAAAACTGACATCTTGAGTAACGTCGGTGTCAGCCCATAATGTTGTCCAAAACTCTGACCATACAAATTGTTCATCGGCCATCACATTATGAAAATCGATTTCATTTATAGAAATAATACGATCGCCTCGGCTTAACCCTATTTTTTGTGCATTACTGTTATCAAAAACAAAACTAACCACCAATTCGTGATTAAGATCATCAACTTTTGCTGCCATTCCATAACTAAAATCTATTGCATTAACAAAAACATCTTCGTACTTTGCTTTGGGCATAATAAAGCTGAACCTGTCAATGGGGTTACGATCTTTGATATTATTGATAAGGTCCTCTGTTGATGAAAAGTCTTCAAGAGCCGTACTGTGATCTAATGACTCATTCCATAAATACCAATCGTCCATATAATTCCATAATGCAGTATTCATTAAAGTTTGATTCAGACAAACCTCAGGGTCGACAGTAATAATGGAAGATTTCTGGCTCTCACCATCACCACAACTTTGCAACAAAATTAAAAAAGTAAACATTAATAATAACGATTTCATAAAGACAACTAGCCACTCACTTACCATATTTAAATGGTACTCTAATGATAAAAGGGCTATTCAACAAGGGAGGAAAACACTCATAAATCAAACATAAAAAGTGAAAGGTATACCACGACACGGAGAAACAGATAACAAGTTGATATTATTAGATAAACCCACAATAAAAATTAACTGGGTTTTGTCAATCGGTAGATAATATGGCCTTTAAAGTACTTAAAAACAACCTTACCTACACCACAGCAATGCTTTTGACTTGATTGAGGTGTTTACGACCAATCGGAACCAACTCATTCAATATATTTACATCATAATCTGCAGACGTTCTTCTTTGTAATACCATTGGTTGTTGTGGATTAACCAAATACGACTTATGAACTCGGATAAAATATTCACTACCAAAACTATCCACTAAACTTTGTAAATTACAGGCTAATGCTATTTTAACTTTACGGTTATTTTTTTTATACACTACCAAACATTCATTACCTAATGCCTGCACATAAACGATATCGGGTAAGATTTCGGTTACTTTGGCCAATTCAGGGAACAATTTATGGTCAACAACATTATTTAATATTTTATCTTTTAATAAATTACTCGCTTCTAATGCCTTAACGAGTCTTAATTGCGTTTGTTTAAGTTGTTGCTCAATCAACAATTCATTTTGCTGCTGCTGATAATAGTTAGAAACTAAGCCAGCACTAAAAATTAGAATTTCGATTGTCGATGTAACTTGCAGTAACGGCCATGAAAAATTAAAGCTAATAATGTTGCCCGCAGATAACCCCATAACACTTGCAACAATAAAGAACATGATTGTTGCGGTTAAATAATACCAAGCTGGCATGATCTGTTTTCTAACGGCCAAGATAGCCGCACTAAAACAAGCAACAAAAATACTAAAGCTGACAAATAAGCCAACGCCATAAGCAATTTGATTTACCTGTTCGGGTAAAAACATACCAATCGTTAACCTTGATATCGCTAAAATTAACAACAGGTATTGGGCGATATTTAGCCCTTTATACAAATAATGTGAAAGTGTTTTAATTTGCAGATAGTGTTTAGCAAATTCAGCTATCGCCACCACTAATAAAACGCCAATGAAGACTGTCTTATTATGTAAATAACTTATATTCGGCAATAAGTATGCTAAGTATCCTTGACCAGACAAAAACCAAAGCCCTAATAAAAAGAGCATCAAGCTATATGCGAGGTAAGAAGGTTCTTTTAATCGAAGATATAACATCAGATGGTATAAGGTAAACAACCCCAACATGCCAAAAAATAAGCCATTGAAAAAAGTTGAATATTTGATGTCTTTTAAAAACTCATCATTTCTAAAAACAAATATTGAGGTTCTTAAATATCGACCTTGTAGCTTTAAATAAAATGAACTAGACGATAACTCATCCGGTAAGCCAGTAACTATATTATGATGAAATTGTGGATTACCGCTTACGACTTGTTTTTGCCATGTTTTATATTTATCAAAATAATGCAATTCCATCGGTGTATTTATGCGATTTTTCTTTAAAACAAGCAGTAAACCTTCAGCCGAGTTAACATTAGTTGAAGTAATATTGGGAGTTAATTTCAACCATAAATGGTTTATATTACCAAGGTTTACATAATTGGTTTTAATTGCCTTAAAAGGGACTTTGTCTAAAAGAAGTTGCTCAATTGTCTTATCACTCTGTGATTGCGGAGCAACTTCAATACGAAGTTGTTGCCCTGTTTGCATTATTGATGAGACTTGAAAAATAGTAAACAAAGATAGACATAAGACAATTGCAATAAGGCTCAATTGTATTTGTAACATAGAAAGTGATGTGGCTTTTTGATAAAAAAGCTTATTTTTAATATTTACTAATATGTTCAAATGATGTGAAGCCACAATTCAATAGCACTAAAATGAGGTACAGCAAAAATTGCCATACAAAACGAACTTAACTTTTTACTGGCTACTTGTAAAGCCACAGAATAATGCTTCTCAGTCAATCAACTAAGAATACAATAATTTTATCTAAGAGTTTCTTAGTAAACTTGATGGTTAATTAGCTTCACTGTAAGTGACTATATTGTAAAAATCGAATATTGAGGATATCGCGATTAAAGGAATGATACAGTAGTTTCAAATCCTACAAAATCACTTACCCAGAGCTATTTTATTAACCTTTCCTTATGATATTTAGGCAAAGATATTGTAAATTTTGCACCTGTTAAATTGACCGCATCATCAATCTTAATTTCACCAGAATGCCACTCTAGAATACGCTTAACAATCGCTAATCCCATACCATATCCTTTAACGCTTTGATCCTTATTTTCACCACGAATAAAGGGTTTTAAAATTTGTTCGCGTTGTGCTGGAGCAATACCTTTACCATCGTCAGAAATGGTTAAAATAATACACTCCTTTTGTTCAAAAAGAGAAATTTCAACTTTTTTGTGACAATACTGACAAGCGTTTTGAATTAAATTCGCGACTAAAATCATTAAATAAGCCGGATCACCATAAACCAGTAACTCACTCTCATTGGATAACACACTTATATTAAGCTTATCGTCAGACTTGTTTCTAATAGCGCTGTCAATTAGAACAGGTAAACTTACTTTAGACTTATTCAGGGTCAACATTGCTTGATCTAATCGCGCATAATTTAGTAACGTTTCTACCAATTCCACCATTTCATTAACGTTATCACTGATCCTTTGCTCAAATTTCTTTCTTAAAAGCGGATCGTCCTCTTCTTGCAATGTATCAATACCAAAACGAATTCGCGCCAAAGGGGTTCTTAAGTCGTGAGAAACTGCACTACTTAACAATTTAACATCGTTAACTAAGCCTTCAATGCGTTGTGCCATATGGTTAAATTCTGTTTCTAAATCCTTAATATATGAGATTGAACCTACGACAACCCTTTTCTCTAGCTCTCCCTCACCAAATGCTTTAGCAACTCTTCTTAGTTCGAGTAAACGCTTCGCAAGTGGATAAAGCCATAAAAAGACTAAAAAGAGCATCGCTAAATAAAATAACCCGGTCAATAAAAAATTAATTAGGCCATTTGATTCCGCAATAATTATAGGTGGAGCACTCAAAATAAAAAGTTCATCGCTACTTGGCAGAAAATAATGAATAGCAATAGTTTCATCGGTTTCTAACACTAAAGCTTGATCTGACTTTAGCTGACTCAGCAACTCATTAGGTAACGGAAAGTTACTCAAAGGCACAATGCTTATTTGATATTGACCGCTTGATTGCCATTTATCTATAAACACAGATCTATTGTCTAACCCATCAAGAGATTTAGCTAAGTTGCTGGCAAGTTGCTCTAAAACAGTGATTGCATCTTTTTGTTGCTCTTTAGATTGTTCTGCATATTGGCTATAGAAGTTGTCAAACATCCAACCTAAGCCGATGGTGGCAAGCAAAACGACACTAAGTAATGACAGGGTTAATGTGCGCATTTTTATTTATACTTTATCAATGAATTACCAAACATCTTTAGCAAATAAGTATCCTTTGCCCCATATGGTTTTTATACGATATGGCTCAGATGGGTTATCTTGTAATTTTTTACGCAAACGAGAAATTCGCAAGTCGATAGAACGATCAAAACCATCATAATCAAAACCACGTAAGTCACTAACTAAGGCTTCTCGTGTTACCAGTTCACCTGCTTTTTGGGCAAGCAACCATAACACATCAAACTCATTTGAAGATAAGTTTATGGTCTCACCATCAAGCGAAACACTTCTCGCTTGATGGTTGATCGTTAACCGGTTGAATTGTAATCGTGCTGATGAATCCGTTGTTTGCATAGCAACATTTTGAATTTCATTCAATTTTTCATTACGACGTAACAAAACCCGTATTCTCGCTAATAAAGCCCTAGCTCGAACAGGTTTTGTTATATAGTCGTCAGCGCCCATTTCTAGCCCAAGTACTTCATCAATTTCTTCATCTCTGGCGGTGAGCATTATAATAGGGTTTTCAAATTTTGGCCGTACACTTTTGCAAACATCTAAGCCATCCATGCCCGGCAACATACCATCAAGGAGGACCAAATCAGGGTTAAGTTGCCTAATTAACTCTACGGCCTCATCTCCTCGTCCGGTAATCGTTACACGAAAATCTCGTGCAATTAAATAATCAGCAACCCACTCAGCTAAAGGAATGTCGTCTTCTACCAATAATATATGAGGTAGTACATCTGTGGTCATAAACTACATTCCTTCATTCTTTGAAAGTAAATATTCAAAATAGATAGTTTAAAAGGCTGATAAGCCAATTAAAACATTCGCCAAGAAGTACGAGGCCGGCCTTTTTTCTTATGTACCCAAGCCATTTTTATTTCAACGTTAGCAATATTTTCTTCAGTACTGAGTTTTCGTAGAAAAAACTCAATATTGTTTTTTGAGACAAACTCTTGCTTAAGTCTGCCCATTTTTTTATCACGCCAACAGTGTATTGAGCGAGCATTTAATGATGAATAAAGACAATAATCTCCTGCTACGGGAGTTTGCCAGTTTAACTCAACAGTGACATAACATGCTTGTCCTTGTAACAAAGCAACACACTGTTCAGGTACTATAGTTAATTTGGGCTCAACATTAAAAGGGGCGGCTGGTAGTTGAAATGACAAAATTGTAAATAATGTCAGTCCAACTACTTTAGCGCTTACGAAGTTAAATGCATCTTTAAAATGAGCACTTTGTTTGGTCCGCATTCGACTTTTATTAACAATAAATTGTGTTAAAAAGTTCATAACTTTTAGCCTCTAAAACACATAGGTCAGCAAAAAACCTGCTTTGTAGCCATCTTCAACATCATCTTGTCGACTAGCAACAACACGATCTGACAACGTACGATAGGCAACAAAGCTACCAAAGACCCAGTCAGAGCTTAATGGATATTCCAAACCGATTTCTGCAGAAGTACTTAAACCATCACTTGAAGTAAAACCTTCAGCACTAGGCTTGTAACCAACTACAGAGTTGTAGTCATACACATCTTTAGAGCGATAGTGCACACCGACATTGGCATAATAATTCCAGTTTTTAAATTGCCAATTATGACCATAAGAAATTGACGCTTCTAAACCGTCTTTATCGACATTGTCTGGGCTATAAGGCGTTACAATAACTTGTAATTGACTATTATCGAAATAGCCGGTGGCACGCAACCCGCCACGCTTTGCTTTTTTACGGTTTTGAATGCCTTCTAAGCCATTAATGCTTTTAGTACTTGTTTCATAAAATAAGTCTAATGACCAAGTGTCATTATTAAAAAAGTTAAACCCCCAAGCCGGCGTCGCATATAGGCCGTGAATACGCCTTGTACTTAACCCTGGTGATTCAACAAATAATCCTAAAAACTGTACGCGGTAGTTAACATCTACATCGAAATCGACATCATTATCATCGTCCATTAAATAGAAGTCATCACCTTTGCTACTAATTGCGCTCATGCCTAAATAAAATCCATCCCTTGGATTGTCGTCAAAATCCATATGATGATGATGGTCATCATCGTCATGGTGGTGCTTTTTATCTTTGTCATGCTGGCTATGCTTATTATCTTCATGTTGTTGTTCATTCTCATGCTTATGCTCAAACTCTTTATCATGAGAGGAAGCTAATGCTGCAGATGATGACAAAAAAAATGTTGCTGAGATTAAGCTGGCTAATAGTGGTGTTGAAATCTTTTTCATGTGTTTACCCTAAAACTAATTATTTGATGAGATAATCTTATCAATCGGGTGAATTAAAGACGTATCACTATCAGTGAGAGTGTATCAGTTTGTATCTTAAGTGTGACTAACTGCACTTCATCTGAAACATTAAAAATAAAAATCGTTTATTTTTAGGCGGTTACCAAAACTCGAAATTTAATTTTATTTTCAAAATAACTGATTTTTTTAAAAATTACTTTCATCATTATATGATATTTTTATTTTTGATGTTATTACTCTTTATCGAACAATACCTTTCTTTACCTTCTTACCGTACAAAACTCATCTAGTCGCGCTTACAACAGATTATATGCATTGATACAAACATCACTGTTTAAACCGTCATTATGAGCGAGTAGATTAGATAGTTTAGTGCCTATTAACATATCGATAAGTCAGGTTGAAATCGTTTATAACTTGCAGAGTATGTAGGATAAAAGAGTTTATTGGTGCTAGAAAGATCCATTATATAATTTGACCAATCAATAGACACAAAAAAGCCCTAACCGAGGTTAGGGCTTGTTGCTTCCTACGAAGGAATGGTGCCGACTGCCGGAGTCGAACTGGCGACCTACTGATTACAAGTCAGTTGCTCTACCAACTGAGCTAAGTCGGCACACGAAAACGTGTGCGATATTTTTACTATGATTTTTTCGAGAAAAAACGAGGTAATAATATCTTGGCACCGAACTAATGATTTACTTAAAGCAACATCACTAGGTCTAAATGATGGTGCCTTGACCCGGAATCGAACCAGGGACACGAGGATTTTCAATCCTCTGCTCTACCGACTGAGCTATCAAGGCAATTTGAATTTCTGCTGAACTTCAAAGAGGCGCCATAATATAGGGTAATGGTGCTTCAGGCAAGCATTTCCTAACCTCTTTTTAATTATATTTTCACTATTATTGAAAGTTAGCCGATTCTGCCTTTTTTATAAAAAATATACCGTCAAAAAACGTCGTCCATTCGCTTGCTGGTAAA
>Ga0209395_1001197_pt1 | contig 36902 bp, 38 predicted proteins | sample GOMGulsemesocosm_3_FD_184635 | JGI IMG/M metagenome (GOLD analysis project Ga0209395, IMG submission 184635) | Methane-oxidizing microbial communities from mesocosms in the Gulf of Mexico - GOM9D Gulf of Mexico (SPAdes) (version 2) | ecosystem: Environmental > Aquatic > Marine > Cold seeps...
AAGTAGCCTGACTTTATACCAAAAGTCAGGCTATTTAATTTTAAACACATACACGATGAAAATTACTGCTGCTGACGTAAAAAAATTAAGAGATGCTACTGGTGCTGGAATGATGGATTGTAAAAAGTCATTAGTTGAGGCTGAGGGAGATTTCGACAAAGCATTAGATATATTGCGTAAAAAAGGTCAAAAAGTTGCTGCAAAAAGAGCTGACAGGGATTCTTCTGAAGGAGCTGTTATTGCTGTAGTTAATGATGATGCAACTGCTGGTGCAGTTGTTTGTTTAAATTGCGAAACTGATTTCGTTGCAATGAATGATGATTTCGTTAAATTAGCAAAAGACTTCGCTAACTTAGCATTAAGTTACGACACAAAAGAAGAGTTTTTAGCTGCTGACTACAATGGTATTACTATTGCCGAAAAGCTAATAGAACAAACTGGTGTAATTGGCGAGAAAATTGAAATTGGAGGGTTTAAGAAATTAAGCGCACCTTTCGTTGGATCATACATTCACGTAGGAAACAAAATCGCCTCTATCGTAGGATTATCTGCTGCTGTAGATAACGCTGCTGTATTAGGTAAAGATTTAGCTATGCAAGCTGCCGCAATGGGAGCAAGCTCTTTATCTTACAAAGATTTTACACCTGAATTCGTAGCATCAGAAACTGAAGCTAGAATTGCTGTTATTGAAAAAGAAAATATTGAATTAGGTCGTTTAGGAAAAACTCTTAAAAACGTACCTCAATACATTTCTATGGCTCAATTAACTGAAGAAGTTATTGCTAAAGCAGAAATTGCTGCTAAGGAACAATTAGCTGCAGAAGGTAAACCAGAAAAAATCTGGGACAAAATTCTTCCAGGAAAAATGGAACGTTTCATATCTGACAACACTACTCTTGACAAAGAGCAATGTTTATTAGATCAAGAATTTATTAAAGAAGCAAAACAAAATGTTGCTGAATATGTGAAAACATATGGAGATGTTTCAGTTACTTCTTTTGAAAGAGTATCTTTAGCATAAGTACTTTTAATTCAAAATACTAAAAAGCTTCTCAGAAATGAGAAGCTTTTTTTATACACCTATTTCACTTAATTATTTGACATAATTATTGAAAAAAAGGAATTCAAATGTATATTTGCACAAATCATTCATTACTATGTACTACAAAAGAATACTTTTAAAACTATCAGGAGAAGCCTTAATGGGTGAACGTCAATATGGTATTGACCCAAAAAGATTAGCAGAATATGCTCAGGACATAAAAGAACTAGTAGAGAAAGGTATTGAAGTAGCTATCGTTATTGGTGGAGGCAACATTTTCAGAGGTGTAGCAGGAGCAAGTAATGGTATGGATCGTGTCCAAGGTGACTACATGGGAATGTTAGCAACCGTAATAAACGGGTTAGCATTACAAAGTGCTCTTGAAGATGCTGATGTACAAACAAGATTACAAACTGCAATAAAAATAGAAGCTATTGCAGAACCATATATTAAAAGAAGAGCTACAAGGCATCTTGAAAAAGGAAGGGTTGTAATTTTTGGTTCTGGAACTGGAAATCCGTATTTTACAACTGATTCAGCAGCAGTATTACGTGCTATTGAAATAAATGCAGATGTAATTTTAAAAGGGACTCGTGTAGATGGCATCTACGATACAGACCCTGAAAAAAATCCTGAGGCAAAAAAGTATGATTTCATTTCATTTGATGATGTTATCAAAAAAGGATTAAAAGTAATGGACATGACAGCCTTTACTTTAAGCCAGGAAAATAATTTACCTATTGTAGTTTTTGATATGAACACAAAAGGGAACTTATTAAAAGTTGTTTCTGGAGAACAACTAGGAACCAAAGTAAATAACTAAATTTATATTTGGCCTAGTAATTGATTTAAAACAAATAATTCCCGTTATTTAACATTAGAAAACGGATCTAACTAATATTATAATCAGGCTTAAAACTTGATTAACTAAACCAAAGGTGATATAAACTTTAACTTTATGGAAGAGATTAATTTTATTATAGACAGCGCAAAAGAAGGAATGGATAATGCAATTGTTCATTTGGAAAAACAACTACGTATTATAAGAGCCGGTAAAGCATCCCCAGCTATGTTAAGTAGTGTTAAAGTTGATTATTATGGCTCAGCAACTATCCTTTCACAAGTTGCAAACGTTAACACACCAGACGCAAGAACTATAACCGTACAACCTTGGGAAAAAAACTTGTTGCAAGAAATTGAGAAGGCAATCATGAATGCTAATTTAGGTTTCAACCCAATGAACAACGGAGAAAGTATTATCATTAATGTACCTGCTCCCACCGAAGAAAGAAGACGTGAATTAGCTAAACAAGCCAAAGGAGAGGCTGAGGATGCTAAAGTTGTTGTCAGAAACAATAGAAAAGATGCTAATAATGAAATTAAAAAACTAGAGGACGCGTCTGATGACATGAAAAAGAATGCTGAAGATTCAATTCAAACAATTACTGATGAAGCAGTAAAAGGAATTGATGAAATTCTAGCTGTCAAAGAAAAAGATATTATGACTGTTTAACCATCATCAACTATCACATATATAAAAAAACGGCTATTATGTCGTTTTTTTTATGTTTATACACAACGGTTAATAATATCATTTTTTACCTTTGTCAACCTTTATAACTAGTTATGACAAAATTATTTAGTGTTGGTTTTTGGGCAGCTATTGCTCGAATTATTTTAAAGAATAGAATTCTTATTCTCATTCTTATCACTATTGCTACAATAGGACTCGCAAGTCAGTTTAAACACATGCGTTTTACTTATACTGAAGCAAATTTATTACCTGATGATCACGCTATAAACAAAGAATACTTTAATTTTTTAGATAAATTTGGAGATGAAGGAAACTTAGTTGTCATCGGAATACAAGATGATTCTTTTTTTACTCCAAAAAAATTCAACGCTTGGAATAACCTAGGAAAAGAATTAAATACACACCAATATATTACAAATGTGATTGGTGTTGGGGAAATACAAAATTTGGTTAAAAATAACCAAGAAAAGAAATTTGACTTAAAACCCTTAGTTTTTGAAGACCTAAAAACACAAAAAGAACTTGATAATTTAAAAACAAATTTATATCACAACCTTCCTTTTTACAACAAGATATTATACAACTCCGAAACAAACACCTTCCGTACTCTAATTTATATCAACAAAGGCATTATAAATAAACCTGCCAGAAAAAAACTAATAGAAGAATTCCTAATACCAAAAATAGAAGCATTTAACACGAAATATAACTTAAAAGTTAGAGTCTCTGGAATGCCTTACATCCGAACATTAAACTCTAACACCATCATTAGTGAGATTGCTTATTTCATATCAGCAGCGCTATTTATCACTGGATTAATTTTCTTCTTATTCTTTAAATCATTCAGAGCCACTTTTATCTCTCTATTTACAGTTATAATTGGTGTTATGTGGACCTTTGGACTCTTAGGTTTATTACAATATGAAATCACTGTACTTACCGCAATTATCCCTCCTTTAATTATTGTTATCGGAATACCTAACTGTGTGTTTTTAATAAACAAATATCAATCAGAAGTAAAAAAACACGGGAATCAAGCGAAATCACTACAACGCGTTATTACAAAAATTGGTAACGCTACGCTAATGACAAACGTTACCACTGCGGCTGGATTTGCTACTTTCATATTAACCAAAAGTGATTTATTGAGTGAATTTGGTACGGTTGCCTCATTGAGTATACTTTCTATTTTCATCATTTCGCTGTTATTCATTCCCATCATATACAGCTTCATGCCGCTCCCAAAGCAAAAACACTTAAATCATTTAAACAAAAAGTGGATTGACGGTTTTGTAAATTGGATGGCTCATATGGTAAAATACAAGCGAATTACAATATATACAGGTTCATTAATTTTACTGATAGCAAGTATGATTGGTATCTTCAACATAAAAGTTACTGGAAGTTTGATTGAAGACATGCCTCAAAACACGGACTTTTTTAGGGACATTCGTTTTTTTGAAAAAGAATTTGATGGTATCATGCCTGTAGAATTCATGATTGACACCAAACGTAAAAAAGGAGTTATGAAGCTAGCTACTTTAAAGCGTATGGATAAACTAGAAGAAGCTATTAATGAAATTCCTGAATTATCAAAACCAATGTCACTTGTGGGCTTAGTTAAATATACCAAACAGGCATATTATAATGGTAACCCCAAATATTACCAACTTCCTACTTCTCAAGAAAAAAACTTCATATTGTCTTATGCAAAAAATGCTGACACCGATAATGATTTAATGAAAAGTTTTGCTGACAGTACTGGTCAGTATGCCCGAATAACTACATTCATGAAGGATATTAGTACCAATAGAATGGAGGCTATCGAAAAACAGCTAAAACAAAAAATCGCTAAAATATTTCCTGAAGATCGCTACAATGTAACCATGACTGGTAAAGCATTAGTTTTTCAAAAAGGAACAAAATACTTAAGAGATAATTTATTCTTATCATTAGGACTAGCTATTGTTATTATTTCGTTATTCATGGCCTATATGTTTCGATCGTTTAGAATGATTATCGTTTCATTAATCCCTAACCTCTTACCATTGTTAATCACAGCTGGCTTAATGGGCTTTTTAGGAGTACCTATTAAACCATCAACCATATTAGTATTTAGTATTGCTTTTGGAATATCAGTTGATGACACTATTCACTTTTTAGCAAAATACAGGCAAGAACTACAAGCTAATAATTGGAAAATACGTAAATCTGTTTATGGAGCCTTAAGAGAAACTGGAGTGAGTATGTTTTACACCTCTATAGTATTATTCTTTGGTTTTTCTGTATTCACCATCTCTAGTTTTGGAGGAACAGTTGCTTTAGGGGGCTTAGTATCAGTAACATTATTACTAGCAATGCTAGCTAACTTATTACTTTTACCGTCATTACTTTTATCACTAGAAAGAAGCATCGCTAACAAAAAGGTTTTAAAAAAACCTAATTTCAACGTAATTCCTGAAGAAGATTTAGAAGTATAAAAAAAACCGTTAGTTAACTAACGGTTTTTACCCCAAAAAAACTTACTTAATAAACCTATATGGCTATCAATATAAGCTGGGTGCAATTTACAACATCATTACAAAATAAGACTTCACGTAAATTGGGTATTTTTACATCACTATATTTAGTGATGTCTGAAGTTGAAAATAAAGTTTTTTTAAACACATAAAAAATTATCTTTGCAAACTATTAGCAATAACTAATGTGATTTATAAATAATTACATTAATAGAAAATAAAAAATTAGACAAAAAAAAGAGGTTATATAACTTAAAATATTGATTTTATAGAAGAGCCTCACTTAGATTATATAGATACATGAACTCAACATCAGTTTCAGAATTATTAAAAGGAGAACAACTTTTACAAGAAATAACCCTTAAAGGATGGGTAAGAACATTTAGAGCTAAAAGATTTATTGCTTTAAATGATGGTTCAACAATTAACAATATACAGTGTGTTGTTAATTTTGAAAAAACCGATGAAGAAACGTTAAGAAGAATCACTACTGGAGCAGCAGTTGCTTTAAAAGGGACACTTATTGAAAGTCAAGGTAAAGGTCAAAAAGTTGAAGTAGAAGTTAAATCTATTGAAATATTAGGTGATTCTGATCCGGAAACCTACCCTATTCAACCTAAAAAGCACAGCTTTGAATTCTTGAGAGAGAATGCACACTTGAGAACTCGAACAAGTACATTTAGTGCTGTTATGCGCTTACGTTCGTCACTGTCCTTTGCAATTCACCAATATTTCAATCAAAAAGGATTTTACTATATGCACACTCCTATTATTACCGGTAGTGATGCAGAAGGTGCAGGTGAAATATTCCAAGTAACCGGTTTAGATGTTAAAAAACCACCATTAAACGAAGATGGATCTGTAGACTATAGCAAAGACTTTTTCGGAAAAGAAACTAACTTAACAGTATCTGGACAGTTAGAAGCGGAAACCTATGCTATGTCTCTAGGTAAAGTATATACTTTTGGCCCTACATTTAGAGCTGAAAATTCTAATACTTCACGTCACCTATCAGAATTCTGGATGATTGAACCTGAAGTTGCCTTTATGGATCTAACTGGAAATATGGACTTAGCTGAAGATTTCTTAAAATCAGTTATCACTTACGTACTAAAAAATAACAAAGAAGACTTAGCTTTCTTAGATCAACGTTTGTTAGATGAGGAAAAAACAAAACCTCAAAAAGATCGTAGTGAAATGTCTTTGACAGAGAAGTTACATTTTGTTGCAGATAATAACTTTAAACGTGTAAGTTACACAGAAGCTATAGACATATTAAAGAACTCTAAGCCTAATAAAAAGAAAAAATTCAATTATATCATTGAAGAATGGGGAGCTGACTTACAAAGTGAACACGAGCGTTTTCTTGTTGAAAAGCACTTTAAATGCCCTGTAATACTGTTTGATTATCCTGCAAACATAAAAGCATTCTATATGCGTTTAAATGAAGATGGTAAAACAGTACGTGCTATGGATATTTTATTCCCTGGTATTGGAGAAATGGTTGGCGGGTCTCAACGTGAAGAACGTTTAGATGTACTTCTTGAAAAAATGAAAGCTTTAGATATCGACCCTGAAGAATTATCATGGTATACTGATTTACGTAAATACGGTACTGCTACACATTCAGGTTTCGGATTAGGTTTTGAACGTTTAGTAATGTTCGCTACCGGAATGAGTAACATTAGAGATGTAATTCCTTTCCCAAGAACACCGCAAAACGCAGCTTTTTAAGCTTCTAAAAATATTTTATAAAACTAACCTACAAGACTTCAAAACCTTGTAGGTTTTTTTATCTTTACCATATTATGCTAAAACAGTTTTTACAATTTAAATTATCGCAGAAATTATCTCCACAACAAATACAGTTGATGAAGTTAATACAATTACCTACACAAGCTTTTGAGCAACGAATTAAACAAGAGCTTGAAGAAAATCCTGCCTTAGATAATGGTAAAGAAGACATAAATGAAGATGAGTTCCAAGAGGATAACTATGATGACTCTTATGACAATGACACTATAAATACTGACGATATTAATATTGATGAGTATTTGAGTGATGATGAAACACCAAGCTACAGGCTCCAAGCTAATAATTATAGTGCCGATGATGAAGATAAAAGTGTTCCTTATGCAGCAGGAATGACCTTTACACAACACTTAATCAACCAATTAAACACTTTCCGTTTAAGCGAACAAGAATATTTAATTGCTGAATTCTTAGTTGGAAGCATTAATGAAAACGGATACATAAGAAGGAATATATCCGATATCGTTGATGATTTAGCTTTTACTCAAGGTGTTTACACAACCGACGAAGAAGTATTAAACGTATTAAACATTATTCATACATTAGAACCAACTGGTGTTGGGGCTAGAAGTTTACAAGAATGCTTGCTTTTACAATTAAAACAAAAGCCAAAAGAAAAAGCTGTAGAAATTGCAATCAGCATTATTGATGAAGCATTTGATCAGTTTGCTAAAAAACATTATAAAAAATTACTTAAGAAATTCAATATTTCAGAAGAAGGCCTAAAAGACGCTATTCTTGAAGTAGAAAAACTGAATCCAAAACCAGGAGGAGGCTATACTGGAAATAACCGAATAACCGAGCATGTAGTGCCTGACTTCAGTATTAGAATTGTTGAAGGGAAATTAGAACTAACCTTAAATGGCCGTAATGCTCCTGAATTACACGTATCCAATGAATATAGCAATATGCTTAAAGGATATAAGGAAAGTAAAACTAAAACAAAATCACAAAAAGACGCCGTTCAGTTTATAAAACAAAAACTAGATTCTGCTAAATGGTTTATAGACGCTATTAAACAACGTCAGCAAACACTTTTCGTTACCATGACTGCAATTATGCATTATCAAGAAGCATATTTACTAAGTGGAGATGAAATGGACTTAAAACCGATGATTCTTAAAGATATTGCTGATGAAATACATATGGATATTTCTACAGTATCAAGAGTAGCTAACAGCAAATATGTTGATACTCCTTACGGAACGAAGTTGATTAAAGAATTCTTTTCTGAAGCCATGAAAAATGATAAGGGAGAAGATGTTTCCACTAGAGAGATTAAAAAAATACTAGAAACAGTAGTTAATGCTGAAGACAAGAAAAAACCATTAACCGATGAAAAACTAGCCAATCTTTTAAAAGAAAAAGGCTACCCAATTGCTAGAAGAACTATAGCTAAATACAGAGAGCAGTTAGACATTCCTGTGGCTCGTTTAAGAAAAAAGATATAGTTTTGAATAAACTATTAACTTACATTTCCTATATTTTTCACCCGCTATTCCTTCCTTTTGTTGGAGTATGTGTTTTTTATAGTTTAACCTATAATTACTATACAGATGAATACATTCAAAGTAGAGCGTTACAATTATTCATTCTTACAATAATAATCCCTCTCTTAATATATAGAGTTTTAAAAAAGTTGCAATTTGCTTCATCATTGATGCTTGAAAAGGTAAAAGAGCGCAGATTCCCATACCTAATAGCAGTTGTATTAAACTTGTATATAACACAATACATATTTACAGAAAGTATCGATTTGGAACTCCATTATTTCTTTGCTGGAATTAGTTTCACAAGTATTACATTTTTAATTTTAAGTTACCTGAATTACAAAGCAAGTTTACACACTGCTGCAATAAGCGGAGTAACAATGTTTGTGATTGCACTAAGTATTCATTTGCAAATAAACATGATTCTGGGAATTGGTTTTTTAATTTTAGCTAACGGATTAGTCGCCACTTCAAGACTACACTTAAAAGCACACACTTCTCTAGAACTAATTATTGGCTTTGCTATAGGTTTGTTCCCACAATTTATGATGATGGTGTACTGGGTGTAATCAGTCATTTAGCTGACACTCAACTATACAGAATTCATTACTCAAAAAAATAGTTTTTTATAATCTCATGATAATTAAAACAGATAAAACATCAATCCAAATTTAATTTCTGTAACATCTATAGCTTCTCCATTTACCATTGCTTCATCTGAGAAAAGCCTATTTAAACTGTATGCAACATAAAAATTCCAAGTATTCCATCCAAAACTTATATCTGCAGTTGTTCTCAATTTTTTTAAGTGAGGAGTATTATTTTGTTTAAAATCACCTAACCCTCCTTTATATTTTACAACACTATTAAATACATATCCTATTTTAACACCTGTATAAACTCTCCAGAATTTATAATTTTCTGATGTAGATGTTCGCCACCTAAACTGCAGGGGCATTTCAGCAATGTGGATATTTAATTTGTTCTTACTAAACCCAACTACGTCATTATTTAATATTTGATATGAAACCCTACCCTTTTCTTCTTTAACAAATAAATTATGATTATACGAATTATTAGAATAACCTAAACCAATTCCGAATGCTATATTCCTCTGCTTGTTTATAGGGAAATCTCTAATAAAACCAAGATGTAAACCTCCAGATAGTCCTTGCTGAGACATGTCTAATGGTTTATTTTCTAAAAAATTATACGATATCCCAATATAAAACTGATCTTCCCGATATTTTGGGTCATCTATTTTAATTTCCGTGTTTTCTTCTTGAGAAAAAAGTGCTATACTATATAGTAAAGCTATAAAAACAAATATTTTACGCATATAAAACGAAGATACAGTAATTATACAGAAATATTTAATCGTGTTTTTAATAATTGTATTATTTCGTCTTTCTCTTGTATTCGTAATTCATATTGATCAATTAATTTTTCTGAAAGCGACGAGGCAGAAGTAGTACTCTTTATATCACCATTCATTAGTAACTCATAAGGTTGAATTTCAAAAATAATACAGATAGGTTCTATATAATTTGCCCACGAATTACTTTGTCCTGATTCCATTCGTGCGTAAGCTGATTGTGACATATGTAATTCATCAGCAAGTTGTTCTTGCGAAAGGAATTTTTGGGTACGTAAATTCCTTATTTTTTTTCCAATTAGTATATTCATAATATTATAAGTAGGTATATTATCACCTCTATGTTCACAAAACGGCTAAACCTTACCCTTGAATTTTATTTTTTTTTAAAATAAAACTACAACTAACTGATTGTCAACAACAAGCCCCCTCACTCCAGATAAAGGGTAGTATTACCCATTTTTAACATAAGAAGGAAGTCTATCCACCTGATACATTTGCAGCTAATTATTAATTAAAAATTTATATTATTATGAAAACATTAGATTTAAATCAAATGGAAACATTTGTCGGAGGTGAAGAAGACGGAAATTGCTTTGTTAGGGGTATGGGTATGACAATTACCGCTATTGGCGGATTCTTTTTCCCTCCACTTTGGGGAGCTACTGCAGCAATAACCTTTACAAGTGGAGAGTGTTTCTAATAAAAAAACAAAATCATGAAAGTAATTAAAATAGGTGTTATCATTATTAATATATTACTAATTATAACTCTTGTAACAATGGGCACAAATAAATTGGAATCTGAAACAATAAGAGATGTCTTTATTTCCCCAGCATTAATTATTTCCTTGTATATATGTTTTTTAATCTTAAAAAAAAAAACTAAATGAAATTATTAAAATCAAATCAAATGGAAACCCTTGAAGGAGGGGCAAAATGTATTTACGAAGGAATGGCTGCGCCATTTATGCTAGTATTCTCAGGCTTTATATCTTCAAGTTACCTAGACTCATACTGGGGAAATGTAGTAGATAACTGTTTCTAATCCTTTTATTAAAGGTGAAGTTGTTTTTCTTCACCTTTATTTTTTTTAATTACGTATGAACAATTTATATATTTTATTTTTTCTATCTTTATTTTCAATCCTTCTAGGGTATCTTACTGGAGTTATCCTTAACATGGATGAATTAATTATTAATTCTTTAACTGAACAATTCACTTCTACACAAATACAGGGTGTAATTGAATCCCAAGAAAAATGGGCTTGGCTACCTTATGTAATTATCCCCTTGTTTATCTTGTTACGTTCTAGCTTAGTAGCTACCTGCATTAGTGTAGGGCATTATTTATACCATATTGATGATATGGTAAGTATAAAATTCAAACATTTTTTAAACATAGCTATAAAAGCAGAAGTGGTATTGCTTTTCGTTGGCTTAAGTAAGTTAGTCTGGTTTGGGTTTATAGATACTAACTTTACCTTAGAAGACTTACAACAGTTTTACCCATTATCAATCACTAACTTTTTAGATGTACAAAACATAGACACTTGGCTATTGTATCCATTACAAACTTTAAATCTATTTGAAGTGATCTATTGGTTTGCTCTAGCGTATGGTTTGTTTGAATTGGTAAAAGGGAAATTTTGGAAAAGTTTTCAAATCACCATAGTGTCCTATGGTACTGGATTGGTAATCTGGGTGGTTTGTATTATGTTTTTCACGCTTAATATGTCATAAATAAAGCAGTTAGATCGCTTCGCTTTTAGAATCAAGAAAAAAACAAGGTTATTAGACGCCAGTTTACAATAGCATTAGACTACCCTCTTAACACTAGCTTTATTAAAAATAACATATTCATTTAGTTATACTGAAGTTATTTCAGCCCCCATTATCCTTACGCTCAATGGTTATGGAAAATCAAAGCAAGTCCGATTTGACCTTAATTAGTTATCAATTACAATGAAAAAAATAATAAAACCATTCATACTCCTATTTATTATAAGCTTACTGAGTTTTTTAGGCTATAAAATAACCGATAAAATAAATCATAAAAAAGAAGTATCGGAACGCATACAGCTGTTACCTAATTTTAGCTACAACACACTAAAAGGAGCAGTTGTTACACAAAATAGCTTAAACAAAAAATTCAATACGGTATTTATCAACTTTAATACCGAGTGTGATTATTGCAAACACGAAGCCTCACAAATAAATGACCATTTTGCTTCGTTTAAAAATACACAATTTGTATTTGTATCAAACCAAAATGTAAATACTATAAAAGAATTTGCCAATACTTATAATTTATTACAACATGATGCTATTTATTTTGCGCTTGATACAAAAAATGATTTCAGTACTACTTTTGATACTCACAGCTTTCCGTATGCTGCACTGTATAACCCTAACAAACAACTAATAAAAACATTTAAAGGCGCAGTTACTGCAAAAACACTATTAAAAGCATTACAATCTTAATTGCTAAACTTTAAAAAAACAACATGAAACCTACTACCATAAATCAAAAACAATTGCAAAAAACATTTGTATCACAACAAGGCCAGTCTGATTGTGGTGTAGCATGTTTACTGTCGTTAATACACTATTACAAAGGAAATAATTCCTTAGAAAAATTACGTGAATTAAGCGGGACAACCAAAGTAGGCACAACCCTTTTAGGATTATACCAAGCTGCCAGCCAATTAAATTTTGAAGCTAATGGTTGTGAAGCTGATCTACAGGCGTTAATGGACCATAAAAAACCCGTAATACTACATGTCATCATTGATAAACGTTTACAACATTATGTGGTTTGTTACGGATTTGAAAACAATACATTTATTATTGGTGACCCTGCAAAAGGAATTACTAGATATACCAAAGAAGAACTAAGTACTATATGGAAATCTAAAAGTTGTTTAACATTATCACCTAACTCTAATTTTATAGCCTATGATAGTATTAAAAAATCAAAAAAAGAATGGTTTTTAAAATTACTTAAAGAAGATTATAGCTTACTCATTAATAGTATTGTTATTGGGGTTGCCGTAGCTGGTTTAGGAATGGCAATGTCGGTGTTTTCTCAAAAATTGATAGATGATATTTTACCTTCTAAAGATTTAAAACGTTTAATTACAGGTATTGCTTTATTAAGCTTTTTATTAGTTGTACGTGTAAGTTTCGCTTCCTTACGTGAGTTTTTTCTTATCCGTCAAACCAAAGATTTTAACAACCGTATTATTAACAACTTTTACGGTTCTTTATTACAGCTCCCTAAACCCTTTTTCGACTCTAGAAAAATAGGAGAATTAGTAGCTCGTTTGAACGATACTAACAGGATACAACGTGTTATAAAACACATTGCTAGTAATTTTATTATTGATGTACTTATGGTACTTATGTCGCTTGGATTTTTGTTTTACTACTCTTGGGAAACTGGAATTATTGCTTCAATAAGTTTACCAGTGTATTTTTTATTAGTATACCGCTTTAACAAACGCATTATTGAAGCACAAAAACAAGTAATGCAAAGTTATGCCTATAATGAAAGTAACTACATTTCTTCAATGCAAGGGATAGCGACCATTAAAAATTTTAATCGTCAAGGTATTTTTCAAAAAATAAATCAAATAATATACGGTTCTTTTCAAGATAAAGTGTTTGATCTTGGAAAAATAAATGTTCGCTTAGGCTTATTATCAGGTTTATCAGGAATCTTCTTCTTAATGGCAATATTAAGTTTCACTTCCTATCAAGTGTATCAAGAACACATGAAGTTAGGAGAATTAATGGCTGTTTTAGGTATCGCAGGTTCATTATTACCATCTATAACTAATCTAGCATTAATTTCTATTCCTATAAACGAAGCCAAAATAGCGTTTAACCGTATGTTTGAGTTTGCTTCTATTGAAAAAGAAACTACTGGTGACACAGCAATAAAAACATTTAGTTCTTTAACTATTGAAAATTTATCATTTCGATTTGCTGGAAGAAAACAATTACTAAAAAACATCAATATCAATCTTCAAAAAAATGAATGCATTGCTATTATTGGCGAAAGTGGTTGTGGAAAAAGTACTTTAGGCCAAGTTTTACAAAAATTTTATCCGTTAGAAAATGGCTCCATAACAATAAATAATCAAACTAAACTTGACGAAATTAATACCGATAGCTGGAGGGAGTTAATTGGTGTAGTTCCTCAAGATATCAATATTTTTAATGGTACTGTAATTGACAATATCTTATTAGGGAAAGAAGATACACCTGAAAATATAGTTGCATTTTTCAAGCATTATGACTTAGAAAATTTTATAAATAGTTTACCACAAGGTGCAGCTACTATTTTAGGCGAAGAAGGAATTAATTTATCTGGAGGTCAAAAACAACTGATCGCACTAGCACGTGTGCTCTACAAAAAACCACAAGTTTTATTACTTGATGAGTTTTCATCTGCAATGGATAGAAAAACAGAACAATTCACTTTAGAATTATTAAATAATTTAAAAAAAGAATTAAGTATTATTTTTATCTCCCACAGATTACATTCATTAAAGAAAATTGCTGATCGAATCTATATTATTGAAAATGGAGAATCTGCTATTTCAGGTAGTCATAACGAACTATTAGAAACAACTAATTTTTACAGCTCTTACTGGGAAGAATTGGCTGTTATATAACGTTCTTCTATAAAGTAATCATTTCAAAAAGTATTTTCTTAATCTTTAAGAAAATACTTTTCTATTTAGTCATTTAAACTATTCTTATATTTGCTATCAGTTTTTGTAACAAAAAATCAATTTAGGCGTCAAACCCTATAACTTTTAAAAAATTAATTAAATTTCTAATGAAGAAAAGCATCATTTATCTCGCTTCATTACTTTTACCTGTATCAATTATGGCGCAAAAAGTAACTTTTGAAGAGTATGACCTAGACAATGGGTTGCATGTAGTTTTACACAAAGACAATGCAGCTCCAGTTGTAACAACATCTGTAATGTACCACGTAGGTGCAAAAGACGAAAACCCTGAAAGAACAGGTTTCGCTCACTTTTTTGAACACCTATTATTTGAAGGTACTAAAAACATTGAAAAAGGTAAATGGTTTGAAATTGTATCTTCTAACGGAGGGAGCAATAACGCCAATACCACTGATGACAGAACATATTACTATGAAGTATTCCCTTCTAACAGTTTAGAATTAGGATTATGGATGGAATCTGAAAGAATGTTACACCCTGTAATTGATCAAACTGGAGTTGATACTCAAAATGAAGTTGTAAAAGAAGAAAAAAGATTACGTGTTGATAATTCACCTTATGGGAGTTTCTTAGCAGAAATCAAAAAACTAATCTTCACAAAGCACCCCTACCGTTGGGCAACTATCGGATCAATGGATCATTTAGATGCTTCTACTTTAGAAGAGTTTCAAGCTTTCAACAAAAAATTCTATGTACCTAACAATGCGGTATTAGTTGTAGCTGGTGACTTGGACATTAAGGAAACTAAAAAAATGATTAAAGATTATTTTGGAAGTATTCCTAAAGGAAAAGCTGTAACCAGAGTAAATATTAAAGAAGCTCCTATAACTAAGGAAATTAAAGGAACTTACAACGATCCTAATATTCAAATTCCAGCTATAGTTTCTGCTTACAGAACTCCATCTATGAAAACTAGAGACGCTTATGTATTAAACATGGTTTCTACAGTTTTAAGTGATGGTAAAAGTTCTAGATTATACAAGAAATTAGTTGACGAGAAAAAAATGGCATTACAAGTAGGTGCATTTAGTGTTAGTCAAGAAGATTACGGAATGTATTTAACTTATGGTTTACCATTAGGAGATACTAAACTAGAAGACTTAGTAAAAGAAATTGATGAGGAAGTTGCAAAAATGCAAACTGAGCTAATTACTGAAAGAGAATTTGAAAAATTACAAAACAAATACGAAAATCAGTTTGTAAATGCTAATGCTAGTATTGATGGTATTGCTAACTCTTTAGCTAGATACTATATGTTATATGGTGACATCAATTTAATTAACAATGAAATTGAAATTTACAAATCTATCACTAGAGAAGAAATTAGAGACGTCGCTAAAAAGTATTTGAATCCAAATCAAAGAGCGCTATTAGAATACCTTCCTAAAAAAGAAGAAAATAAAAAATAAGCACAGATGAAAACAAAAATTTTATCACTAATAGCATTAGTTTTTATGGGTATAACAACTATGCACGGACAAATAGACAGATCTAAGCAACCAACAGCTGGACCAGCTCCTAAAATAAATATTGGTAAGCCACAATCTTTCACACTATCTAACGGCTTAAAGGTTATGGTAGTTGAAAATCATAAGCTACCAAGAGTATCTTTAAACTTACGCTTAGACAATCCACCTGTTTTAGACGGGGACAAAGCAGGGGTTTCAGAATTAACTGGAGCTATGCTAGGAAAAGGTTCTAAAACAATAACTAGAGATGCTTTTAACGAAGAAGTAGATTACATGGGAGCTAATCTTAATTTAGGTGCTAATGGTGGTTTTGCTAGTGGATTATCAAAATACTTTAACCGTTTGGTTACTTTAATGGCAGATGCTGCTATTAACCCAAATTTTACAGAAGTAGAATTTGATAAAGAAAAAGAGAAGGTTCTTGAAGGAATTAAATCTGAAGAAAAAAACGTTAAAGCTGTAGCAAATAGAGTAAAAGACTTGTTAGTTTATGGTAAAAACCATCCTTATGGTGAATACGTTTCTAAAGAAACTGTTACAAATGTTACTTTAGCTGACGTTAGTAAGTTTTACCAAAATTATTTTGTGCCAGATAATGCCTATTTAGTTATTATTGGAGATGTAAAGTATAAAGACGTAAAAGAAGTAGTTACAGAAAACTTTAGTAACTGGAGAAAAGGTTTAGCACCAGTGGTTTCTTTACCTGTTGTTAAAAATGTTCAGTTTACTCAAGTAAACTTTGTTGACATGCCTGACGCAGTTCAATCAGAAATTGCTGTTGTAAACACAGTTGATCTTAAAATGAATGATGCTGATTACCATGCCGCTTTAATTGCTAATAAAATATATGGTGGTAGCTTTAACAGTATGTTAAACTTAAACTTAAGAGAAGCTCATGGATGGACTTATGGTGCGCGTTCCTCACTAAGAGCTGATAAAGATACTCAAGCTGCTTTTACTTCTTCTACAAGTGTTAGAAACGCAGTTACTGATAGTGCTGTTGTTGAAACTTTAAAAGAATTAAAAAACATCAGGACTATAGATGTTACTTTAAAGCAATTAAATAATGTAAAAGCTAAATATTTAGGTGATTTCGTTTTAGCAATGGAAAAGCCACAAACTATTTCTCGTTATGCTTTAAACATTGAAACAAACAAGCTACCAGCTGATTACTACGAAACTTTCTTAAAGAAAATTAACGCAGTTACTATTGCTGATGTAAAAAGAGTTGCAAATAAATATTTCTTAGCTGATAACTCTCGAATTGTTATTGCTGGTAAAGGGAGTGATGTTGTAGAGAGTTTAGAACAGTTAATGTATAACGGAAAAAAAGTACCAGTTAAGTACTTTGACAAATACGGTAATTCTACTGCAAAGCCAGTATTTTCTAAACCATTACCAAAAGGAGTTACTGCCCAGTCAGTAATTGACACTTATTTTAAAGCTATTGGTGGTAAAGATGCTGTATCTAAAGTTAAAACATTAGTTTTATCTGGAGACATGAATGCTATGGGACAAGTTATGGGAATTCAAATGAAAAAGATGAGCCCTAACAAGAGTGCTATGGAAGTAACACACCCACAAGCTGGAGTGGTTATGAAACAGGTTTTTGACGGTGAAACAGGTTATGCTGCACAAATGGGACAGAAACAACCTATGTCTGCAGAAGATATTGCTGAATCTAAAAATAAAAATGCATTGTTTGATGAATTATCTTTAGATATGGCTAAAGTAACTTTAGAAAGCATGACCTCTATAAACGGAGAGGATGCTTACAAATTAAAAGTTACTGGATCTGGAGAGCCAGAATACAGATATTACAATGCAAAATCAGGTTATTTAGTTAAATCTGAAACAACTAAGAAGGCTCAAGGTCAAACTATCAGTATTTCTACTGAATACGGAAACTATACCCCAACTAGCGGTATTCAATTTCCTTTTAGTCTGACTACAAAACAAGGTCCTCAAACATTTGGAATGATTATTAAAAAAGCAACAGTTAACGGAGGTGTTACTGAGGCTGATTTTAAATAATACTTCTTAAGAGAATCTTATTTTCAATAGAAAAGTAAAAAAGCTGAAACTAATGTTTCAGCTTTTTTTATGCTTTAATTTCTTAATCACTAATTCCTTCGGTTGGCCAAAAACACACCTAACAAAATAACCCCTGTTGCTAACACTTGAATTATATTTAGTCTTTCTCCATCTAACACACCCCATATTAATGCCACTATTGGAATAGTATAAGTAACCGATGAAGAAAATATTGGTGTCGATATTTGAACCAATCTATTGAACATTACTTTAGCTATACCCGTTCCAAAAATTGCTAGCAACACCAAATACAACATTGATGTTTGCACAATATCTGATGTAATCACTTCAGTTTTAAAGAAACCTGTACATATCAACACTACTAATGCAGGGATAGTTATTACTACAAAATTACCTACTGCTATACTCATTGCATTTAAGTCCTGCAGATATGTTTTTATAACACTTACGTTAAACGCATAACAAACAGATGCTATTAACACAAAAATACTAAACCAATAATTCTGATCTGGGTTAAGATTTGCTCCACTAATAATCAACATTAACGTACCCATTAAACCAATTATAACTCCCAATAATTGATTTTTATTAAATGCCATTTTAAAAAAGAAAAAACCAAAAATTAATGTATTTAAAGGCGTTAAGGAATTTAGAATAGAAGCAATTGAACTATCTATTTCCGTTTCCGCTAGAGCAAACATGTACACAGGGATAAAAGTTCCTAAAAATGCTGAAATAACTACAGGTTTATAATGTCGCTTTTCAATTTTATGAAAGCTATTAAACCCTATAATAAATAAAAAAATAGCTGTAAAAATTATTCGTAAAGACCCTAATTGATATGCCGTTAAACCAATTAAACCTTTTTTTATTAAAATAAATGAACTTCCCCAAATAACAGAAAGAATTACCAAAAAAAGCCACTTTAGTTTTTTATCATCCATTTTGCAAAAATGGAAAATTTAACACAATAATCAGTTGATTTTCTTAAATTTGTAAAACCAAACCAATTAATATATTTAAGATGAAAACATTAAAACTAATAGCTATTGCATTTGCTTTTTTAGCTACAATCTCTTGTAAAAAAGAGCAAAAAGAAGCTGAAGTTGTTGCAATAGATACTATAGAAGAAGTAAAAAAATCAACTATTTCTGAAGATGCCACATTAGCAAAGGTTGAATTTAATATTGAAGGAATGACTTGCGCTATAGGGTGCGCAGCAAAAATACAAAAGAGTTTAGGGAAAATGGATGGTGTTAAAAACGCTACTGTAGACTTTGAAAGTAAAACAGCAATTGTTGAATATGATGTTGATCAAGTAACAACAAACCTTTTAGCTGAACGTGTTGTTACAAATGGTGACCAGTTTAAAGTTTCTAACTTTCAAACAGCTACCTCTAAAGGATGCAAATCAGATTGCACCAAAGCATGTTGTGCTAAAGATGCTAAAAAATGTATCGTAAAATGTAGTGCCGATTGCACAAAAGCTGACTGCGCTAAATGTGCCACTAAAACAGCTGAATGTAAAGCCAAGTGTGCTGCTAAAAAATTAGAAGGAAAAGCTTGCAAGCCTGGTTGTGAAAAAGCATGTTGTGCTAAAAAATGTGTAGTGAAATGTAGTACTGATTGTACAAAAACTGACTGTGTAAAATGTGCAGCCAAAACAGCTGAATGTAAAGCTAAGTGTGCTGCTAAAAAACTAGAGGGAAAAACTTGTAAACCAGGCTGTGAAAAAGCCTGTTGCAAAGCAAAATCATAATTACACCACCCTAATACTCAGGAATATAAAAGAGCATCTATTTAAATAGATGCTCTTTTTATTTGTTTATATTTCATTTTTAAGCAGTAGCTTGTTTTTCGCTAATATTTCTTGATACTTTAAATTTCTGCATAAACGTTAAGGATAATATCACTGAAGAACTAACTCCTTCAATAGCTAATATCAATAATAAAATTTCAGGTCCACCTGCCCCTGCTAAATACCCCATTAATAGCTCCGCAAAAGAAGGCTCTATATGGAATAAGTATATTCCCATAAAAACTACAAAAATAAAGGTTGCAATTGCCCCAGTTAAAATACCAGTAGCAAATCCAGAAAAATACTCGAAACTATCCTCCTCAATATTTTTCTTTTTTTTAATTACTGTATAAATCCCGTACGCTACTATAACTCCGTTTACAACTCTTAACCAATGGTTATCATGAAGCCCTACAAGTCTGATTAATAAAAAATAAGCAATCAGTGCAGCGGCGATCAGTAACCCATATTTAATATAAAGTGCGTTTAGTTTCATAATATAACATATTGATTATCAGTATTAATTTACGAAAAAATAATGACTTTATATGCAACACATTATTATTAAATTTCAAATGTAATTTTAAAATGAGATTTATAGATGCAAAAAACCCAGCACATAGTGCTGGGTTTTCAACTATTTATATCCGGATATATTATTGATATTATCCTTCGCAACTTGTGCACTCTTTCTTTTGTTTGAATTTTTGAGCAGCATTCATACTGTGCTGGTAATACATTGATTTTACACCTAATTTCCAAGCCGTCATATATAAATTATTCAAGTCTTTTGTTGGCATATCAGGATGTACCATTACATTAATAGACTGACCTTGATCAATATGGTTTTGCCTGTTTGCTGCTTGATATATAACTGTCATCTGGTCTATTTCCGGATATGTTTTAAACACATCTCTTTCATGATCAGTAAGGAACTCTAAATGTTGTACCGATCCATCATAATCACGGATACTTCTCCAAACCTCACCTGTGTTTTGACCTTTTTCTTCTAACAACTGAACTAAAAACGGGTTTTTAATTGTTGTTTTTATCTTAGCAATATCCTTCACATAACTATTAGACCAAATTGGCTCAATACCTTGAGATACTTGTCCTAAAATAAAAGCCGAAGATGTTGTTGGAGCTACTGCATTTAAAGTTGCATTTCTACGTCCATATCCTTTTAAAACTTCAGGTTCACCATATAATTTAGCTAACTCTTCAGAAGCTTTATATGACTTATCTTTTATCGCTTTAAAGATTTCAGAATTTAAGTTAAACGCTTCCTGACTATCAAAGGGTAACATTTTTGATTGTAATAATGAATGCCATCCTAGAGCTCCTAATCCTAAAGCTCTATTTTCTTTTGCAAAAGTATATGCCTTTTCCATAAAGTCAAACGTAAGTTTATCATCACGATCATCAGAATCTCTAAAGTCTTCTAACTTAGTAATAAACTCTTCCATTACCGCATCTAAAAAGTACGTTAGCGTTTCTACAGCGTCAGTATCCTTCCACTTGTCATAATGCAATAAGTTTATAGAAGATAAACAACATACAAATGACCATTTTTCATTTGATGGTAACATAATTTCCGTACAAAGATTACTTGCATAAATTTCCAAGTTTTTATCTTTATATACGTCAGCTGCATTATTATTTACATTATCTCTAAACAAAATATATGGGTAACCAACCTCAGATCTAGATTGTAATACTTTTGCCCAAATGGTTCTTTTAGCAACATCACCATCTCTCATTTCTTCCATCCACTTGTCACTCACGGTAACACCATGTGTCAACTCTTGTATAGGGTTTCCTTCAGATCCAATTTCTAAAAACTCCATTACATCTGGGTGATCAATAGGCAAATATGGTGCAAAACGACCTCTTCTTACAGAACCTTGACTAACCACATCAACCATTTTTTCAAACAACTGCATAATATGTACAGCTCCTGAAGATTTTCCGTTATTTTTAACTGGTGCTCCTCTGTGACGTAATTTACCAAAATAACCCGATGTTCCCCCACCTAATTTTGACATCATACCAACTTCTGACTGAGTAAATAAAATATCCCCCATATCATCTGCTATATGTGAACCAAAACAACTAATAGGCAAACCTCTTTTTTTACCAAAATTTGACCAAACTGGTGACGCTAAAGAGTAATACCCTTCTGCCATATAACCATAGAATTTATCTGCAAAACCATCTATTTTCAAGATTCTTTCTGCATTTTCTGCGATCTCTCTAATTCTTCCTTCTGGAGTTGCACCATCAGTAAGATACCCAGATTCTAAAAACTTACGACTATTTTCCGTTAACCATTTAATTTCAGGTTGACGATTTGATTTTTCAGCCTGCAAAGCTGCTTTTCTTGCTTCCATCAATTTATCTTGCTCACTTGATGTTTGACTTTGATTCTGTGTGGTTAGTACGTCTTTTCTCATAATTTAAAATAGGTCGTCACTGGTTATACTTTTACTTCTTTTGGTGTAAGCGATAGATCTTTTTACGAAGAAATCTCCGTGTTTAGTCCCAATAATCTCATCGTCAAACCATTCTGTTTCTGCTAATAATGCTTCATCTACCTCGAAAACTTTCCCGATATTGATGCTTTCTAACGAATTATTAAATCGATTTTTTATAAACTCATTAATTACTGCTTTTGGCAAGAAATCTAATTCTCCTTCTTCAAAAATCCAATCAATAATTTTACTTTCTGATTCATATGCTTCTCTACATAAATCTTGAGTTAACAACTCATATTCTTTATTAAACCAAGTTGGGTTTTCTGCTTTTATAATTTTAATAACATCTATACCAAAATCCCCATGTATTTGCTCTTCTTTAGAAGTTGCCTCTACTACATTAGAAATTCCTTTCAGTACGTTTTTATGTTTATTAAACGCCATAATTATCAAGAACTGAGAAAATAGAGATACATGTTCTATAAATAAAGAAAACAATAATATTGACTCGGCAAACTCTCTATTATCTTCACTTTTAGCATTCTTTACAGCGGTTTCTAAATAATGAACTCGCCTCATAATTACAGGCTTCTTTTTTAAATTTTTAAACTCATTATTTAAACCTAATATTTCTAATAAATGAGAATAGGCATCATGGTGACGCACTTCACTTTCTGCAAATGTTGCCCCTACAGAGCCAATTTCTGGCTTAGGCATTTTATTATAAATATCTCCCCAAAAAGTTTTAACAGCAACTTCTATTTGAGAAATAGCCAACATCGTGTTTTTTATAGCACTACGTTCAGTATCATTTAAACCTGTTTTAAAATCCTGAATATCACTAGTGTAATTAAATTCTGTATGAATCCAATATGAGTGCCTAATCGCATCTACATATTCATTAAGTTGCGGATACTCATAAGGTTTTAAGTTAATTCGTTTTTCAAAAATATTTGTCTCTCTGTTTCTTGCTTGCTCATTTCTATACAAGATATAAGCTTTGGCAACATGAGGAAATGCACTATGCATTAATTCATCTTCAACAATATCTTGAACCTGCTCTACTGTTGGAATATAATTAGCATGATTTTCCTTTCTTTCTAAAAGTGATTTTAACACATTTTTAGAAATCATTTCCGCATCAGCTCTCGTACCATTATCAACAGATATCATTGCTTTTTCTATTGCATTTGTGATTTTGTTTAAAACAAACTCACTCGTCTCATAATCTCTTTTTATTATTTGTGTAATTTCCATAATTATTTCACTAAAAAAGTCTGTTGTTTAATGAACGATATGATACATATCATTCAAAATTTATTTATTCCTAAAAACTAGGTTATAGTATTCTTTTTTATCTGGGGGTAAAAAGTTACCTTATATTTTCGTATTGTAAAGAGATAAATTGTGTTACCTCACATTATGAAACATAAAATATAATTTGCTTTTCCGTTCTACAAATATTCAAAATTGGATTAAATAATTCGCAAAAAAACAACAGAGCTTTTCAACAAGTTTTTAACAATATTGGTAACAGCTTGTGTTTATTGATGTTAACAAGTGTTAACAGCTAACACGCTTAAAAGCAACAGGTTAAATTTGCCGTTTATCGATGACAAGTGATAAAACAAGGAGTTTTAAAATTCTTAATAAAAGTTATTTCGCATGCCTTTTGGCTACTTTTTCTAATTCAGCATACCAGCTTTCTCCAAACTTACGTATCAACGGATCTTTTAGAAATTTATATGTTGGTACCTTTAACTCCGCCCCTAAAGCACATGCGTCGTCACAAATTGACCAGCTGTGATAATTAACCGCTGAAAATGAACTGTAATTCTGTACCCTTACAGGATATAAGTGACATGATATTGGTTTCTTCCATTCTACCTCACCAGCAATATAAGCTGCTTCAATACCACACAAGGCAGTTTTATCATCTCCGAAAACAACATATGCACATTCAGCATTATTTACTAAAGGTGTTTCTAGATCACCTAAATCCGTAGTAATAGAAGTCCCTTGCTGCTCAATTGCCTCAATCCCTTCTTCCCTTAGGAAAGGTTTTATTTTCGGATAAATTTCTTTTAATATTTCAACCTCATCTTTTTCTAAAGGCGCTCCAGCATCTCCAGCAATACAACATTCTCCTTTACATGCAGTTAAATTACATACAAAGTCTTTTTCAATAACATCCTCAGAAACAATGGTTTTTCCTATTTGAAACATCTCAACATCCTCTTTTTAGTATCTTTACACCACAAAAGTAATTCTTTTAGTCGTTTTATATGACTACAATTAATTTTAAAGTATAATTTTGCACAAAAATCATCCCTATGAATATAGATATTATTGAAATTGCAAAAGCAAGTATGATTTTATTTGCTGTTATTGACATTATAGGCTCATTACCTATAGTTGTAAAACTTAAAACAGCCGCTGGAGGACATCTTGAAAGCGGAAAAGCATCCATAGTTGCTGGAAGTATCATGATCTTATTTCTTTTTGTAGGGGAAAAAATATTACAATTTATTGGTATTGACGCAGCTTCTTTTGGTATAGCGGGGGCATTCATTCTTTTCTTTATGGCATTAGAAATGGTGTTAGGAATTAATCTTTTTAAAGAAGATGAAAACACCGCTAAAACAGCCTCAATCGTACCCCTTGCCTTTCCTATGATAGCAGGAGCTGGTAGTATGACTTCAATTTTATCACTTAGAGCAGAATATGAATCAGTAAATATTGTTATTGCCATCATACTAAATATCGCTTTCGTTTTTCTGGTATTAAAAATGAGTGGTTGGTTTGAAAATAAATTAGGTAAAAGCGGAATTGCAATTATCGAAAAAGTATTCGGAATCATCCTATTAGCAATAGCCGTTAAACTATTCACATCAGGTATTAAAAGTATCTTTTATTAAACAAACGTATACAAATAATGAAAATAGCAAGTATTATATTAAGTGTAATTGCACTAGGACTAATCATTTTTAATATTACAAAAATAGATTTCAGCAACCCTTTACAAGGAGAAAGCACCATTGCCTTAATTGAAATCATAGCTGCACTTATAGCTATCTTGATCCTGGCCATCTTTACCATTTCAAAACGAATTGAGAAAAAAGTAAGTCAATAATGTTTGACACTTTAATCATTGGTGGTGGTGCGTCTGGAATGTCATGCGCTTTAGTAATTGGCTCTGCCCTAAAGAAGCCTTTTGCTAAAAATAAAAAGGCTGGACTTATTGCCCATCAAAAATCATCGCATTTACAAAATGCGATGTTCAATAATGTACTTGGGTTAACCCCAGGGACCTTAGGTGAAGACATTTTAAAAAATGGAAAAAAACAACTTTCGAATTTATATCCTGAGCTTATTATAATTGAAGAAGAAAAGGTGACCGAAATTATAGATAACGATACTTTCTTTGAAATTATTACCAACAAGAACACATACACTTCAAAAGTTATAGTAATTGCTACCGGATACACAAAACCATTTACTATAAAGGGACTAGATACTTATGTTATCCCACATCAAATGACTAAACCAGAAAAAGACAGAGTACAACTAAAAAACAAATTACACTTAGTAAAACCTAACCTATTTGTAGTTGGAGCCTTAGCAGGCTGGAGAAGTCAATTTTCTATTGCTATTGGTAGTGGCGCTCAAGTTGCTACTGACATACTTACGTTATGGAACAATGGAGAACACACAAAAGTCCACGACAAGAAGTAATCACTAGACCAACATAATTAACGCCTTTTTGTTTGAAAAAAACTTGAAAACTAAACCAACTGGTATGAATTAAAAAAACCGAGCTCTTCAGCTCGGTTCTTAATCAGTGGTTTTACTTAATACGAAAAAAAACTTTTTCTTATATGGGTCAAATATAATATTATATTTTTAACACATGTTAAGTTTTTTGATTTTTTTTACAACTTTATTTCTGAAGTAATTCTTTTACTTTCTGAATCATCTTATCATCCTCATCTTTTATTTGATACGCTAGATTATCATCAAACAACTGAGTCGCAATTGCCGCTTTTAAAGAGTGCTTAATTTCATTTACATAAGCAACTGTATCTATAGACCATTTCCTTCTAGAAAACACATTCACGTATTCTTTAAAATCTGAAATCACACTATCGGACACTACATAATTTTCTACAAAATCCTCACGAGTCAAATTACTATAATACTTTCTTTCCTTTTCCAACACTTGAAAAATAAAATTATCTATGACACTAGAATTAATTGCAAAAGAAACTTTTTCATATTCATCATTTGCATCGATAGGCACAAACACATCCGGAATAATCCCACCGCCTCCATAAACAACTTTTCCTTTTGGAGTGGTATATTTTAGTGAATCAGCTACTTCTATTTGTGTAGAATCTGTTAATTCTCCTGAAATATAGCGTTGTGTATACTCATCATAATAGTCATGCCCGTCTTTAGACACATATGGCTTTTGAATTGATCTTCCAGTTGGAGTATAATACCTTGAAACTGTTAAACGAACTGCACTACCATCTCCTAACTGCATTTCACGCTGCACCAACCCCTTTCCGAATGAACGTCTCCCAACTATAGTTCCTTTATCATTATCCTGTAGAGCACCAGCTACTATTTCACTAGCCGAAGCAGATTGCTCATCAATTAAAACAAAAACTTGTCCGTTTTCAAAATCACCATTATCAGTTGCAAAGAATTTCTGGATATCACCTTTTTTGTTTTTTGTAAATAAAATCAACTTATCATCTACTAAAAATTCATCTACAATTTGTTGTGCTCTATCCAAGAAACCTCCAGGATTACCTCTTAAGTCCAAGATAAGACTTATCATCCCTTCTTTTTTTAATTTCTTTAGTTCCTTTTTAAATTCTCTATACGTTGTTTCAGCAAAACGATTTATTTTTATATACCCCAACTGTTCTTCAACCATATATGCGATAGGAACGCTTTTTATAGGCACTAAACCTCTTTTTATAACAATATCAAACTCCCTATTTTCAGCTGCTCGATAAATGGTTAAAGCTACCTTTGAATCTATTTCTCCTTTTAATTTTTTTATTACCTTTTCGCTAGTTATACCTACACCATAAAGAGTATCGCTATCCGCTATTAATATTTTATCCCCTGCTATTATACCAGCCTTTTTACTTGGACCACCATCAATTGTTTTAATTACTGAAATAGTATCATTTCGGACAGAAAAAGAAACACCAATCCCCACAAATTCACCATTCATAGACTCGGTGACCGCACTTAAATTCTTCTTTGGAATATAGACCGAGTGTGGATCCAAATTTCCTAGTATTTTATTCACAGTTACATCTACAATACTATCAGTATTCACCTCATCTACATACTCATTATCAATATAATCAATTAACTTACTTAGTTTTTGTTTTTTGGAAGACTCAACAAATAAATCAGTACCTGAGTCAAAATGAAATAACCCACCTATCCAAAACCCAATAGCCAAGGTTAATCCTATTATCATCGGTAAATATTTCTTTTTATAAGTCATTTAAACATTCCTTAAACTATACTTTCTTCTTGCAATTGCATTACTTCTATTCCAGCTTTTTCTAAAAATTTAATCCCAGAATCATCCTTGTACCCATCTTTATACACTACTCTTTTAATTCCTGCTTGATGCACTAATTTACTACATTCTTTACAAGGAGAAAGAGTTATATATAATGTTGATCCTTCACATGATTGTGTTGATGCAGCCACTTTTAATATTGCATTTGCTTCAGCATGCAACACATACCATTTTGTATACCCGTCTTCATCCTCACAATAATTATCAAAGCCCGTTGGAGAGCCATTATATCCGTCAGAAATAATCATTCTATCCTTCACAATAATTGCCCCGACTTGTTTTCTGATACAATGAGAAAGTTTCCCCCATTCACTCGCCATTCTTAAATAGGCCATATCATATCGTAATTGTTTCTTTTCTGACATTATTTACTTGTTGTATTACTAAACTACTAATTAATCAGTGTTGTTTCTATAAGTTTTTGTTAAAAGATCATCTTGATAGTAACATTGGTATTACTAAACCTAAAGTAATTGAAGAAATCACCAATACCCAATCTCTTTTTGAAATACTCAATATACTTTGAGCGACACTCGCCAACACTAAAACGATTATAACTATTATTATTTGTGCTACCTCAACTCCAAGAGCGAATTCTATTAAAGGAATAAACTTATAATCCGTATTTCCGACTATCATTTTAAAATAACTAGAAAACCCTAATCCATGAATAATCCCAAAGAAAAGAGTCACAAAAAACACTAATCCTATTTTAGTGTTACCGATTATTTTTCCTGAAGAAAATATATTAAACAATGCCGTAACTGCAATGGTAACGGGAATAATAAACTCCACCAAGCTACTATTAACTGAAACAAAACTATAGCTAGATAGTATTAAAGATATAGAATGCCCGACTGTAAAAACAGTAACTAGAAACAATACTTTTTTCCAGTTTGAAAACAAATAAGGAGCCGCCAATACTATCAAAAAAAGTACATGATCATATCCGTTAATATCCAACACATGTGTTAGCCCTAGCTCAAAAAAAAGTTTTAGTTCTTCCATATTTCAAAACTACGCAAAAAAAAGCGACCTATCAGATCGCTTGTATTTAATTTATTTGTTAAAACTTAATCTCTCGACAAATAGCGTCCAATAAAATAAACCAAGGTTGACAACGCTCCAATTGCAGCTACTAAATATGTTCTTGCCGCCCATTTTAAAGCATCTTTTGCTCCCGCATGTTCTTCTCTTGTTAACATATTTTTATTTTCCAACCAAGCCAAAGCTCTGTTACTCGCATCATACTCCACTGGCAGTGTAATTACACTAAACAATGCCATTATTCCATAGACAACAATACCAGCCAATAAAACAATTTGCCCCATTGCCGAAGTAAACGACAAGGCAATCCCTCCAATGATAATCCATTGTGATAATCCAGAAGCTACATTTACTATAGGGACAATTTTTGAACGCATTGTCAACCATGAATAGGCAGTTGCATGCTGTACCGCATGACCACATTCGTGAGCTGCTACAGCAGCTGCTGAGGCATTACGCTGATTATACACTAGCTCACTTAAATTTACCGTTTTATTTCTTGGATTGTAATGATCCGTAAGCTGTCCTGGGGTAGAAATTACTTTAACATCATGAATACCATGATCTTTAAGCATTTTTTCTGCTATTTCAGCACCAGTCATTCCGTTTCTTAAATGAATATTTGAATACTTTTTGAACTTACTCTGTAAGCGTTTACTCACCAAAGAACTCAAAAATGCTATTACTACTGCTATTATATAATATCCTAACATGATTTTTCTGTTTCAATAAAGTTACAAAAGAAATTCAACAAAAATACAGCCAATATTTTTAAGTGATAAATACTAACATGTTGCCTGCAGTCTGTCATACTGAATTAGAAGCTTATTCTTTCCATCGAACACTCTCCATAAACACAAGAATATCTTTTTTAAGATACTGTGCGGCTGGAAGAATGGAATCGTAATTAGGCTTTGTATTAAAGTAAGCAGCACCTCTTAAAAAGTGCTTTTTGTTATCCGTAATATAAAATTGTACTGGTGAAGCTGCATTTCCTTCTATTTCATACACCATACCATAAGCATTTTGCTCTTTATTTTCATAAAGTGTAGGTTTAATACTTTCTGCTTTTTTTGTATGTTCTTGAGTTAAGTTTTGAGCGTCTTTCAAAGATCTCTTAAGCAACTCCTCATCAATACCAATATACGTTAAATGAATTTTACCATTAAGTAATGGATAACTCAAATTAACCCCACAATACTGTCCTCCTCCTCGAGGTTTTTCAATTTTAACGATACTATTAATATCGAATGTAAAAGGGCATTCTGTTAAGTATTGCTTATACACTGCCTCTGGATATTCTAACTTTAAATAACCTTTTGGCTTAGGTGTAGGCTCTTCTTTACATGATGCAAAAACCAAAGTACAAAATACTACTAGTATGATTAAAAACTTTTTGATATACTTATTTTTTCTTATTTGTAATAGCCTTATTATTATTCAAAAAACCACTAACAGGCTTAAAATGATGATTTGAATTGCTCTAAAAAACGAACGTCGTTTTCATAAAACATTCTAATATCTCCTATTTGATGTAATAACATAGCTATACGCTCTATCCCTACTCCAAAAGCAAATCCTGAATACTCCTTAGGATCAATACCACAATTAATTAATACATTAGGATCTACCATTCCGCATCCTCCAATTTCTAACCAACCAGTACCTTTAGTAATTCTATAATCAGTTTCTGTTTTTAATCCCCAGTAAATATCTACTTCAGCACTTGGCTCCGTAAACGGGAAATATGATGGACGCAAACGAATTTTAGATTTTCCGAACATCTCTTTTGTAAAATACAGCAAGGTCTGTTTTAAATCAGCAAAAGAAACATCTTTATCAATATACAATCCTTCTACTTGATGAAATATACAGTGAGATCTTGATGAAATAGCCTCATTCCTGAATACTCTTCCTGGCGATATTGTACGTATAGGAGGTGTGTTATTTTCCATATAACGGACCTGCACAGAACTAGTATGAGTCCTCAATAGAATATCTGGATCAGTTTGAATAAAAAATGTATCCTGCATGTCTCTTGCCGGATGATATTCTGGTAAATTTAACGCTGTAAAATTATGCCAATCATCTTCTATTTCTGGTCCTTCAGATACATTAAAACCAATATTTGCAAAAATATCTATGATTTGGTTTTTAACCAATGAAACTGGATGTCTTGAACCTATTGAAATTGGCTCAGCTGGTCGTGATAAATCACCATAACCACCTTTTGCTTCTTCTTTAGACTCTAGCTCTTCTTTTAAGGAATTAACTTTATCTTGAGCAGTAGACTTAAGCTTGTTTATCGCTTGACCAAATTCTTTTTTCTGATCATTTGCTACGTTTTTAAATTCAGCAAAAAAGTCATTCAAGACTCCTTTTTTACCTAAATACTTAATTCTAAACGCCTCAACCTCTTCTTTTGTTTGCGCTTTAAAACCTTCAGCTTCTCCAATAATTTCCTTAATCTTATCTATCATCGTACTCATTTTTGCAAATGCAAATTTACAACTATTATTTATACCAATTTAACTTTATAACAACCTATTAAATTGGTATTATTATGCTATTATTTCTTTTTCTAAAAAATATCCAACAACAGCTTCTTTCATTAAAACAGTTTGCTCACCAGCTTTTAAAACAGGTAGCTCTTCTAATATTTTGTAATGTGGCCAGCCATCATCATCAAAAAAATCAAACTCATAATATCCATAAGGCTCCAACAGCCTGCAAATAGCAATATGAATTAAATTTACTTTATCGTCCTTCTTAAATTTTCTGTCTAATTGTCCTAATTCTTGTACTCCTATTAGGTATATAATACTATCTAAATCCAATGAATCACCATCAGCAAATTGATCAGACAAAATACTAACAACATTTTCCCAACGCTCTTTTAACTCTTCGTCTCTTGCCATAACATTAAATAATTAAGTCGCAAAAATAAGGAGATTTTAGCAACTATTTTCATTTCTAATAACTCTTTTAACTCTACTTGATAAAAGACCAGAACTCTTTAACATTAATTATTATAACTATTACTCCTTTCTTAGCTCAGAATCTTATACTTCAATTTCTAGTTCTTATGACCAACAATTGAGAATTAAAGATGTCTTTTAAAGAATCTATAGTGTTATTTCTCATATTTGAAACAACAAAAAACAGGTGAAAATACGCTGTTTTACTTAATCACTTAAAGCTATTTTTGAAACACATCAATTCTTATTTTACTAAAACAATAATCATATAAACTAATAAAATGAAAAAACAAACTTTAAAACTAGGAACCCTCCTTGTTACCCTTACCATCATTACAACTTCTTGTAAACAAAAAGAAAAGTACACGCCAGCTACCGAAAAAAAAGCACAGAAAACATCATTAAAGCAACCCCCTCAATAAACTCCAAGCTTCCTGCTAATGTTTTTCAATCATGCACAATTTATTTATCCGACTTCAATAAATGGTTTGAATCTGGCAGCGTTTCAAAAAACGGATTTATTAACCCAGCAAATAGTGCTGCTTTTTCACATGAAAACAATTGTGATTCCTACAAATGGTCGGAACAAATGTTTCTCTGGACAACCTCTCCTTTTAATGAGAAAACAATAAAATAGTTCTAGAATCTTCTGAATTCTATACTGTTACTCCAAAGGTTAATGGATCAAGAACCTTAATACCTCATGAAAATGGAAAAACTATACGTGCATCTACTAGCTTACAAAAAAGAGATTCTCGAATTGACACGGAAGAAGGACAAGCTACTGGTTACGCATTAATATCACAAAATGGAGATCTTTTATATTATATCACTTTTGTTAACGATGTATACGCCCAGTTTGTAACTGGGACTAGTAATAACGAATTTCCAGGCAATGAATTCCCCACAAAGGAATCTCAATTAGACGCAATTAAAGCATATGCTACTAAAAATGACACCTCATTAAAAAGCCCAAATACGTTAGCTATGGAGATTAAAACTTCTTGGGTTGAACTTAAGAATGAAAATGACTATAACAACTATATTACTATTGAAGCTGAAGTCCCTACTTACGATAAAACTAGCGAAACTATATGGACTCCGACTGGAAAGCACGTTACAAAAAAAACTTGCCATGATAGGTATGCATGTTGTAGGAAGTACAGCTGGACACCCAGAAATGATATGAACTACATTTTAACATAAAAACAACAGCCCCAATTTATCTTATCAATACTTGGATAATCAATCACAAACAAAAACAGTGAATGCAGATACTGGAAATAATTGGTTATTGAATAAAGATAGCGCAAGTGAAACTTATAATGAATCACACATGAAATATAAGACTAGTAACGGTGATCTAAAAGCAACTCCTAATAATACAATTAGTGCTAGTAACACAAAAATGGTTAATGCATTTGGAGTTACATACACTGGAGCGCCAAACCCTAAAAACAACACCCCAGAAGCATCTAACAGTCAGGTGATTTCTGTTAACAACAGTGTCCTTGAAAAATTAATTGATGGTGATATGCGTAAAAATTATATTTTTATTGGCGCTACGTGGACGGACGATGGCTCTGCCCCGAATGGAGATAGTTACTCTGCCGAAAATTCTAAAAAACCAAAAGGTTTTGCTATTGGAACTAGTCAGCCAGCAAATAGCACCATGGAAACCTATGCTCAATATGGAAGTGATTTTGGTGAAAATGCAAGTTGTTTTTCGTGCCATAATAATTTCTCAGCTACATCTTCTGGATTAAAACCAGCTAATTTAAGTCATATATACCAACACATTAAACCATTAACAAAACAAAAAAAAACTACACTCAGAAAAGAGTCTTTATAAAATGTAAGATTAACAACCACATAAAAAGTTTTAGAACTAGATCAACCAACATTAAGCGTCAATCTTTTCTAATTAAAATAACAATTATTTAGGCAAAGTTAACTTCAATTGCTTGATTCGTTTTCTATCTAATGATTCTACTGTAAACACATATCCTTCAAAGGTTATTTTTTCATCCTTTTTAGGAAATCCGCCTGAAATTTCTAAGACAAAACCCGCAATAGTTTCAGCTTCTCCCTTGTTATCCTCGAATAGACCAATATTCAAATCGGCAACCTTATATATATCCTTTAATGATGTTTTCCCTTCGAATACGAAATTATGATCATCTAATTTTGAATACACTAAACTATCATCATCAAATTCATCATTTATATCACCTATGATTTCTTCTACAATATCCTCTAATGAAACCACTCCCGAAGTCCCTCCATACTCATCAACAACAATTGCTAAATGCACCTTTTTTTCCTGAAACTCATTAAGCAAATCGTCTAACTTCTTATTTTCAGGAACAAAAAATGGTTCACGAATTAACTCTTGCCATTTTACTGATTTACTATCTAAATAAGGCAATAAATCTTTAGCATATAGCACACCAATTATCTTGTCAAGGTTTTCTTCATAAACAGGAATTCTAGCAAAACCTTCTTTAGTAATTTGTTTAATAATTTCAGAGAACGATGCTGTGATATCCAATGCAAAAATATCCATTCTTGACCGCATTACCTCCCTAGTATCTGTATTACCAAAGGAAACAATCCCTTTTAATATTTTTTGCTCTTCATCAGTTGTAGCTTCATCATCAGTAAGCTCCAATGCTTGTGACAATTGATTGACACTTAATTTTGATTTTGATTTTGCGAGTTTATCTTCCAAATATGTAGTTCCTGCTTGCATAGGCACACTAAACATCACCAATGTCTTTTTTAAGAAAAGTAATGGTTTTGCCATAAAACCTGAGAATTTTTCATTATTTCTACTTGCATATACTTTTGGTAGTATTTCGCCGAAAAGTAAAATCAAAAAAGTTACTATTATAATTTTAAAAAAGAATGATAGACTTAATTCAAAATGAAACAAACTAAAAGTTACATCTATTTGATCAAAATATGGATCAAACGCATGCGCAAACAATAATACAGTAGCAATGTTTATAAAATTATTAGCCACTAATATTGTTGCCAACAATCGCTTTGGGTTGCTCAATAACTTAATAACTAACTTTTGATTTTTAAATGTTTTGGATTCATTATCTAACTGAGTTTGATTCAATGAAAAAAAAGCAACTTCTGACCCTGAAATTAATGCTGAAAAAAACAATAAAAGAATAAGTACAATAACACTTACAAGTGAACTACTGTTAAATAACGCTATGAAAAATAAAATACTGGGGTCCAATAGATATATTACTTAGTTAAAATTAAAATGGTAAATCATCATTATCATCTGCAGCCTGTTGTTGTGGTTGCTGGGGTGTTGCCGTAGGCTGCCCTACACTTGGAGCTTGTTGCTGTCCTGCCCCTTCAGATTTTGGTGATAAAAACGTAAAGTCCTGAACCTGAATTTCTGTAGAATACCGTGTATTACCATCTTCTCCTTGCCATTGTCTAGATTTTATACGTCCTTCAACATATATTTTATCTCCTTTTTTAAGGTATTTCTCACAAATTTCAGCAGCTTTATTACGCACTACAATATTATGCCACTCTGTGTTTGTAACACGTTCACCTGTTTGTTTACTAGTATATGTTTCACTAGTGGCAATAGGGAATCTACCTACACAATTACCTCCTTCGAAAAAATGCATTTTAACATCATCTCCTAAATTACCAATTAACATTACTTTATTTAGAGTGCTCATAATTTATTTTGTCTTTATATCAAAAATAGTAAAATTTTAATTCATTTAAAAAGAGAACTCATTAATAAAGTTTGCAATTAAAACAGGTACTGGATAATTATCTATTTGTGACACTGGAATAGCTGAATGTAATTTTTCATGAGTAGTTACAATCCAAAACCTTGTATAAATATGCTGATGGGACAATTTATGCACTATTTCCTTCTCATTATATATACTCAACTCAAAAGGCTCCATTAACAAATCCTTTTGCTCTACTTTACCCAGCAACTCATCGTACTCTACTGTTTCGGTTGTTTCAATTAAAGGAAACTCATATAAATTTGCCCAAATTCCTTTCTCAGGTCTTTTACAAAGCAAGGTTGTTTCATTACCAGCTATAGGAACTAGATAGTTAAAGTAACGTTTTTTGATTTTTATTTTTTTGATTTTTACAGGAAGCCTACCAATATCATCTTGTTTCAATGCAATACATTTAGGACTAAAAACACATGATTCACACTTAGGCTTTTTAGGGGTACAATGTGTGGCGCCAAACTCCATAATAGCCTGATTATGTGTATCAGGACATTCAATATCAATTAAATCCTGAGATAATTCAGAAAACAGCTTCCCTCCTTCTGTAGTATTAATTGCTGTATCTATACCATATAGTCTTGCCAATACTCGAAATACATTACCATCTAAAACTGCTTTTGGCTCTTTATAACAAATAGATGCTATTGCACTTGCAGTATAATCACCAACACCTTTTAGTTTCTTTAACTCTGTATAATTATCCGGAAACACACTATTCAACTCATAAGCAACATACTTTGCTGTAGCATGCAAATTTCTTGCTCTGGAATAATATCCTAGTCCTTGCCAAAATTTCAAAATCTGCTCCTCACTTGCATCTGCCAAGTCATTTACAGAAGGAAAAGCGTCAATAAATTTCAAATAATATGGTAATCCTTGAGCAACTCGCGTCTGTTGTAACATAATTTCTGACAACCATATTTTATATGGGTCAACTGTATTTCGCCACGGCAGGTCACGCTTGTTTTTTAAGTACCACGCTGTAAGTAGTTTAGAGAAATCTTTCATTTTAAATTATATTTGGCTAAAATAAATTTTTATCTGGTTAAATTTTAATCAATTAGCATTTCTGTTTGGAATATTAATTAGTATATTTGCAGACCTAAATTTTATAACAAAAGGACTTAATAAATTTAATAG
>Ga0209395_1001199_pt1 | contig 36887 bp, 34 predicted proteins | sample GOMGulsemesocosm_3_FD_184635 | JGI IMG/M metagenome (GOLD analysis project Ga0209395, IMG submission 184635) | Methane-oxidizing microbial communities from mesocosms in the Gulf of Mexico - GOM9D Gulf of Mexico (SPAdes) (version 2) | ecosystem: Environmental > Aquatic > Marine > Cold seeps...
GAAAGCTTCTTTCATACCTTGAAAACTGAATTAGTACACCAATACCAGTTTGAAACTAGAAATGAAGCTAAGCAGGCTATATTTGAATATATTGAGGTGTTTTATAACCGAGAGAGAATCCATTCTGCCAACGACTATTTGTCACCAGTAGAATACGAAATTCAGCAAAAAGCTGTGTAAACTTGTGTCCTGAAAAGTGTTGACACATCACAACATATATAATCAACAAGGAATAAATGTGTTTAATAACCAAACAATACTTATCACGGGTGGGACAGGGTCATTTGGAAAGAAATATACAGAAATCATTCTTAACAAATATAAACCAAAAAAAATCATCATTTTTTCTCGTGATGAATTAAAGCAATTTGAAATGCAGCAAGTGTTTAATGATTCTTGTATGCGATATTTTATCGGCGATGTCCGTGATTCCAGTCGCATAGAAGAAGCAATGGAAGGGGTTGATTACGTTATTCACGCAGCAGCAATGAAGCAAGTACCTGCTGCAGAATATAATCCTATGGAATGTATAAAAACTAATATCCATGGTGCAGAAAATATTATTAAAGCAGCAATAAAAAATAACGTTAAAAAAATTATAGCACTGTCAACGGACAAAGCGGCTAATCCTATAAATCTTTATGGTGCAACCAAACTAGCTTCTGATAAGTTATTTGTAGCAGCAAATAATATGGTCGGTAGTAGAAAAACTCGGTTTTCTGTCGTTCGCTATGGCAATGTTGTTGGGTCACGAGGATCTGTTGTGCCATTTTTTAGAAAGATAATGGCGGATGGAGCTACTGAACTACCCATTACTCACGCTGATATGACACGGTTTATGATTACCTTGCGCCAAGGTGTTGAATTTGTATTAAATAACTTTGAGCGAATGCACGGTGGGGAAATTTTTGTTCCAAAAATCCCTTCTATGTATATGACGGAACTTGCCAAAGCCCTTGCGCCTGATTTACCTCAAAAGTTTATTGGTATTCGACCAGGAGAAAAACTACATGAAATTATGTGCCCAGCAGACGATAGCCATTTGACACTTGAATTTGATGATCATTATGTTATCTGTCCTACGATTCAATTCACATATAACTCAGACTTCACTCAAAATAAAAAGGGTGAAAAAGGACATCCTGTACTGCAAGGGTTTGAATATAATTCTGGGAATAATGAAAAATGGTTAACACATACTGACCTGTTAGAAATGGCAGGAGATATTGACCCAATGTGAGCGTTGAAATGATTCCTTATGGTAAACAGGATATTAGTCAAGCAGATATAGATTCAGTTATTGCTGTTCTAAAATCTGATTTTTTAACTCAAGGGCCTCAGGTACCATTGTTTGAAAAAACAGTGGCTAAATACTGTGATGCTAAATTTTCTGTCGCTGTTAATAGTGCAACTTCAGCTTTGCATATAGCTTGCCTTGCACTTGGGTTGGGAGATGCTGATTGGCTTTGGACTAGCCCTAATACATTCGTTGCTTCGGCTAACTGTGGATTATATTGTGGCGCACAAATTGATTTTGTTGATATTGACCCACACACATACAACTTATGCGCTGTAGCTTTAGAAAAAAAACTAAAAAAAGCCCAACAAGAAAATAAACTACCTAAAATTGTAATTCCAGTGCATTTTGCAGGACAATCCTGTGATATGCAGCGTATTTATCAATTAAGTCAAGAATATGGCTTCAAAATTATTGAAGATGCTAGTCATGCAATTGGTGGAAAATACTTAAACAAACAGATAGGTGCTTGCCAATATTCAGATATCACTGTATTCAGCTTTCATCCAGTAAAGATAATCACCACAGCGGAAGGCGGGCTAGCAACGACAAATCGAGTAGACTTAGCAGAAAGAATGCAATTATTTCGTAGCCATGGAGTAACACGTGACCCAAGGTTAATGTCAAAAGAAACTGATGAAAGATGGTATTATCAACAAGTAGAATTAGGCTTTAATTACCGTATAACAGAGCTTCAAGCGGCATTAGGCGTAAGCCAAATGCAACGGCTTGATGAGTTTGTTGCAAAGCGACATAAGTTACAACAACGTTATCACGACCTGTTAAAAGACCTTCCTATTAAACTACCATACCAATATATAGATAGTTATTCAGCATTACATTTATACCCAATTCGACTTGAGTTAGACAAAATATCAAAAACTAAGGCTCAAGCGTTTAATGAATTAAGGGAAAGGGGTTTAGGTGTGAACGTGCACTACATTCCTGTGCATACCCAGCCATATTACCAAAATATAGGCTTTCAACACGGAGATTTTCCACAAGCAGAGACCTTCTATAACTCTGCAATAAGTATACCATTGTATCAGGGTCTAACTATTGAACAACAAGATAGAGTTATAAGTATTTTAAAAATGGTTTTATTGTGAACAAACTCCATAAATTAGCCTTAGGTACCGTTCAGATTGGTCAAAAATATGGTTTGTCCAACTCTTCAGGACAAGTCTCAAAAAAAGAGGCAAGAGCGATCCTAAATATGGCTTTTGATCACGAAATTCAAGTATTAGATACCGCCATAGATTATGGTGAGAGTGAGCAAACTTTAGGTTCTTTAGGTGTTGCTAAATTTCAGGTCATAACAAAACTTCCCTCTTTTCCAACTGACAAAGAAATAGAAGCTTGGTGTAAAAACCAAATAACACAATCTCTTCAGAGGCTTAAATTAAAAAAAGTATATGGCTTATTAGTTCATAGACCATTACAGTTTTTAGAGGAGGGTGGCACTTCATTATATGACTCAATGCATGATGCAAAAACAGCTGGGATTGTAGAAAAAATAGGTATTTCAGTTTATGAGCCAAGAGATTTGGATAGATTATGTAGCTTGTATGAATTCGACATGGTTCAATTACCTTTAAATATTATTGATAGGCGCTGGGATTATTGGTTACATGAGTTACACTCACGAAACATTGAAATTCATGTTCGGTCTGTTTTTTTACAAGGCCTACTATTAATGCCCTCACACAAACGACCTGAAAAATTTGCCAAATGGGCTTGTCTTTGGGGTAACTGGGACTCTTGGTTAAATGAAGTCAAACTAACGCCGCTAGAAGCCTGTTTAAGGTATGTACTTTCTAAACCGGAGGTAGCTAAAGTTATTGTCGGGGTCGAATCAGAAAAACAATTACAACAAATAATAAAAGCAACTGATGGTTATTTGCCTGAAATTCCATCTGATATTCAAACAGACGACTTACAATTGTTAAACCCCGCGAATTGGAACAAATTATGAAAGTAGTGGCGCTTGTGCAAGCTAGGATGGGATCAACCCGCCTCCCTAATAAAGTAGCGAAACAAATTGTTGGAAAGCCAATGATTGAACTTTTATTAAACCGATTATCACAAGCAAATGAAATTGATGAAATTGTTATTGCTTCATCAGCACATAAGAATAATGACCCATTAGAAAAGCTAGTTAATCAACTTGGTTATCAATGCTATCGCGGTAGTGAAAATAATGTGCTGGATCGTTTTTATAATGCTGCAAAAGTAGCAAATGCAGATGTTATTGTGCGAATCACTGGTGATTGTCCTTTGGTTGACTCAAACCTTGTTGATCAATGCATTAAACAATATAAATCTACTAGCGTTGATTATTTCAGCAATACAACCCCCCCCACCTATCCTGATGGCTTGGATATTGAGGTGTTTTCATTTTTAGCTTTAGAATCGGCACAAAATGAAACAAAATCAGAATTTGATCGTGAACATGTTACCTCTTATTTAAGGAATAATGATCTCTTCTCAAAAGCAAACCTGAGTCACTCAGAAGACTTGTCATACCTCAGGTGGACGGTTGATGAGCCAGAAGATTTACAAGTTATTTCTAACATATTTGAGAGTTTATATCCCAATATATTATTTGGTTGGCAGCAAGTTCTAGAATTACAGAAAAATAAGCCAGGTTTTTTTATAGATAATCAACATCTTCAAAGAAATGAAGGTGCAACAATGGGGAAAGGGCAAAAACTTTACAAGCGGGCAAAAAAAGTTATCCCTGGTGGCACCATGCTATTGTCTAAACGTCCTGAAATGTTTCTTCCAGACCAATGGCCTGCATATTTTAGTAAATCTAAAGGCTGTAAAGTTTGGGATTTAGATAGTAATGAATATATTGATATGTCCATTATGGGAATAGGAACAAATACTTTGGGTTATGGTCACCCTGAAGTTGATGAGGCTGTTATTGAAACTGTAACAAAAGGCAATATGTCTACCTTTAATTGTCCTGAAGAAGTATTTTTAGCTGAAAAGTTAATTGAAATTCACCCTTGGGCTGATATGGTTCGCTTTGCACGTGCTGGTGGAGAAATCAACTCAATTGCAATAAGAATCGCTCGAGCGTCAACAGGTAAAGATAAAATTGCGATATGTGGCTACCATGGCTGGCATGACTGGTATTTATCTACAAATTTAAATGACGATAAAAGCTTAGATGGGCATCTTTTACCTGGGTTGCAACCTAATGGCGTTCCTCGCGGACTGACAGGGACTACTCTGCCCTTCAATTACAATAATATTGAACAGCTCCAGCAGCTAATTGATGATAACCGAGATCAAATAGCAGCGATTAAGATGGAAGTCTCTAGGAATGACGGCCCAAAAGATGCTTTTTTACAAAAGGTGCGTAAGTTAGCAACAGATAACAATATCGTTTTGATTTTTGATGAATGCACCTCTGGGTTTAGAGAAACTTTTGGCGGATTGCATAAAAAATTTGATGTAGAGCCTGATATAGCAATATTTGCTAAAGCATTAGGCAATGGCTATGCAATTTCAGCCTGTATTGGAAGAAAAGAGTTTATGTCGGCAGCTGAGAGTACATTTATTAGCAGTACCTTTTGGACAGAAAGAGTGGGGCCAACTGCGGCACTTAAAACGCTTGAGGTGATGGAACGAGAAAAGTCATGGAATACTATCACCAATACGGGAATTAATATAACGCAGAGATGGAAGGAGCTAGCTAAAAAATATGAACTTGAAATTATCACTTGGGGCTTACCTGCTTTAAATGGCTTTAGTTTTGTTCATAAGAATGCGCTTGCTTTTAAAACATTACTAACACAGGAAATGATGCAGAAAGGTTATTTAGCATCCAATAGTATTTATGTTTGTACAGAACACACACCAAGTATTGTAGATGGATATTTTGAACATCTTGAACCAGTATTTGCTTTAATAAAAGAATGCGTAGACGGTCGAGATGTGAGTACTTTGTTAAATGGGCCAATTTGTCATACTGGTTTTAAAAGATTAAATTAAAAACAATGAACGTTGCAATAAGAGTTGATGCGTCTTTATTAATGGGGACTGGGCATGTTATGCGCTGTTTAACATTGGCCGAATCATTAAAACAACAGGGTGCGAAAGTCGAGTTTATTTGTCGTACACATAAAGGTAACTTAATTAAGCGTATTGAGCAGCAAGGTTTTCAAACACATAAATTATCTCAACCGAAAAAAGTTGTTGAATTAAATACATTAACGAGTACTTCTGAAAGAGAAAAATTATACGGTACACAGTGGTTAGGATGTACTCAACAACAAGATGCTGAACAGTGTAGACCTATACTTGATATCCTAAAGCCAGATTGGTTAATTGTTGATCATTATGCGACTGATCAAATTTGGCAGGTAATATTAAAATATAACTACAAAAAACTGATGGTCATTGATGACCTTGCGGATAGAAAGCACTTATGTGATTTACTATTGGATCAGACTTATAGCAGAGATAGAGAGGATTACGTTGACCTTGTCCCTCAAAACTGCAAAATGCTTTTAGGTACACAATATGCATTATTAAGACCTGAGTTTGCTCAATGGCGAAAATATAGCCTAAAACGTCGAGCTAACCCCGAGTTAAAACAGCTATTAATTACTATGGGGGGCGTTGATTCAGAAAATTTCACCGGCCAAGTGCTTGATGCTCTTAAAGCATGTAATTTACCTAAAGAGTTAGAAATTTTTGTAGTCATGGGGGAAACCGCTCCAAATATATATGCTATAAAAAGTCAAGCTAAAGCAATGCCGTATAAAACAAACGTAAAGACTAATGTAGCTAATATGGCCGAACTTATGGCAAATGCTGATTTAGCAATTGGGGCAGCAGGAACAACTACTTGGGAGCGATGTTGTTTAGGCTTGCCATCAATTACAGTGCAGCTTGCTGCAAATCAAAAAGATATTATAAATTTACTAACCAAGCTGAAAATAACTTTACCGGTAGAAAGTAAACATATTAAGGGCGGAATAAAAGAAATAGAAAATCTGCCAATAGCTGTATTATTAGCTTTATCGAGAGAATCAACAAAAATTATAGATGGCGGCGGAGTCGGTAGAGTGATTCAGTCTATGCAGAGGCAACATAAGTGAGTGGGTTATTAAGAGATATTAAGGTTGAGGATCTTCCAGTTATTAGAAGCTGGCGCAATCACCCTGAAATTAATAAATACATGTTTTCTCAGGATGAAATTAATCAAGAAGAGCATTTAGCCTGGTTTGATGCAACTGAACAGAATGAACTTAGACTCTTAAATGTTTACGAAGAGGCGGGTAAAATTAAAGGCTTTTTGCAATTACAGAAAACATCACAAGAGAGTGACGTTTATGAATGGGGGTTTTATATTAGCCCTGAAGCAGCTAAAGGTACTGGATCCAAAATGGCCCTATTGGCATTAAACAAGATATTTGTTGAAATGAAAGGAAAAAAAGTATTTGGGCATGTTTTGGCATTTAACTTACCATCTATAAAGTTGCACAAAAAGTTTGGCTTTTATCAAGAAGGGGTACTCAGGCAACAGCATTTTTTAAATGAACAATATTATGATGTTTATTGCTTTGGATTGTTAAAATCAGAGTGGCTAAAAAAATACTAGGTAAATAAAACTATAAGGATCCAGAGTGTTTAAGAAAAAAATATTTTCGATTAATGATAGAAAGATTGGTGCTGGTCTTTCACCCTATGTGATTGCAGAAATGTCTGCAAATCATAATGGAAATATAAATAATGCTTATAAAATTATTGAAATGGCGAAGAATGCAGGGGCTGATGCCGTAAAACTTCAAACATATAAGCCAGATACCATAACAATAGACATGAAAACACCTGAATTTATGATTGATGATGGATTATGGGGTGGCCAAAGTCTTTATCAACTATATAAAAGTGCTTACATGCCATGGGATTGGCATAAACCATTGTTTGACTATGCTAAAAAGCTAGGGATTACCATTTTTAGTTCACCTTTTGATTGCTCGGCAGTCGATTTACTGGAAGACTTAAATGCACCTGCATATAAAATAGCTTCATTTGAAGCCATTGACTTACCTCTTATAAAATATGTCGCTCAAACAGGTAAACCAATGATTATTTCCACAGGCATGGCTGATGCAGACGAGATTCAAGAAGCGATTGATGCAGCCAGGGAGGGAGGATGTAATCAATTAGCTGTTCTACATTGTATCAGTGGCTACCCCGCGCCAGCTGAAGATTACAATTTAAGAACCATGGTGGATATGCAACAGCGATTTGGGTTAGTAACGGGGCTTTCAGACCATACGCTTAATAACACCACGGCAATAACAAGTGTTGCACTAGGAGCATCAATTATAGAAAAACATGTTACCTTAGATCGTAACGGTGGAGGACCTGATGATAGTTTCTCTCTGGAGTATGCTGAGTTAAAAGCTCTTTGTGATAGTGCAAAAACAGCATGGCAATGTTTAGGTACCATTAATTATGGAAGAAAATCCAGTGAACAGGCAAATGTTAAATTCCGTCGGTCTTTATATGTTGTTCAAAATATAAAAAAAGGTGAACTCTTCACTAATGAAAACATTAAAAGTATAAGGCCAGGATATGGGATATTGCCAAAATTTTATAACGATGTGATTGGTAAAGTCGCAAAGCAAGATATTTCAAAAGGTATTGCGCTATCTTTTGATTTTTTAGAATAAGCGGAAAAACTTTGTTTTAAATATAAAACAATTTAGGTGGTACTTAATATTGATAATTTTGATAATGATAAATTATTTCTAATTAAGTCAGTTTTTGAAATAAACATAAATTATATAGAGAATGTAATTAATGAAGAATGTTCCACTAGTCTTTATTGCGGGTCATCGTAAGACGGCAACCACAATGCTACTTAATTTATTTGATGGGCACCCAGAGTTAGCCGTATACCCTACTGATGTAAATGTGTTCTATGGGTATTTCCCTGTTTTTACTGAAGGCACATTCACTGAAAAAGAACGTCTTGACCGTATACAACGCGTAGTGTTTGATGATTTGTATTCGTTCGATATTTTTAAAAATAAAGACGATATTGAAAGATTCCGAAAGTTATTCTTAAAATATGTACGCGGTCAGAATTTACAAGATATGAATGTTGTATTGCAAAGTATAGCATCTGCATTTCGTAAGGTTTCTGGTCAAGATGGTGATAATTTAAAATTTCAAATTTTTAAAGAAACAAGCCTGGAAATATATGCGAGTGAGATTTTTGAAAGATTTCAAGATGTAAAGTTTATCCACATTGTTCGTGACCCGAAAGATAATTATGCAGCAATTAAGGCCGGAGTGAAGCGCTATAGTACATTTGGAGATGATGAAAAAACACTGCTAAATAGCGTACTCAATCGTGGAAAATTAGGTATGAAATTAGCCTCATTAAATAAACAAGTTTTTGGTGATAGTCGATATAAAGTTGTTCGTTTTGAAGATATCGTTTTAAACCCAAAAGAGACACTTAATGATATTTGTCAATGGTTAAATATTGATTATTCAGAAAACATGATTAAACCAACTGTATTAAGTAGGCCGACAAAAGGTAATAATTATAATGGAATGGAATTCTATGAAATATCAGCAAAAAATGTTGGCCGTTGGAGAGAACGCATTTCAGAGGAGGAAGCGGCAATTATCGAATTCTATTTTAGTAATGAAATGAGTTCATTTGGGTATGAAAAATCATTTAGTCAGTCTCAAACTCTAAGACCCGTTGCTGATTTTTATAAATGGCTCAACTATAAATATTTTTATTATGATCGGTTTAAAGATGATAATAAATAAAATGAACGAGTTTAGTTGTTATTTAAAAATACGATATTAAAATAATCATGAATATAAATAAAAATGATTCCAAATTAATTGCCGAATATTTTGATAAGCTTTGGCCAATTATGCGGAGCTTGACTGGGGATGGCGTCAGAAAAACACATAAAATCCTTTCAGAGTTGATACCACTTGATAGTATAGAAATCCCTTCAGGAACAACAGTTTTCGATTGGACTGTACCAAAAGAGTGGGTTGTTGTTGAGGCATATATTATTGATCCAAACGGAAATAAAATATTAGACATTGCTGAAAACAATTTGCATTTGCTAAATTATTCGATTCCTTTTAGAGGAACTTTAAGCCGAGCAGAACTAGATAATTACTTGTATAGCTTACCCGAACTACCCGATGCAATACCGTATGTCATGAGCTACTATAAGCCTAGGTGGGGGTTTTGTCTCTCTCAGGAACAAAGGGACTTATTGCCAGATGGAGATTATCAAGTAGTTGTGGATACTGATCATATTGATGGGCATATGACTTTGGCAGAGGTTGTTCTTCCTGGTATTGAAGATAAAGAGATCTTATTTTCAACTTATAATTGCCACCCGTCTATGGCAAACAACGAACTATCGGGCCCGTTGGTAACTGCAATGTTATGTAAGCGAATGGCTGAATTACCTAATCGTCGGTTTACTTATCGTTTTGCATTTTTAGTTGAAACCATTGGTTCTATTGCATATTTGGCACGTAATCAACAAGTATTTAAGGAACAACTTCATGCCGGTTATGTAATTACTTGTACTGGTAATGACACACCATTTACATACAAACGTTCTAGAATTGGAGATAGTGCCGGGGATAGAGCAGCTGAAATCACCCTTAAAAACAAGTATGGGAATAATTATCGCGTTGATGATTTCGACCCTTTAGGTAGTGATGAACGACAATACTGTTCTCCTGGATTTAATCTGCCTGTAGGCTCTTTAATGAGAACAAAGTATGGTGAATATCCGGAATATCATACGTCAAAAGATAATCGCGACTTCATATCTTTTCAGGGCATGGCCGAAGCTGTAGATACGTACTTTGATATATGTCAAACTCTGGAAAAAAATCGAATATATGAAAACACAATAAAATATTGTGAACCACAGTTAGGTCCTCGTGGTCTTTATCCTACATTAGGAACTAGAACTAATATTGAATCTATCGAGGCTATCAGCTGGTTTTTAAACCTTGCAGATGGAAGCAATGATCTTATTGAAATTTCACGTAAAAGTGGTGTCGGTTTAGATGAATTATATGCTGTTGCCGAAAAGTGTGTTTCAGCTGGAATTGCAAAGTATAAATAATGGAGGATGTACCAAGTTAGTTTATACCATTAACAATTTGGTTCTATTCATTTGATAACGTGGTTTTTATAGGATCATGACCTAAAATATTGTATTAAGGATCATGGGGTTGAGTTTTCACGAGAAAAGAGAATAAAATTGACTGCAAGAATAGTTGATGAGAAGTGTTTAATTGTAAGTCGGCTTAAAGATACTTGGGATTTAGATGCTGAACTTGTATTTATTAGTGAGAGTATTGTTGACTTTAATGACCGGGAAAAACTTAAAGATATAAATCATATTGTAATTGAAAATCAATGGTGTTATCTTGAATATGAAGTTGAAGCCTCTAAGTTTATTGAAACAAAAGTGAGTCGATACCAAAAAGAGTTAGCGCAAATATTAAACCATGTACATAATGTAAAATATGACGATACTTATTGGGGAATTATACTTAATGCCTGGTTGGTAAATTTTTTATCCGTAGCACTTGACAGACTAAACAAAATCAAACTAGCTCAATCTAAATACCCTTCAGTATTCATTACTGAAATACCGTCTTCTCTTGATTTACCCCCGAAAGATGCCTGGGATTTCATGGTAAACTTTCAGTTAGATGAATTTAATCAGTATGTTTATGTGCGAGCGGCTAATCTGCTTGGGCTACGAGTAAAAAAAACTAATAAAAAGAATAATTTTAGAATAAATAAAGAAATTCCTCATAAAAGGAATAGTCGTTTAGGTGAGAAAATAATTAAGTCTTTTCTTGCTGCTATCATTAAAATACGTAAACCAGTTTTAATTTTAGATGGCTATTTTAAAAATAAAGATGCTCTTCGTATTTTTTTTTATAGCCTTGGAAGAGTTGCTATAGTCCCCTCTCGATTTATAACGACTAATATTGAACAAGGTGATTCAAACCTTACATTAAATAGATCCTCTCTTTGTATACAAGAGAAAGATCAATTTGATATGTTTGTAAACTTATTGTTACAAACCAGCTTCCCTAAATCATTTTTTGAAGATTTTCAGGCCATATTGACTAAAAATTCGAATTGGTTGGGACAGATATCAGTTTTAGGCACTGCAACGTGTATTCGTTCCAATGATAATTATAAGATAGCTGCTGCAGAATTGAACCGAAAAGGAGGCACACTGCTTGGTTTCCAGCATGGGGGTGCATCAAATTGTTTTAGTGCAGGACGGTTTGAATACATTGAAACAGGATATGTTTCAAGATATTACGGATGGGGAGAACAGTTTAATTTTGGAATGGGAGCGCCTAAGCTCAGAGGTATCAGAAAAAATATTAATCGTGCTGAATGCACATCTATATTATTCGTTAGTACGGGACACCCCCTTCATAATTTTTGGATGAATGTTCGGGAAAATGCAAACTGTTTTTCCGAGTATTTAGAAGAGCAGTTTCTTTTTTATGAAACGCTACCAGATGAAGTGAAGCATCAGTTTTTATATCGTCCTTATATGCAAGATTATGGTTGGCGATATAAAGAGCGCTGGAGTGCAAAGTTTAATGGCACTGTTATTTTTGATACAAATATCAATTTGTATCATTCATTGGAAAGGGCTCGAATTTTTGTATCAGATCATTTATCTACAACCTGGCTTGAAGCACTGTACTCTGACCTGCCTATTATAATGTATATAGAGATTAATAGGCTCGCGTTACTTCCTGATCTGGAAAAGTTGCTTGTTGAATTGATTGGAGTTGGTGTGATACACGAAAGTCCTGAGTCAGCTGCTATATTTGTAAGCGATGTTTATGACAACGTGAACGAATGGTGGAATAAGGAAGAGACTATAAAAGCAGTTCAAAAATTGAAAAGATATTTTATATCAGAATCTAAAAATTTTGTTTCTGATTGGTCAAAAGAGTTGTTATCCCATCGTAGTTAATACAGTATTTGAATTTTAATGTCATCAAGTATATTTTCAAGGCTAATTGCTTCTATATTTGGCAACCTGTTAAAGTCAGCACTTTCTTTCTTTACCGGAATTCTTCTGGCTCGAGGTCTTGGGCCATCCGAATATGGTGAATTTGCATTTCTTCTATCAAGCTTTATGATGTTAACTCAACTGCTTGACATGGGGAGCTCAAATGCTTTTTACACCTTTATTTCTCAGAAACTGCGCTCACAAAGGTTTTATCTCTATTATATTTTATGGGTAACAAGCCAGTTTATTTTTTCTGTCCTCCTTCTCTCCATGCTGACTCCAGAATCCTGGATTCAAGATCTATGGCAAGGGGAAAGTCGCGAACGTGTAGTCTTTGCATTTATAGCTGTATTTTTTCAGCAGCAAATATGGCAAATGATATCTCAAATAGGAGAATCACAGCGTTTGACCCACCGAATTCAACTTATTAATGTTTTAAATGGGTGCATTCATTTTTCAGTGATCGGCATATTGTATTGGTGGAATATTCTTAGCATAAAGCTAGTTTTTTCTGTCATTATTGTAGAATATATTGGAATAGTAGTTGTTGCATATTTTATGTTGCGATTGCAGTATACTAAAGAAACTAAGAGTTTTTGGCAGATTTTTACAGATTATAAAATATATTGTTTACCGTTAATTCCTTATGCCTGGATATCAGTTGCAGATGGATTTGCGAGTACTTGGTTACTACAGCACTATGCCGGGTCAATACAACAAGCTTATTATGCGGTTGCAATGCAGTTTTCTGCGATAAGTTTACTAGCTACGAGATCTGTACTCAGTATTTTATGGAAGGAAATAGCTGAAGCAAACAACCAAAATAATTATAAACATGTGTTGAACTTGTTTAATAATGCGACAAAAGCTCTATTTTTTATCGCAGGGCTTATCACAGGGTTCTTAATACCCTGGGTTAGAGAAATAATCCACTTTACACTGGGCGAGGCATATATCGCTGGTGTTACTGCTATGAGTCTCATGTTTTTTTACCCCATTAACCAAGCGCGAGGGCAGGTGAATGGAGCCACATTTTTGGCATTGGAACTCACTCGGCCTTATGTAGTTATTGGCATTTTCGGCATGTCGACAAGCATTGTCGTTGCTTATTTTGTGTTGGCACCAACGAATGCAGATATTCCTGGGTTAGGCTTGGGCTCTACAGGTATGGCACTAAAGATGATTGGTTTGCAGTTTATTAGTGTTAATGTTTCAATTTGGTGGCTAACACAGCATTTGAAGGGCCATTTTGATTGGCTTTACCAATTTACAGGTATTGGTGTGTTTCTTTTTTTTGGGTATATAGCATATTCAGGTGCAAATGGGCCTGTAGGCGAGACACTGCCTATTGTTATTCGTGTTATGTTGGCAGCTGGGATTTATATGGCGGCAACGATGATGGTGCTTTACAGAGTTCCGGTGCTCTTCGGTATAGAGCGAGTCCAGTTAGATAGGTATATTAAAAAATTGTCAGACTTTACTATGAGAGGACTTAATCGTATAGAGCTTTAACAGAGCCACTCTTCGTTACAGTCAAAAAAATCTTCTATAACCGAATTTAGAAAGATTGCCTGAGCATGAATGGAATCAACCATAAGTACAAGTCTTGATCTGACACAAATTGTGTAGTTGGCAATAAGCTCCTCAGATAAACTTGATGCTTTATTTAACTCTTCAATCTAAGACCGCTGAACACCAGCCAATTATATGTTTGTTCATTTACCTTATCTATTTGGTCGTATTGAAAAGATATGAACTTTACTCCTGCACATAGTTTCAATTCTAAAAAAATGAATTTCACTTATGAGTTGAATCTACGTTTGAATTTACTATAAAATGGATAGATTAGTAATTTCAATGAAATATAGCAATATTAAAAGATTCAAAAGTTGCGGCAGCTAAAGATTGTTCATTAACTATTTAAAAATGGTAATGCAATGTTTTTGGAGCGATCAAGAAGCACATGAACATTATTGATTGCTAGATTATTTGAAGTAAAAATATCTTAATAACCAACTAAAAAAGAGCATAAGCATCTTTCAGGTGGTTAATTTGGTACACACGTTTTTTAATTAATTATTGATTTATCTTTACATCTGTTGATTGGATGGCGTAACAAATCACTCTTAAAATAATATATCGAGGAAATCACATGGAACGGCAGTTAAATATTTTAGATCTTGGCTGTGGAAATAAAAAGCGGCCAGGGTCCATAGGCGTAGATTTTAATGAGAGGACAAAGGCCGATGTGATTCATAACTTAAATGAATTTCCTTACCCTTTTGAATCGGCTTCATTTGATGAGATATATATTGATAATACACTTGAGCATTTAGATGATGTAATCCGTGTTATGGAAGAGGTTTATCGAATTAGCAAGCCAGGCGGGCTAGTTAAGGTTATAGTCCCTTACTTTAGGTCTATATGGGCTAACATTGACCCAACACATAAACACTTTTTTACCGTAGAGTCATTTGCTTATTATGACCCTCAGCATATTATTTGTACCCGATATGATTACACTTTAGCGAGATTTAATACTGAAAAAATAGTCTTTAATGAAACATTGGATTATCGATGGACTAAAAAAATAGTCGTCAAGCTAGCCAATCGCTGGCCTAATCGATATGAATATTACTTTAGTCACCTTTATCCTTTGGATGACATAACTTTTTACTTACGTAGATTATAATTAGTTGAAGTTCCCTTAGTGTTGATAGAGGTAGTTGTAAGTGAAAATTTCAATATGTATTCCCACATTTAATAGAGCCAAACATTTGGTGAATTGTCTGCACTCGGTTAAATCGTGTAAAGAAAATTCAAAAATAGATTTTCAAGTCTGCATTTCAGATAACGGTTCAACAGATAATACGGAAGAGGTCGTTCGTCATGCTCAGACCTTCATGGACATTAAATACTACAAAAATTCTGAAAACATTGGAATTCCAAGAAATTTTATCAATGTCATTGAAATGGCTGATGGCGAGTTTACCTGGCTTCTTGGAGATGATGACCTTCTGCTACCTGAAGCGATTAATACCCTCTATGAATTAATATCCAAGCATGAAAAAGTGGATTTCTTTTATATTAATTCATTTCATTTAACTACTGAATATGTTGCATCTTTTCCACAACCATTTAATATCGAAAATGTGCCCAATAATATGAAGCCATTTTCGTCTTGGACGAGTACGGGGGAATTACCATTTATGAATTTGGTCGACCCCCGAGTTTCTTTTGATTTCTTAGGTGGGATGTTTCTCGCAGTTTTTAGACGCGAGCTATGGATTAAAAATGTCCATACATTGGATCAAATTGCGATTATGGACTCTCATACATTTTCCCATTTCGATAATACATTCCCACATGTGAAAATATTTTCAAAAGCATTTGCAAATTCTCAAGCATTTTTTAATACTGAACCCTTAAGCATTAATCTGACTGGAGCACGCGAATGGTCTCCAATGTACCCACTAGTGCATAGTATTCGTTTGGTTGAATCACTTGTAGAGTATAAAAACAATGGCTTGCCTTATTTACAGTATTTAAAATGCAGAAATTTTGCGCTAAATAATTTTATACCAGATCTTGTTTCAATGTTTCTTCGCAGAAAAAACTCTGGCTTTGCTTATATAAAACCGTTACGTTTAATTCTAAGTAACTGTTTATATCCTAATTTTTACCTTTCATTTTTTAATTATTTTATTAGAAAATCTAAGGCTCTTTTAACTCCAAATGTGTCGTACGAAAAAACACTTAGATCAAATACAGGAAATCAGTAATTATGAATAATGGCCTTCACGAAATAAGTCGATGCGAAGTATGTGGTAATGAAAAGCTGGTATCTGTTCTAGATTTAGGTTTACACCCTATGTGTGATGATCTTGTTGAAATTGGTGACGACCGCGAGTGTCAGGAGTATCCCATAGAAGTTTTGTACTGTGAAACTTGCTTTACAGCACACCAACGATTTCAGGTACCTAAAAAAGATTTGTTTCCGTCTTCATATCATTACCGCTCACGATTTACCGCAGACGTACTGAATGGGATGGAAGGGTTAGTTGCTTCATGTGCTCAACGGTTTGGTAGCCTTGACGGAAAAAAAGTCCTTGATATTGGCTGTAACGATGGAAGTTTACTTGACTTTTTCAAGAAAAAAGGGGCTGTAACGTTTGGTATAGAACCAACTGGAGCCTGTAAGGATGCTCAGGGAAAAGGCCATGTTACATATAATGATTATCTTTCTGAACAACTTGCAAAAGATGTTGTTGATTCAAATGGACAACCCGACTTTATAACATTCACCAATGTGTTTGCGCATATTGAAAATTTAGATGAAGTGCTTGCCTCACTTAAAGTTTTAATGGGGGATCAAACAGTAATTATCATTGAAAATCATTATTTAGGGGCTGTTCTTGAAGGAAACCAGTTTGATACCTTTTATCATGAGCACCCAAGAAGTTACAGTTATACCTCATTTGTACATATGGCTCGCTCACTCGGTGTAGATCTGCTTGACGTAGAGTTCTCATCTAGATATGGTGGAAATATAAGAGTATTCATGGGAGATTCAGCCCATTTTGGAAAAATTAAAGGTATTGACCTTGGTGCTTTAAGTGAAAAAGAAAATCGATTTATTAACGATTTTGAAGCCATGCAAAAAAACATTACGCTTTGGCAAAGTACTCAAAAAGGTTTTATTGATAAGCATGTATTAAATCATGGAAAATTACGAGCAAAAGCTTTTCCAGGTAGAGCAGCGATTTTAATTAAATTACTAGGTTTAACTGATAAACAGATTGAAGTAGTGTATGAAAAACCTGGCTCTATGAAAATAGGGTATTATGTTCCAGGTACACGGATACCTATTCACTCGGATAATGATTTATTTTCACTTGCCGATAAGAGTCTTCCTATATTAAATTTAGCTTGGCATATTCCAAATGAAATAGAATCTTATATGATAACTCAAGGGTATACTGGCCCTATTTATCAAATTTTGTGCGCTGAAGACTTCATTTCTGAGTAATATTAAGTGGATTTTAGGTGATTTTGCTGTCCTTTTTGTACCCTCACGTTCAGCGATAATAATTGATAGTGAAAAATGAATAATTTCAAAAAAGAAATTAAACTCTGGCCTAGTAAAGTTGCGATAATTGGCGGAGGGCGTTGGGCGAGAGTGTTAATTGAAGTTCTTTGCGAAATGATTCCTAATGACGTTGAACTTTCAATTCATACTCCTCATAATGCGGCCTTTATGCGAGCTTGGTGCGACAATTTAAATTGGGAAGGGGAAATTTCAGTCTCAGAAGGATTACCCCAATCAACCTCTCTTCCTACGGCTATTATTGTCGCAAATGCAGCTCGTGATCATGAAAAATCAATTATGTGGGCGCTATCTAGAAGCCTGCCAGTGCTAGTCGAAAAACCAATTGCAACAACGAGTACCTCAGCACAAAGATTAATCACGATGGCTCAAAAAAAACGAGTCCGCTTTGCATCTGCCCATGTTTTTTTATTTGCTAGTTATTTAGAAAATTTCGCGAATATTATCAAAAAAGAAGATGAGGGAGTAAAATGTCTAAAGATAATCTGGACGGATCCTAAATCTGAACATCGTTATGGAGAACAAAAACAATATGATCCAGGGCTCTCTGTATTTGCAGATTGCTTGCCTCACATAATATCTATTTTTAGTAGTTTATCTTTAGGACTACCAGAATCATGTAGTAATCTGAAATTTTTAAACGGCGGTTCTAATATAGAGCTCGAATTGAAGCTAGATGATATACTGTGCCAAGTTCAGCTGGTTCGAAATGCTGAAAAACGTCAGCGTATTATTGAAGTTACAACCAAAAAGAAAATTATTAAACTAGATTTCACTATTGAGCCAGGCATCATTTTTTCTGGCGCAACTAAAATATCTGCTGATTCTGATTGGGACACTAATCCACGGCCAGTTGCCAGATTATTAACCGCTTTTTCCCAATGGGCTGCCGGTGGCGACTATGATCATCGACTTAATATCAATATAGGTTTACGGGCCAACCAAATTATCGATCAGGCTGTAAGTCTATATGATTTTACTAGAGTATCATGGCTAATCGAAAAACTTAGCTCAAAAGAGACATCAAATGCAGACTTTCGATATGCTTTGACTGAGATTCTTTCATCGGAGAAGGCTCTAAAAACGAGTACTCTTGAGAGGAGAATTGAATGTATTACAAAAAAAATGTCTGGAGTGAATTCTATTCACTTATTGGAATCATTAAATAAAACGCAAAACCCTTCGGCGATTTTTAAATTAATTCTTGCTGCGGCACAGCACGATAAAGAGAGCCTTAAAACATAGGAGAAAATCTATTGAAAGTTGTTATTCTTGCAGGCGGTTATGGTACTCGTATCAGAGATGTTGCAGACGATATTCCAAAGCCAATGATACCAATTGGACCATACCCAATTATTTGGCACATAATGAAATCATACGCCCATTTTGGATATAAAGAATTCATCATCTGTTTGGGATACAAAAGCCAAATCATCAAAGATTTTTTTCTCAACTACGAAGCTTACACTCGAGACTTTACAATTAATTTAGGTAGCAGTGGAGGTCTAGAATATCATAGTGGTCATGATGAATCCGATTGGAAGATTACTCTTGTTGACACAGGAGTTCAATCAATGACAGGTTCACGTGTTTCTCGGATTCGTGAGTTTATAGGTGATGAAGACTTTATGCTGACGTATGGTGATGGCGTTAGTAATGTCGATATAGATGATTTACTTGCTTTTCATAAAGCCCATGGCAAGATACTGACGGTAACAGGAGTTCGTCCACCAGGACGGTTTGGTGAAATGGTTGGAGATAGCGATGGAAAAATTGTTGAATTTAATGAAAAACCACAAGCTACTGCAGGGCGTATTTCGGGAGGTTTTTTTGTTGCAAGCCCTAAATTATTTAACTACCTGGACAATAAAGAGGAGCTTGTTTTTGAGCAAGAGCCAATGCGAAACCTAGTTAAAGATAAGCAATTAATGATGTATAAACATGACGATTTTTGGCAACCAATGGATACTAGTAGAGAATACCTATTACTTAATTCTCTTTATGAAAGTGGTGAGGCACCGTGGGTACGATGAACATGAATCAAGCATTTAAATCTTTCTCTGGTAAACGTGTTTTTGTGACTGGACATACAGGCTTCAAAGGTACTTGGCTAACTTTTTTACTTAAGGAGTTAGGAGCAGAAGTTATGGGGTTTGCATTAGCTCCTGAAGAGAATGGACATTTTGAGTCTCTCAGTCTTCAGAAGGACATCAAGCATGTTGTTGGCGACATTCGTGATGCCAAATTACTTACTGAGACTTTAGAGTCATTCCAGCCTGAATATGTTTTCCACTTAGCTGCACAAGCATTAGTAAGAAAATCATACGACGACCCCATTTCAACATTTGACACTAACATAATGGGCTCTGTACATTTACTAGATGCAGTTAAACAGTGTGATTCAGTTCGATCATTAGTCTACATAACATCTGATAAATGTTATGAAAATGTAGAATGGGTATGGGGCTATCGTGAAATGGATCAACTTGGAGGTCATGATCCATATAGCGCCTCAAAGGGGGCTGCTGAAATAATATTCTCTGCCTATGCTCGTTCTTACTTTAACGCTCGTCCAAACCTCGGTGCAGCTACTGCTCGAGCAGGTAATGTCATTGGTGGAGGTGATTTCTCTGTAGATAGAATAATCCCCGATTGTATTCGTGCAATAGAATCAGAGAAGCCTATTTTATTACGCAACCCCAAAGCAAATAGACCATGGCAGCATGTACTCGAACCAATTTCAGGATATATACTTTTGGCCGCAAAACTTTATGAAGACCCGCAAAGATATTCAAGTTCATGGAATTTTGGGCCTTCATCGACAGAAGTTCATTCAGTAGAAGATGTAGCTGGATCTATAATAAAGCACTTTGGTCGTGGCAGTATAGAAATTGAAGATGTTGTGCAACAGCATCATGAAGCCCGACTGCTTCAGCTTAATTGTGATAAAGCGCATCAACTCTTGGAGTGGCATCCCCGATGGTCAGTTGAAAAAGCATTGGAAGCAACTGCTTTATGGTACAAGACTGTCTTTGAAAATGGTGACACAGAATTGATTACCCGGAGCCAATTGCAAGATTACTTCCCTGAATTACAGTATTAGAGAATTGTTATGATTGATGGCGTTATAGTTACTCCTTTGAAGCAAATCATTGATGAACGGGGTAAAGTTATGCATATGTTACGCGAGGATTCTAGTCACTTTTCAAGATTCGGAGAAATCTATTTTTCTTGTACAAATCCTGGAGCTATAAAAGCTTGGCACAGACATAAAGAGATGACCCTGAACTATACCGTATTGGATGGTGAAATAAAGTTTGTACTTTATGATGATCGTCCTGATAGCCCTACTTTTGGTGTTGTTGAAGAATACTTTCTATCACCTGAAAACTATTGCTTAGTGACGGTTCCTCCTCTTATTTGGAATGGGTTTAAGGGAATAGGCATAAAAAGATCAATAGTTGCTAATTGTGCGACATTGCCTCACGACCCCGATGAAATCGAGCGCAAACTAGCGAATGATGAGAGTATTCCATATAATTGGGAAATACAAAACCGATAAACATTAAGTTTAATATTAATTTAGCTTTATGTATTTTTCGGGGATTAACTATGAAAGTATTAATTACAGGTGGTTTTGGCTATTTAGGTGGCCGGATAGCTCAACTTTTAGCGAGTACAAATAAATATCAATTAGTCCTTGGGACTAGAGACAAATTAAAAGTTGAGGGAGTGAGTGCAGGTTCGAATATTGAAGTTCTAAATATGGATTTTACTTCGGAGAAAAGCCTACAGAAATCTTGTGAAGATGTTACTTGTATAATCCACTTAGCCGCTCTGAACGGAGAGGATAGTGGGAAGCACCCCCAAAAAGCTCTTGAAATTAATAGTATTGGAACAGTAAACCTAATTGATGCAGCCATAAAAAAAGGTGTTAAAAGATTCATTTATTTTTCTACAGCTCATGTTTATGGGGCACCCTTAAAAGGGGATATTTCAGAACATGACGTTACGAGGCCTCAACACCCTTATTCAATAACGCATAAAACTGCTGAAGATTTTGTTCTTGCTGCCCATGATAAGAAAGACTTTATAGGCATCGTTGTCCGATTATCAAATGGGTTTGGGTTTCCCTCTAGAGTCAATGCCCCCTGCTGGACATTGCTCGTCAATGACTTATGTAAGCAAGCCGTCACTACCAGGAGGTTAATTTTAAAATCGCGAGGGTACCAAAAACGAGATTTTATAACTTTAAGAGATGTTGCTTTAGCAACGGAACATCTTATTTCATTGGATAAAGCTTTAGTCGAAGATGGACTATTCAATGTTGGTTCTGGGCATTCAATACGTGTAATTGACATGGCTGAAAAAATTGCAGCTAGGTGTGAAGATATTCTTGGGTTTAGACCAGAGGTTATTCGCCCAATAGCCAGCAATGAAAAAGATACCCATTACATGAATTATTCAATTAATAAAATAAAAGCCACAGGCTTTAAATTGATCGGCTCTATGGACGATGAGATTGATTCAACTTTAAAGCTTTGCCAACAATCCTTTGTTTCAAATGAATTTTATTTGGAAAAATAAAAGCAGGCTGGATGGAAGGCCTGTTTAACCGTTCCCTGCTAGCTTAACTTGCTTAATAAATATTAAAATCAAAAGAGGCAGTATGAACAAGTTCTTGAATACCATAGCAACTATAAACTAAGACTAGCATCCTAAAAATGAAGCTATCAATACCCTATATGCAGCTGTTATTTATGAGTGTACTGATATTTCAAGTATCAGTCATTCCTGACACATTGGATATTAAAGTATTGAGTAGGGCTGTTAATATTGTTGTCTTATGTATTCTTGGGTTGTTAATGTTCCTGAATATAAAGAAAAAACTGCCAAAATCAGTTGTTTTTCTTTACATTTTTCCAGTGTCATTAATAATACTCGGATATTCGATAAATTTCCTTATGGCATTAGACGTTAACTCTTTTGGGCAAGCAAGTAAATTGTTACCCTGGATAGCCATTATTTCAATACCCTATTTTGTGGCAGCAAATATAGCACTTTATTGGAAGCTATTTTACCGTTTTGTGCTGTTTTTTGTCACAATTTCACTAGTGGAATATTTTGCTATATTTAACGGCTTTCTGACACCAACTCGAATTGAATTGGGGCGGGGAACCTTTTTTAAAGGTTTTTTTAGTTTACTACATTATCTAGAGGGGGGAATTCCGTATTACCGCTTTTATGGTGTCTTTGCTGAACCAGGCACAGCAGCAATGTTTATTTTGCCTGCATTGGTTTATGCATTCGTTTTTTCAAAAAAAATAGCTTCTGTTATTTTGCTGGTAGGTTTGTTTTTAACATATTCACTAGGTGGTAATTTTAGTTTTCTTGTTATTTTATCATTGTTCCTATATTGGCGATCTAACGATAATAGTGGCTCTATTAAATTTAAAATCCTACTAAGTTTAATTATCATATCTGCTTGCATATTTTTTGCTGATGTTTTTTTAAAACAATATGATAAAAAACAGCTTTCTGCATCAGTTAGAGAGGAAAATGTAACGAACTTTATAAGTAGTATTGGAGGGGCTTTTATCGAAAAGCCATTCGGGTTTGTTTTAGAAGGGAAATCGTTGTCAACATTGAATGCCCAAAAGTATTATTTTGGATCAAATTTTTCGTTTGCAGTTGCATTTATTCAAGGTGGTGTACTTGCATTTTTTGGATATTCAATGTTTTTCTTTATTAACGTTTTTTTTACAGCCAGGTACTACTTTCAGAAATATAACCCTGATAAAATAACCGCTTGTGTTTTTATTTCTTTACCTGGAATGCTTATATATTGTTTTCAACGAACAACAATATTAGAGTCAGTCGTTTTTTCCTTTCTATTTGCAGCACCATTGATAAAGACTATATGTGGCAGAGATATCAATACACATATAGTATTGAAAAAACTTTCCTGATTATCATAAAGCCCTCAGTCAAATTTAATCAGAGCAAGGTTGTTTTAACAAGAAATGTTCTCCAAACTATTTATAAACTGAGTAAATTAAAAACTTTACTACTGAAATATATTTAACTTAGCCCCTGAAGATTTTTTTAACTTAATGCTGTCTGTTACTTCTATGAACCCTTTAATTTCTGTGGTCATACCGACCTATAATCGAGCGTATGAATTAGCAAGAGCTATTGATTCTGTACTATGTCAAACCTATCAAAATTGGGAGGTTTTGGTTGTCGATAATCATTCGCAAGATAATACTGATGAATTAATTAGAAAGTACAATGACAAGAGGATTAAATTATATAAGATCCATAATAAAGGGGTAATTGCTGCTTCAAGGAATATGGGGATTAAGTATGCCGTGGGCGACTTCATCGCTTTTCTTGATTCCGATGATTGGTGGGCACCAGATAAATTATCTGAGACTGTAACGTGTTTTTCAAGTGGCATGGATGTTGTTTACCACGCGTTATTTCTTGTTCATAAGAATAAGCAAAGATGTTTATGGAGAAAAACTGTTTCTCATGCCATTACACATCCTGTGCATAAGGACCTGATTCTAAATGGAAACCCCTTACCTAATTCAAGTGTTGTAGTACGGACAAAGATTTTACGAGATATTGAAGGGTTATCAGAAAATGCAGATATTATTGCAATGGAAGACTATGATGCTTGGTTAAGAATTTCTAAAAAAACAGATAAATTTTGCAAGCTTAATAAAGCATTGGGCTACTATTGGGTCGGAGGGGGAAATGAAAGCAATCCATTGCGCACACTAAAGAATATGAAAGCATTTAATCAGCTTTATTCGGCGGAAATTGAAGAATATTGCAGCGGTACTGAACCCTGGTGGGTCAGTTATAATAAGGGACGGGCTTATTATTTATTGGGAGAGTTTACTCTTGCGGCATTATCTCTTAAAAACATTAATTTTGGAAAGAGTCCATTAATGGTTGTGTTCAAATCCTTATGGATGAAACTGATAATCATTTTTTTTCATCGTACCAATCAAAATATTTAATGATTCTAAAAATTTCATTACTTAAGCTTCTTTAATCCGTTATTAAAGTAAGCGCTCATTGAAGCACGTACTTGCTTATTTGGCAGACTCTAATTTTTTAATATTCCAAGGTAATAAAGCTTCAATATCTTCGATAGATTCAGCATAGGGCAAAGCAATAAGCACCTGCTTAAGATAAGTATAGGGTTCCAGTCCATTGGCTTTTGCAGATTCTATTAAGCTGTAATGAGTTGCGCTGGCACGGGCTCCCGCGGGTGTATCTGAAAATAACCAGGCTTTACGTCCAATAACAAAGTAAGCGCTTACCAACAACACGTGTCAATTCATTGATTTCAACCAATAGCCCAGCACTCTCCGATGACAGGGAGTCTTCTTTATCTTGTTGTTTTATATTTGAATTATCGGCTAAAGTCATGGTTCTATTTTAACATTTTTAGGGGCAGTCATGTTGAAAAACATCCCTAAAAAACAGACTCATAATGCAGTTTTTTATGGCCTTGCATTGCATCAATATCCAGACCATCCAATAACCAGTTTAACTGTTGTCCTGTTAAGGTTAGGGTATCTTCTTGCCCCTTAGGCCACTTAAACTTATCTTCAGCCAAGGCCTTATAATAAAGGACAAAACCATTATCCTCCCAGAATAGACATTTGATTTTATTACACTGCCTATTGGTGAAAACATACAAGCTGCCTGTAAACGGATTATGACCTAATTCACACTCAATGATGGCAGAAAGTCCACGATAGGATTTACGGAAATCAACGGCTTGCCGATAGAGATAAACCTCAGTCAACTTGAGTGATGGTCTTATCGCAACAGTCATCGTAATAGGGTAAGTAACGGTGAAATAAGGGCAAGGTTATTCTCCGCAATGCCTTCAATACGAATACCACTACGGAATTTTATGGCTAACCCCGTATCAGCAGGAGGTGACTGATCAGAGATATAAGAGCTATCTACTTGAATATGTGCAAAACCAGTCGATGAACTCACTGTAACGGGTACTTTAGCAAAGCCTAGTTGTCGTTTTCGATAGCTAAATTTCTGCTCACATAAATCATGCCGACGACAATAAGCCGCTTGAGATAACGCCGACTGATCCCATTGCCGAATATGATCAAGCCAAAATGACTTGGCTTGTTGGGTTTCTATTGATGTCATTTGGAATTTCCTATTAATAATCGTAGGAAATAGTGTGGCATTATTTTAGGGGGCTGGGAATTACGCTGAGAATTAAGCGCTTACCTTACGAGTCATGTTATTCTCTGTAATACCTTCAATACAGATATTATTATTGAATCGTATTGATAAGCCTATACTAGGAACTGAGGATTGAACAGCGCTATCAACCTGAATACGTGCAAACCCCGTCGATGAAATGGCCGCTTTTTTAGCAAAAGCTGATTGTCGTTTTCGATAACTAAATTTTTGCTCACACAGATTATGCTGCCGACAATAAGCAGCTTGAGATAGCTCTGATTGGTCCCATTGCCGGATATGATTAAGCCAAAATGATTTAGCTTGTCGGCTTTCTATTGAATCCATTTGGAATTTCCTACTATTAATCGCAGGAAATAGTGTGGCATTATTTGAGGTGGCGGGGAATTACGTGGAGAATTGAGCGCTTACTTATTAAACTTGTGGATACATCTAAACAGGAAGATCAACGTTGATAGAAAAGAAGCCATCTGTCTAGATTACTTTTCGATTAACTCTTCAAATGATCATGGAAAAATAGGCCTTAAATATTTATTCATTAAAGCACTATTAAACAATAGTGCTTATCTACCTCAAACATTCTTTCAAATCATTATAGCTAGAATCCTCTTTACTTTGTATGAGACTCAGTCTAATTAGTGATTTTTGACAAGCAAGAATCCTTAGCATGCATATGATCATAGAACTCTTCACTAGAACACCCTATAACTTGAGGATTATATGACCCCAAAACCCTTATACTTAACTCATTCCCAAGCTCTCTGACTCGAGACTCCATTTCAATCAAAGCCTTGGTCGTTTCAGATTCCTCACTGGCCCAGACATTTGGGTGATAGGGCGTCATAATGAGAATTGTTGTTATATTATAATCATTTATTTTTTTTACTAATTGGCTAAAAAGTTCAATCGCAACCTCAGAGTGCTGCTGACCATGTTTGATATAATAATTAGTCCCACCAATAGGTACTTTAGTCATTTTACTTTTTGTTATATGCTTACTGGAATATATAAGACTCCCATCTGGTAACAAAACTGGAAAATCAGCCCCCAAATTATGGTTAAAAGGAGCAACATTACTTATTTCAAAATCATTCCTCCCAAATTGCTCTAGCGAACGTGCCAAATAAGATGGATTAACTAAATTATGAATATAGCGCCATTTTGACAAACTAGCATCATGATTATCTTCATAACTAGGAGTTAACATTTTCTTCATTGAATCAAATGACTTCTTATACCTTTCCCAGCGAGTGTCCCTATTAAAATCAAGAGTCCATGGATCAATGCCTATAACAACGTATTTAGGGAAATTCCTACTTTTCAATATTTCATAGACTAATGATAAATCATCCTCTAAAGAGCCACCAGAAACACTCAAATTAATTAGAGATTTGCACATGTGTATAAGTGATGCATTCTTACGAAAAGAGCTAATCTGCATTACATGGCTACTTCCCAATATGGCACAATCAACATCAAAATGTTTTTGAGCGATAAACTTTTTTATATCTCGCTCATTCCAAGAATCATTTGGCCACAGTAAGCCTCTCTTAGACTTTAATAATTCATCTGCAAATCTAGATGGCGAGCTACTAGTTTCAACATTATTATGATAAATATTTGCAGGATCAACAAAGTAATTAGTCAAAGCAATAACAAACACACTAATAACTGTAAAAAAAGTGAGTAATGTTAGATATTGTTTATACGTATTCATAACTAGAATTGAAAATAGAGAAACTCGCTTTCTCTCTGAATAAACATAAGAGCAACAACTGTAATAAAGGCAACAACCAATGAAAATACTAAGTTTGGCTGCCATTCCCAATTCTTATGCGGTTCTTTTAAAAACGGATCCAAGCCTATAACAGGACCTTCATTACGAAGCCAATCTAGTGTATTTGGTGTAAACCAGACAATCAGCAACATAAAACCAATCAAACCAATTCCAGTAAAAACATCACCAAACACCCCATTATAAAACATTCCATAATAGGTAAATCCTTTCGTACTCAAAAAACCAGCCATTTCACCGAGTTTTGATTGAAATGAAATAGGTAAAGAAATACCATTGAAACCAAACATACTACTATACATACTTATCGCTGTATCAACAGTTTGCGCTCGAAACATCACCCATGCAATCACTACTGAAATAAAAGTGATTAATCGTCCAGAAATTTTTCCAACAATTGTTTCTCCTACGCTGTGTGAAAAGACTCTTTTACTTAATGCAACCCAACCATGATTAATTGTCAAATAAACACCATGCATTGCGCCCCATATAATAAACGTCCACCCAGCCCCATGCCACAACCCCCCTAACAACATAGTTATCATCAAATTGATACTACGTCGAACCGTGCCCTTTTCACTTCCTCCTAGCGGTATATAAAGGTAATCCCTTAAAAAACAGGAAAGTGATATATGCCATCGACGCCAAAAGTCAATGATGCTATTTGCCTTGTATGGTGAATAAAAATTAATTGGCAATATCACCCCAAACATCCGTGCAACCCCTATCGCCATATCCGAGTACCCAGAAAAATCAAAATAAAGTTGAAATGTATAAGCTAATGCACCAGCCCATGATTCGAAAAAGGTTAATACAACTCCAGTGTTTGCAGCATCAAATATTGGGGATGAATAATCTGCTATATTGTCAGCAAAAACAACTTTTTTAAACAGCCCCAACATAAAAATAGTTATACCTACGGATAAATGTGAGACTCGTAGTTTATACAATAGGTCATTAGAAAACTGAGGTAACATTTCTTTATGATGAACTATTGGGCCAGCAATCAACTGAGGAAAGAAAGTCACAAATAAGCAGTAGTGTAAAAAATTATACTCCTTTGTTTTACCTCGGTATGCATCTGCAATATAAGTTATTTGTTGAAAAGTAAAAAAAGAAATTGCTAACGGTAAAATTACATTTTCCAGATGCATTGTGTTATTTGCAATCAGGTTATAATTATCAACAAAAAAATTAGCATACTTATAATAAACAAGCAGACTTAAGTTTACCGTAACACCAAAAATAAGAATGCTTTTCTTCGGCCTATCCCCCAGAGAAACTCCAATCGCATAATTAAAGATAATGGATGCAAAAATCAACCCTAGATACGCTGGATTCCACCAACCATAAAAAAACAATGAAGCAGCTACTAGCCAACTAATCGCAATTTGATGGTGTCCTTGTTTTCCAATTAAATGAAATCCAAATAAAACTATTGGTAAAAAGCCAAAAATAAAGATATATGAATTAAATAGCATCAGAATTATTTCTTATTTTCATCCACTTAATATAACGACTAGGGTGGTTTGTGTTCATTGATAAAATACCTCCTTCATTGATGGGTATGGATACTTTTGTATACAAACATCCCCCTATAATTTAAATTTTCCCAGGTTCTAACTCAAGTTTCGGCACTCAAAACTCCATCAAATTTCTCAATAGTCCTTAATTTAAAACACTCTACTCTAAAGTAAAAGAATCAAATTACAGAACTTACATAAAAAGTAGTTCATAATTTTTCAATTGAGCCCTTCACAAAATCAACTGACCGACCAAGTTATTTATTAATACCTACAAATAAGTTCACTAAATAACCTCCAAAGCAGTTTCAAAAAAACTTAAACCGATCGAGTAATCTACTACCTCATTTCCAACGGCACTTGCAAATAACCCCATATCGTTTGTCTGGCATAAATTAACATGTTCTGGTCAACCTAAACAGGACACTTTAATTTGAGAGTTTTCAAAATTAGCGGGAGTCATACCACATTGGCAGTATGCAACCGATCTAAGTTGTAATATTTGATGTATTTCGCTACATCTTGTTTCATGAATTCACACGTTGGCTGATGGACTTTGAAAATCCAGTCATACTTTAAACTACCAAAAAATCGTTCAACAACCGCATTGTCATAACAGGTCCCAACATCGCCCATTGAGGAACGTATTTCATACCCAGCTAATATTTTACGGAACGACCTACTGGTGTATTGTGAACCTCTATCACTATGAAAAACCAAACCTTTACCTGGTTGACGAATATTGACTGCTTTCACCAATGCTTTAGCAATCAAGTCTACTGTCATTCGTTTATCTATATGCCATCCAACGATTCGGCGTGAATATAAATCCATGACAATAGCTAAATACATCCAGCCTTCAGCTGTCCGTAAATAAGTAATATCACCTGCCCATACATCATTGACAGCCAAAGGGTTAAAATTCTGGTTTAACAGATTGTCAGCTACGGCTTCACTCTGTTTTCGTTTAGTTGTCACTTTATAGGCGACACGTTGCTTGACCACAAGGCTTAAGCGCTTCATCAATGAGCGTGTTTTGTAACGACCTATTTGAAACCCTTCTGTACGAAGTTTCTTCATTAATTCTCGGCTGCCTAAGCTTTCTCTACTCGCAGAAAACAATGCTTTCGTTCTACGGTACAAGTGCAACTCATCCACTGTAATGAGTGTTGCTGGCCGCTTACGCCAAGCATAATAAGCTGATAGACTCACTTTCATAATACGACACAACTGATTAACAAAGCGGCCTTCTGATTGCTGGTGAATAAAGCGATATTTCACTTCATTTCTTTCGCAAAGAAGGCGCTGGCCTTTTTTAATATCTCTTTCTCCATACGTAATAGCTTATTTTCTTTACGTAAGCGCTTTAATTCTTCACGCTCATCTTCAGCCAAGACTTTTCCTTGCTGTTGATCTTCAATCTGTTGTTTCCAGCGATACACTAGATTAGCATTAAGCCCCAAGGATTTAGCGCCTTCAGGCACTGAGTAATACCAATCCTAATAAATAATAACGGTAATAGTCTTTATTCCCAAAATCTTTAATCGGGAATCCATCCTCACAGATAGATTCCAGCTAAGAGCCAGCAGAAATGACGATTTCTCAGCTCAAGTATAAATATATTGGGATTGGTATAACCCTGCTCAGTAACTAAATTAACAGCTTCTTCCTTAAATTCTTTTGTATAGCTTTTATAACTGCGTTTTTGACTCATTTCTACACCTCATTGATAGATTCTCATTATCTCTCAATAAAGTGTCCTGTTTCATTAGACCAGAACATTTTAATCCGGAGTGATGCAAACAAACCACCAGAGTTTTCAATCCATGTTGCTAAATATGTTCGTCAAATAAACTATGTCATCATTTATGTTTTAATTCCGATTAAATTAGAGAGTCCAATCTGATACTCCTTAAAAATCTCAGAAATTTACATTTTATATACGTTCTAATAACCTAATCCAAAAATTGTTGACACCAAACTTCAAAGCATAATAAAGCAAAAATCGGATAAGAATAATCTGCGATTCCTTTTCTATCTTCATCTATTAAAGATAAGACTTTTTTTGCATCAAAAATACCTCTTTTATTAATAGCCTCTTTATTCAAATAACTATCAACAAGAGGTGCCAAATCGTTTTTTAACCATGTACGCAAAGGGGCTCCAAAACCAGATTTAGGTCGGTAGATAATTGACTTTGGCAGCATTGGTTCGGCTGCTTTTTTAAGTATCCATTTACCTACTCGACCATTCTGCTTAAATTTTGAAGGAATCTCCGCTGCATAATTAACCACCCTACGATCCAAAAATGGCACTCTAACCTCAACCCCATAAGCCATGCTCATTTTATCAGTATAATTAAAATTATGATCGACCAGAAAATAAGACCGCTCAAGAAACAACATCTTTTCCAATGAATCTTCATAAGGCAAAGAATCAAGCCGTTCATATATAAATTCCATAGGTTTCTCTGAAATCTGTTGCTTAACCTTAGAGCTAAACAACTCTCTAACCACTGCTGGATCTATCCAGTAAAAATAAGATAATAATCGCTCATTAGTTGACATATCTGCATAGGAAAATGCTTTAGATAAACGCCTGAATGAAGGGTTTTCTTTTGGCAAAATTGATGTAATTTTTTTTATCACAAAACGAACTGGCAATGGCATCCAACTCCAGTTGCGTTCGAATTTAATCGCATAATGCCTCCTATAACCACTAAAAACATCATCACCACCCGCTCCTGATAAAAGCACATTAATGCCTTTTTCTTTAGCCTGCCTGCAAATCATCATAACGTTTAGCGGGGCTGGGTCCGCTTGTAATTCATCAAGATGGTAAATCATTTCAGGTAGTTGCTTAACAATATCTGGTGTGGCCTTTAATATATCCAAATCAACATCTAGATATTCAGCAACTTTTTTTGCATAAGGCAAGTCATCTTCAAAACCATCATTTTTACCCTCTGTAGAGTCAATGGTAAAACATTTCATCTTAAGGTCTTTATTTTCGTTTGCCAGCGCTACCAACAAACTAGAATCTAGACCTCCTGATAAAAAAGCCCCAATCGGCACATCGGCAACAAGTTGATCATTAACTGAATGCCGCAGAGTATTGAGTACACCATTAGCAAGCTCTTCAACACTTGTATTTTTAGGGTGGTAATCAGGCCAACACCAAAACTCGCAGTACTTTATGACTTTTTTGTCTTTAACTCGAACAAAATGTCCAGGCTCCACCTTTTTGATGTGATGTAATAGCGTATCGGAACCCGGACTATAAAGAAAAATCAGCGTGCGGAATAGAGCATCATAATTAAAATCTCGTTTAACTGAGTCGATTTCAAGTAAAGACTTCATTTCACTGGCAAAATAAAAACCTTGTTCGTTCTCAGTGTAATATAGAGGCTTCACACCAAAGTGATCTCGAGCAATTAGCATTTCCTGCTTATCAACATCCCATATAGCAAAAGAGAATATTCCATTTAGCTTTTCAAATAGACCCGTATCAAACTGCAAATAAAGATTTAGCAATACTTCTGCATCCCCATTTGATTTAAACTTGATCCCCAGGTCAAGCAATTCTTTCCTCAAAGCTTTGTAATTATATATTTCACCATTAAAGATGATACAAGCTTTACCTGTACTATCCCATAATGGTTGATTACTTGCTTCCGACAAATCGATAATACTCAACCTAACATGGGCAAAATGAACTTCACCAAATGATTCAACAGCTAAATTATCTGGACCTCGGTGCTTCATTTTTAGAGCCATTCTTGCTAAAACGCCTTGATCTAGGTGCCCTACACCACCTGCGATACCACACATATTAAAACTCCACGTCACTCTTTATGTTTAAACAAACTAGTTAAGATATCATTCCGATTAATTAAATAGCTGTTTTTAGTTAAATTTTCTCTGTAAAGAACAGCTTCAAAAATTCACTATTGGGTTCAGCTAATAGTGCCAAGTTCTTTATCCCTTCCAGCTATAAGAGATTGAGGATAATAGCAAGTAACCACCGTTTATCTTTACCATGATAGTAGCATCTTAATAAAATACGTCTGGATAGTGGAAGTTTAGATTAAAATTTCCAGTTCAGTCTTCACGCAAAAAATGACTCTAAAGACCACTCCAGAATACTTTTTCTAGTTAAATTGGTCGAATAATTCCCGGCAGTTCTGTTCAAAGCTATGTTGCTTATGAACAATAGATAACGACTCTATAGAATGCTTTTCCACTAGCTCGGGGAATTGTAAATATTTTAGCATTGCATCTATTATAGATTCAGCTGAACCATCAGGAAGTAAGTATCCATTCACAGAATTATGTAAGCTTTCGGATATAGCTCCAACATTTGTACAAATTGCCGGTAATCCTAATGCCATAGCTTCTAACATAGCATTAGGGAACCCCTCGACTTTTGATGGTAACAAAAAAACATGTGCATTTAATAAATACTTCAATACATCTTGTTTAGATTGCCAACCAGTAATCTTGATATAATCTTCTAATAAACTCTCTTCGATATCATCTTCAAGCTCCTTCCTCAGCGTTCCATCACCAACCATTATGAGCTCAAAGTCATAATTATATTCTTGTAGCAAGTATTTCGCTGCTCGCATCAACTCTAAAACACCTTTTTCTGCAACCAGCCAGCCTACAAAAACAAACCTTAAACGCTGGGATTTATCAACTCTTTTGCCTTGACTCTTGATCTGAAATTCTATCGGTAACCAATTCCTTACGACTGAAATCCTATTTGATGGCACACCCAGCTCTTCAAATACCTCCCCCCAACTTACTCCTTGAGCACAAATCGTTGAAGGCACTCTAAGCATTAGCTTAGCCATAATATTAGCCATCCAACTTTTTTTAATTGCTTCTATGAAATGTCCATCTCTCATAAAGAATACTGACTGAACATTATATACTTTGGCTAAAAGGCACATTAATATTCTTTCATAAAAGCTAAAACCAGCACTACTAAATACAATTAAACCATCGATATTCAATGTTGATAATTTTTTTCTTAAAACAATTAACCTCTTAACCCCTTTCTTTAAACGCTCATTCAACGGAGGGACAGGAAAGCTCGATTGCGTTGTATCAATAACATCTAAAGAATACCCCTTCAACTTTGCATACTCAAGTAGCCCTAATGATGCCGTTAACTGGCCTCCAGGGTTTTTATTATTAATTCCAGACGGCTTAGCCCCCACTAAAATAAAGTTCTTCGACATAAAACAAACTACCTAAATTGAATACCTTTGTTATTTACCCATAATACAAAATTCATCAATTTCCAAAGTAAAAACCCATAATCCCTGCGACTATGCAAATGATCATCATAAATTCCATAAATGAATTTTATATCTAATATTCCAGGATGATTTTTTGAAAAAACGGAAAGGTTATCAAATAATAAATTTTTCAAAGGGCCTTTAAGCCAAAATCCAAATGGCACACCAAAACCTTGTTTTTTACCATAAAGCACATCATTTGGAACAATACCTTCAAGACTTTTTTTCAATAACCACTTTTGAACCCCCCCTTTAATTTTTATCTTAGAGGGAATCCCTATACAAAAATCAACTAATTCATTGTCCAAAAAGGGTACTCTTACCTCAACACTGGCAGCCATTGTTGCTCTATCAACTTTCTCAAGAAAAATATCAGGTAAAATAATCATGTTATCAACTAATAACATCTGATTAACTAAATCTTGATCTGAAAAGAGAGCGGTGCATTGACGATAGCGATAGAATGGGTCAGAAAGTTCGACTTGAGTTCTAAACCTTTCTGCAAAGATTCTAGTTGGAGGTGAAGTTTTATCTTCCACTGTAAGCAGCAAGGCCATTAGCTCAGTTGGGGGTTTAGATTTAAGCGCATTAATATATCTTTGTCTAGAGTGGTAACTTACATTTCTAGGCATTAGTTGGTTAATAAAGCCAGCTATTTTTGCAGCAAACCTCATCCTGACTATATTGCTAAGCGTATTATATCGCTGATACCCACCAAACAACTCATCACCACCATCACCTTGTAAAACAACCTTAGTTTCATTACTTACTTTATTGCAAAGTAAATACAGTGGGATATTGGCAGCATCTGAAAACGGACCGTCATTATGGTCAACCATTTTTTCTACGATATCTGCCACATCGAACCCTGTAATATGAATCTCATGATGCTCAGTTCCATATCTATTAGCAATACTTCTAGCTTTCGGTAATTCGTTTACACCCTTATCAAAATCAAACCCAACAGAATAAGTTGATAATTTTCCATTGTAATTGCGTGACGCAAATGCAGTCACCGCACTAGAGTCGATTCCCCCCGACAAGAAAACACCTACTGGCACATCACTTACAAGCTGCTTTTTAACTGACGATTCCAAAAGTTCTCTGGTTTTTGCAATTATATCATATTCATTTGAGTATAAAATTGAGCTTTTAGAACGCAAGGGCTTCTCTGGTGACCAATAACATTGTGTTTTAACCGACAAACTTTTTGTATCTATTTCTAAAATATGTCCAGGTAAAAGCTTGTGTATGGATGAGTACAGTGTATGCTCGCCTAAGGTATTCCCATAGTAGGACCATTCATGAACAGCGCTCTCATTAATCACTAATGAAGATTGCTCAAGTTTAAGAATCGCTTTTATTTCTGAACCAAAAAATATTCCACTGTCTGTTTTCTTGTAAAACAATGGCTTTATTCCCATTCGGTCTCTAACCAGCCAAACCTTGTTTTGTTGTTCGTCGTAGATTGCAAAAGCAAACATACCATTTAAATGTGATACTATCTCTGTGCCTATTTTCTGAAATGCTCTAAGGACTATTTCCGTATCTGAACGTGAAATTCTATTTCCAATATCAAGCTCTGTAGCCAACGCTTCGTAATTATAGACTTCTCCATTATAAACAATCACATAACGCCCACAAGAACTCGTCATTGGCTGTCCACCAGCCTCGGACAAATCGAGAACACTCAAGCGAGCATGCCCCATCATCACATTTCTTACAAAATGCGTACCTTGTGAATCAGGGCCTCGATGCCGAATAGATTTAATTGCATCATTAAGTCGCTCCTTGAAAGGGTTAATTATGTCTTTTTCATTAATAACCGCACCTACAAACCCACACATAATATATTCACCTAAATAAAAAAATCACAACTTGTCGTATTGAAAATCGCTAATAATTAGCCTTCAGACTATCAGGGGCATCTAGATGATTATCAATTCACCCAAGGCTGACAACGATAGCGCATTTTCACTAATCCATCTATCAAAAACGAAACGAAAACTGCATTCTGATGTATCAACACATTTAAGGGCACAAAGAGATGCACAATTTTTTGCTTGATTTCATAACCTATTGGTGCGATTCACCATTGACAAAATGAATTATCTCACGGTTATCAACGTATAATGTTGATTCTACCCACCTAAACATATCAAGCCATGTTCTGGTCAACCTAAACAGGACACTTTAATTTGAGAGTTTTCAAAATTAGCGGGAGTCATACCATCATTGGCAGTATGCAACCGATCTAAGTTGTAATATTTGATGTATTTCGCTACATCTTGTTTCATGAATTCACACGTTGGCTGATGGACCGGTGTTTTTCAAGGTAGTTGTCGCCTAAATTTTTAAGCAGCCACTTTATTTTGCTCTGGATTTAACTCCACAGCACCTTCAGGCTCCCAGTTTCTTGCATCTCCAGACCATCGTTCTGGATGCTCATTTCTTTTTTGTTGATATAGGTTTTTTCTGTTTTCTAATATCTCAATATCAAGCCCTTGGTGCCTT
>Ga0209395_1001201_pt1 | contig 36833 bp, 27 predicted proteins | sample GOMGulsemesocosm_3_FD_184635 | JGI IMG/M metagenome (GOLD analysis project Ga0209395, IMG submission 184635) | Methane-oxidizing microbial communities from mesocosms in the Gulf of Mexico - GOM9D Gulf of Mexico (SPAdes) (version 2) | ecosystem: Environmental > Aquatic > Marine > Cold seeps...
TGTAAACGCCAGCGCGCTTCGTCGGCGACACGTTCCATTTCACTGATAAAGCCCATGTCGAGCATGCGATCTGCTTCGTCCATGATTAAGAATTCGACGCTGCGCATATCAAGTTGCTCAGTATCGATAAACTCCATCAAACGGCCTGGAGTCGCTACAAGGACATCGGCATTTTTCTCAAGCATTTCTTCGTGGATTTCATAATCGATACCACCGGTAATACAAATCGGCTTAAGGGCAGTAAACTCGGTTAGATCCACGGCGTAATCATAAACTTGACTCGCAAGTTCACGTGTCGGGGTAATGATGAGCACCCGCGGTGGTCCCGGTTTTACGCGTGGAAAGTCGATAAGATGCTGTAATGCAGGTAACAAAAATGCGGCTGTTTTACCGGTGCCCGTTGGGGCACAACCAAGAATGTCACGCTGATCCATTGCCGCAGGAATTGCTTCACGTTGTATTGTCGTTGGAGATTCGTAGCCCATTTTTGCTAGGGCTTGCTCTAACGATGGATCAAGATCTAATTCTTCAAAGCTCATGATTGTTGTTTATCCTAAAAATATTTGGGCGCTATTATACCTAACTTTATCGGTAATGGCGGAATTAACTTATAATATGCGATCGATAGCTTAATTTAACGCAATTTAAGCTAGTCTAACTGTGAAATTTCTTCAATTATCTGGCTTAACCATTCGCTGATACGCGTTTCACTTAAGTCGAACTGACATTCATCGTCTAACGGTAAACCGACAAAATGGCTATTATCAGCAGTTAGTGCTTTAGATGCCGTAAATTCATAACCTGCTACCGGCCAGTAACCAACAATTTGTGGATTGAGTGGCACCAGTTTATCGTGTAATAATCCCATCGCGTCAACGAACCAGTCAGTATAACCTTCTTGATCCCCTTGCCCGTAGAAGGCAATGACTTTACTCGATAAATCAAATTGGTCTAACTCATCCCATAGGGCTTCCCAATCTTCTTGTAATTCGCCATAATCCCAAGTAGAAATACCGAGAATTAGAATGTCATACTCATTAATCGGTGCTAAGCCGGATTCTTTTATATTATGGATGTCGACCAGTTCTTCACCAAGAAATTGCTGCATTTTTTCTGCTGTCATTTCGCTGTAACAGGTCGTTGAACCGTAAAATAAACCAATCTTCATTGCGTATTGTCTCATCAAAAATCAATGCGCTAGTCTATCAAAGTTGGAGCCAATTTGTGAAAGGCAATTTAGACGATTTTCAACAAAGTATCTATCGTTCACCGATCGGGCAATTAATTATCACGCAATCCAACGGTGTCGTTCAAGAAATGCGTTGGATAGATACGCCGCATCAATTGCAATTAATTGAGCACGGTGATGTTAAACAGTGGCTCGATGGCTATTTTAGCGGTCAGTGTGGGACGGAGTTTTCATTCACCTTAAAGCCGCAAGGCACGTTATTCCAACAGCGGGTCTGGCATGTGATGTCACAGATTGCCGTTGGGCAAACACTTACTTATGGCGATATTGCCAAATTACTAAAATCTAGCGCACAGGCGGTCGGTAATGCCTGTCGCTGCAATCCTATTGTGGTGATGATACCGTGCCATCGCGTGTTAAGCGCTAGTGGTAATGGTGGCTATGCTGGACAAACTCAAGGGGTGATGATGCAACGAAAACTAGGCATGCTGGCACTGGAACTTGGCGTTGACCCTAAGGAAATTGTGATTGATGAGCAGTAAAGCACAATTGACAGATCCTTTGGTTGAGCAATTTATTGATATGTTATGGCTAGAGCAGGGGTTAAGTGATAACACGCTAGCGGCATATCGCAGCGATCTTGCTAAGTTTAGTGATTTTCTACTGGCTCAAGATAAGGTATTAGCCACCGCAAGTTCGATAGATGTCGTGTCTTATCAGGCGCTTTTAAGCGAATTAAAACGCGCTAAAACAACTACATCGCGAATAATATCATCCCTTAGACGCTTCTATGATTTTTTGCAGCAGGCAAAGCTTGTTGATCACAATCCAATGGCCAAAATCGCTAATCCAAAGTTGGATAAGAAAATTCCAAATTCATTATCGCTAGAACAAGTTGAAGCATTATTGGCTGCGCCAAATGATCAAGACACCATCGAAGCACGAGATAAAGCAATGTTAGAGTTGCTATATGCTACTGGATTACGGGTTACAGAGTTAGTCAGCTTAACCATTGATCAGCTAAGCCTTGAGCAAGGCGTTGTTCGTGTCGTGGGCAAAGGAAATAAAGAGCGACTGGTTCCCATGGGGGAGCAAGCGGTTGATAGCCTTTATCAATATATAAAGAACAGTCGTGGTGCCTTGTTAAAAGCCAATAGTGATGTGGTGTTTCCCAGTAAACGAGGTGTCCAAATGACCCGCCAAACATTTTGGCATCGGATAAAGTATTATGCACAAGTCGCGGGTATTAAAGGTGAGATATCACCACATACATTACGCCATGCATTTGCGACTCATTTGGTCAATTTTGGGGCTGATTTGAGAGTGGTTCAATTACTGTTGGGGCACAGTGATTTATCGACGACGCAAATATACACTCATGTTGCCAAAGCGCGATTACAACAATTACATCAACGCCATCATCCAAGGCCTTAGTCGCTGTTGATAAGCTAAGTTAAGAATATCTGACGGATTCAAGCGCTGTGCAATAGCATCGGCGCTTGAATCTTAAGCGTAACTTACAATGCCAAGTAGGCATTGATCTGTGCGATGATACCGTCGCTATCGAGTTGCAGCATTTGTTGTTGCTCTTGCTGGGTACCTTGGCAAATGAATTTATCCGGTAAGCCAATATTTAGCACATCACATCGTAAGCGATTAGCCATTACGTGCTGAGAAACAACACTGCCAGCACCGCCGATAATGGCATTTTCTTCTAGGGTGATTAATACCTCGTGTGAGTGGGCTAACTCACTAACCAAATCTTGATCGAAAGGTTTAATGAAACGCATATCTACGACGGTTGCATCCAGAACACTAGCCGCTTCAAGTGCATTGGGTAACAAAGTACCGAAGTTCAGTATGGCTATTTTTTTAGTATTTGATTGGCGTATTGTGACACCTTTACCAATGACAATTTCATGCATCTTGGTATCGATGCATGCGCCTGTTGCTCCGCCACGAGGGTAGCGTACAGCCGCTGGCCCCTGGTATTGGTAGCCAGTGTAAAGCATTTGATAACATTCGTTTTCGTCACTTGGCGCCATGACCAACATATTTGGAATACAATTTAGGTAACTTAAATCAAATGCCCCTTGATGTGTTTCACCATCGGCGCCAACTAGACCGCCGCGGTCAATCGCAAACAAGACGTCTAGATTTGGAATCGCAACATCGTGGATAAGTTGGTCATAGCCACGTTGTAAGAAGGTAGAATAGATCGCGACAACAGGTTTGAGGTTTTCACAGGCCATGCCAGCACCTAGCGTGATCGCATGTTGCTCGGCAATTGCGGCATCAAAGTATTGTTGTGGGAATTTCTGCGAAAATTCAACCATGCCCGAGCCTTCACGCATGGCGGGTGTAATGCCCATCAAACGATCATCTTCGCTGGCCATTTGGGTTAGCCATTGGCCAAACACTTTTGAAAAGGTCATCGCACTTGAGCCACTTGGCAATGAGCTCTCTTCAGGGTTGAATTTCGGCACGCCATGATAACCAATAGGATCTTGCTCTGCCGGCTTATAGCCTTTGCCTTTCTTGGTCATCACATGCAATATCTGTGGGCCCTTCAGATTCCGCATATTACGTAAAGTTTCGACTAGCCCGTTAACATCATGACCATCGACCGGGCCAATGTAATTAAAGCCAAACTCTTCAAATAATGTCCCAGGGACTACCATGCCTTTGAGATGCTCTTCTGAACGGCGCGCTAATTCTTTGATACTTGGAACGCCAGATAGTAGCTTTTTACTACCCTCACGAATCGAGGTATAGAGCGTACCTGTTAATAATTTCGCAAGATGATTGTTAAGAGCACCAACGTTCTCAGAGATAGACATCTCATTATCGTTGAGTACGATCAGCATATCTTTATCTAACGAGCCAGCATGATTCATCGCCTCAAATGCCATGCCGCCGGTAATGGCGCCATCACCGATAACAGCCACAGTCTTACGTTCTTTACCTTCTTTTTCCGCGGCAATAGCCATACCTAACGCCGCACTAATTGAGGTGCCAGAGTGACCGACAGTGAAAGTATCATATTCACTCTCGTTACGGTTGGGGAAAGGATGAAGACCATCTTTTTGGCGGATGGTATGCATTTGATCACGACGACCAGTTAAAATTTTATGCGGGTAGGCTTGATGACCTACATCCCATACAATACGGTCAACAGGGGTATTAAACACATAGTGCAATGCTACCGTCAATTCAACTGTGCCAAGGCCAGAGGCTAAGTGACCACTCGATTGACTAACAGAACTTAAAAGGTAGCTACGTAATTGGTCACTTAATTGTGGTAAATTTGCCTGAGGAAGCAGCCGTAATTCTTGCGGATCATTGGCGAGGGCAAGTAAAGGAAAATGTGAAATATCTACGCTCATGTTACTCTTATTCTTATTGTTTACGCGAAATAATATATTGCGCGAAATCTTTTAATTGTTGGCTATCTAATGCCAAGGTATCTAACGCGGTAATGGCTTGATCAATCAATGCAGAAGCTTTTAGTGAAGCCTGTTCAAGCCCTAACAATGCCGGATAGGTACTTTTGTTGGCCGCTTGGTCAGAGCCTTGTGGCTTGCCTAGGGTTTCAGTATCGCTAATTATATCTAAAATGTCATCATGAACTTGGAATGCCAGACCGATATTTTGCGCAAAACTACGTAACGCTTTTAGCTGTTGGGCATTAGCGTTACCGGCGATAGCACCTAACTCAACCGCCGCCTGAATTAATGCTCCGGTCTTATGTCGATGAATTGTCTCTAATTGAGACAGCGTAATATCGCGATTCGTGGCGGCAATATCGAGTGCCTGACCACCGCACATTCCTTGATAGCCACTTGCCTTTGCTAAGGCTTTAACCATCGCTACCTGTGCTGAAGCAGGCAGCGGAGAATCGGTGAGTAATTCAAACGCTAATGTTTGTAATGCATCACCGGCGAGTATGGCGGTCGCATGGTCAAATTTTATGTGACATGTTGGCTGACCGCGGCGCAATTCATCATTATCCATCGCGGGTAAATCATCATGGATCAATGAGTAAGCATGAATCGCCTCTACGCTACCAGCAACATGGTCTAAATCACGCTTGTTGGCGCCAAGCATTTCTCCAACAGCGTAAACCAAGTAAGGCCTAACGCGTTTACCGCCGAGCAATAAACCATAATTCATGGCTTGATGAAGGGTAGGCTCGTTTACTTCTATTTGCTGAAGGTAGTGCGCTAAAAAGGAATTAACCCGTAGTGCCATCGCTTGTAAATAAGTGGTATCCACGATTAATCTTTAGCCTCTCCAAAGGGTTGAGTCTTTGAATCTGCGGTGTTGTTCATTAATATGTCAACTTTTTGCTGTGCGCCATTAAGTTTTTGCTGACCGCTTCGGGCGAGGCCGATACCACGTTCAAATTGGCTTAGCGCTTTATCAAGTTCTAAATCCCCTTGTTCCAATTGATTGACAATGGTTTCCAGTTCATCAAGGGTTGCCTCGAAACTTAAGTTCTCAATTTTTTTAGTCGCCATGATTTTCTCGCTTGCAGGGTTTCGCGCAACCTTAGCCCAGTTCTAAGATAATAGCTAGCCTGCTGATTTAATATTAAAAAAAAACGTTAAAAAGACTAAACAATTGTCGGCTTATTCCGATAAGATTAGAATAATAATTAATTTGTAGAAAGATGGTTGGCGTTTACTGTGGTAACACGAAGGCTAACGTAGAGGAGATTCATAGTGGATTTAGCAACGCTGATTGGTCTATTGGGTGCTTGGGGCATGATTATCATGGCGATGACCCAAGGTGGTGATCTTGGGATGTTTATCGATGTGCCATCGGTACTTATCGTTTTTTGTGGTTCTCCATTTGCGGTTATGATGATGTACGGTATGGGCCAATTCGTTGGTGCTGGTAAAGTCTTCGGTAAGGCTTTTATGCTCAAACTCGACGATCCTCAAGAGCTTATTGCAAAAGCTGTAGAGTTAGCTGATGCGGCGCGTAAAGGTGGTTTTCTAGCATTAGAAGAAGCTGAGATCCCAAGTCCGTTTATGCAAAAGGGCATTGATATGCTGGTCGACGGTCATGAGGCTGACGTGGTTAAAGCAACGTTAGGTAAGGATATTGACTTGACGCTCGACCGCCATAAGATCGGTTCTGGCTTCTTTAAAAATCTTGGTGATGTCGGTCCCGCAATGGGCATGATCGGTACGCTAATCGGTTTGGTAGCAATGTTACAAAACATGGACGATCCTAAATCGATTGGACCAGCAATGGCGGTAGCGTTATTAACAACGATGTACGGAGCGATGCTTGCTAACCTTATCGCTTTACCAATCAGCGCGAAACTTGAATTACGCGGTGCGGAAGAAGCACTTAACCAAACATTGATCCTCGATTCGATTCTCGCGATCCAAGATGGACAAAATCCTCGAGTTATCGAAGGCATGCTACAAAATTACCTAGCTGAGGGTAAACGCCCGGCGCCAGAGGAGTAATAGCATGAAGAATAGTGTGAGGCTCAGTGTCCTAATAATGGGAGTTAAATAGCATGAGTGATGACTGCCCTAAATGTCCTGATTGTCCTCCTGAAGGCTTGCCTGCCTGGATGGGGACATTTGCCGATTTGATGTCACTATTGATGTGCTTCTTTGTACTTTTGTTAGCGATGTCAGAAATGGATGTGCTTAAATTTAAGCAGATTGCTGGCTCAATGAAATATGCGTTTGGTGTCCAAAACAAAATCGAAGTTAAAGATATCCCTAAAGGGACTAGTGTTATCGCCCAAGAATTTAGACCGGGTCGTCCCGATCCAACGCCGATTGAAATTATTAATCAGCAAACGGTTGAAGTGACCCAACGGGAATTAAACTTCCAAGAAGGTGAAGACACTAATTCAGGCGGTAAGGAATTACAACGTGGTGACCAACGTGGTGCGGCAGCCGCTTCTGAAAGTGAATCTGAGGCGCAAAAAACAGCGGCTCAAGAAGAAACGAATGAGCAGCTAAAGAAAATTGCATTGCAAATGGAAAAACAAATTCAAGACGGTGCGATTGAAGTTGAATCTCTCGGTCAGCAAATTATCATTCGGATCCGTGAAAAAGGGTCATTTCCATCTGGTTCGTCAAATTTACAGCCACGCTTTGTACCTGTGATCACCGAAGTTGGACAATTACTGGCGGATATCCCTGGTGAAATCACTGTCTCTGGCCATACTGATGGTGAGCAAATTCATTCTGAGCTCTATAAGTCTAATTGGGATTTATCATCACAGCGCGCAGTTGCTGTTGCCCATGAGTTAGTTAAGGTGCGTAATTTCGACCCTACTCGATTACAAGTCGTCGGGCTTGCGAATATGAAACCATTGGTGGAAGGAACTGATGTTCAGTCTCGCCGTCGTAATCGTCGAGTTGAAATCGCGATAATGCAGGGTAAAGCCAAAGAGTCTAAGAAGATTGGTTTAACAGAGGAATAACACCTGGTCACTAATACCTGATGACCCATTACAATGAGCCGCAACAGTGCGGCTCATTGTGATGTCGGTGAACTACCAATTTGGTGATATATACGCAGAGGGTTATTGACTATATGGCTATAACTGCTGGTTTCGCCGCTAGCATCCAAGTCCTTTTTCCAAGGGCTATCTCTAAGGCGCTTCGCAAGAGACTATCTTCTAGCGCTACCTTCAAGTACAGACTCCAAGCGTTATGTTGAGCGAGTGATTAGCATCTTAGGCTTAGAGCAACTGCGTAATGTCATGATCAGTCAACAGCTGTGTTAATGCATCGGCTGTTATCGGTTTGGAAAACAAAAAGCCTTGGCCAAAATCACAACCTAATTGAGCAAGTAGCCTATGATGCTCATCGTGTTCTATCCCTTCAGCAACTACTTTCATGCCTAGCGCGTTAGCCATGGTAATTATCGCCTGGCACAGGGCGGCATCTTTGGAGCCTTGAGATAGTTCATTGACAAAACTTTGATCGATTTTAAGAAAGTCGATATCAAACTTTTTGAGGTAAGATAATGACGAGTATCCAGTACCAAAATCATCCAGAGATACTTCAATGCCATGACGTTTAAATGCGGCAAGTGTTGCTAATAGCACCGAGTTTGATTCCAATAACAATGTTTCTGTCAGTTCGACGATAATCGCCTTGTCACCAACTTGCTGCTCTACAAGGTAGGCTTGCCAAACATCGGGCTCAATGGCGCCGCTATGATATTGAACTGGCGATGTGTTGATTGAAATTTGAAACTTTGGCAGCAATTTTCGGCACTGTTTTACTTGTTCGACCGCTTGCTTAAATACCCAATCACCAATGTCATTGATTAGCCCTGTTTCTTCTGCAACAGGAATAAATTCAGTCGGACTGATCATGCCACGTGTCGGATGCTGCCATCGTATTAGCGCTTCTGCTTTGATCACTTTTTTAGTTTTTATGCAAACAATTGGTTGGTAAAGTAAGTGCAACTCATTGTTTTTTAATGCATGTCTCAAGTCATTACTCAACGCTATTTTCTCTAACGAGTCGACTTGTAGTGAGGGGGTGAAATATTGAAAATTGTTACGACCCAACATTTTTGCGTGATACATCGCCAAGTCGGCATTCTTTAATAGTTCAATATCGTCTTCACCGTCGTTTGGGCAAAAGGTGATGCCGATACTGGTACTGATATAAATGGTTTGATGTTCAATGGTAAAAGGGCGAGCTATTGCTTTAAGGATACTGTCGGCGACGCGTTCTACATCATGGTAATTGCTTAAATCGTTGACTATCACCGTGAATTCATCGCCACCGAGGCGTGAGACCATATCGATATCGCGGACACATTGTTTCAATCGCTGCGCCACTTGAATCAGCAATTGGTCGCCGGCATCATGTCCCATTGAATCGTTAATTTCTTTAAACCGGTCGATGTCTAAAAAGAGTAACGCGAGTAATCTATTGTTTCGATTAACTTTCTTTATTTCATACCCTAAACGCTCTTTAAACATGAAGCGGTTAGGTAACTCAGTCAGGCTATCAAAGTTAGCTTTGAGCCAGATGTGTTCTTCGGCAAGTTTTCGCTCGGTGATGTCCCTAAAACTCCAGAAGCGGCCGAGAAATGTATTGTCGTCGTGAAATAGTGGTGCCGAGAAACGTTCGAAGGTGCGACCATCAAGTAGTGTCATTTCAGCAAAACTTTGCATTTTTGGTTGTTTTTCGTGTTGGCGCATAACATTGATCAGTTCATTGGGCTCTTTGAGCCGTCTGATCATTTGGTAGACAACTTGTTTAGAATGTTTGGCTTCTAATTTGTTGTAATTTAATTTCCACATCTCAATCAGTTGTTTATTACTTGAGACTAATTGCCCGTTAGCATCAAAGGTAATAATGCCATCGATAGAGGCTTGTTGTTGAGTACGTAATATACTATTCATAAAGCGCATTTTATGGGTGGCTTTGCGTTGCGCTTTGAGTAGGCGATAAATGTGAAAAGTGAGGAGAGATACCACAAGCGCGCTTAATAGGATGATCGCGACAGATGATATAAAGCCGACTGATAATTTGTCATTGCTGTGAATGAATTTTCCGAAATCATAATGAGCTGGCAGTAGATCTAACTGCGCATATACATCGGCAATGTGACGCCAGCGCGTTTCTTTTGAGCTACCAATCTCGAGTAACTGTGGCTGAATAAGCTCGGTCAGTGCTACGGCTGCATAGATAATTTGCTCAAGGCTTTCTGGCGAGTTGTAATCCGATATTAACAATTGTGCTATCTCGCTTTGGTGCGCAACAGCGTATTTCCAACCTTTGATACTCGCCTCGACAAAGCGCTGTGTACGTTCACTATGATCCATTAATTCTTGTTCGGATGTGAAAATATTATCGCCATAAAAATTAATTCCAAAATCCCTTGGGGTATATGTATTGAATCTTAATCCGAGGTTTTTCAACAGATAAGGTTCATTTGGCGCAAAACTAGAAATGGCAGCAACGCTTGAGTTAACAAATTTCTGAACGCTATATTGCGATTGTTCATTATTATACGCCTCAGGACTAACGCCTTGGCGTTCTAGCATCGCTATTAGGTCGTGGGCGCCTTGGTATATTGCGGTGTCCTTCCCTCTAAGCTGGGTTAAGTTTGTCCCTTTTCCTGTTAGTAATACATAAGGTGAATGCTGATAGATCACTGCCAGCGTAACTAACGGCAGGCCGTTGGCATGTTCTAATAATAAACTGCTATCACCAATTCCATAGTTAGCGTCGCCATTAAGCACGTTACCGCTGACGTTCATACCGTTCCTTGCGGGAACAATGACAACATCGAGGCCAACATCCTGGTAGAAGCCTTTATGTTTGGCGGCATAGTAGCCAGCGAATTGAAAGTTGTGTTGATATTTTAATTGTAACGTAACAGTCTCTAGATTGGTGTTAACCTGCGCTTGCACGCTCATACAAAAGAGGGTGATAACCGTATAAACGATCAACCAAATAGCTTTTCCTTGCGACACATTAAACCCTGCTTGCTAATATTTGAAACATATTATAAAGCCAAAATGTTTTAGATATCAATGAAAAGTAGTCATATAGTGCTAGCTATTTGTTCTATGTCATACCCCACTCGTAACACTGAACTATGACCACTAATCAATTGATTTAACGTTTTTTCTATTGTGTAAATGACAGATTATTATTGACCAATGTCAACTCTTGCTGCAATGGAAACGAAAGGTCGTCATTCCATACCTCAATTAAGTAAGATTGCTGCGACGTGGTGTTGATGAACGTACTATCATAGTGGCCACCGTGCATTACACCGCGCATAATTCGGCTATTTGGATCTGGGTAATAATTGCCGTTATCGAGTTTCTGATATTGGGTATATAAATTGATATGACGGCGTTCTTGTTGCTGGACACTAATATTAACGGTTAATGAAACCTGTGACTTTGTGGTAAAACTAAAGTCTGGCTCAGCAACGAGTTCGTTAATATCAAGTTGCTCAGTTTCACTGCTATTATCGCCATCAGAGCTATTAGCGCTAGTGTCGTTTTGCGGCACTGGCGTGTTTACCGCACCGCTTGCTTTTTCTTCACCGCCACCACCACAGCCATTGAGTGACACTAAACAAACCGAGAGTACCAGCAGTAATGATGTAATTTTCTTTTGATTAGTAGTTAACATATGACACCTCGTTTATTCAAATAAATGGTTAGAGTCGGCTTGGTCTGCTTCATACCAACCATTATCTTGTGCCCCTTGGCTTTCGACAAACTGTTGGAATCGCGGATAGGCTTGTAAAATTGATTTTCGCTCACTTGGCCAGCTCCATTGGCCCGGGATCTCCATCGCCCAAGGTAAATTGTTGCTGGTTCTAAAATAACGATTTAATGTTGGGTCGCTGGTATCATCTTGCAAGCCAAAGAAATCACTATTAAATCGTGCCGTTGGTGCATGATCGGCAAGATGAATTTCTAGCGAGCGGCCAGGATGATTCTGAAATGTTTCACCATGATAAAGGTTTTCTGTCGCAAAAATGAATGGGTCAAAGGGAGCGCTTGGCATTTCGGCTAATGAAACGGGTGTAATAAATGGAATGCTTATTTCAAAATCAAACTGTTGTGCTTGGTCACAGCCTATTTCTGTGCGATAAAAAACACAAGAACTGTTGACCTGCTTCCATAAATCTTGGCTGATAGCAACCACTGCATTTGGCTGTTCTGCTTCTAAGATTGGCCACGTATCGCCGCCGTGAGTGCCACTATACTCTTGAGCAACATTGTTGTGTAACAGACGCAAGGTCTGCTGATTAATATTGTCGGTCTCGATATCGAGTAATTGGACTGCGAAGCCGTTGTGATGGTAACCACCAATCGCTTGAAGTTCGCCGCTAATGTCCACCCTAATAACCTCATTATCGCGTATTACCTCAGTGGTGCGATAGCGCATTACCACATCATTCATGTCATAATCTTCACTTTCCGGCCATTGATCTTCATAGGCCAGTGTTACCCAACCACTCTCACTCGGATAATAACGATAACTTAAATTGGCACTAGAAATTTGGATTGGGTGGTCTTCCACTTCACCGCTGGTGCTGCCGCCAAAGTAGTCTAAATTACTTTGTTGACTAAAACGGAAACGACTCCAGCTACTACCTACATCAGCATCAATTGGCACGCGTATCGCGAGCATGTTAGCCCCAGCGTTAAGCGTGATATCGATAATCGATTGCTCACCTTCATCGCTGAAATCGCCATCGCGATTCCAGTCAAACCATGCGCTTAGCGTTCCGGCGCTAGAAGCATAGACACTAATGACTGAATCTAGCCCGCCTTCAAGGGCGGTAACGAAGTTGACGCCATCTTCGTCGTCATAACTTTCACCATTAGCGATCGTTGTGTCATCTGAGTCTGCACCTTGATAACCGTCGTAATCACCGTCGGGTGGTGCGAGGCCCAAGTAGGTCACATTATCAAGCTGGTGGCGGGCACCATTATCCGATAATAGGGTGCCATAAGTGCTAGGGGCATCACCGAAATCAATCGTCGAGGGGATATCCTCATCAATCAATGGTGCCGAAGCGCAGCGCGCGCCATCGTTTTGGTTAGAGTTTGGACCATCAGCAAACTTAATCGCCGATACATCTAATTCACCCAGTTGTTGTTGGGTGGTTGCCAGTGTCAGGCTGGATAAATCGATACGATAAATTTTTCCATCTTGGTTACGCGACAGATAAAAATAACCATTTTTATCAAAGTACATGGCACCAAAAGTACCTGTCTCTCCGGTATTTCCGATGGTGAAATGGCTCCCCGTTTCTGGGTTTATTTGATATAAATCACCACTATTGTTATCGACGCCATATAGTTTTCCATCATTAGGGTGAAAGGCAAAATCAGTTAAATTGATGGTGGCACTGCTTGTGATCAATTGTGCCGTCAGTGGGGCGCTATCGTCTTGGTCGAGTGGGCTTAAGTCGACTTTATAAAAACCGGTATTTTTACGATAGAGGTAATATGTGTGATTGGCGACGTCACCTACATAAAACGTTTTGTTTTGTGGTAGGCCACTAAGGTTGAGGTTTTGTGCCTGAAAATCGCTGCCAAGACGGGTCAATTGAAAGTGGGTGGTATTAAAGCCGTATATATAACGGTCTTGTTCGTTAAAACCAACACCATTGATATTGGCACTGACACCAACATCATCTTCAATCAATGAGTAGTTCCCAGTCACTAAATTGATGCCATAACTACTAACAGGATTACCTTGAAAGAGAAAGGCCTTGCTAGGGCATTGCGTGAACGGATCTGCTAAGGTCGTCGTAACATTGAGTGAAAGCAACGCTGCGGGTAGCCACAATAAATATTTAGTTCCCACAAAATGTAGTCTTTGATTGAGTTTCATAATAAATCCTTTTTATGTGTTATCCGCGCCAATGGCGCTGTCGTGAATAGGAGATACTATGGGTTATATTACAAGCGGCGTGCCAACTCGCCATTTTGTGTTAGATAACTGTTTCTAAAGGGTTGTTTGGAAAGGAGATAAAAACTGTCGTATAGCGAAAACCAAATGCTGTGCAATCTGCAATGCAATTTGGAATGCAGTCACCATTATAATGCGCTTGCCGTGTTATCTTGCACGGCAAGAGCGTATTAATCTAACCTTCGCTGCTCCAACGAAATATTCCTTTGAATTACGAAAAACGCATGAATACGTCCATGTAAGCTCTGATTTTCGTCCCTGAAAATAGGTTTTCTCCATTTCAAAGCAATATTTCGTCATTAAATTGTTCTGTAAATTTTAGGCTATAGAGCTTGAAGAGGTAAATTGCCAGTTTCTGTGCATGTGAAGAAAAACATCATTTTCATGCTTAACCTTGGATGGTTATGTTAGGGCAATGCCGGGAGCATATTGCCGAGACAAAAAATAAGCCTCCATGGATGGAGTTACGGCGTTTTTTTGTAATATGTATGGATTCTGGCATGCGATAATTATAATGCGCTTGCCGTGTTATCTTGTGTAAAGTTCACATTTTCGGCGCTATTACTTCTTATCCCAAACCGCTTTAGGTATAATGCGCGCCAATTGACTATTGAGCGTGTGAATCATGAAATTTATCCTAAAGTTTTACCCAGAAATTACCATTAAAAGTAAATCAGTGCGCAAGCGGTTTTGTAAGTTATTACAGTCTAACGTCCGTAATGTATTGCGTCGTCACGATGAAACGGTAACGGTTCAACTCGATTGGGATAAACTCAATGTGGCCACCACCGATGACAGTAAGCTAAATATTGACCGTCTGATAGATGCGATGCAGTGTATTCCAGGTATTGCGCATATTCTACAAGTGACTGAACATCCATTTACTGATGTTCATTCGATTTATGAAACGGTGGCGCCTATTATGGCGCCGATGATCGAAGGTAAAACTTTCTGTGTTCGCGTAAAACGTGCGGGTGTCCATGACTTTACTTCTAACGAAGTTGAGCGTTATGTCGGTGGTGGTTTAAATCAAAATTATCCATCAAAGGGTGTGAAATTAAAAAATCCTGATTACACGGTGAAAATGGAAGTACGCGATGCGTCGTTGTACGTTATTGCTAACCGTTTCGAAGGTATTGGCGGTTTCCCACTACCTGCTCAGGAAGATGTTTTAAGTCTAATGTCTGGTGGTTTTGATTCTGGTGTTTCAAGCTACATGATGATTAAAAAGGGCGCTCGTACCCATTTCTGTTTCTTTAACTTGGGTGGCGCCGCTCATGAGATTGGCGTTAAGCAAGTATCTTATTATTTATGGGATCGATTCAGCGCATCGCATAAAGTGAAATTTGTTAGTGTACCGTTTGAAGGAGTGGTTGGCGAAATTCTAGAAAACGTTGAGAACGGCCAAATGGGCGTTATCTTAAAACGGATGATGATGCGCGCCGCTGAACGTGTTGCTAAAAGAATGGGTGTACAAGCGCTGGTTACTGGTGAAGCGCTAGGTCAGGTATCGAGCCAAACATTAACGAACTTAAGCATTATCGATAAATCAGTCGATACGTTAATCTTACGTCCATTAACGGCATTCGATAAACAGGATATTATTGATATCGCCGCTAAAATTGGCACCAAACAGTTTGCTGAAGTAATGCCTGAATATTGTGGTGTTATCTCTAACAAGCCAACGGTGAAAGCGGTGATGGAAAAAATTGAGGCGGAAGAAGCTAATTTTGATTTTGGCGTATTAGACAAAGCACTTGAAGATTCGGTGATGATCGATATTCGTGATATCGCTAAAGAAACACAAGAAAGCGTTAGTGAAGTTGAAACGGTTAGTGAATTTGGCGTTGATGATATCATTTTAGATATCCGGTCACCTGAAGAAGAAGAGAACAATCCGTTAGATTTCGATGGTGTTGAAGTTACGCATTTACCGTTTTATAAATTAGCGACTAAGTTTGGTGATCTCGACCAATCTAAGCAATACCTATTTTATTGTGACCGCGGTGTCATGAGTAAGTTACAAGCGTTGTTCTTAATTGATCAAGGGTTTAGTAATATCAAAGTTTACCGCAAATAACGTCCAATATTGCTTTAAGCGGTCAATTTTCTCGCTGGATTGGTTGTAAATTTCAAGGATGAGATTTACAACCCGATAACTACATCTCCATCCCTGAACGCTCCAACTACCTTTTGAGATAAAACTATGAGTTTTTCCACCTTAGGCTTAAGCCAACAAATTCAAGCAACCATAGCTAAGCTTGGTTATGACACGCCAACACCGGTACAAACACAAGCTATACCTATGGTATTTGCTAAGCGTGACGTCATGGCTGGTGCGCAAACAGGCACCGGTAAAACAGGGGCATTTGCGTTGCCGATCATTGATATGCTTAGTAAGACACCTGCTCAGCCGAATGCTGTACGTGCGTTAGTACTTACTCCTACGCGTGAGCTGGCACAGCAAGTCGCCAAAAGTTTTGTTCAATATGCTCAAGGAACAGAATTAACTGTTGAGTTGGCCTATGGTGGCGTCAGTCTTAATCCACAAATTAGTGCCTTAAAGAATGGGTGTGATGTGCTGGTGGCGACGCCTGGTCGCTTGCTTGACCTATTATTCAAGGGGACTTTTGATCTTGATGCGCTCGAGCACCTAGTGTTTGATGAAGCGGATCGGATGCTTGATATGGGCTTTATGGTGGATATTAAGCGGATCTTAAAACGTGTACCAGATAGCCGTCAAACAATGCTGTTTTCTGCGACGTTTGATCAAGCCATTTTCGAGCTAAGTAAAACGTTACTCAATCAGCCTGAATTGATTGAAGTGGCGCAGCGTAATACCACGGCGAGTGAGATTGAGCAGATCATCTACAATGTAGATGAAGATAAAAAGCGCGAGCTGACCTCTTTTATGATTGGTTCAAAGAATTGGCAGCAGGTGCTTATTTTTGTTCGCACTCGCCAAGGCGCCGAAGCGCTCGCCAAGGAAATGTGTAAGGATGGTGTTAAGGCACAATCTATCCACGGCGATAAATCACAAGGGGCGCGCGATAAAGCATTAGAAGAATTTAAATCAGGTAAAACACGCGCCTTAGTGGCGACTGATGTCGCTGCGCGTGGTCTCGATATCGAGCAATTAAATTACGTGATCAACTACGAACTTCCTTATATCGCGGAAGATTATATTCATCGTATTGGTCGTACTGGACGCGCTGGTAACTCGGGTCTTGCCGTCTCTTTAATGAGCCTTGATGAAGAATGGTTGCTTGAAGAAATTGAAAATATTCTCGATACTAAATTACCACAAGCTTGGTATCCAGGTTATGAGCCAGATTTAAATAAGACACCGAGTAATAATAAGAACTCAAAGTCTAATCAGAAGCGCCGTGCTAAAGATCGCGCGTTTGGCGATAAAAACCACGCCAATAAACGTCGTAGTAGTGGGCGCAGCAACAGGAGATAATCCTAAATATAGTGTCTAGCTTGATGAATACGTATGCAAGTAGCTAGGCACAACCAACGACTAACGATATTATCATCTGTAATTATAATAAATATATTTGCGATGAGGTATCGATGTTAAAGCAAAAGCCCCAGTTAAATTTTTGGCAAATTTGGAACATGTGTTTCGGATTTCTTGGTATTCAATTTGGTTTTGCACTGCAAAATGCCAACGTTAGCCGAATTTTTCAAACCTTAGGGGCGGATATCGATGATATCCCTATCCTATGGATTGCCGCGCCACTTACCGGTCTTATCGTTCAACCCATTGTCGGTTACCTCAGTGACAAAACATGGAATGGTTTAGGCCGCCGTCGTCCTTATTTTCTGTATGGCGCTATTGCCGCCTCGCTCGCTATTGTCGTTATGCCACACTCCCCAGTGCTGTGGGTAGCTGCTGGTGCGTTGTGGATAATGGATGCGTCGATAAACATTACCATGGAACCATTTCGCGCGTTTGTGGGTGACATGCTGCCTAAAGAGCAACACGCCAAGGGGTTTGCGTTTCAAAGCTTCTTTATCGGTGTCGCCTCGGTTATTGCTTCTGCGCTCCCTTGGTTGTTAACGAATGTGCTTGATGTTAGTAATACCGCGCCGGCAGGTGAGATTTCAGACTCGGTCCGTTATTCATTTTATTTTGGCGCCGCGATGTTTATGCTCGCCGTGCTGTGGACCGTCTATTCAACCAAAGAATATAGCCCTGAACAATTAGCCGCGTTTGAAGACGCTAAAGACCAATCACGCCAAGCCGCTGAACAAACACCAGCGCGTAGTGTGACGCAATATACCCGTGGAGCGATTATTTGTTCGGCTATTGGTGCTGGTTTTTCCGTCTTTATCATGAGTAATGAATTGGCTAAAGAGCTCTACCTGATTGCTGGTGGCTTTGTCGCTTTTGGACTGATTCAAACCGTTACGGCGGTGATGCTCAATAGCCGAAAAACTGACAATGCGATGTTTGAGATTGTTACTGATCTGTTTTCGATGCCGGGTGCGATGAAACAGTTAGCAGTGACTCAGTTTTTCTCATGGTTTGCATTGTTCGCGATGTGGATCTATACCACCTCCGCGGTCACCAGTTTTCATTATAATGCCACCGATACTAGTAGTGCTGCCTATAACAATGGTGCTGATTGGGTCGGTATTTTATTTGCTTCGTATAATGGTTTTGCGGCGATTGCTGCGATACTGATCCCCTTTGTAGCGGCCAAAGTCGGGATGAAAAAATGTCATATGATCAATCTTACTTGTGGTGGATTAGGGCTGATATCGTTTATCTTTATCGATGATCCGCGTTTTCTTATCATACCGATGATTGGTGTCGGTATCGCTTGGGCATCGATTCTATCATTGCCTTACGCATTACTTTCTCATGTCTTACCTGCGCATAAAATGGGTATTTATATGGGGATTTTCAACTTCTTTATCGTGTTACCGCAGTTACTTGCGGCAAGTATTCTTGGACCGCTGGTACGTGAACTGTTTGATCAGCAAGCTATTTATGCACTCGTGCTTGGCGGTGGGTCGATGATCCTCGCTGGTATTTCAGTGCTATTCGTTAAAATTGATGATTAAAAAATATAAAAAATGGGAGTTTTACGTGAACGTTAAACCTAGCTATCTATCTTTAGCCATTGCGGCATCGTTAGCCATAAGTGGCTGTAATAATGACTCAGTGCCTATGGCTGAGTCTACGCAACAAAGTGCGCCAGGCGCGCCGGGCGCACCATCGACGTGGGCATACTCTGGTAAAACAGGTATTGGTACGTCTTACGAGCAATACAAAGACGGTGCTTACAGCGATAATGCGGCGACAAATAAAGTCTCCAAAGTGTGGTTTTCGGTGGCCCAAGGCATTATCACTGAAACGATGTTTGGCTTAATCCATCAGGCTCAAATCAAAGATTTACAGCTCGTTATCACGGGTAACGGTTTTGTTGATAATGAGAAAGATGACACCATTTCAACGATTGAATATTTAGATACCGATGAAGCGGGGCGTCCGACGTCATTGGCTTATCGCGTGGTAAATAAAGATAAAGAAGGTAAGTATCAAATAGAAAAGCATATTTTTACCGATCCGGATAATAATACGCTTTACGTTAAAACACGCTTTACCGCCTTTGAAGATAATATTACGCCGTATTTAGTGGTTAATCCCCACGTTAACAATAACGGTAGCAACGACAGCGCCACAGCAACTAACTCAACACTTCACGCTAGCGATAGCGGCACGCACATGACGATTGTCAGTGATAAGAAATTTGTCAAAACCTCGGTTGGCTTTATCGGTCAATCTGATGGTATGACTGATTTAGCCGATGGCACCATGGATTGGAGTTACAGTGACACTGGCAGCGATGTTGGTAATGTTGGTTTAACGGCGCAGTTCGCGACGGTTAATACCGATGGCGCGGCATCGAAAACAGTTTCATTTGATCTCACGCTCGGTTTTGGTTATAGCGAACAAGAAAGTCAGCAAGCTGCTAATGCAACATTGAAAAGCGGATATAACAAAGTATTAGCCCACTATAATGGCGAAGGTGATGCGATCGGTTGGAATGACTATTTAACGAGTCTATCTAAACTTGATGCAATGATAGCGGCGACTACCGACAACGGTAAGTTGTTATTTACCAGCGCGATGGTACTAAAGGCGCAGGAAGATAAGACTCATGCCGGTGCTTTAATTGCGTCACTGTCTAACCCTTGGGGGGACATAGTGTCAGCCGAGCAAGGTAGCACCGGTTATAAAGCGGTATGGCCTCGTGATTTTTACCAATGTGCGATGGCTTTATTAGCGTTGGGTGATACCCAAACACCATTAGTCTCTTTCGAGTATCTTGAAAAAGTACAAGTGGGTGATAATTTTGCTGAAAATAAAGGCGATGGCGGTTGGTTCCTCCAAAAAACACATGTTGATGGCACGCTCGAATGGGTTGGTGTACAGCTTGATCAAACCGCAATGCCGATTATGTTGGCGTGGAAATTATGGCAACACGAGGTCTTAACCAGTGAGCAAGTGACCGCTTGGTATCACAAAATGCTTAAACCTGCTGCCAATTTTTTGGTCAAAGGCGGCAACGTTGAAATCGATTGGAATAAGATCACCATTACGCCTCCGGCGACTCAACAAGAACGCTGGGAAGAGCAATCGGGCCATTCACCATCAACCACTGCTGCGATCATCACTGGCCTTGCTGCCGCTGCTGATATCGCAAAATTAGTTGGCGATGATGCAGGAGCCAAACTGTATCAAGAGACGGCGACGCAATATGCCGCTAATATTGAAAAGCTGATGTTTACCACCAAAGGTGATCATACAACGGATGATGACAACGGCCAGTATTTCGTGCGTTTGAATAAAATTCTCGATGTAAACAGCGATGAGAAGCTAGGAGATAACAACGGTAAACCCGGTGTCGATAAGAAAAGTGTTATCGACGGTGGATTCCTTGAATTAGTACGTTATGGTCTGCGCAGCGCGGACGATAGCGGCATTGTTGAAACGCTAACGGAATACGACAGCAGCAACATTGAGCACAACCTACGCACTAAATATGAGTTTAGCTTTGCTGGCGTTGCAGGGACATTCCCCGGCTGGCGCCGTTATGGTAACGATGGTTATGGCGAAGAAACCCTAGCAGGTGTTGCTTATAATGGTACTGGTCGCAATACTCCTGAGCAGCGCGGACGCGTTTGGCCATTTTTCACGGGTGAACGTGGCCATTACGAGTTAGCGGCCGCTAAACTTAAAGAAGGCGCGCTAAGCGCTACAACCATTGATAAACTACGTCATACTTATGTTAAGGGGATGGAGTTGTTTGCTAACGAAGGGATGATGCTTCCAGAGCAAGTGTGGGATGGTGTTGGTAGCAATACAACCTATGGTTATGCGATGGGGCAAGGGACGAATACGGCCACGCCATTAGCATGGACCCATGCTGAATATATCAAGCTGATTCGTTCATACACCGACCAGCAAGTGTGGGATAATTACAGCGAGTTAACCCAGCAATTTCAACGTAAATAATAATGAAAGCCACGATATGTTCGTGGCTTTTTTTTTAAGGAATATGCATGAGCACATTAAAAAAATCATTAATCGCGAGCTCGTTAGTTTGTTTGTCACTAACTGGTTGTAGCGATGATGCAGCCGTTACAAATGTTGTCGCACAGGACACTGTCGCGCACTCACCAATAAAGCAGACCCTGCGTATCGCCAAAGACACTGTCAATTATCTTGACCGGGACATCCAAGACGACGTATTTTATTTCGTGATGCCAGACAGATTCGCCAATGGCAATACCGATAATGATTTAGGCTCTAAGACATTAGCTATATCGGCAGGCGGTTTCGATCCGAGCGCAAAAGGGATGTATCACGGCGGTGACATTCAAGGACTAGAACAGAAATTACCTTATCTTGAATCATTAGGGGTGACGGCTATTTGGTTAACGCCGATCCTACGTAACCAAGCAATGCAAGGTTCAACATCCGGTTATCATGGCTATTGGGTACTCGACTTTACCCAAATAGATCCGCACCTTGGCAGCAATGATGATCTTAAGTCGCTCATCAAAGCCGCGCATGACAAAAACATTAAGATATTTTTTGACATTATTACCAATCATACGGCTGATGTCATTAAGTACACCCAATGTCACGGTGATGATGGCTTGCAATGGCTAGTAAAGGGAGATGAAGATTGTCCGTTTATCCCACAGGCTTTAGTGGACGCCGGACAGAGCTATACCACCGTTATACCTAAGGGACAGGAGAGTCTTAAAATACCCGCATGGTTAAACGACCCTAAATATTATCATAACCAAGGTGACTCTAATTGGGTCGGTGAAAGTTCGGTCCGTGGTGACTTTGCGGGGCTTGATGATGTCAATACCAATGATCCACAAGTGGTCGCGGGGATGATCGACATCTTTACTCACCTGATTAGTGAATTTAAACCAGACGGTTTTAGAATCGATACCGTTAAACATGTGAATACTGAGTTTTGGTCGCAGTTTGCACCGGCATTGGTTAAGCATGCAAAAAGTGAAGGGATTGAAAAATTCTTTATGTTTGGTGAGGTGTATGATTCGACCAGTAAGGTGCTAAGCGAATATACTACGAAAGGGAATATGCAGTCGGTGCTCGATTTTGGCTTCCAGAGCGCCGTACAGCAAAGCTTAGTAGACCAAAATGGGACTGATGTATTTAGCGCGTTGTTTGCAGGCGATAGTGATTACAAAGATCACGACAGTGATGCTAATCAATTGCTCAACTTCACTGGCAACCATGACATGGGCCGTTTTAGCTACTTCTTAAAATCAAGCGAACATAACTACGACGAGCATCAAATCATCGCGCGTAATAAACTTGCTCACGCGATGATGTACTTTATGCGCGGTGTGCCAATTATCTATTACGGTGATGAGCAGGGCTTTGTTGGCGATGGTAACGATCAGGCCTCACGCCAGGACATGATGCCATCAAAAGTTGCTAGCTATAATGACGATGATCTTATTGCGACCGATGCCACTACTGCTCAAGATAATTTTGATCGTAGTCATCCGTTTTATCAAGCGTTTGCGCACTATGCTGACCTGTATCATCAAGAGCCAGCGCTACGATATGGCCAACATAAAACATTATATGCTCAGGATACCCCGGGTATTTTTGCATTATCTCGTACCTTAGTTGATGGCGAACAAGTCGTGGTGGTATTTAATACCAACGATAATGCAGAGCAAGTCACATTGGACGCTAATTCAAAGCGCTATAAAGCGATATATCAGGCTAAAACAGCACAGGGTGGTCATCAGTTGGATGTTAGTGATAAAACGCTAAAAATAGCTGTTCCGGCGCTTAGCTTTGCAGTCTATAAGGTGATTTAGTCAGTGAAATTCTTTATTAATAATATGTTCAGTGAAAGGCAAATCGCTAAACTTTAAGCGCGGCTATCCCCGCTATTTATCGCCTTAAATTTTAAATTGACCAATGAAAAAATCAGGGATGATTTTTTAGTATTTGCCGCAGGACGCGGATCAAATACGGTATTGAACAGTCAATTTACCATTTAAGATCAGCGATAAATAACCGGGTCGCCTTTGCAAATAACATCCCTGTTATTTGTCCTTCGGACCAGCTAAAGCTGTCTTAAAATTTTCCAGAAATTTTAATCTTTTGGATACTTTTTCTTTAAGATGCACAAATCGGTCGGGAACCGATTTGAACAGCCGACGGCTGGCCCGTAGGGTGAAATACACGGACGTATTTCATAAAGAAAAGTATCTGGTGTGCATACGCTATAGCTGATTAAAAAGAGAACATTAAATAGCACATCAAAAATGCGATAAAGCTTGATTTTCTCTCTTAACGGACTGGAATTAAGGGTGTAAAGGTCGTTGTTTGAATCGTTACACTAAATCTAGTAATCGAAAAAGTTATAAAAATTAACTACCGCAAGATTTACGTATAACGACTTTAGCTGGCATCACATGCGAGCTTATCTCGGTATTGCCAATCAGGCTAACCAGATTATCAACCAATAACTTGCCGGCAAGATTTGTGTCTTGACGAATTGTTGTCAGCGGTGGATGGGTGAATTGAGCGATAGAAATATCATCAAATCCAACCACCGCAATTTTGTCAGGCACAGCCACGCCTTGCTCTTCCAACGCTTTAATCACGCCAATGGCGATAAGATCGCTGGCGGTGACAATGGCATCAACGTCTAACTTGTTTTTTAATAGCTCTAATGTCGCCAAATATCCAGAACTTTCGGTAAAGTCGGCATCGAGTTGGTAGGTATGACGTGTGTCTATTCCTGCTTCATTTAATGCCTGACAATGACCTTGGTAGCGCTGAAGAAATTCAGGACTTTCCGGCGATGCCTGGCCAATAAAGGCAAATTTTTTGTGGCCAAGATCAAGCAAATGTTTGGTGATGTCAAAACCACCTTGATGATTATCACAACTGACGGAAACAGCGTCCAGATCATTGACGGGCGCGCCCCAAAGAATAAAGTTGGTGTCTTGCTCAATTAGTTTTATGAGCTTCTCTTCATAAGCACAGTAATCACCATAGCCCAGTAGAATAATACCGTCTGCCTTGTGACAATCTTCAAAGTCGGCATGCCAATCATCACTCATTTGCTGAAAAGACACGAGTAAATCATAGTTTGCTGTTGCGCAGGCACGAGTAATACTACCGAGCATCGACAAAAAGAAAGGATTGATATTAGAGTCATCACTACTGGGATCTTCAAATAGCAACAACGCGATTGTATTGCTGCTTTGAGTGCGAAGGTTACTCGCATTCTTGTCGACTTTATAATTAAGTTCTTTAGCAATCGCCTGAATTTTTTGACGTGTTTGGTCACTAACCAGTGACGAGCCGCTGAGCGCTCGAGATACAGTAGATTGTGAAACTCCAGCCTGATAGGCAATGTCAAAAGAGGTCGCTTTACTTTTCATTATAGGATTTAGCATTTATTGACTCAATTGTTGGTCATCATAACGCAATAGTGAGATAGGTCAATTAGTGATGATTAACTAATTGACCATTTATTATCGTTATCACTAGCTTAGGAGGACTCGAAAGCGTATTAAGCTGGTTGTTTTACGCGAGAGCCAGCCAAACCATAATAAGCAATATAGACATAACACAGGCTTGGTAGGATAAAGGCCAACTGTACGCCGATGAAATCAGCTAAAACACCCTGTAGCAACGGGATGATTGCGCCGCCAACAATGGCTAAACATAGTACGCCAGATCCTTGGCTAGTGTGGTGGCCAAGCTGTGAAAGACCGAGGCTGAAGATGGTAGGGAACATGATTGAATTACACAGCCCGACTAATAAAATAGCCCACATCGCCAAACTGCCTTGTGAAAATACGGCAATAAGCACAAACAACGTCGCCATTACGGCATTAAACGCGAGTACCTTTCCGGCAGCAATTTTCTGCATCACAAGTGCGCCAGTGAAACGACCGACCATTGCGCCGCCCCAATAGAACCCGATATATTTAGCGGCTTGAGATTCGCTAAATCCCATGATGTGTTCTTCACCAAGGAAATTAATCAAAAAACTACCGATAGAAACTTCAGCGCCAACGTAAACAAAAATTGCGAGTGCGCCTAGCATTAGGTGACTGTGCTGCCATGCACTACCCGAACTCTCGTTAGGGGCTTGTTCGATGGCTTCGATGGTTGGTAATTTCAACGCACTAAAAATTGCGGCCATCACTAACAAGGCAACCGATAACATAAGGTAGGGCATTTGAACCGCGTTTGCTTCAGCCAGACGATCGGCATCTGTGATATTACTCGCATCAGCCACAACACCTGAAAGGATCAGGACGGCACCTAAATAGGGGGCAACAGTGGTGCCAAATGCATTAAATGCTTGGGTCATGTTTAAACGACTCGCTGCCGTTTCCTTTTTACCTAAGGCCGTAACATATGGGTTTGCTGCTACTTGCAATAATGTAATGCCAGAGGCTAATACAAATAACGCGCCTAAAAATAATTCATAGCGCTGATAAGCCGCCGCGGGGTAGAACAAGGCACAACCAACCGCAGCAATACTCAGACCGCCAACGATTCCTTGCTTGTAACCAACACGCTTTACAAGTGCTCCGGCAGGTAATGAAACAATGAAGTACGCGCCAAAGAAACAAAATTGAATCAACATCGCTTGGGTGTAATTGAGTGAGAAAACGTTTTTAAGGTGCGGGATTAAAATGTCATTAAGACAGGTAATAAACCCCCACATAAAAAATAGCGATGTCAGGCTTGCTAATGCAAATGTATAAGATCCATTATCATTGCTCGGTGTTGCGACTACATCACCAGTTTGAGAGATTGAGGCCATTGTTTTTCCTTTTTAATTATTATAAAAAAGCCCGCGATTAAGCAGGCTTTTTTGGTGTTTAGGTTTAATTGAGGAGCGCGTAATAACCACTGTAAGGCGGTATTTCAACACTCTCGCTTACGCTATCAAGTTGACTTGCATCGAGCACAAAAGGTGAGGCATCCAAGAATTGCGATACTTGCTGCTGCACCTTATGCGACACGTCATAATCGTTAAAGTTAAAGGCACACAATACGCGTTGTGGTTGACCATTAACCTGTGCGCTACGAATGAACGCTAACGTATTATCTTGGCTATCCAAAAATTCGATCTCACCCGCCACGATCGCTGGGTATTGCTTACGCCACTTCATGAACGCACGGAAACTTGTTAGCACCGAGTCAGGGTTGTGTTCTTGCTGATCAACAGCGAGATCGCGATGGGCTTGTGATACTGGCAACCATGGTTTAACAGCCGAAAATGCGCCGTTTTCACTGTCTTTTTGCCACGCCATTGGCGTACGACAACCATCGCGTCCCTTAAATTGTGGCCAGAATGTTATGCCGAATGGGTCTTGAAGTTCTTCAAACTTAATATCACTTTCTGTTAAACCAAGTTCTTCGCCTTGATAAGTACAGATACTACCACGCAGAGAACCTAGCATTGCCGTTAGCATTTTTGCTAGCTGAGGCGATGGCTTTTCGCCACCCCAACGAGTCATTACACGCTGTGCGTCATGATTACTAATCGCCCAGCAAGGCCAACCATCCGTCATTTGCTCTTCGAGTGATGTTAAGGTGCCTTTGATGTAATCGGCAGAGAAATCATCGGTTAATAGCTCGAAGCTATAAGCCATGTTTAAACGCTTATTACCGTGGGTATACAGCGCCATGTCTTTGAGTGAATCTTCAGAAGATACTTCGCCTAAGCTAACAACATCATCATACTGATTAAACAGCACACGTAATTCTTCCATAAAGCCAAGATTTTCAGGCTGCGTATTATTGTAATAGTGATATTGAAACGCGTAAGGGTTATCTTCACTAAAACCGCGTCCTGTACGTTCATGCGGCGGCTTAGCCGGGTTATCTTTTAGCGCTTTATCATGAAAGCAAAAATTAATTGCATCGAGTCTAAAGCCACCAACACCTTTGTCGAGCCAAAATTTAACGTTGGCTAATACGGCCGCGCGAACTTGTGGATTATGGAAATTCAGATCAGGCTGGTCGGTCAGGAAGTTGTGGAGGAAATACTGACAACGACGTGGCTCCCACTGCCATGCCGTGCCACCAAAGATCGACATCCAGTTGTTAGGCGCTGTGCCATCAGGTTTGGCATCAGCCCACACATACCAATCAGACTTGTCATTAGTCTTGTCTTTCTTCGACTCAATAAACCAAGGGTGCTGATCGGAAGTATGACTCAATACTTGGTCAATGATTATCTTGATATCAGATTCATTGGCGCGAGCTATTAAGCGGTCAAAGTCATCCAAGTTACCGAAAATAGGGTCTACATCACGATAATCACTAATATCGTAGCCAAAGTCAGCCATCGGTGATTTGAAAAAAGGTGATATCCATACCGCATCAACGCCAAGCTGCTCGATGTAATCGAACTTTTTGATAATTCCGCCTAAATCACCAATACCGTCATTATTCGTATCCATAAAGCTACGTGGGTAAATTTGGTAAATAACGGCACCTTGCCACCAAGGAACTTGTTCCATTGAAACCTCAATCTATTATTAGAGCAGCCAGCATAAATATTATGCAATAATTTATGGGTGCATTTATTAGTTGCTAGCAGAATACGATATCCATACTAAAATGTTCAATAGGACTGCATACGTATGCATAAAATCGGATGTTTTACATAAAATCATCATTTGGAAGTAAGTCTAATTAAAACATGAGGTTAACGTGGTGGTAAGGTGCTTTTTAAGCGCTTTACGTCAGCGTAATATGTAACTAAAATGTTGCGTGAAAACATTGAATACGTATGCATAAGGTTGTTTAGCTAATCGGCAAGAGAGTAGTATCGCCCTATCCAATAAAAAAAACGCTTTGGGTGAAATTTTTTACAATATTTTGCTTAAAAAGTACACAATATATAATAGATGGAGAACTACATGTCGAATTTTAAACCGAGCCTTATCACGCTGGCATTAATATCAAGTGGTGTTGCGTTTAGCATGCCTCTATATGCAGCAGAAGATGAAGCCGCTAAGAAAGAAGCAGCACAACAGGAAGTTGAAACGATTGAAGTCACAGGCTTTCGCCGTAGTATCGTTCAATCAATGAATACTAAGCGTTTCGCTACCGGTGTTGTTGATGCTATCTCTGCGGAAGATATCGGTAAACTACCGGATTCTTCAATTGCTGAGTCACTTGCCCGCTTACCTGGCTTATCTGCACAGCGTCTTGACGGTCGTGCAAGCAAAATCACGATTCGTGGTTTCGGTGAAAATGAAAGTGGCTCAACCTTTAATGGTCGTGAGCAAGTTTCTATCGGTGATAACCGCGGCGTAGAATTCGATTTGTACCCATCTGAAATTATGAGTGGCGTTACTGTTTACAAAACCCCAAGTGCAAACCTTGAAGCTGAAGGTATTGCCGGTGTTGTTGATATGCAAACGGTTAAGCCGCTTAGCAAAGATTCTTTAATTCAATTTAATGGTCAGTTCGAACAAACGGGTTTTGATAAACTAAACCCAGACGGTGACGATGCTGGTTTCCGCGGCACATTCACCGCGATTGAAAAATTTGCTGATGACACCATCGGTGTTGCATTCGCTTATTCTAAAATGAGCTCGCCAAACCAAGAAAAACGTTGGAATGCTTGGGGTTACCCAGAATTGGACCATGAAGGTCAAACTTACTCTGTACTCGGTGGTGCTAAACCATTCGTTCGTAGTTCAACATTAGACCGTGATTCAGCTTTAATCGTTATTGAGGCGTTAGTGTCAGATTCTGTTCATATGACATTTGATGCATTACACGTTGATTTCTCTGATGAGAAAATTTTACGTGGTATCGAAGTTCCATTTGCTTGGGGGCAAGGTACCGTAACTGGGACTGCCGTTGATGCGGCTAGCGGTTTCATCACACAAGGTCAAACTGAAGGTCAGCGTGTTGTTGTGCGTAATGACGTTGAAAACCGTGATGCGACAATGCAATCGTTTGGTTTTAACACTAAGTGGGATGTCAATGATTCACTAGTATTAGATTTTGATGCCAGTTACTCAAAAGTAGAACGTGAAATCTACAGTATCGAAAGTTACTCTGGTACTGGTCGTGGTAATGACAACGGTGTTGCAGACAATCTAGGTTACACCTTCAACCAAGGCAATACTGGCGCTACATTCTCTCATGAATTAGATTACAGCGATTACAATCTTATCCAACTAGGTGGTCCTCTAACGTGGGGTTGGAGTGGCGCGTTAAACGAAAAGTTTAATGTCGCTGATGACGGTAACCCGTACCAGAACACTGCACAAGATGGTTTCATCAATACACCTAATGTTGACGACGAACTAACGGCACTTAAAATTGCTGCAACACAAGCAATTGACAGTGATTTCGTTAGTGCGATTGAGTTCGGTGTATCGTATCGCGAACGTGAGAAAACGAAAGTATCTGAAGGTTACTTCATGACACTTAACGCTTTCCCTGGCACCCTTGTTGTTCCAGAAGAGTATCGTGAAGGGACTGTTTCATTGGATTTCATCGGTATGGGCGATATGATCGCTTATGATACCCGTGGTCTAATCAATGATGGCTACTACAACCTAACAGCAGAAAGCTTAACGAAAGCAGATCATGCGACTAAATCTTGGACAGTCCAAGAAGAAGTGACATCAGCATTTGTACAAGCCAATATTGATACTGAAGTGTCTGGTTTAGCGTTAACCGGTAATATTGGTTTACGTTATGTGCATACAGAGCAATCGTCTCAAGGTAGCACAAGCCAAACTATCAACGGCGTAGTTTCTACTTTACCAACAGATTTGAGCCATAGTTATAGCGATTTCCTACCAAGCTTAAACTTAACGCTGCAATTAGATGAACAGCAAACATTACGTATCGGTGCTGCAAAAACGCTCTCACGTGCACGCATGGATGAAATGAATGCTTCAGTTTCACTAAACGGCAGCACAATGCCTGACCAATACGGTAACTACCTGTCAATTAGTGGTGGTAATGTTGAACTTGAACCGAAAAAAGCCATTGGTTATGATATTAGTTACGAAAATTACTTCAGTGATGAAGGCTATTTCTCGGTAGCCGTGTTTAGAAAGGATTTACAAAACTGGATTTTTGATGGCAATTTCTCTGTCGATTATACTGGCATTGATCTGTCAGCTATCGACGGTCTTCCGCAAGACGATTCCATGAATATTCCTGCAACGGCATCAGGCTCTGGTAAAGTTAATGGTGGCGAAGGTAGTTTAACTGGGTACGAGCTAGCTGTAACACTACCGTTTAACATGTTCTCTGATAGTCTTGATGGCTTTGGTATGATTGCTAGTTACACGGGGGTATCATCTAATATTAAAGATCAAAATGGTAATGAATACCAGTTACCAGGTCTTTCTGAAAGTATTCAAAATTTCACTGTTTATTTTGAACGCAACGGTTTCCAAGCACGTGCTAGCATGCGTAAGCGTGGTGACTTTAAAGGTGATGTATACGGTCAAGGCTTCGATACTGCGCAGGTTGATATTCTTGGCGAAACAATTTGGGATGCTCAAATCGGTTATGACTTCACTGAAGCGGGTAGCGAAATGTTTGACGGCCTAACAGTGAGCTTCCAAGTGCAAAACATCACAGAAGAACCGTTCACATCGTTACAAGGTGACAACGCACTTCAAGTACGTGATTACCAAGACTACGGTCGTAACTTCTTACTAGGCTTTAGCTACAAGCTATAATCGTTTAGTCATTGGTTAATCAAAGCTCTTGTCATGAAAATGCCAAGAGTTTTTTTTGTTTAAATATTGAAATTATATCAGGTAATATCACCGTTATAACTTTGTGGTTGGGACTATAAAATGAAAATATCTAACGTTGTGATCGTTGGTGGTGGTACCGCTGGTTGGTTGACAGCAGCCTTGTTAGTGAGAACACTAGGTAAAGGGCTCAATATTACGTTGGTTGAGTCTGATCAAGTAGGCACCATTGGTGTTGGTGAGGCAACGATTCCTCCGATCGTTGATTTCAATCGCGCACTTGGCATCGATGAGCAACGATTTTTAAAAGCAACTAATGGTACGATTAAGCTCGGTATTGAGTTTGAGAATTGGACGGCTCAGGGCGAGTCTTATATGCATGCGTTTGGTAGCGTTGGCAAGAACCTCGCCTTTTGTGATTTTCACCATCTGTGGCTCCGTAGCCGCGCGCTGGGCAATGTTAAATCCTATGGCCACTATGCCCTCAATGCTCGTGTCGCCGCCGCCAATAAATTTGCCAAGCTCAATAATATTCCCGGTACTAACTTACCGGGCATCGCGTATGCCTATCATTTTGATGCAGGGCTTTATGCCAAGTTATTACGCAGTGTCAGTGAGGAGCAGGGGGTTGTGCGCACACAAGGCTTTATTGAGCAAGTGACGACTGATGATGACAGCGGCTTTGTTAAATCATTAACATTAGCTAATGGCAAAGTAATCACCGGCGATTTGTTTATTGATTGCTCTGGCCTCGCTGGATTGTTGATTGATAAGGCGCTCAACACAGGCTTTGAGGACTGGTCTCATTATTTACCTTGTGATCGGGCTGTGGCGGTGCCATCGGAATCGGCTCCAATGATTAAACCCTACACCCGTTCAATCGCCCGCACTGCGGGTTGGCAGTGGCAAATACCGTTGCAACATCGCATGGGAAATGGCCTTGTCTATTCAAGTAAGTACATCAGCGATGACGAGGCAACGGCGCAATTACTCGATGGCCTCGATACGAAGCCATTGGACTCACCGCGGGTTATTCGCTTTAAGACCGGTCGCCGGTTAAAGCAATGGCACAAAAATGTCGTGAGCATTGGTTTATCAAGTGGTTTCTTAGAGCCGCTTGAGTCAACCAGCATTCATCTTATTCAAACCGCTGCTACCCGTTTGGTGAAGTTTTTCCCAAACAATGGCATTAATCAAGTTGAAGTTGATGAGTTTAACCGCCAATCGAAAGCGGAATATGAGTGTGTCCGTGATTTTATTATATTGCATTATAAAATCAATCAACGCCAAGACACTAAATTCTGGCGTGATTGCCAACGAATGGATATACCGCAAACGTTAGTAAACAAAATAAGACTATTTCGTGAGACAGGGAAGGTCTTTACCAACGTTAACGAATTGTTTAGCGATATTGCGTGGCAGCAAGTGTTAATAGGGCAGGGGGTTATCCCCCAAGATTATCATCCAATTGCTGACACATTGACAGAGCAACAAGTCACTGAATTGATGAATAACCTCGATACGTTAATCGAACGCACTGTCAAAGACCTGCCAAGTCACCAGCAGTTTTTCGCTTAACTGGCTGGGTAAGTCAATTCCCGCTGATGAATAGCCTGTAACAATTGGTTGTTGATTGGCGTCGGAATAGCCAAGGATGCCCCTTGTTTTACCACGTAACCGTTGATGAAATCAATTTCAGTGGCGCGTCCAAAAGTTACGTCCTGATGCATTGAAGAGAAATTATTCGCGGTTTTCTCTATCACCATATCGACGTTGTCACGTAGTGTTTGGTAGCTTAAATCGAGATTAAGCGCCGCCGTTAACAAGCTTATCTCTTCTATTATTCGGTCTATTTGTTGGCGATAAGGTTGCTGTGATAGCGCGCCGTTGTTGCAATGGTGTAATGCGGTGAGCGGATTGATGGCACAGTTTATCGCCAGCTTCGTCCACAAGGCCTGCGTGATATTCTCAACATAATCTACCGGTGCCAATACTTGATTAAGTAAATGGCTAATCGTCTTGGCTTGAGCAACGTTATGACGATTAAAGCCGCCGACGATGGTATTTCCAATCCCTGTATGAATACATTGATTTTCTTTGATCAAAGCGGCTTGGCTAGTCGTGGCTAAATATATTTGATGACTCGAATGCAATGAAAGTTGATCCGCGGCCCCTAAACCGTTGTGCATCAATACAATAGGGCAATGGCGTAAGGTATCAAGGTAGGGAGATATCGCGGCATTAACTTGATAAGACTTTGTCGTCACAATGACTAAGTCATTTGACGGTGGTAATTGGTTAGATAAGTAGGGGATTGATTGGTTTAATATTAAGCCATCGGCTGTCAGTAGCGGCATCGGTTGATGATTATCTCGACGCCCAACAAGGGTGACCTGATAACCACAATCACTTAAGTAGTTAGCCCACAGAGTGCCAATAGCCCCACACCCTATTATGGTAATATTACGCAATGTTGTTACTCATTTTCTTACGGATAGCTGGTATTAGGGTTAATAAGTAGAATAATACAATGCCAGCGGCATCAGCCACAACGTCATCAATGCCGCCTGAGCGGTAAGGGATAAAATGTTGGATACATTCGACTAACACCCCGTAACCCAGGAGCGCGAGAATTTGAATGGGGCGGCGCCAGTTTGTTGCTTTAAAGAGCAGCAGACTGAGGGTGAAAAAGACAATAATATGGCCAATTTTATCGCTGTTTGGAATGTTTTGTGGCAGGTTTTGCGGGCTAAAAAAAAGGTAAGAGCAAACAACGACAGCGGCAATAAGGTATCCGATAAAGTGGAGAGGATTACGCCATAGCTTAAGTATTATTATTCTCACTGAATTTCCTTTGGTAACTTGTTAAAATTTTGATCTGTGTCTATTCTTTATATGGCAATAGGGTGGTGTGTTCACGGTTTTTAAAAAGGACGCTAAATTCCGACCTTATATCAATTACATCAAGTAAATGCTCTTGTTGTGCGACGGTAAAATAAACGAGAAAAGGTGTTCATTGCTCCAGACTGAACATAAGCAACGCAGTTATCGTTAATTTTAACCAGTGAAAGTGGCAAAATATTTCGTGTAATTGGTATTAATCACCAAAATGTTAACATATTATTGATATGGCTTTCGAGTGTTATGACCAACAACAGTCCATGTTATGAGATTGATACGCAAGAAAATGTATTGGCGGTTAAGTTGATGCATACTTGGGATCTGTCAATGACAGCGAAATTTTGTACACAAACAAGTCAAACCGTCAGTGCGAATATGAACAGGCGATGGGCATTAATTGCAGACATATCCCATTGGTGTTTGAAATCAGAGTCGGCCTGTGAATTTATTTTTGAGCACCACAAAGCCTGTATCTTACAGGGACTTTCTCATCAAGTATTGATTATGCCCAAAAGCTCCTTAAAACGCTGGCGCATAAAGGCTTTTGTCAGCAGTGATTACGGGATCAAAACCTATTTTGCGGAAGATGAGTTTGATGGCGTAAATTGGCTACGGAGTAAAGGCTTTAAATATTCCGGATTTTCGACTCAACTCGCTGTTTTTCATTAGCGTTGTTCTATTAAAAACTGTTAATATCATTCCAAATTTATATTTGGAATAGTTATTATGCCCTCATTTGACGTTGTCTCAGAAATTGAAATCACCGAAGTACGTAATGCGGTAGAAAATTCAACCCGCGAATTAGCCACCCGTTTCGATTTTCGTGGTAAAGAAGCTAGCTTCTCGCTATCAGGTGAAGTTGTTACCCTAAAAGCGGAAGATGATTTTCAAATTAATCAGATGTTAGATATATTGCGTGCTAATTTAGTACGCCGTAACGTTGACACATTGGCAATGGAAGTTGACGAAAAACCAACACATACCGGTAAAACATTCTCATCGAACGTTAAATTTAAACAGGGGATTGAGCCCTTGGTTGCTAAGTCATTAGTGAAAGAGATTAAGGTCAGCAAAATTAAAGTTCAAGCCTCTATTCAAGGCGAAAAGATCCGTGTCACTGGTAAGAAGCGTGATGATTTACAAGCCGCAATGGCGTTGATTAGATCGAGCGATAGTGAGCAGCCTTTTCAATTTGATAATTTTAGAGACTAATTCTCTGTTAACTGAGTGGTTCAATGACCCGTTTATCTCTTAAAGAAGCAATCTTTAATCGCCGGATGTTAATCTGTATTTTCACCGGTTTTAGCTCTGGACTGCCTTTATTTGTACTGTACCAGTTGGTTCCTGGCTGGTTACGTTCAGAGGAGGTCAGCTTAGCAGAAATTGGCTTGTTTTCCTTGATTGGCATTCCTTACGTGTGGAAGTTCCTATGGTCGCCTTTATTGGACCGTTTTGAGCTGCCATTTCTGGGGCGGCGTCGTGGTTGGATGTTGTTAACTCAGGTTATATTACTGATCAGTATTGGGTTATTCGGTTTTGTCGATCCAAGTTTAAATATATGGTCGGTCGCTTATCTAGCCGCCGCCGTTGCATTTTTTAGCGCCAGTCAAGATATCGTGGTCGATGCGTATCGCCGTGAGTTACTCTCAGATCAAGAATTGGGGTTGGGTAATTCCCTCAATGTTCAGGCCTACCGCGTGGCCGGCCTTGTGCCGGGTTCCTTAGCGTTTATCTTAGCCGACCACTTACCGTGGAATATGGTATTTATGATCGTTGCCGCCTTTATGTTTATTGGTGTAGTGGTCACCTTGTGCATTAGCGAAGCAAGGATTGAGCATGATGCACCTAAGACGCTAAAAGATGCTGTAGTACTACCGTTTAAGGATTTTATTGGCCGCAAAGGACTTAAAGCCGCATTACAAATTCTAGCCTTTTTATTCCTTTATAAGCTTGGTGATAGCATGGCAACAGCGCTGCAAACACCGTTTTTTATTGATATGGGGTTCACTAAAACCGAGATTGGCGTAGTCGCTAAATCATCGGGGTTAATCGCAATGATGATCGGCTTAGCGATTGGTGGCTTTGTGATGCTTAAGTTAAGTATTAATCGCGCACTATGGCTTTTTGGCGTGGTTCAAATCGCTAGTATATTAGGTTTTGCAGCGCTTGCTGAGATAGGCAATAACGTCTATGCCTTAGCGTTTGCGATGGGTTTTGAGTATTTAGGTGTTGGCTTAGGTACGGCGGCGTTCGTGGCATTTATGGCGCAACAAACGAATCCTACGTTTGCCGCCACACAGTTTGCGTTGTTTAGTGCGTTGACGGCACTTCCGCGCACCTTTGCTAATGCAACGACAGGTTATATTGTCGAATCGATTGGCTGGACTGGTTTCTATTTTCTTTGCGTCGCCTTGGCAGTGCCAGGCATGCTAATGCTATTGAAAGTTGCGCCGTGGAATGAAAAGGTCAATGACTAAAAGGGTCAGTGGCTAAAACCAATGAACCGGCGCAACGGATGTATAATCTATGGTCTAACCCCAACACAATTTGCTGGTGCGACGTTAGTTTTTTGTTCTAAGTAGAGACAGCATTCTGTTAACTCCGCCCTTAAGCTTTGGTCGGTGTCGAGCACCTCTTCATCACTTGATTGAATCACATAAAAGGCATGCCAAAACACTCGTTCATACGGAGCGACATTACATGACTCATCGATATCTATGCGGTTCCATTCTTCAAGAATGTCCCAAGCAAAGAGTTGAACCTCGCTAAACGGCACGGAATTAGTGAGAACTTGATTGATAAAGTACGCAAACTGGCGTGCTTTCTGACTGATAAATACCTCGGGCGTCACTATGTATATGCTCAAAATGTTTCTCACTGTGTCACTGAATTTATTCAGGCAAAATTGTCGCTTGCTTCAAGTAAATCTTTGTAAGCGGAACATCTTGCCAGCCATTTGAAGAATTGTACCCTGTTGG
>Ga0209395_1001203_pt1 | contig 36793 bp, 34 predicted proteins | sample GOMGulsemesocosm_3_FD_184635 | JGI IMG/M metagenome (GOLD analysis project Ga0209395, IMG submission 184635) | Methane-oxidizing microbial communities from mesocosms in the Gulf of Mexico - GOM9D Gulf of Mexico (SPAdes) (version 2) | ecosystem: Environmental > Aquatic > Marine > Cold seeps...
CCACCGAATACTCGGCCAAAACCTAAATCTTGGCTGTTGCCTCGATAAATACCTTGTTCGATAGTTTCTAAGCTCAATAAATCTAATAATTGGTTGAGTACTTTGGACATAACGTTTACTCATATTAAGGAGTGAATTTAAGAGTTTATAGATAATTCAAACAAATGTTTAGTTTTATATTTTTAAAGCAATAGTTAAGCATTGTTTGAATATCATCAGCGCTTTGATTATGATGGGCACTCATTCATTCTATCAGGTTATACGTTGACCGTATTTAAGCGCATTATTTGTTTGTTTTTGTTAGTTGCCAGCACCATGCAGGTAACGGCGGGAGCGATGATGCCTTTCTCAAATTCGATGTTAACAAACACCGTAGAACATGTCGCCATGACAGCTGAGCAACAAGCACATTGTCGTGAAATGATGAACAATGGCAGCATGGACATGGATATGATGATGGACTGTGTTAGTGATTGTGAATGTTGCAGTGGTGTTTGTGCAACGCCGCTAGTTTTTATCGATTATCAACACAATATCTTGCATGAACCACTATCAAACAGCAGCATCAGCCTGCGCATTAACCAACCAATTAGTATTATCACTTCGTTATATCGTCCACCAATAAACGCTTAATCACTCAATAGATCTATTTTTATTTTGAAATCGTATTATTTATACGTGTGATTTGTATTATTTGGAGCGCAACGATGTTTGCTATTCATGGCTTATTAGCCAATAGAACCCCTACTTTACTGACAAGCTTTATCCTTGTGATGTTTGCTATGTTGCTGCCTAGTCAGTCAGCGTTGGCAACAACACTGGGATTAGAGCAAAGTATTTATACCGCCGTATCGCAAGATATTTGGCACCGAAAAAACAACGCAAAAATTGATGTGTTTACGGCACAAGGCATTATCGACTCAGCCAGACCAAATCCTAAGTTAGGGCTGGGTATTAACAACCTTGCTAGCGATACATTGCGCTTTAATCAAGAGCGCATGACGCAATTTAAGTTAAGTTTGTCGCAGCAATTCTTAAGAGGTGACAGCGCCAAGTTATCATTGAAAATGCAGCAACAGCGCCGTCAAATGTTGCCAGTGATGGCACAAGAACGTCGTGCTCAGGTCTCTTTAAATGTGGCTAAACTTTGGCTTGAAGCTTATGCGAACAACACTCGTAAGACGATGGTTGAGCAAGAGAAAACGCTGTTGAAACAGTTGATTTCTACGGCGCAGCGACGTTATGAAGCGGGCCATAAAAGTACCTCTCAAAGCGATGTTATTGTTGCGCAAATTGAATTAGCGGCGATGGAAGATCGCATTCAACAATTGGAACTGAGCGCGAATGTTTCTCAGCAAAAACTTAGGCAGTGGTTACCGTCTGAATTGGTTGATTTACCGCTGGCTGAGGGTTTTGAAGCTGTTGTGTTAGGGCTTAAAACTATGCCACAAAGCGATCAACAATGGAGTGAACGTTTATATAAACATCCCACATTATTTACGTTTATTCAGATGCATCATGCCTTAACCACAGGTGTCGACATTGTCGCGCAGCAGAGAAAGGTGCAGTGGGGCGTTAATACCAGTTACGGACACCGAGGTGATGAACCTAATGGCACGTCACGAGCCGATTTATTGTCGGTTGGCGTGACTATGGATGTGCCTTTATTTAATGACGACAGCAACGATAGCAAAATCTTAATCGCTAAGAAAAAACTCACCATGCATCAAACAGAGCGCCTGTTGCAGCTAAAGTCGATGATTGCACTCGCAAGGAGTGAGCAAGAAAAACTACATCAACTCAATAAACGATTAGCGTTATATAACGATAAATTATTGCCTCAAACAGCAAGCTTTGTGCAAGCCGCTTCAGCGGATTATCGTAATGATAAAGGGAATTTCTCGTCAATTATGAGAGCCAGTTTGGCCAAGTTAAATCGTGAAGTTGAAGCATTTGATATCTCAATGAAACAACAAGTTAGTGTATTAACATTGAATTACCTGCTCACTCAAACAACAGTGAAAAGCAGTGGAGCACATCATGAATAAGAATCTATTAATTATAATCACGTTATTTGTCGGCATCATATTAGGTGTGGCTGGTCTTTCCTTGATAAATGATAGTCAAACTAGCCAGGACGGCATGGGTAATGGCATGGACAGCAGTGAGGCCAAGCCACTTTATTGGGTAGCCCCAATGGATGCCAACTTTAGAAGAGACAAAGCTGGATTGTCGCCCATGGGCATGGCGTTAGTGCCTGTTTATGAGTCATCAGGCGACAGTGATGCTGGTGTTGTTGCTATTTCACCGACCATTGTTAACAACCTTGGCGTTCGCAGTGCGGCTGTGACGTTTGGCGAGCTCAAGCAAATTGTCCGCACCACGGGGTTAGTTCAATTTGACAATGACAACCGCGCTGATATCCATCCGCGCGTAGAGGGGTGGATTGAAAAGCTGCATGTTAAATCGATGGGCGACTCGGTTCAAAAATGGCAACCCTTATACGATATATACTCGCCAGAGTTGGTGAACGCACAAGAAGAGTTGGTGCTGGCGGTTGAGCAAGGTAACAACCGTTTAATACGCGCCGCCAGTCGTCGTTTAGGCGCTTTATTAGTGCCTGAAAAAACCATTAATCATATTAAGAAAACGCGTAAAGTTAGCAACAGTTTAACTATTTACGCCCCTATGTCGGGGATTATCGATGCCATTTATGTACGAGAGGGTGGTTTTATTAAACCGGCCACTAAGCTCATGAATATTAGTGCACTTGAGCAAGTTTGGGTGACTGTTGATGTCTTTGAATCACAAGCCAAGCAAATCAATGTTGGTGATATGGCAATGATGAGTGTAGCGGCGTTTGGTTCAAAGCAGTGGCACGCTTACATTGATAAAATCTACCCAATGCTTAATCAAGCAACGCGCACGCTGCAAGTAAGGTTGCGTGTTGAAAACAGTGATTATGTTTTAAAACCTAATATGTACGCTAACGTTATTATCAACACAATGTCAGCTGAGGCCGCGATTTTAGTACCTAATGAAGCGGTGATTAGAACAGGTCTTAATAATCGCGTGGTGATGGCATTAGGTGAGGGCAAGTTTAAGTCAGTCGCCGTTGATGTGGGGCGCAGCAATGACAAATTTACTCAGATTATTTCCGGTCTTCAGCGTGGTGATAAGGTGGTTGTTTCGGCGCAATTCTTAATTGATTCAGAGTCTAATATCACGTCAGATTTAATGCGCTATAACGGGGGCGATGCGTCAACAAATAGTACAACTAATAACGAAGCCAATAATGATGAGAACAGTGCACAAAAAGTGTGGGTAAGAGGCACCGTTGAGCGCGTGATGAATGGACTCGACATGCTCAATATTACCCATGAGGCTATTGCGGCGTGGAATTGGCCGGAAATGAAAATGAATTTTTACCTTGATGAATCATTAAATATTGAAGACTTTAAAAAGGGTCAAGCCCTAGAGTTTGAAATCATGGTTGATAGTGACGGTGATAACATCATCACTAACGTTAAAGGCCTAGTGAGAACTGAGGTCAAGGACGTCTCAAAACCGCAGAGCAATAGCGACAAAATGATGGAGCATAATCATGATTGAGTCGGTAATTAAGTGGTCTATTCACAACAGAATTATGGTGTTGTTAGCTAGCTTGTTGCTGGTGGGCGCTGGACTTTACAGCATTAAAAACACACCCGTAGATGCCATTCCTGACTTGTCAGATGTACAGGTTATTATTAAAACCAGTTACGCCGGACAAGCGCCACAAGTGGTGGAAGATCAAGTTACTTACCCACTAACTACCGCGATGTTGTCGGTACCGGGCGCGCAAACAGTACGTGGCTTTTCATTTTTCGGTGATTCTTATGTTTATGTTATTTTCGATGAAGATACCGACTTATATTGGGCACGTTCACGGGTTTTAGAGTACTTAAGTCAGGTTACGCCTAATTTACCGCCGTCAGCAAAACCTCAATTAGGCCCCGATGCCACTGGCGTTGGTTGGGTCTATTTGTATGCGTTAGTTGATCGCACTGGCCAACATGACTTGAGCGAGCTACGTAGTATTCAAGATTTCTTTTTGAAATATGAACTGCAAACCGTGGACGGCGTATCAGAAGTAGCCGCGCTTGGCGGCATGATTAAACAATATCAGGTGCAAGTAAATCCTAACAAATTACGCGCTTATAACATTCCATTGTCATTGATTAGCACAGCCATTAAAAAAGGTAATCAGGAAGTGGGTGCGTCTGTTATTGAGATGGCTGAAGCGGAATATATGATCCGCGCCACGGGCTATCTAAAAAGTGAAGCGGACATTGGCAATATCCCGCTGGGGATGAATGACCAAGGCACGCCGTTATTATTAAAGCATGTGGCTAATATGGTGAGTGGACCACAAATGCGCCGCGGTATCGCTGAGTTAAACGGCGAGGGCGAAACTGTTGGCGGCGTTGTGGTGATGCGCTTTGGCGAAAATGCCCAGCAAACCATAGATGGCGTAAAGGCTAAATTAACGCAACTTAAAAAAGGATTACCCGCCGGTGTAGAAATTGTGACTGTGTATGATCGCAGTGCGTTAATCGAGCGCGCCGTTGAAAACCTATGGTTTAAGTTACTCGAAGAGTTCGGTGTTGTTGCCTTAGTTTGCATGGTGTTCTTGTTTCATGTTCGCTCATCGATGGTGGCTATTGTTAGCTTGCCTGTTGGCATTCTTACGGCGTTTACGGTGATGCATTGGCAAGGACTCAATGCCAATATCATGTCACTTGGCGGCATTGCGATTGCCATTGGCGCGATGATCGATGGCGCAATCGTTATGATCGAAAATATGCACAAACATATGGAGAAAACACCACTAACGGATGAGAACCGCTGGCAAATTGTGCTGAAATCGGCGTCGGAAGTGGGTCCTGCCTTATTCTTCAGCTTACTTATTATTACCGTGAGTTTTTTACCTGTGTTCACGTTAGAAGCACAAGAAGGACGAATGTTTTCACCGCTCGCCTTTACTAAAACCTACGCCATGGCAGCATCTGCGGCACTAGCGGTGACCTTGGTGCCAGTTTTAATGGGTTACTTTATTCGCGGCAAGGTGATTAGTGAGCATAAAAATCCACTTAATCGATGGTTAACTAAGGGCTATTTACCGCTGTTACGTGGTGTGCTTAATTTTCCTAAAACTACGCTTTTAATGGCCTTGGTGATTTTATTAATTGGGGTATGGCCGATTAATAAGATGGGCAGTGAGTTTATGCCGCCGCTGGATGAAGGCGACATTATGTATATGCCAACGACTTATCCCGGAATTTCGGTGGGCAAAGCGCGGGAGTTGTTGCAGCAAACCGACAAGCTGATTATGACAATGCCGGAAGTTAAATCGATTTTAGGCAAGATAGGCCGCGCTGATACCGCAACCGATTCTGCGCCGCTCACCATGATTGAATCATTTATCCAGTTCAAGCCTCAGTCAGAATGGCGAGAGGGAATGACCAGTGAAAAAATTAGGAAAGAGCTCGACAAGTTAGTCAAGTTACCCGGGGTTACTAATGCGTGGGTTATGCCGATCAAAACTCGGATCGACATGTTAGCCACCGGCATTAAAACCCCGGTGGGCATAAAAATAGCTGGACCTAAGCTTTCGGTTATTGAGGGCATTGGTCAGCAACTTGAGATAATTTTAAAAGATGTGTCTGGCACCGCTTCAGTTTATTCGGAGCGAGTCGCTGGTGGACGTTATTTAAAGATCGATATTGATCGCATTAAAGCGGCCCGTTATGGACTAAACATTGATGAGGTTCAACAAGTAATCGCCACAGCTGTTGGCGGTGTTAATGTTACTAAAACCGTAGAAGGATTAGAGCGTTATCCGGTGAATGTACGTTATCAACAAGACTTTAGAAACTCTGTTGAGCAAATACGTTTATTGCCAATAATCACCAAAAATGGTCAACACATCACGCTTGGTGATGTGAGTGATATTAGAGTTGAAGATGGACCGCCGGGCATTAAAAGTGAAAATGCACGTTTAAATGGCTGGGTTTATGTGGATATCGAAAATATTGATGTGGGCCGTTATGTCGATAATGCTAAAACAATAGTGTCGGATCAGCTTGTTTTACCTGCCGGTTATTCTATTCGCTGGTCAGGGCAGTACCAATATATGGAGCGCGCTAAAGAGAAGTTAGCCTACGTGGTGCCATTAACCTTAGGGCTGATTGTGTTACTGCTGTTTATAAACTTTAAAAACGTGGCTATGGTCGCCATGATCATGGGTACCTTACCCCTTAGTTTAGTGGGCAGTGTGTGGTTGATGTATTTACAAGGGTTTAATTTCTCGGTCGCTGTTGGTGTTGGTTTTATTGCTTTAGCGGGCGTTGCGGTAGAAATAGGCGTGATCATGCTGGTGTATTTAAACCAAGCCTATGACGAGCTTATTGCTAAGTATAAATCACCCACACTAGCTCAGTTGCAACAGGCTGTTATCAACGGCGCAGGTTTGCGTATTCGACCTGTAATGATGACGGCATTGTCCATTATTCTAGGTTTGCTACCCGTGCTTTATGGCACTGGCACAGGCTCTGAAGTCATGAGCCGAATAGCAGCCCCTATGGTGGGAGGCATGGTTAGCGCCGTTATTCTAGCGCTGTTTGTATTGCCAACGGTGTATTTTATGTGGCGTAGACGCGCTGTTAATCGTTAAAGCGCTAGCTAATAGATCAGCACTTATTTGCAGTTCAATAAGTGCTGTTCATTGGTGATAATTAGTTAAAGTGTTGACTGCAAAAGGTTAGTGAGTCTTTTTGCTGCGAGCACCATGCGCTGATTAATGACCGGCGCATATTGCGCTTGGTAATTTGACGGCAAGGTTACTTTATTACGCTTGTAGCGCTTACAAACACCTTGGCTTTTTTGACAATATTTAAAGGTGCTAGCGGTGGCTATTTGATAGGACTCGTTCGCCCATTGCCACACATTAGTGGGCTGCCACGTTGTTACTTTTTGTGCATTGTATTGTGCATCGAGAAAGGGGATCCATTGAGCAAATGATTTGTTTTGTTTGGCAAGCACGCAGTCGTCCCAATACCAATGAAGACTTGTGCATCGTGTATTACTTTTCTTAGATAACTTCACTTTATTGCCGCCCCAATCATTGGCGTAACTTACATGTAATGGCTGGTGGATATCCCCCAAGTAGTGTCCTAAAAACATTAATGCCTGCAGTTTTTTCCACGGTTGTGTGTCCTCGGCAAGCTGCTGTTGATTGGTGATAATGGCTTGGCCAATGCAGTTTTCTTTACAGACCGCGTTAGCGATTTTTGATGTGTCACGAGATACGTTAAGGTAATGAGATGAGTCGTGTTTTTTGTAACGATCTAATTTTTTAATAGCATCGGCCCAGACACAAGATTTAGCAAAATTAATAGCAGATCCTTGTTTTGAACGGGTGTATTTATTAAGTAGCTTTTTATGAGCTGATGGCATGCTTTGTAATAAATTAGTTATCTGGTGTTGCTCATTGACAGTGAGATGCTCAAAACTCAATTGGCAAACGACTTGATGGCCTAACTGACCTAATGAGAAGCTTTTAAAAGAACACAGCATTAACAAACAAATGAATAGTAAACTGATGGTCACTCGTACCGAGTTTTGCTTATCTTTATTAAAATACATATCTAATCTCTTGTTATTATTATTGATGTTAATCGGCAATGTAATCCAATAACTGACAAAGCTCAACAAGGTTTATTCTATTGCTTAATATGGTAACGAAATTAAGACGTATAGACGTCTATTAAAGGGTTGACCTTAGTGGGTTTAATCATTAAAGTGCACGCATAAAACAAGGTGCCTAAAATTAGCTAATCATGATGACAGTTAAAGTTTAGGTTAAACGGGAAGATAGGTTAAATTCCTACGCTGCCCCCGCAACGGTAAGTGGTCTATTTAATAGAGCATGAGCCCGATACCGGCCTTGTCTGTTTTGTCTTCTGTGAACATTGACAGAGACATCGATTATTGCGGAGGGCAATAAGAGATTTAATCAGTGTCACTGTGAATATATCTACGCATAGTGTTACTCATTTCATCTTTTAGTTCCTTCTATTACTTATTGTGAGGGTGCTATGCGCGTCAATTCTCTTGTTTTTTTATCTCTGTTTACGCTTCCTTTTGCTGGACTTGTGCAGGCCTCTGCTGATGATAAATCAAGCCTAGAACGGATTGAAGTTACCGGTGAACACCTCATGAAAAGTGCAAATTACACCCTCATTCCCCGTAGCGACTTTATTAATAAAGCGCAAACATTAAGCGATCTGCTTAATCAAATAAACGGCATTCAAATTAGACAAATTAGCGGCATAGGTAACCCTGTTGCTGTGTCTATTCGTGGTTCATCGAGCAAGCAAGTTCAACTTTATATCGATGGGCAACTGATTAACGATAGTCAGTTTGGTGGTTTTGATTTAAATACGATTCCGGTTGAACATATTCAATCCATTGAGCTAAGTAAGGATCAAGCTATTGGCACGGGCGCAACGCCTATTGGCGGCGTCATTCGCATTAATACCTATAATGCGGCCAAAGAGACGTTACGCTTAAGTGCTGGCTTAGGTTCGTTAGGGATGAGAGAGCTTAACGGCACAAAAAATATTATCGTTGATAATGGCAATGTGTCTGTAGCCGTCAGTCATTTAAAGAGCGACAATGACTATGATTTTTTAGTTAAACAACCTATTAATAATCCGGGTCAATCTCAGGTGCAAAAGCTCAGAAATAATGCATTTGAGAAAAACACCTTATCGCTCAACAGTGAACTACGTTTTAGTCGTCATCAAGTGAGGCTCAATGGACAGTTTACCAAGCAAGATAAAGCGCTGCCGCTGTATCAAAACAATGCGCCGAGCAATAAGTCGTCCCTCAGCGCTGAAATAGGACGCGTTGGTGTTAATTATTTATATCAACCATCGACAACTTGGCTTGAGCAAATAGAAATAGAATCGTATTTCGATGCTAAAAAAGAGCGTTATATCGATTCAATTGACGGTATTAATGTGGGTCTTGCACGTTATAAAACAGACAAAACAAACGTCTCAATAAAGCCCACTATATTAGTTGATAACTTCACTATCACTCCTTTTATCGACGTTAACTTGCAAGAGTTTAGTGCTTATAGTGCCTATAACGCTAAGCCTACATCGTGTAATGGTTTTAGTGCGTGTGATGTAAAAGCGACAAATAATCAATGGGTATGGGGCACCAGAGTCGATTGGCGTGATGATAGCGCGCCGCTTACGTCTCATTTACTTATTAGTCAGTTAACTGAAAACAGTGACAACATTGCTCTGAACCAAGCCAATAGTAAAAAAATAACTAATGATAATGATTTTATCAGCGGCGAAGTCGGCGTTAGTTATGATTGGTCTACATTTACGTTTGCTGGCGCGCTGAGTCATGGCGTTAGGATGCCGACGTTGTTTGAATTGTATGGCGACCGCGGCTTATTTAAAGGCAATGGTCATTTAAAACCTGAACAATCGAACGCTGTATCTTTGTCAGTTGATTATACGCAAGGGACTTGGTCACTTAATTCGTCGGTCTATTATAAGCAAGTTGAAGATGCGATTGTCGCAACCTTTAATTCATCGGGCATCGGCAGTTATGGCAACATCAGTGACGCCAATATTGCAGGCTGGGAATTACAAGCCGACTACCAATTAACCCAAGACATCACTTTTTATGGACAAGTTAATCTTGTCGACAGTGTGAGTAAGTCTGATTTTATCGCCTTTAACAATAAGAAAGTCCCTAATATTTTTCATCAAGAATTTAGCGCTAAGCTAAGTTATGACATGAACTCACAGTGGTCTTTTAATATTAACAGCCAATACAGTAAAGGCCTCTATTTCAACTTGCCCAACACCGTAGAACAACACACACAGGGCAACGGTAATCCAAGCGATCGCTGGTTAACCAACCTTCAAGCTAATTGGAAGCATAAGGCTTATTCAGTAAGCATTGGTGTGAACAATGTGTTTGACGATAAATATCAAGATTTGGCGAATAGACCCGCCCAAGGCAGCAATTTTTTAATTAAATTTTCATTTGAGGAATAACAACATGAATAACGCGAATATCTCGCCATTTAGCCGCGCAAAACGTACGGCACTATCAATTGGTTTATTAACCACAGCCACGTTATTAACGGGTTGTGACTTAAAATCTGACGATTCTCCTATCGTTGAGCCAACGCCGCGTAATGCTGTTGTTCAAACTATAGCACCTGACTATTCAAGCTCAGAAGTAGCTTATATTGATTTTAATACGCAAACAGTCACTGGCGATTATTACGTTAAAGATAAATCAGATTACACGCTAACAAGTTACGGTACAGACGTTTATCATATTGGCCGTCGTTTTATCGATACTGTGACCAAATACAATAGCGCACAGCCAGACGCCGAAGTATTTAGCTTTACGACGCAAGACGAGGGCGATGCATCATCGCGCAATCCTTATACGTTAGTATTTGCTAATGCGAACAAGGCTTACTTGATTCGTTACGCTTCATCAAAAGTATGGGTTGTTAATCCAAATGCGGCAGATCAAAGTGAGTTTAAAATTGGTGAGCTAGATTTATCAGCTTACGTGCCAGAAAATAATGCTAATGGCACACCTTCACCATCGGCTGGAGTTGTTGTTGATGGTAAGTTGTATATCACTATGCAGCGTTTATCTGATAGCTTTAAAACTAATCCTGCCTATGTTGCGGTTTATGACGTAGCGACAGATGTTGAAGTTGAAACTGACCATAACAGCGATGATAATGTTAAGGGTATTTTATTAACGGGCCGTAACCCGTTAGAACATAACATTAAAGCGGCTTTTGGTGATGTTTATATTACTTCTCGCAGTACCTACGGCAACACTGATTTGAGCCTGAGCATGATTGAGAAAATTGAAACCTCAGATTACTCATTATCGAAAGTACTGAGTGCGGCTGACATTACTGATAACGTTGATGCCTTCATTTCGACCAGTGAAATAGTATCGACAACGAAAGGTTACTTCGTGGCAAGCAAGGCTGGATTCAACGCTGACAATGTTTGGACTACAACCTCTGGTTTGTATGAATTTAACCCAAGCACTGGCGCAATTATTAACAGCAATGTGGCAGAGACTGGCAGTGAAGAAATTGCATTTATTAGCGTTGATAAGTCAGATTTCTTATGGGTAAGTACACGTACTCCATCAGCACCAGGCATCGATGTTATTAATACAAAGACGAACACCAAAGAAGGGACTCGTTTATTAACGCACCTTAATCCGGGCACTATTCGTTTCCTTGATTAGTAACCGATAGATTATATTAAATATAATCACTAGTTAATAACACTTTATAAAGCCAGTAAGGATTACCTTACTGGCTTTTTTTATCATTGCTATTTATGGTTGATCGATACGAACGTTCGTGCTATTTTGTGTTTTTAAGCGCAGATGAGATGACCTTAATGGTTGATAAAGGCAAAAATACAAAACAACAAATTCTTGAAACGGCGCTGCTGATGGCGACTGCAACCAGCCTTAATGATTTAACTATTGGTGGATTGGCCGTGGCAACTGGCTTGTCAAAGTCGGGCTTGTTTGCACATTTTAAATCAAAAGAAAATCTGCAACTGGCGGTGTTAAATCATGCGCATAGTTTATTTAGAGACATTGTCATTGAGCCAACATTAAACATTGAAGACCCTTTATCGCGTTTAGTGATGATTTGTGAGCGGTGGCTAGACTGGTATGAAAGCCAAGCGAAAACGTGCATCTATATTTCTGCTGCTGTTGAGTTTGACGATCAAGAAGGCCCGGTACACGAGAAAATATCACGGGATTTAGCCATGTGGTTAGGCTATCTCACCTCAACTGTCGAACAAGCCATTAAGGCGAATAAATTAAAAGAGGATACTGATCCCAAGCAATTTGTGTATGAACTTTATTCTTTGTATTTAGGTACTCAAAGCATGGTTTGGGTGGGTATTGAAGATGAGTGTCATAGCCGATTTAAGCAAGCTTTCCACAGTTTAATTGAACGTTACAGCGCGTAATGAAGATAGGATTTAATGATGAGCAGTAAAATATATTTTTCGGGCAGTAACAAGCGTTCAATGAGTTTTTATGTGATCCGCACCCTATCGAGTGTGCTAAATAAAGTAGCTCCTAAGTTGGCCATACGCCAAGCACAAAAGCTGTTATTGACACCCGCCAAAGGTAGAAAGAAAACACCTGTGCCTGAAAATATGATTATCGAACAGGTAAATGGTGTGCAAGGACATTTACAGCAATATCGATTAGGCACAGGAGACATTGTGTTACTCACCCATGGTTGGTCAGGCAGCGCGAGTCAGTTTTTTCCGTTAATGGAAAAAATAGCCCAAGCCGGCTATCAAGCCATTGCCTTTGATCATTACAGTCATGGGAAGAGTAGCGGCAAGGTGGCACATCTTCCGCTGTTTATTAAGGGGGTTAATGATTTGGTTTCCTTGCACGGTCAACATAATATCCGATGTGTTGTTAGCCATTCAATGGGCACGGTTTCGGCGCTTAATTTACCCAAGCACATTCCTCATTTATTGATTGCCCCTGTGTTTAACATGTATGACTCTTTACGAAAAAGTGTCTTTGACAGCGGTATGTCGCCACCTTTGTTCGAGCGCTTACTTAAAGACATTGAACGTACCCATAAAATTGAGTTTAAAGACGCGGTGTCAGAGCAACATATTGGGCTAGTCGAGCAACCATTAAACATAGTGCACGATGAAGAAGATCGTTTTGCGCCGCTCTCGGCCAGTGAATCAATAGCGCGGGATCATAAGATGATCACAGTACATAAAACCCAAGGTCAGGGCCATGGCCGAATCATCAATAGCGACACCACATGGCAGGTGTTGCAGGGCGTTTTAATAGAGGCTTAATATCTCTTAATCAATGATAACGGCGCTATAAGCAGCAATAATATGTTCAACATTTGTTGTTTTACCTTGCTCAATTCTTTGATAATGATTGAGCGTCTTTTTCAAATATTGCTGGGTTACATGCGCTTGTGACTCAGTAGTCGATTGCCAAATATCCTCGCCAACGGCGTGTACTTTTTTAGCTGTATCTTTGATTGATGACACCAACATTACTTCATAAAAACGGTTGTTGTCTTTAATTAAAACCTCATTTTTTAGGCTGAAATTTAAAGCGATTAAGCGCTCACGTAATGCGTATTGATGATGCACGGGGCACAATAAAAAGTCGATGGCTAACGTGGGATGCGTCTCGTGGATGCGATTGATAAACTCAATCATTAAATCACCGCCAACACCTGCAATAATCACCAGATGCCTCCCTTCGTGTTTCTCTAAAGGTAATTTGGCAACATCAAGACAATAGGTTTGCCAATGAGATGGTGAATTAGCAAAAAATTGAACAAGCGTATTTTCAACTTGTGTCATGAGCTGGGGCACAATATCAACAAAGTGAATATTTGGCGCCGCTTGGTGTGCTAATAAACTCATGCCGAGTGAACCATGATCACAACAACAATCCCAAATATGGGCGTAGTCTGGCGTGACTAGCTGCTCTATAGCTTTTAATCGTTTACTGAGTTTCAAGGCCTAGCCTAATTGATTATTTACACATCGCAGTATAATCGCTTTCTTTGCGGTAGCGAAGTCGAACAAATAGATTATTTGCTCAATATTTAAAACGAAGAATTAAACACTGGTGCTGACATCGCGTATATGGAAACGACAAGCAACAAAATTGCTGTTATGGCGTTAACGGCTATGGTGAAGCTGGTTAAAGCGAAAATATTATTACTAGTATTTGTTGTTTCTAAGAACGTTTTTTTAACGAAAATAACACCTAGTAATGCAACAGGGATAGTGAGTAATGCCCACCAATATTGATAACTTTCAATCACAACAGCAGTTGATAATGGTAGTTGTGTACCAAACCCGTCAAAGACAGTTTGAAAAGTAGGGACAGTGAGATTAATTCCTAAGATCATGAGTGATAATACAATGGTTGATAAGATTAACATTCTTTCTTTTGAGGCTGGATTCCGTTCCATTTTTGTTTCCATATTGTCGTTTTATTTTTTGCGCTTAGTTTTAATAACAAGGCTTATCATCAATGCTTATTCGAAGCATTGATGATAAGTAAATTGGCAAGTTACTTATTCATGACAGGGCTGGTTGTTTCGCTGCTTATATCTATTTTTGAATGCGTAATTATAGGTGTGTTTTTAAGGCGATATTCTGCCGTTATCTCTCTTTTAATTGCTGTGACTTTTATCTCTTTAATAATACATATCGTCGTGCGAAATAGGCTAAGACCAACGAAAAATACAGCAATAGAGTACATGTGTTGCTCGACGAACATGGCTGACATAAAAAACAGCATCAAAGCTGATGTTAGATCTGATAATTGCTGATAAGAATAGGTAAGTTGGTTGGTGGCGATATCTTTTTTGATAGAAAGCTCACCGAGTAACAGTGAGAATTTTACTTTAATTGTCTTGTCTTTAATTGTTACATCTTCGCCTAATTGTCGAAGTAAATTAAAAGTGTCTAACATGGCTCAATCCTTTGATGGGGTACTTTGAAAGTAATAGTAGAATAATTGTTTTTATAATTCAATACTCATGAGTAACACCAGCCTATTAAGCCTCTAGCAGGCTGGTGATAAACTTATCTTGCGTTATTAATAAACTCACATACTTCTTTCATCGGCTCAAGTACACGGGGTGTTGGGCGGTGTAATACTTTGGCGTTTGGCTGGTATATATGTTTATTTTTAACCGCAGGTAAAACATCCCATTTTTTCCAATCAAAGAGTTCGTGGCTGCGGGTTTGGTTGTCATCGGGAATTAAAATAACCTGTGCACCGGTTAACAATACATTCTCAGTACTGATTTTTGGGTAAGGATTACCGGCATCGCCAAAGACATTAATGCCGCCGCAGCGTGTGATGAATTGGTTAATCCAACTGCCTTTGCTAATGGTCATCAAGGGTTTTGACCAAAGCTGATAAAAGGTTTTTATTGGCGCGCGATCTTGATATTGCTTAGTGAGTAATGCGAGTTCTTGTTCAAACTTTTTAGCGACTATTTCGGCTTGCTCACTATGACCCGTGAGCTTGCCTAAGGCACGTAAATCACTGGCTATATCATCCAGAGTAATAGGGTCTGATGCGATGACATTAAATCCGAGCTTTTCAATTTGCTGTACTTGGTTCATCTTGTTACCACTGGGCCAGGTGATAACCAAGTCTGGCTTTAAGCTAATGAGTTTCTCAATGGTAATACCGCGATAATCGCCAATGATCTCAATATTTTTGGCGGCCTCTGGGTAATCGGCATGTGAAATTGTCGCCACAATATTATCACCAGCTCCTATGGCATACAGCAGTTCAACCGCATGAGGGGACAATGCGATGATACGCTTTGGATAATCGGTCGCGCTTTTTTGTGCTAAAACCTGTGTGCTTAAGAGCACCGTGGCGATGACTAAACATCGCGCTATAGTATTAATAATCAAAACCAATTCTCGCTTTTACGCCGTTATCAAAAGCGTGTCTAGTGGGTTTTACTTCACTAATGGTGTCGGCAATATCAAGTAATGCACGGTGACAAGCACGACCTGTAATAATGACATGTTGCATTGGCGGGCGGTTTTTAATGGCTTCAATTACTTCATCACAATCAATGTAATGATAGCTAACCATGTAGGTTAACTCGTCAAGTAACACTAAATCGAGTGATTCGTCTTGCAGCATTAATTTAGCTTGCGTCCATGCGGCTTGAGCCGCTTGAGTATCGAGATCTTTATCTTGGGTATTCCATGTGAAGCCTGTACCCATAACGTGAAAATTTACGCCTAACTTTTCTAGCACATTACGCTCACCACAAGGCCACTGGCCTTTGACAAATTGCACTACAGCGGCTTTTTGGTCATGACCAACGGCGCGTAAGACAGTGCCAAAACCAGCAGTGCTTTTGCCTTTACCGTTACCAGTAATCACCATAAATATGCCTTGTTCTTTCGTGGCTTTGGCTACTTTCGCATCGATTGACTCTTTTAGTTTTTGCTGGCGTTGTTGATGCTTTTGTTTTTTTAGTTCGTCATTGTCGCTCATTAAAAGCTCCTTAATGGGTAAAGTAAGTGAGTAGAGTGAGATAGATAACTAGCTCACTTATTTGTTGGGCTTGACCGAGTAAATCACCCGTATAACCACCGAGTTGTTTGTTGTACCACACCACAATTAATTTTCGGGTGAGTAATAAAACACCTATCAAAATAATGGCAAGAATGAGCGGTAATACCATCAGAGGTATGAATCCTGACAGCAGCAAAATAATGATTTCGGTAGGGCCTTGTTGCTCGGTCATCGGCTTAACTTTACTTGAATCGATGTCTCGAACATACCGTTGATTGTAGATTAAGCTAACGGCTAATACGCGGCTCAGGCAGTGACCACATAATAGGCTGATGACGACTACATTAATGTCGAGATTAAATAGTGTCATGTGTTCAAGTTGCGCTAAAGCGATGAGCAGTTGGAATTTTAAGAACAGGCTTAAAAATAGGGCTAATGCGCCGTAAGTCCCTAAGCGCGAATCTTTCATGATGGTAAGTTTTTGTTCTAATGTCCAACCGCCTCCTAGTCCATCCCAGGTGTCGGCAAGGCCGTCTTCGTGAAAACCGCCGGTGAGCAACACCGTTGCAATCATTGATAAAACGACTGCAATAGCGGGTGGCCATAGTGAATCACTTAGCTGGAAGGTGAGGGCGGCAATGCCCCCGACAAATAAACCGACTAATCCGTAATAGCGACTCGCTTGATTGAGCCATGTTGATTGAAAGTCAGGGATGTCTTTAATGGGTACGCGCGTGAAAAATCCTAAAGCAATGCGCCATAATCGCCATTGGTGAATAATGCTTTCCTTTAAACGCATTATGATTGTTCCACGTTTATGTCTGCTTGTTCAAAACTGGCCATGTAATTGTAAAAAGCCAGAGCGCTTTGCAATAACGGTAAGGCCAGTGGGCAGCCGCTGCCTTCACCAAGACGTAGGTTTAAATTAAGGATCGCATCAGCGTTGAGCTCTTTGAGTAACAGTTTGTGCCCGAGCTCTTTTGAACAGTGACTAAAGAACATGTAATCACGGGCATTAGGCGCCATCTTGCAAGCGAGCAATGCCGCTGTTGTTGAGATAAAACCATCAACAAGAATGACTTTTCCTGCTTTGGCTGTGGCTAGCATAGCCCCAACCATTTGCACTATTTCAAAACCGCCTAAGCGTTGTAATACAGCTTGTGGATTACTTAGTTGTGATTGATGATGAATAATAGCTTGCACAATAATGTCTTTTTTAAGGGCAACGGTTTCTTGATTAACGCCAGTGCCTTGACCGACACACCAATCGAGTTCGTGACCGGTAAGCGCATGCATGATAGCCGCGGCAGACGTGGTATTGCCAATGCCCATTTCACCGATACCAAGCAAGTTAGCGCCATTGTCTATGGCTTTTTGTGCAGCGGCGGCGCCAAACGATAATCCTTGTTCAAACTGGGCATTACTCATCGCATTATTTGTATGAAACGGTGCTGTTTGATGGCCTAATCGCTGTTTGGTTAGCACTGGATGTTCTGGCTGTTCATTCACCGTACCGCAATCTATCACATGAAAGAGCATGTTGTTTTGCGCGCAAAATGCATTAATGGCAGCGCCGCCGTGGCAGAAATTAGCGACCATTTGTCCTGTTACCTCAGGGCCAGCAATCGAAATACCTAAACCACTAACACCGTGATCTCCTGCAAATACGAGCTGCGTCGGTTTGATAATTTGCGGCTTGTCGTGCCCTAAAATGAGGGCTAGCTGTGTGGCCATAATCTCGAGTTGACCGAGTGAACCAACAGGCTTGGTTTTAGTATTGATTTTATGTTCAATTAACGGCTTGTGCTCAAGGGATAATGGCGAAATAGATAACATAATGAGTCTCTTAATACTGGCGGCGCTGTTTTAATATAAACAAGAAGAACACACTACCAATGGCACTGGTAATGATGCCCAAAGGGACTTCTTGGTTTGGGATCATTGTGCGCGCTGCAAGGTCGATTAATATCATGAATGTCGCGCCCATTAATGCAATGATGAAATAGTTGTTGAGCTGTCTTTGGCCTAAAGTAAGTCGCACTATGTGGGGGATTAGCAAACCAACAAAAGCGATTCCGCCGGCGTTTGCCACAATAACGGCGCAAATAAGAGAACTTAGAATTAACATCAGCAATCTCACTACCGATACATTAACACCCAGCGTAGCGGCATTTTCATCGCCACTAGAAATGGCTAATACTTGCTTTGAATAACCAAAAAATATGATAACGCTGATGACGATGACTATGGTAGGTGCCCATAAATTCTCCCATTCTGCCTGTGAGAAACTCCCCAGGGTCCAAAAGAGAATAGAGGCGGCGGCCTGTGGATCGCTTTGATATAAAATGGCACTGGTGGCGGCGCTAAACATAAACGAGCAAGCAACGCCGGCTAATAACATGCGCTCGATTTGTTGATAGGTATGATTGCCAGCAATGTATAACACCATGAACACAGCTAATAAGCCGCCAATAAACGCACCTAGGGGCAGCCACATAATTGAAATGCTTGTTAAGACGGTTAATACCGTCACTGCGCCAAATGACGCGCCTGCAGAAATACCAAACAAAAAAGGATCGGCTAACGGGTTGCGCGTAACTAATTGCAATGTAGCGCCCGCTACCGCCAGTCCTGCCCCAGAAAGTAGGGCAAGTAATATGCGGGGCAATCGCAACTCCACCACTATTTTACTGATGATAGGATCCACTTGATGATCACTCAGTCCGGGCATTAATGCGCTGATGATATCGCTAAAGCTGATGCTGATTGCGCCAAAACTGAGTGCCGCGACCATGGACATGGCACAGGCCAAGGTTAGGATAAATATAATAGCGATGGTTTTACTCATTATTATCACCATAGCTAAATAAAAGATGTGGACGGCGATGTTGTGGATGTTCAATAACAGTCACATCCACATTATATATTTTATTAATGAGTTCGGGATCTAAGACTTGCTGTGGTGTACCTTGACGAATAATCTTTCCATGATCAATTAAAAGCAGTTGGTCACAAAAGGCGCTGGCTATATTTAAGTCGTGCAAGGATACAACGATGCTAATACCTAGTTTTTTTACACGTTGTAACAAGTCTAATTGATAGTGAATATCAAGATGGTTCGTCGGTTCATCCATGATGAGTAATTGTTGTGATGGGTTACGATTATGACCTTGCTGGACAATGGCTCTGGCAATTAAAACACGTTGTTGTTCGCCACCCGACAAGGTTTCAAAATTGTTATTTTTAAGTTCCAACAGATCAAGTTGAGTCAGTGCGTTTTCAATGAGGTGCTTGTCGTGAGTCGTTTGGCCCTCAAATAAGGCTTTATGAGGAATGAGTCCCATAGCAACAACATCGATAACTTGGTAAGGCGTGACGGTGTTTAGCTGACTGACAACGGCAATCTGTTTGGCTATATCAATAGCATTTTGCTGCCAAATATCTTTCCCGTTCAGTAATACTGTGCCGCTAGATGGTTTCGCATATCGATATAAACTTCGTAATAAACTGGTTTTACCGCTGCCATTAGTACCGATAATACCAACAAACTGCCCACTGGGTATGGTAAACGAAATGTCATCTAAAATGGTTTTACCATTGACGTTCCAGCATAAATTATTAACTTGGATTATAGGTGACATAACGATTTTAGCGCAGCAACAACAATCTATTGCAAGAGTGTTTCGCTAACGCAAGTACTCCGCTTGGTTAAGATAAGATGTTTGGAGACAGGTATCTGGCTTTGAATGTTGATGACTTATCGAGACATTCATTACAGTTGCGGGTACAGCCAAGGATTCAAACCTTGTTCCCTATTCTCTTTGGTGCTTATTATCGGTGTTTTTGGGGGCTAAGCAAGATTTTATTACTATCAGATAGCACTAGGCCATATTAAGGTCGGCCATACCTTGTCTTCATCATCAATAATGACGTTTATTTGCACAATAGCGGCATAATCTACTTTTAATGCGCATATGTGTTTGTTGCCTTCTAATGGCATACCTAATGTTTTAGCAATTAGATATCGAATGACACCACCATGACATACGATTAATGCATTTTTTTGCAGCGTTATGTGAGCTAGCCACGCTTTATCAACACGACTATAAAAGTTCTCTACACTTTCGCCATTAGGCACCGTAGTCTGCCAAGGCGAATTAAAGAAATGATCCATTTGTTGTGGGTATTCTTGATAAAGCGCATCGAGAGTTTGTCCGTCCCAGTCGCCAAAGTTCATTTCGCTAAGCTCATTATGAATTTTAAAGGGAAGGCTCCATTGCTGGGCTAATGAGGCTGCTACGTTTACGCACCGCTGTAATGGTGAACTGCTCACATGCTGGATATTATGTATTGTCGCCGCCGCATCATGCATTTGCTGATGACCCATTGGCGATAATGCGACATCAGTTGCACCGTTGAGAGACTTTGGCGCTACAGTTTCACCGTGCCGTAATAAAGTCAGTGTAAATTGTTTCATGTTTAGCCTGCTTGTTTTGTAATTAAATTACATTATTAGCGTGTTTCCACTAGAATGTTGGTTGTAAATTTACCATAATAGAGCAATATAATAATAATAAATGCGGGAGGGAATACGAGCGCCCCCTCTAATGATCAATTAAAACATAAGTTTATATTGGTTGCGTATAAAAATAACAGGAGATGTATACCCATGAAAAATCGCCAAGAGCTATCAAGTTGGAAGTTTCTTACAGAGCATGCCGTTAATATGAAATCTCAACATCTTAATGACCTGTTCGCTAATGATACCCAGCGTTTCGATAAGTTCTCAATTAAATTACCGCATTTATTATTCGATTATTCAAAAAATCTTGTTACCGATGACACCATGGCTGGTTTGATCAAGCTCGCAAAAGAGTGTGATATTGAATCATGGCGCGAGCGCATGTTAAGTGGAGACAAGATTAATCAAACGGAGCAACGTGCTGTACTGCATACAGCACTGCGCGATCGCAGTGGTAAATCACTTGTTGTTGATGGTGAAAATGTGACTGACACCATTAATGCTGAACTCGAAAAAATGAAAGAGTTTGTACGTAAAGTTCGTCAAGGCGATTGGAAAGGATATAGCGGTAAACGCATCACTGATATAGTGAGTATTGGTGTTGGTGGTTCAAATTTAGGGCCACAAATGGTTACCGAAGCACTAAAACATCACAGTGATAACTTTGTTAATGTTCACTATATTTCTAATGTAGATGGGGCGCAAATTGCGGAAGTATTACGTCCGTTAAATCCTGAAAGCGTGTTGTTTATTATCTCTAGTAAAACATTTACGACCACTGAAACCATTACCAATGCAACAACGGCGCGGGCCTGGTTAACATCATCTTCATTTGATGAAGACGCCGTGAAACAACATTTTGTAGCGGTTACGTCAAACTTAGAAAATGCGACCGCTTTTGGTATTGATGCTGACAATTTATTTTCGATGTGGGATTGGGTCGGAGGGCGTTTTTCATTGTGGTCAGCGATTGGCTTACCCATTGCGTTAGATATGGGCTTTGAAAAATTTATGTCGCTGCTTGAAGGGGCTCATGAAATGGATAATCATTTTATTGAAACGCCACTTGAACAAAATACGCCAGTAATTTTAGCCTTACTTAGTTTGTGGAATACCACATTCCTTGGAGCACAATCTCAAGCTATCTTGCCCTATGATCAAACGCTTCATATGTTAGCGGCTTATTTACAGCAGGCTGAAATGGAGTCTAATGGTAAATCAGTGAGTTGGCTTGGTGAAGATATTGACTATCAAACTGTTCCGTCTATTTGGGGCGGTGTGGGCATTAACGGCCAACATGCGTTTTATCAATATTTGCATCAGAGTAAGAATATTATTCCTGCTGACTTTATCGGTTCCATTGAAAGTACAACACCTGTTAAAGGGCATCATGAAACATTGATGAGTAACTTCTTTGCTCAAACAGAAGCCTTAATGTGCGGCGTTAATGAGTTACAAGTTCGTGAGGATTTAAAAGCAAAAGGAAGAACACAAGCCTACATAGATCAGCTGGCACCACATAAAGTGCATCAAGGTAATAGACCAACCAATACCATATTACTTGATCGTATTGACCCACATAGCATGGGCTCGCTCATTGCGCTTTATGAACACAAAATTTTTGTGCAGGGCATCATTTTACAGATATGTTCATTTGATCAATGGGGCGTTGAATTAGGTAAAGGGTTGGCAGTTAAGATTCAGGCTGAATTAGCCCAAGATGGTGACGTTGGAGTGCATGACTCTTCAACGACTAACCTCATTAACTATTATAAAGAAATGCGTTACCCGAAAAAGTAAAAGAAAGAGATAAACTTGTAAAAACGTCGCCTTTATGGCGACGTTTTTATTGTTATACCATTATTAACTCGAAGGTTGCTGCAATTTAAGCATTGAACATAATGTCTCGTATTGCTGCTGACTTAAATCATCGAATTTGATGACTGAACTTTTAACATTAACACTAACAATTGTACTGATAATTTCTAATTTTTGATCATGGTTGTCAAATAAACTGACTTTTACCCGTGTGTTTTCAGGAACACTAAAGTGTGTATTTACCTTTATACCTCCTAAATTTATTTCATATTCATCACAAAATTCTGGTACGCCGCTATCGCTATAAATTATGGCTTCTATGTGATCCTCATTATTGACGATGACACGAACACCTTCTCGGCGACATTCTACTTCTGGCATTTTTTAGCTCCACGAGTTGTACTTTCTCATTAAGAGTAGTCAACAATTACTAATAAGGTAGATTTATCCTGGATATATTGAAGACTTTTTGGACAAAATGACGGTTTGAGATCAAAGATTAGCGCCTGAGACTGGCAACCGTTTTAGGTAAATGGTAAATTGACAAAAATTTGCGACGCTAAAGCGCAGTAAAATACATAGAGAAGATAATAGATGAGTCTAACAACACGTCATGCCATAGCTACTCAAGATAGTCTTAACCGGGTATTTACGGTACCTGAAGATAAAGAGTCGACATTAAGTAGAATTGAACAAGAGATCTCAGAGAACCTTGAGGGTTTTTTGCAATCTCACATTGTGGCTGTTGAAAAAGACCTGTCTGAAGTTGAAAAAGACTTTGCTGACGCGAGTATTCCCAATGAACCGATTTTTGTGTCACAGCAAGCAGACTTCTTATTAGAAAAGTTAGTGTCTCAATCGGTACATACCGCTTCCCCAAGTTTTGTGGGACACATGACATCGGCTTTGCCGTATTTTATGTTACCGCTGTCTAAAATTATGATTGCGCTTAATCAAAATTTGGTTAAAACCGAAACATCAAAATCTTTCACACCCCTTGAACGTCAAGTGATTGGTATGTTGCATCGACTTGTTTATGAAAACAGCGATACGTTTTATACCAAATATATGCATGATCAAAATTTTGCATTAGGGGCTTTTTGTTCGGGCGGCACAGTCGCTAATATCACTGCATTGTGGGCGGCGCGTAATAACGCTTTTGCTGCCACTGATGATTTTGTTGGCATTCAACGCTCGGGACTGACGGGTGCTTTATTACATTATGGCTATCGCGGCGCGGCAATATTAGTGAGCGAACGTGGTCACTATTCATTGAAGAAAACCGCGGATGTATTAGGGTTAGGCACCGATAATATTGTGGCTATTGCGACTAATGATGACAACCAAATATCGTTACCCGCATTGCGTAAAAAATGTGAAGAATTAACCAAAGACAAGATTAAAATTATCGCCTTAGTCGGCGTAGCTGGAACAACAGAAACAGGCTCTGTAGACCCATTAAATGAGATGGCCGATATTGCGCAGCAATACCATTGTCATTTTCATGTTGATGGTGCATGGGGCGCGCCAACGCTCTTCTCTAAAAAATATGGACCTTTGCTCGCTGGTATTGAACGAGCAGATTCAGTAACCATTGATGCTCATAAGCAGCTTTATGTGCCTATGGGCGCTGGCATTGTTGTGTTTAAGTCACCTTCATCCCTGAGTGGGGTTGAACACCACGCTAATTACATTATCCGTAAAGGCTCAAAAGATTTAGGCAGTAAAACATTGGAAGGCTCACGTCCTGGCATGGCGATGTTAGTGCATTCTGGCTTGAAAATTCTTGGGCGTAGTGGTTATGAGTTGCTAATCGAAGAAGGCATTAATAAAACCCATCGTTTTGCTAAAATGATTAGTCATCATGATGATTTTGAGCTTTGTAATGAGCCTACACTTAATATTCTGACTTATCGTTATTGCCCTAAGTGGGTGTTGGAGCATTTAGAGCAATGTAATGATATATCACGTATCGCTATTAATGATTTATTGAGCCGTTTTACTAAGTACTTACAAAAAGTTCAGCGTGGTCATGGTAAAGCCTTTGTTTCAAGAACGAAGTTGACACCAGCTCGTTATGATTATCAGTCGATGATTGTTTTTAGAGTGGTGCTCGCCAATCCATTGACCAATGATAAAATCTTACAAGATATTTTGTCAGAGCAAGTTGTGCTGGCCAATGATGAAGCCGAACATACCTTTATGGCGCAACTTCGCGCCCTAGTTCAAGCCAGCTAATAATTTACATTATTTGTTTAAAATGCTCATGCGCTGCGGATTAATCGCGGCACTGGGCATTTTTTTTGTCTGCGCTAATTGGTGTTGATAAATCACCGAATACGCCAATACATTTTTGACATAACTACGAGTCTCGCGATAAGGAATAGATTCAATCCACTGATCTTGAGCGAGTGAGTGTTTAACCCAATGTTTAACTCGATGAGGTCCTGCATTATAAGCGGCGGCGGCCACAGCAAGGTTATTATCAAAACGCGCTAACATTTCGCTTAAATAAGCGGTGCCCAATTTTATATTAAATGCTGGATCTAATAACTGCTGGCGCGATTGATAAAGCACGCCATCTCTTTTAGCTTGTAATTTTGCCGTGCCGGGCATCAACTGCATTAATCCTTTTGCACCAGCACTTGATGTTGCATGTGTTAAGAATGCACTTTCTTGTCTGGCAATAGCGATTGGCCAACTCAGCTTCATATCCTTAGATTTAGCTTGAGATATAAATTGTTGTCGATGTGGCATCGGAAAGCGTAAATTCAGGTCATTTCGCTCCTCAGTCATAGTGAGCGTGATAATAGCTCTGTTATGCCATCCCCATTGGTGTGCAATGTGTGAAGCGGCTAAGCGTTGATCTTGTGAGAGCGGTTTGACAAGTTGATACCATTCACGGCGCGCAGGTAAATCGCTGCCCATTAAATAAAACTCTTTTGCTCTGATTAGATTGTCATTAGCTGATAGCTCATCAATAAGTGTTTGATCTTTTTTTAAAGGATGGTGATTCAAACTGTAATTAATGCCGAGTTTATCGCTGGCTAAAAAGCCATAATATCGACGCTTCGTCGCAATTTTTGCGTACAGCTTTTTAGCTTGATCGGTTTGGCCCAGTTGAGCCAATGATGAGGCATACCAATATTGCCACTCAATAGGGGCTGTGTGATCTTTGTAATGTGTGGAATACAAACTTGTTATTGAACGCCATTGATTTTTTTCTACTAAATATCTTAGTACTTGCTCTTTTTTTGCTTTGGAAAGTTGCGCCCAACTTAATTTTTTTAACCAATGCTGCGGCGTGCTTTTATCTTTAAGCATGGCACGCAAAGCGATGTTGTTTTGTAAGGCTTTTCGCGTAGATTTTTTGAATCCTATATGGCGGCTAATATTAGACTCAAGTGTAATAGCACCGGGTATCGATTGGTAGGTCAGGCGCTCAATCGCAATTTTTAACATGACGTTAGCGTAATGACCGCGCTTTTCCCAATAATGATTGTGAGATAATAATGTGGGCTTGTTGTAAAGTTTCTTCCAATATTGGTAGGTTGCGTTATCTTTTTTATTGAGTGACTTTGCTAAGTATTTGGCCAGTCGACCTTGGCGTTTAATTAATGTTAGTTCAATACGTTGCAGCGTTTTTTTACTCGTTTGATGCCCAGCCTTTTGCCAGTGTTTAATGATGGTATCACAGCTTTTGGGTAATGAACTTCCTGACAACCACACCTGATTAACATCATCAAATGCTTGTTTGGATTGCTTTGTTTTATATAAAGCGGTGAGTTGCATACATTGATACGTTGTTCTATCACCCGGTTGATATAATCCAATAACGTCTTGCCAGCGTTTAGTTTTATATTTAGCTTTGAGGGCGAATATGCGCAGTGAGTGTGTGAATGGTAGCTTTTTATAGGTTTTAAGAAATGTATTTATTTCACTTAAAGGGCGTTTAGCAATGTTACGTTTAATAATATTTAAGGCCAAATAAGGCGCTAGTGGATAATTTTTAATCGCGTCTATTTTTTTGATTAGTTTAGTCGGAATCGCTTTTCGATGAGATATAGTTGAAAGTTCTTGCTGCAATTGAGCATAAACTTCGCGTTGAGTTTTATAGCGGTCGACTGATGGCGATGCCGCGGCAGTTGATACCAATAACGTGAAATTAAGAATGAAAAAAGAACTAAAAAGACGGTACATGAATCGGTGTTCCTTATATGAAAAATAATCCCTGTTTTATACCCGTATCACGAAACATGAATCTCCATGCCGGTAGGGTATAAGCCTAGCTATGATGGCAGGTTTTGTCTTAAACACCAATCGCACAGGCATAAATTATGGTCTAACCTCTCGATTGATGGGGTTGTCTAATGAAATAAGCGTTTCAGTTGACTGTATTTCTGAAATAGCTTGAATTTTATCAATTAAAACCCGTTGTAAATGATCGATAGATTTAGTCATGATTTTAACAAAAATATTGTAATGCCCTGTAGTGTAATAAGCTTCTAACACCTCTTCAATATCGTTGAGTTTATTAATCGTAGGTTTGTAATCTCCGGCTGTTTTTAGGTTAATACCGATAAAGCAGCAAACGTCATATCCTAATTTCTTTTCGTTGAGCTCTACTTTGGTGCGAGCAATAATGCCCGCTTGGCGCATCTTCTCAACACGCACATGAACAGTAGCTGGACTGACTGTAAATTTTTTGCCTAATTCGGCGTAAGGAGCACGGGCATTTTCGCGCAGTGCGTTTAAAATATTTTTATCCAAATTGTCGATTTGATACTGTTTGTTCATAAAAAGTCACTTTTTTTAGATGGTATTCAGTTAAACGTGGTTTATTTTAGATGAAAATATTAAATTTTCATAATTTGATTTTGAATGCTTGTTAAAAGTGGTGTTTTGGTAGATTATTGACTCAAGTATTTAGCGGCTTTGTCCGTGAGTTATCTAGTTTTAATGAAAACATATATATTGTATTAGTTAGACATTTGAAATACTCAGCACCTAAAAACCTGGCGGTTTTTTAGGTGCTTTTTTTTGCCTACGACAAAACTATTTATATCAAGAAAACTATGATCGGCGTTCTTCACGCTGACGTTGCTGTAGTGGTTTGACTCGATTAATGATGGTTTGTTTCTCACTATTGCTAGAACTTGACCAACATATTATTTCTTCAATAGTGCGAAAACACCCGCGACAAACTTCATCTTCATCCAATTTACAGTTGGCTATGCAAGGTGAACGTACACTGTGATCCATAAGTTTCTCGATAGGTTTAATTTCCTGACAACGTCGTCATTTCTAATTCTAAAAATTACAGCGAGTTGTGTCAAATCATCACTCAATGTTATATTGCTGTTATATAAATTCATAATGCTGCACTGATGACTAATAACGACACTCCAAATACCTATCATGATTGCTTAATAGACAGTGACCAAACCGTGAAAATGGGGCGTGATATTGCTTTATCTGTTGACCAAGCGACGACTATATTTTTGCACGGCGATTTGGGCGCAGGTAAAACCACATTAACTAGAGGGTTTGTTCAAGCGTTAGGCCATAAAGGCAACGTTAAGAGTCCTACTTATACCCTTGTCGAACCTTATGAAGTCACGCCATGGAATATTTATCATTTTGATTTATACCGTTTGTGTGATCCTGAAGAGCTTGAGTTTATGGGGATCAGAGATTATTTTACAGACACTAGTTTGTGTTTGATTGAGTGGCCTCAACGTGGCTTTGGATTATTACCACAAGCGGATATTGAATTATCGTTGACGTACATCGATACGCACCGAGAAGTGTCATTAACGAGTAACACCCCAAATGGGCAGAAAATCATTAATTCATTGATAGCACGGAGAGCTTAATATTGTGAAGCGGATAATGTTGTTTGTATTATTATCGATCTCATTGTCATGTGGAGCGTTTGGCGCTAACAAATTGCAAGATGTACGAGTGTGGCCATCACCTGACAAATTTCGGGTGGTGTTTGATCTCACCGAAAAACCTCAATTCAGTCATTTTAATTTGACGAAGGGTGACCGTCTCGTCATCGATTTTAAGAAAACAGCATTGACGGCTAATTTAAAAAAGTTAGTGATTAAAAGTGATTTGGTCACACGAATCAGAACGAGTCGTTCGCCTAAAAAAGGCATGTTGAGACTCGTTATTGATTTAAAAAAGGGAATTAAACCTCGTATATTCTCCTTGCCTCCAACGGGGCCATACGGTGATCGCCTGGTTGTTGATTTGCCTAAAGAACAAAGCGTGATTGCTAAGAGTGTTCCTAAAAAAGCATTAAAAACAGCGCAAGATAGAGCTAATCAAAAACGCGATATAATCATTGCCATTGATGCAGGGCATGGCGGCGAAGATCCTGGTTCTATTGGAGCTAGCGGCCGTTATGAAAAAACAGTAACTCTCGCTATTTCAAAAATGTTGGCAAAGCGCTTAAATAATACTAAGGGTATTAAAGCCATTTTGACCCGCAAAGGTGATTATTATGTTGATCTTAATAAACGATCATCTATTGCCCGTAAAGCCTCTAGTGATTTGTTGTTGTCGATTCATGCGGATGCATTTACGTCGCGTCAACCTCATGGCGCGTCGATTTTAGTCTTATCCAATAAACGTGCAGACACCGAAATAGGGCGAGTGCTCGAAGATAATGAACGGCATTCAGAGCTGTTAGGTGGTGTGGGTGAAATTATTGATTCCAATGAGAATAGTAAATACCTTGCGCGCACGCTCATTGATATGTCGATGGAAAATGCCAAGATAGAAAGCTATAACATCGCCAGCGATATTTTGAAACAACTTAAGCACGTGACATATTTACATAAAAAGAAACCTGTTTTGGCAAGTTTAGGCGTCTTAAAATCACCTGATTTTCCCTCGTTAATGGTGGAAACGGGATTCATATCAAATGTTAAAGAAGAAAAGAAATTATTTGATAAAAATCACCGCAAGAAAATGGTTGAAGCGATTTATAAAGCGGTGAATAGTTACTTTAGAGCCAATGCCCCTGAAGGGACTTATTTTGCAAGTTATCGCCCTAAAACGCACAAAGTTGTCAGTGGTGATTCTTTATCAATGCTGGCTAAGCGCTACAAAACATCCGTGTCTAAACTTAAAACTGGTAACGCCATGCGCTCAAACGTTTTGCGTATTGGTCAAACGCTAAAGATCCCACAAAGTTAATATGAGCATAGAATTATTATCGCCACGATTGGCGAACCAAATAGCCGCCGGTGAAGTAGTCGAGCGTCCTTCATCTGTAGTTAAAGAACTTATCGAAAACTCTTTAGATGCGGGTGCCACTCAAATTATCATTGATATTGAGAAAGGCGGCACCAAGCAAATTCGTATTCGTGATAATGGCTGTGGCGTTGAAAAGTCTCAATTAACATTAGCCCTGTCTCGACATGCAACCAGTAAAATTTCTCATCTTGATGACCTGCACGCCATTGTTTCCTTAGGGTTTCGTGGGGAAGCGCTAGCAAGTATTAGCTCCGTTAGCCGCTTAACGTTTACCTCTAAAACGAACGGGCAAAATGAAGCTTGGCAAGCCTTTGCCCAAGGTCGTGATATGGGCGTTGAAATAACCCCTGCTGCGCATCCTGTGGGCACAAGTGTTGAAGTGAATGATTTATTTTTTAATACACCAGCTCGTCGCCGATTTTTGCGTACTGAAAAAACTGAATTCAATCACATTGATGAACTCATTAAGCGCTTTGCATTGAGCCGTTTCGATGTGGAATTTGTGTTAAAACATAATCAAAAAATGCTACGAAACTTAAAAGTAGCCTCAACAACGGCGCAGCAAGAACGCCGTGTTGCTGCGATATGTGGTCAAAAGTTTATTGATCATGTGGTTGCCATTGATAATGAACATAACGATATCAAAATAACAGGTTGGCTTGGTTTACCTCAAGTGTGCCGTAGTAGCACTGACACGCAGTTTTGTTATGTAAATGGTCGAATGATGCGTGATAAATTAATAAATCATGCGATCAGACAAGCGTATCAAAACTGGCTAGCAGAAGGCAGTATACCCAGTTATGTACTGTACATCGAGATTGACCCGTCTCAAGTTGATGTTAATGTGCATCCTGCTAAACATGAAGTGCGTTTTCATCAATCACGCATGATTCATGATTTAATCAATCAAGTGCTTAGCAGTGGGTTGTCTCAAGCTATGAATGTGATGGAACAAGGTTCGCCACAAGAGGCTGCTGTAACTCATCATCAATATGGACAGCAATCGACAACGACACCTTCGTCTGGACAGCCGGTATCCTTTGATTCACTCGCTAATGAGCCCAAAACATATGCTCGTGCGCCGAGTGACAATGCGACAGGTACGGCGCCGATGCCAAACTTCCAACCACAGTATCAACCACAACATACGGCGTCAGAAATAAGACAGGGCGCTGGCGTTTATGGAAATTTGTTAGCGACGCAGGTGGAATTTGAAACACCGTTTGCCAATACTGTGACTCATATTGATAGTGCACCGACTAACCAAATTCCTGAAAATAATAGCTATGATAATGTATTTGGTTGCCCCATCGAAGTCGTTGAGTCTCATTATTTATTGCTCAATCATCAGAAGAAAATTGAATTATTAGATTTAAATCATCTGTCTCGTTGGACGCAGAGCCGATTTCTGCAAGCACGCTGGGCACAAGGTTTTACAGCTCAACCGCTGCTGTTACCCGTCTCAATTAAGCTTGATAGCGTGTTACTTGAGCAGTTATCGCAAAATGAGCAACTTTTCCGTCGGTTAGGCATTGATATTACGGTGCGCCGCCCCCAGATTATTGTAAAGCAAGTGCCACAGCTATTACGCAACCAAGATGTTGCTACTCTCATTGTTCAATTGCTGGTTAAGTTGGAACAGCAACAATACTTAGATGAACCTGAGTTAACGGTTTTAATCTGTGATTGGTTAGCGCAGTTAAATTCGCCAGAGTTCACATTGGCGAGCGCCAGTGAATTATTGATGAAGGCAAGAGAGTTTCATGATGAGTTAGTTGAGCGTCGTGATAATTTTGTGGTTGATGTAGATTTTAGTCAGACCTTAGCAATCTTTAATAAAGAGTGAAGAAACAAACGATGACCGACAATGTAAGTCCTTTACCAAAGGCAATATTTTTGATGGGACCAACGGCTAGTGGCAAAACTGAACTAGCTATTCGTTTGTGTGAACAGCATAATTGCGAAATTATTTCTGTTGATTCTGCACTCATTTATAAAGGCTTTGATATTGGTAGTGCCAAACCAAATAGTGAAGAACAAGCAAGGGCACCACATTTTCTTATTGATATTTTAGATCCTAGCGTGCCTTACTCTGCCGCTGATTTTAGAAAAGATGCTCTAGTACTAATGAAAGAGATTAGCGCGCGTGGCAAAACGCCGTTATTAGTAGGCGGTACAATGCTTTACTTTAAATCGCTATTAGATGGATTATCGCCACTACCAAAATCTGATTCAAAAATTCGTCAAGAAATAGAGGCTCAAGCCGATGAGTTAGGTTGGCAATGGTTGCATGAACAATTGGCAGAAATTGATCCTGTGTCGGCTAAACGTATTCATCCTAATGACCCACAGCGAGTGTCTCGTGCATTAGAGGTGTACCGTATTAGCGGAAAGTCTATGACAGATTTGTCGCAAACAGTTGATAATGATTTACCATTTGATATTGTACAATTTGCTATTTATCCGGATGAACGGGCACAATTACATCAGCGTATTGAAATGCGTTATAAGCAAATGCTTGATTTAGGATTTGAACAAGAGGTTAGAGCATTATATCAACGAGGTGATTTACACGTTGATATGCCTTCAATTCGCTGTGTTGGCTATCGTCAAATGTGGGATTATATTGAAGGTAATCTAGATTATGACGAAATGATCTACCGCGGTATCGTAGCAACGCGTCAATTAGCTAAACGTCAGATGACTTGGCTGCGAGGATGGGATAAGCTACATAGATTGCAAACACCAATGGGTGATACTGCTGAGCAAACGCTAGCGGAAAATATATCATTGGTGACGAATTCGTTGACTAGTTAGTGATAGGAATTGCGTTGTATTCAATTTCATACTAGTTTATTAATAATAATAAAAACATAAGTTAAAACAACAAAAAAGGATTAGCTATGGCTAAGGGACAATCACTACAAGACCCATTTCTTAATGCACTTCGCCGCGAACGTTGCCCAGTAGCGATTTACTTGGTTAACGGCATTAAATTGCAAGGGCAAATTGAATCATTTGATCAATTTGTTATTCTTTTGCGCAATACCGTTAGTCAAATGGTTTATAAACATGCAATTTCTACGGTTGTACCTGCAAGACCATTTAATGCTCATCAACAAGCACAGTTAGATGAATCAGTTGAAGAATCTGAAGACTAAGGAATCACTTTTTGTTTGATCGTTTTGATACCGGTGAACAGGCGGTTCTTGTTCATATAAACTTTTCATCAGAAGACGATCGTGAAGACTTAGACGAATTGAAACTACTCGTCTCGTCTGCAGGGGTATCTACCTGCGGTACGGTGACGGGGAGTCGTCAGTTTGCTCAAGCGAAGTTTTTCGTTGGCACGGGAAAAGCGCAAGAAATTGCAGATACTGTTGCTGCATGTCATGCGGATGTTGTGATTTTTAATCACGCACTTACGCCCTCCCAAGAGCGTAACTTAGAAGCGTTATGTCAATGCCGAGTTCTTGATCGTACCTCCTTAATTCTCGATATATTTGCACAGCGTGCACGTACCCATGAAGGTAAAATGCAAGTTGAGTTAGCGCAATTGCGTCATATGTCAACGCGTTTAATTCGAGGGTGGACTCATCTTGAACGTCAAAAAGGTGGTATCGGCTTACGTGGACCCGGTGAAACACAGTTAGAAACGGATAGGCGTTTATTGCGAGCGCGCATTAAAAATATCCAAGGACGCTTATCTAAAGTCTCAAAACAACGAGAACAAGGTCGACGTTCGCGTTCGCGAGCAGAAGTGCCAACGGTCTCTTTGGTCGGTTATACTAATGCGGGTAAATCGACGTTGTTTAATCAGATAACTGATGCCAATGTTTATGCGGCAGATCAGCTTTTTGCAACCTTGGATCCGACGTTACGAAAAATAGTCATTGATGATGTCGGCGATGTTATTTTAGCCGATACGGTTGGCTTTATTCGTCATTTACCGCATGATTTAGTGGCCGCGTTTCAAGCAACATTACAAGAAACGCAAGAAGCAGATTTACTGTTACACGTAATTGATGTTGCCGATGAGAGAAAACTAGATAATATAGAGCAAGTTACTAATGTTTTAGCACAAATTGAGGCGGATGATATTCCGCAGCTTCTCATTTGTAATAAAATAGATGCCCTTGATGAGCCTTTAACACCGCGTATTGATCGCGATGACGAAGGCACACCCATTCGTGTATGGATTTCAGCTCAACATGGTCAGGGATTGGATTTATTACCCCTAGCATTGACTGAATTATTGGCAGGAAAGATTGTCCAACATCAATTGTTATTAACATTGGATGTTGCTGGAAAGTTTAAAGGCTTGTTTTATAAGTCAGATTTTGTGGAATCAGAAACGTACGATGAATTAGGTAATACCCTATTGTCTGTTCGACTGCCAATCATCGAATGGAACAAATTACTAAAAAGAACAAATAACGAGCTGTTGCAATTTGTTGTCGCTGCTCAAGCATAATTTTAATTTTAATATCGGAGTAATTATGGCCTGGAACGAGCCTGGAAATAAGGATAAAGACCCTTGGGGTAATAAAGGTGGTAAAGAGCAAGGTCCACCTGACCTAAGTGATGTGTTTAATGATCTTAACAAAAAGTTTGGCGGATTGTTTGGCGGAAAATCTGGTGGTAGTAACAAGTCTGGTGGTGGGTTATCTAGCACTGGTTTTGTTTTATTATTAGCTTTAGCCGCGGTTGTCTGGGGTGTTAGTGGTTTTTATACCATTAAAGAAGCAGAGCGTGGTGTAGTTTTACGTTTTGGTTTGGTGTCTGGTCAAGTTGGACCTGGTTTACATTGGAAACCAACGTTTGTCGACACAGTATTACCTGTTGATGTAGAAGCCATTCGTTCATTGCCAGCGGCAGGTTTCATGCTAACTAAAGATGAAAACGTTGTGCGCGTTGAAATGGATGTTCAATACCGTGTTATTGAACCTGAACATTATTTATTCAGTGCAGTTAATCCTGCAAACTCGCTAAGCCATGCAACTGACAGCGCCCTGCGCTATGTTGTTGGTCATACAACTATGAATGATTTGTTAACAACAGGTCGTGAAGTTGTTCGTCAGCAAACTGAAGTTGAATTGAAAAAAATCATTGGTGCTTACAATCTTGGTTTTGTTATTGAAGATGTTAACTTTTTGCCGGCTCGTCCGCCTGAAGAAGTTAAAGCGTCATTTGATGATGCTATTGCAGCACAAGAAGATGAAGAGCGTTATATTCGTGAAGCTGAAGCTTATGCATTAAGTATTGAGCCTCAGGCACGTGGTCAAGTTCGTCGTCTAGAGCAACAAGCTAAAGCGTATAAAGAACAGCAAACACTTAAAGCAACCGGTGAAGTAGCTCGATTTACTAAATTATTACCTGCTTATCAAGCGGCTAAAGAAGTGACGCGTGAGCGTATTTACCTTGAAACCATTGAAGAAGTATACGGTAATGTGAGTAAAATAATGGTTGATGTAGATGGCGGTAATAACATGATGTATTTACCACTTGATCAAATTATGAAGCAACATAGAGCTATGCCAAAACAGCGTAGTCAGCTTGATAATTCACTTGTTCCAAAAACAACGACTTCGTCAACTAGTGACGCACAACGTGCTTATTCACGTGATGCATCTCGCCAAGGGAGAAATTAATCAATGAAACGTATAGGATTAATACTAATTGGCGCAGCCATTTTATTTGCTTATTCATCACTTTATGTTGTGTATGAAGGTCAGCGTGGCATTATCGTTCGATTTGCAGCCGTACTAAAAGATGGCAACGATGTAACTCAAGTTAATAAACCTGGTTTACATTTAAAGATCCCAATGATTGATACAGTGCGCATATTAGATGCTCGTATTCAAACACTTGATGGCGAACCTGATCGTTTTGTAACCTCAGAAAAGAAAGATTTGATCGTCGATTCATATGTTAAATGGCGTATTAAAGATTTTGCTAAGTACTATTTACGTACTGGTGGTGGCAATAAAGCGAGCGCTGAAAACATCTTGAAGCAAAAGATCAGTGATGGTCTTCGTAGCTCATTTGGTACACGTACTATTTCAGAGATTGTTTCTGGTGAACGTAGTGAGTTAATGGATGAAGCATTAAAAGAAGCGTCTTTAAAAGCGCAAGATATTGGTGTTGAATTGGTTGATATGCGCGTTAAGCAAATCGAATTACCACAAGCGGTTCGTAGCAGCATCTATCAACGTATGCGTGCCGAGCGTTTATCAGTAGCTAAAGAACATCGTTCTAAGGGTAAAGAGCAATCTGAAATTATCCGTGCTGATATCGATGCTAAAGTAGCTATCATGCTAGCAAATGCAGACAGCCAAGCCCGTATTACACGTGGTGAAGGCGATGCAGAAGCAGCTGACATTTACTCTAAAACGTACAGTAAAGATCCTGAGTTCTATAGCTTCCTTCGTTCGATGGATGCTTATAAGAAATCATTTAACAGCACATCAGATATTATGGTTGTTAAACCGGATAATGACTTCTTCAAATACATGAAGAATCCAAACGCTAAAAAATAGTTTTTAACATTTGACATAATTTAAATACTAGCTAGTTTTTAACCGCTGCATAGTCTTGCAGTGGTTAAATACTGTTATTACTAGGAATGTTAATTATGATTTACCAACCAACCAACCAACCAACCAACCAATATTTAAATAAACTTCTAATTTTATTCGCAATTATATTTACTTCTACAGTTGTTTTTAGCAAACAAACCTCGGCAGCCCAAAAGCGGAATCATGAGACAATTACAGTTGAATGTGATCCAAGTTGCATGCAGCGAGCTGCAGAAGCAAGAACAAGAGCTCAAGCTTATGAGATTAATAGTAAGCGTATAGGGAACGGCACCTAGCTGCGCTCAATATTCCATGGTAGCAGCGGTTCAATATTCGTTGGTTGCTCGGCAATATGTTGTAAGCATCTTGTTAAATAGTCATGCACAACAAGGCCATT
>Ga0209395_1001206_pt1 | contig 36718 bp, 32 predicted proteins | sample GOMGulsemesocosm_3_FD_184635 | JGI IMG/M metagenome (GOLD analysis project Ga0209395, IMG submission 184635) | Methane-oxidizing microbial communities from mesocosms in the Gulf of Mexico - GOM9D Gulf of Mexico (SPAdes) (version 2) | ecosystem: Environmental > Aquatic > Marine > Cold seeps...
ATCGCATGTTCCATAAACTAAAACTTTGCGGATAACCGCATTAGCAAGGGTGAATGAGCGCCACTTAAAGACGTCTTGCCCTGCATACCTTCACCATCCCCTCCATTATGATTAGTTAGTATTGAAGCACTTCAATCAGGCAATTAACCTTTACTGGGTTAATCTGTTTTTGTCCAGACATAAATTTGCGCTGCCCTTGGCAGCTGTCTCTGGATGGGAATACTTAGCTTGCTCATTGTTAAAGTGACTCAACACTATGCCAAGCGATGCTTACAATAGGTTGCATGTCATCCAACTCAACTAGGTAAAAACAGCTCATAGCGTCGCTTAGTAGCTGATAATCCCCGGGAGGATACAATAAAATGAAAAATGTTCAATTAATGATCGCCTCTGTTGCACTTAGCTTAACCATGAGCCCATTAAGCGTATTTGCCGATACCTCGGATAAAAAAATCGCCCTGTCAAACAACTACGCTGGAAACTCTTGGCGACAGGCCATGCTGACCAGCTGGGATAAAAATGCCAAGCAAGCCGTCAGCGACGGGAAGATCGGTGCTGCCGATGCTTTTACCACCTCTGAAAACCAAGTGACAGAACAGGCTGCCCAAATTCAAAATATGATACTGCAAGGTTACGATGCCATTGTCATTAACGCCGCTTCACCAGACGCCTTAAACGGAGCGGTACAACAAGCCTGTGATGCGGGTGTGGTAGTCGTTTCCTTTGATGGAATTGTGACTGCGCCTTGTGCATGGCGCATCGCTGTGGATTTTTCAGGCATGGGTAAATCTCAAATTAGCTATTTAAATGACCACCTGCCCAAGGGCGGTAATGTTTTAGAAGTACGTGGTTTAGCCGGTGTTTTTGTCGATGATGAAATCAGCGCAGGTATACACCAGGGGATTAAAGAGAGCGGTAAGTTCAAAGTGGTCGGTTCGGTACACGGAGATTGGGCACAAGATGTCTCCCAAAAAGCTGTCGCAGGGATTCTCCCTTCGCTACCTGATATCGCAGCAGTGGTGACCCAAGGTGGCGATGGTTACGGTGCAGCACAAGCATTCAAAGCCGCAGGTAGACCGATACCTCTGATCATTATGGGCAACCGCCAAGATGAACTGCAGTGGTGGAAAGAGCAAAAAGATAGCAATGGCTATGAAACCATGTCTGTTTCTATCGCACCGGGAGTCTCTACCCTCGCCTTTTGGGTCGCGCAGCAGATCTTGGATGGGCAAAAAGTTGCTAAAGATTTAGTGGTACCCTTTTTGCGTGTTGATCAGGATGATCTTGAGATAAAATTAGCCAGTACCCAAAAAGGGGGTGTGGCGAATATTGAGTACAGTTTAAATGATGCTAAGAAAGTGATCTCTGGTAGGTAATTGCCAGTGGCCAAAATGCATTAGTTTGCTCGACAGAGTATTTCAAGCGCATTGGAATACTCTGTTTATTGCTAATGATTTAGCGCTGGGAATGATGAGAAACCCACTCCCCTTTGCTAAAGACTCTTCTTATATCAATAAAAATCTACAGATAGAGCGTAAAATGTTACAGCGAAAAGTAATCGTAGAATTATCCTCTATGGGTAAAAAATTTGGCATTGTTGAAGCGCTAAAAGATATTAATTTACAAATTAATAGTGGCGAATGCACAGGGCTGGTTGGTCACAATGGTGCTGGAAAATCAACATTAATCAATGTGTTATCAGGTGTTATTGAACCGTCTTCCGGATCAGTCAGATTAGTTAGTGATAAACAAAGCGCTGACTATTGCGTAGCAGTTGCGCACCGACATGGCATTCGCTGTGTCTTTCAAGAATTGTCGCTATGCCCAAATTTAAGCGTGGCAGAAAATACTCGGGTGATGCATGGTGCTATGCGCGGTTGGGGGTGGCGCAAACGGGCCAGCGCGCTTATTGTTTCGATGTTAAATGAAATTTTCCCCGGTCACGGTATTAAGGGCTCTGATTTCATCGAAGATTTGACTATTTCTCAACGGCAAATGGTCGAAATAGCCAGAGCTTTTTCGACCACCAATATTGATTTAAAACTGGTTATTTTGGATGAGCCTACCTCCTCTCTCGATGCGATCATCGCGGCGCAGTTGATGACTTACATTCGTAAATTTGTCACTGAAGGTGGCGCCTGTATTTTGATTTCGCATATGTTAGAGGAAGTGTTAGCTAGTTGCGATCGCATTGTCGTCATGCGTGATGGCACTATCGTCGCCACAGATTCGGCGCAGCAGTTTAATCGCGACTCACTGGTTCATGCTATGGGCAGTGTCGCCCGGGAATATCAAAACAACACTGATAGTGGAAAAACTAAACGATCGGGAAAAATGCTCATAGAATGCGCCCCAATAAAACAGCAAGATCAGCGTCAATTGCAAGCTTTTGCTGGGGAAATAATTGGTCTTGCGGGCTTAGCAGGCCAAGGTCAAACAAAGATGCTGCTGCAATTATTTGCTCCTAAGCAATCTATGTCGTTTGTCGCGGGGGACAGACAAAACGATGGTGTTTTTCCCCTCTGGTCTATCGCAGAAAACATTGCGATAGGTTCCATTCAGTCGATGCAGCGTTTTTTTATGACGGATACTCAGGCCAGTTGTAAATTGGCTGGTAACTGGCAACAAAAAATTGCTATTCGCACCCCCAGCGTGCAAGACAACATTCTATCGTTATCAGGTGGTAACCAGCAAAAGGTATTATTTGCCAGGGCGCTCGCCTCTCCTGCGCAGGTTATATTAATGGATGACCCAATGCGCGGTGTCGACATTGGCACTAAACAAGATGTCTACGACATGTTGCGCGAACAAGCTCAGAGCGGGCGTACTTTTATTTGGTATACCACTGAATTTGATGAGCTTAAACATTGTGACCATGTCTATGTATTTCGCGATGATCAAATCGTGCTCGATTTACCTAGTCATCAACTAACAGAGCAGCAAGTCATTCAAGCATCTTTTCAAGAGTCTATCGCATGAGCATTTCTCCACGGTTATTTAGAAGTTTTTTACCCGCCTTTTCGCTTAGTTTTATTTTAATTGCCATTTTTTACCTACAGCCACGGACTGTCAGTTATTTTGGCGTCAACCTGCTGTTTAATTTAGCACTCCCCATCGCCTTTGCCACGCTGGCGCAGATGTGCATTATCACCGTTAACGATTTAGATTTAGGCATAGGTGCATTTGTTGGCGTAGTCGCCAGTATTGGAGCAACATTATTAAACGATACTCCGCTGTTGGGGGTACTTGCGCTACTCGCCTGTATATTGGCCTATGCAGCGTTGGGCGCTTTAATTCACCTGCGCCAATTGCCCTCCATCGTTGTCACTTTGGGCATGTCGTTTTTCTGGTTGGGGTTAGCCTTAATGATTTTGCCAAGGCCAGGTGGCTCATCGCCAGTATGGTTACGTGAGATAATGACCTTTAAAACACCATGGGTGCCTTTTACCATCATTGCTTTGTTTGTGGTGGCCATTACTGTGCATTGGTTACTCAAAAGCTCTGCTTACGGTGTCATTTTACGAGGGGTGGGAGGCAACCCAACTTCCGTGGAACGCGCTGGCTGGTCGCTGTTAAAGTCAAAAGTTGTTATGTACACCCTCGCCGGCTGTTTTGGCGTATTATCAGGGCTTGCGCTGATTGGATTAACCACTTCAGGCGATGCCAATATCGCTTTGCGCTACACGCTGCTATCGATTGCCGGGGTAATCTTAGGCGGCGGAGAATTTACCGGGGGCCGGATTTCTCCAATAGGCGCAGTGCTTGGGGCAATGACATTGACCTTAACCGGCTCATTTCTCGCTTTTTTAAAAATTTCACCGGATTGGCAAATTGGTGCTCAAGGGGGGATATTAATTATCGTACTGGCTTTACGTGCCCTGATTAACCGTGCGGAGAGTAGCAAATGATCACTATCAATAAAGTATATCGCCAGTTGTTCACCAAGGCATGGATATGGGCTTATGTCGGCGCAGTGGCTGTTTGGTTAGCCACCATTATTTTTACCCAAGGACAAGGCGCCGGCCAAATGCTCAGTGCGGCATTATCTTTTGCCACCTTTTCAGTGATTGTTGGTATCGGTCAAATGTTTGTTATTACCTTAGGCCCCGGCAATATTGACCTATCAATCCCGGCTAATATTACCCTCGCCGGTGTCGTAGCGATGAAACTAATGGACAGTCAAAATGACCTGCTAATGCTCGGTTTACTGGCATCACTTTCCTCAGGTTTTGTGGTAGGTGTTTTTAACTACGGATTAATCCGGGTACTTAAAATCCCGCCTATTATTGCCACAATGTCCTCCAGTTTTCTGATTCTCTCCTGTGCAATTTCTTATGGCCGTGGTTTAAAAATAAAGCCTCCTGAAATATTGGCAGACTTTACAACAATCCAATTTTTCGGCATTCCGCTACTCGCACTGGGTATTATTGTCCTCACTATAATCATGGCTATTATCCTTCACCGCACTGTATTTGGCTTATCTATCTGCGCGATTGGACAAAATCCGAGGGCCGCCAAACTCGCCGGCATTCCCGTTGAACTGATTCGCTTTTGTACTTATCTGCTCTGTGCGCTGTTGGCTAGTTTATGCGGTTTTTTGTTAGCTGGCTTTTCAGGAGGGGCATCTCTCAATATGGGTCAAGAATACCTGTTAGCGTCAATTGCAGTGGTTGTTATTGGTGGCAGTTCTGTCGCGGGAGGCTTTTCCAATCTACCCGGTATTTGGGGGGCTGCTCTGTTTATGTTTTTATTAGTCACTATGCTCAATACTTTTGGTTTAAGCGCAGGGGTACGCCTAATGTTGACCGGTATCATCATTGTCGCGGTCATTACTTTAAGCGCTAATAATAAAATGTCTACATAAGTGAGGACTTGCCTGGATGTTGCATTCAATCCCCCAATGCTTAAGTTAATGGGCGCAATGTTTGGGCTGCTACTAACTGATTATTGTGAACGCTCCAGTTAATCAGTGGTCTATTTATTTCTGACCAAAAGGAAATAGGGATATTCACTGTGAAAAAATGTATTTTTATCATTTGTATGGGATTTTTTTCCACACTGTTACAAGCGGAGGCCGTCAGCAAGAGTTACTGGGGTGATAAAGCAATTGGCAGTCACGATACGGTGGCTTATCATCAAGAATCGGTTAAAAAATCTCATCGGGAAGTCAAAGGTAATAAACAGTTTATTGTCAAATACAATGGTGCCAACTGGTATTTTGCCAGTCAGGCATCTGCAGCTAAGTTTCGCCAAAATCCCGAGCAGTACAAACCACTTTATAATGGCTTTTGTGCCAATGCTTTAAGCTTAGGTGAAGGATTAGTGCCGACCAGTGGAAAAATTTGGGAATTCTTTGGGGATCAATTACATTTGTTTTACGCCGAAAAAGGAAGACAGCGTTGGCTTAATGGTGACTGGCAGCAATATCAAAAAGATGCCAATAAGGCTTGGATAACATTAAAAGATTGATAACATGGAAGTTTTGATAAACCGCCCTATCTTCTGCAACTTTCGATAAACAGAAGATAAGGTTTTTTTAAGTTCTAGACTGATTTATATCATCCGTTTCCGTATGTTCACTACTAGTACTTCTGCCATAATAACCACCGCAAAAATAGCCAGTAAAGAGGTCGCTACTTGCTGCCACTCAAATAAATTCATGGAGTCATTCAATACCACACCGATACCGCCCGCACCAACTAACCCCAGCACCGCTGATTCACGCACATTGATATCCCAGCGAAACAGCACAATGCTATAAAACGCCGGCATCACTTGCGGCCAATATCCTTTTAGCATCACCGCTCCCCATGGAGCGCCTGTGGCGCGCAACGCTTCCACTGAGCCCATGTCAATTTCCTCAAGCGCCTCGGAGAGTAATTTTCCGACAAAACCCACTGAGCGTAAGGCAATCGCGAGTACCCCTGCCAGCACGCCAGGGCCAAAAATTGCCACAAACAACAGCGCCCATACGAGTGAGTTTACCGACCTCGAGGAGACTAAAAAGAACCTAGCCAGCCAATGCGCCGCGGGGGACGCTACCACATTGGAGGCATTGAGCAACGCCAGTGGGATGGCAAATATCAGCGTCACTAGCGTGCCTAAGGTAGCAATATTAAGTGTCTCTATTATTGCGCTGTGCACCGTCATTGGGTAGAAAGCCACATCTATTGGCCACATTCTTGAGAACATATCCATCATTTGCTCTGGAGCATCAAAGAAGAACTCAGGAATAATTTCTACGGTGCGCATCGACATAACTAGCGCCAGCACAAATATTAAATAGACACTGTAGCGGGATAATTTCTGCGCCAGAGTAAAGCGTTGCCATTGATGATTTAACTGCGACATTGAAAGATTCTCCTCACCAGCGTCGATAAAAATTCCCAAAATAAAATCAGCGCAATAATCGTGATTAAGATGGCGGCGACAAAGTCGTAATCAAAGCGTTGAAAAGCGGAGAATAATGTTCCCCCCAACCCGCCTGCGCCAACGATACCCACCATCGTAGAATTGCGTAGATTTGAGTCAAACTGGTAAGTAGCAAAACCGATAAAACGCGAGAATACTTGCGGCATAACAGAAAACAGGATCACGCTGATAAAATTAGCGCCGGTTGCCTGAATTGCTTCTACTTGCTTGAAAGATATCTCTTCGATTGCTTCAGCAAATAACTTGGCGATAAAACCAATAGTGGCAATAATTAGCGTTAAGATACCTGCCAACGCACCAAAACCGACACTTTTAACAAATAAAATCGCAATAATCACCGGGTGGAATGAGCGGCAGATAGCGATAAAACCACGCACTGGCACACTCACCCAATTGGGCATAAAGTTACGCGCTGCTAATAAGCCGATAAATAATGACAAAAATATCCCTGCGGCACTAGAAATTACCGCAATTTCTAAACTTTCAAGGAGCCCCTCTAACAGCAGCTCCCAGCGGGAGAAGTTAGGCGGAAACATCCTATCTAATAATTTATCTGCATGCCCTAAACCGTCAATAAATCGTTGCCAGTCAAGTCCCATGGTATTAATAGAATAAACCAGATAAACAACGACTAAGACACTCAGTACTGAATGCCAAGGCTTTCTAGGGAACGGATCCGGATGCATTTTGTGTTGTTGGGGGGTTAATCCAGCCATGACTCCCCTCCATATATCTCTTTTAATATATCATCACTGATATCTTGTGGTGGTCCATCGTAAATGATGTGTCCATTCGACATACCGATAATACGGGTAGCAAAGCGCTGTGCCAATTTCACATCGTGCATATTCACTAGTGCCGGGATGTTCTTTTCACTGGCAAAACGCTCTAACAGTGACATAATCTCTACCGCTGTTTTAGGGTCTAATGATGAGGTAGGTTCATCAGCTAAGATAATGCTTGGATCTTGCATGACGGCTCTGGCGATACCGACACGCTGCCTTTGACCACCGGATAAACTGTCAGCGCGTTTATTGGCTTGATCTGAAAGACCCACTGCTGCCAATAGCTCGAAGGCTGTATTGATATCGTGCTGGCTATATTGTCTACGCCAAGCCTGCCAAGAACTCATGTAGCCAAGCCGGCCGCTAAGTACATTTTCTATCACACTGAGGCGTTCAACTAAATTGTACTCCTGAAAAACCATGGCTACCTGGCGGCGTAACTGGCGCAACATTTTACCGCGCGCATTGGAAGCATCTTGGCTGTTAATAATAATATTGCCAGAGCTCGGAGTGACTAAACGATTGATGCATCTTAATAAAGTGCTTTTACCCGTACCAGATGGACCAATGATCGCAATAATACCCGGCTGCTCAATACTAAAATTAATTCCTTTTAGGATCGGTGTGCCTTGGACGTACTCTTTCTTTAAATCTTTAATATCTAGGTAGCTTTGCATTGCTGTCATAGCTTGTGTCCCAATGTAACTTTTTTACTGAAATAGCAGCTAGCTATGCGTCTATCACTTTGAATATATAATATTTAGCGAGAAGCTAAGATATATAAAAGCGACAGGCTCACAAAATGGACAAAATTGTCTTATTGTTAGCCTGTCAGTCATAGTTGAAGAGCTAGTTAAAATGACGGGAGATAATTAGCCGGCTTTTTTAGCCGCTAATGCCTTAGCGCGTTTTTTGGCCGCTTTGGCTGCATCTTTTTCTGCAAGCTTTTTAAGGCCTTTTTTGGTGTAAGCAGTACCTGTAGCATGAGCAATATCACGAATCACTGCCCAGTCTTGCTGGTAGGTAACTGGGAAGAAACGATCGGCACCACCAAAGGTTTTTGACATTTCAGCCGAGAAACGGAAACTGTTGAATGCCTCTTTTATTTTAGTCACTAGTTCTGGCTTAAGATCGTGAGCATAACCAAATGAGGACGTTGGAAAACGCGGGCTTGTATAGATTATACGGAAGTCATCACCGTTAATACGTCCTGCGTTTACCATACGATCAAAGACATCTGATGCCACTGGCGCCGCATCGTAATCGCCTGAAAGAACACCCATGATTGATTGGTCGTGCTTACCAGAATACTTAACTTTATAATCTTTGTCGGGAGTAATACCTTCACTTGGGAATAGCGCTCGCGGTGCTAAATTGCCCGAGTTAGAAGATGCTGAAGTGTGAGCAACTAACTTGCCTTTTAAATCAGCCATGGTTTTAATAGTGCTTTCTTTTTTGACGATAGTAATCAAGTTATAGCCTTGAAAACCTTCAGCAGTGCCTTTAACCGCTAACGGCACAAACCCGCCTAGGTTTACGGCATATCCAGTAGGGCCCGTTGAAAACCCTGCGATGTGTAAACGTCCAGAGCGTATCGCTTCTACTTCTGCAGCATTTGAGTGCACCGTGTAATAGACCACTTTTTTACCGGTTAGATCACTTAAGTGCTGTTGGAAATCGGCAAAAGCATCTTTGTAAACAGCAGGGTCTTCAACGGGTGTATAGGTGAAGACTAAAGTGCTAGGGTCGCGCCACTTACTGGAATCTTTTGGTGAATCCGCCACTAAATCCTTATTTTCATCACAGAATTTATCATCCAAAACACCTCGGTTTGCACAATCAGAGGCATGTGTCACAGTGGCGCTTAGCGATAGTGATCCTAATAGAAATAGTCCTGGTAGCAGTTTTGCTAGGTACGTTGGTTTCATTTTATTACCTTTTAATTATTGTTTTTGTTATCAGCCCTATATAGGCAAGTAACCTATGTTACTTATCTTCTATATTGCAAAACCAAGGCCAGTATTAGTAACTACTTTAAATTCAATAGGTTATAAAAACAAGGAGGTCTATCCATGGTTAAATATAGACATTAAAGTCCGTATCTAGAAGCGGGCTTTCTCAAAAATGTCCGAAATAGCTATTTATACACTTTTTTGTCCAATTGGTGTTTTTTCATTTTTCGGTACAGTGTTTTGGTGGTTAAATTAAGTCTCTGCGCCGCTTTGTTAACATGCCCATTGACACTTTTAAGGCCCTGTTCTAACAAAACCCGTTCAAATTGCTGCATACGCGCTTCTAGATGGTCATCTTCTTGCGAGAATACTGTGTTTTCCTGAGGGCCATTCGGGTTAATGCCCAGCACAAAACGATCAGCGCTGTTTTTTAGCTCACGGACATTTCCCGGCCAATTATGCTGCAGCAATGAATCGCTATATTGGGCCGAAATCTCGGGCATTTCGCGCTCATATTGCAAACAGGCTTTGCTGGCATAATGCAAAAATAAGGGTGTGATATCTTCAGATCGCTCGTTTAAAGCGGGGATTTTAATAGAGGCTACGTTTAAGCGGTAAAAGAGGTCTTTCCTAAATTTACCACTATCGCCAAGTAACTCTAAGTTCTCCTTACTGGCGGCTATTACCGTCATTTTAACAGCAATGGGGGTGGTGCTACCTACCCGCTCAATGGTACGTTCTTGTAGTACGCGCAACAATTTTATCTGTACGCTAATAGGCATGGATTCGATTTCATCTAAAAATAGAGTACCGCCATCTGCCGCTTCGATCTTACCTATATGACGTCGGTTTGCGCCGGTGAATGCTCCTGCTTCGTGACCAAACAACTCGCTTTCAATTAAACTCTCGCTCATACCGCCGCAATTAATCGCAATAAATCGATGTTGGCTCCTATTGCTGTATTGATGCAATGCACGAGCGACGATGTCTTTGCCAGATCCCGTTTCGCCGTAGATGATGGTATCGACATTACTTTTAGACAAAGCGAGAATGCTTTGACGGATCTCTTTAATCGCCACTGATTCACCGATGATAAAGGTATCTATGCCGCTACTGTGCTGTGAGTTTTCCTTTAACTGGCGGTTTTCCAACACTAGTGCACGTTTATCGATGGCCCGGCGCAATTGGCTTATTAAATATTGCGGTTGCAGTGGTTTCTCTAGAAAGTCATAAGCGCCCTCACGTACGGCTTCCATTGCCATCGGTATGTCTCCATGACCACTCATCAGCAACACCGGTAGATCTTGATCAATTCTCTGCAGCGCATTCAGTAAGCTCATACCATCCATTTTGGGCATTCGCACATCGGTTAGTACCACGACCGGGCTTTGCAAGGTTATCGTTTTAAGTGCATCATTGGCTCGTGAATAAGCGGAAACTGCAAAACCTTCCAGCGTTAGCATCTCGCAAAGAGCCTCTATAATTTCACTGTCATCATCGATAACAACAACTCTCATTTTGTCATTCATACGCCCTCTACTATCTTTAATATTACGGTGAAACAACTGCCTGAACCTAAGCTAGATGCCACTCTAATTCGCCCACCAAAGCCTTGTATTATGCTATCGCTAATAGAGAGGCCAAGTCCTAGTCCATCACCTGACTCCTTATAAGTATAAAACGGGTCAAATACAGATTTCAGTTGCTCAGGTGCGATCCCCACGCCGTTATCACTCACTTGCAAGTAGAGCTTATCTTGCTCATAGGTGATATTGATCGAAATTTCTGGGTTTTCGCACTCTGAAGTGGCATCAATCGCATTACTCAATAAATTCACTAGTACCTGTTCTAAGCGAATCGTTTCAGCGAGCACTAACGGGGTGCGCGAACACACAAGGTAATTGAGCTGGCAGTGTCGATCACGAAGCCTACTATGCATAAGCTCCAGCGCCTCACATATTACCTGATCGATATTAACTGCGACCAACTCTGTACCGGCTCGGTGAGTAAAAGATTTAATATGGCGAATAATCAAGGCGGTTTTTTGTAACAGCGAGGCTATTTTAGTATGGCTGTGTTCGACATCTTGCAACTGACCTTTAGCTAAGCGTAGGCCCGCTATGTGTAAATGGCTAGTGATTGCGGTTAGCGGTTGAGAAATCTCGTGAGTTATTCCGACACTGAGCTGACCTAACGCCGCAAGCTTGGCCGCTTGAATCAATTCATCTTGGGTCGCCTTTAGCTGTTTTTCAGTTTGTACACGCTCTTCTATTTCTGCCGCTAATTGTTTGTTACTCCGCTCTACTTCGATAGCAGTATTCTGAAAATGCTTGAGATCTCTGGCCATTGCAGAGACTTCATCATTGCCGATAATACGAATATCCGTATCTAATTTTGCCGATGCGATCGAACGCATATTCTGCTGGAGTTCTAATATACGCTGTAATACATTGCGCCGTACATAAAACCAGGATATCGCCAGTGCAACCAACAAACTTACCAGTGACAATATTAAGCTGCTTTGCATATTGCGGTTGATCGATGCAATTTCCCGCATCAACGAGTTATTGATTCGTTGGTTAGTTTCTTGCGTATAATGATTGACTTGCGCGGCGAGCTGGCGGATATGATCTAAACTATTTTGCAATAAGTAACTTTGTTGGTAACGGGAATCCAATTGCTGGTTTTGCAGTTTAAACAAATCTCCACTGCGATGGCCGATAAGCAACAGACGTGTTAATTGAGCGTGTAAGTCACTGGTTGCAAAGTACACTGGCGCGTTTATCAAATGCAACTGTATCTGTGACTGCACTTGCTCCAAGCGCAAGAAAGTATAATCCAATTGGTTAAAGCTAGTATCATTGGCAACTTTTTCAACCAGTCCTGCAAAGTAGTGTAATTTATTAAGTGTCGCTATTTTATCGGTATTGTTGTGCCACTTGGATTGCTTAATGCCCAATATCACTTGGTTAAACAGCGGGAATATCTGCCGAGATTGCGCTTGCAGTTGGGCTTGTAGTTGTTCGCGACGCTCTACGCTTTGGTAAAGTAAATTCACACTATTACTGATTTGTGCCATCAACTCGCGAAAATAATGGTCGTAATCGGCAAGATGGCGCATCAGCAAATCCATACTAGTAATGGCTGCGCTAAGTTGAGTCATTGCCTGCTGACGTTTAATATTTGACTCAGCGGTCACCAGTAAAGGCGCTGTGGCCACGATTAAGCGGCTTTTATCGTTTAATCTTGCGGCCGCCTCTAACCCTGGAATATCTTGTTGTTGCAGCAGTTGTAATTTATCGCGTAAATTTAAAAACGTTTGCGCAGAAAGCACACTGACTAAAATTGTTATCGCACAAATAAGCACAAAAGCCAAAAACAGTCGCCCGCCAATCCCTAAGTGCGCAAGTCGGCGAATGTTCAATTTAGTCATAATTAGCCTATTATAGGGGGGGATTATATAACTCTTATTATTGCGCTGGCCAATAACTCTCTCACACAATTATTGAATATGAACGCGACCAAAGAAACGGTATAAATTAATACCTCAGGTTATGTCATTAATGCAATGAATTAATAGAATATTTCAATAATATCTGATTCCAGATCAATGGAAATTTTAGCTATTATCATGCAATGCCTGCCAAGCATCATATTGACTTAAATACACTTCACCGGTCAATTGATCTAAAAAATGACAACAGCTTAGCTTGTCCATAACAGGTCCTTTCACTTCAGATAGATGGAATTTAACCTGACTATCTGCCAATCTCTCATTGATTGCCTCTAAACTTTCAAGTGCCGAGGCATCGATAAAATTAACCGCTGGACACATCAGTATAAAGTGTTTTATTTGCGGGCTTCTTGCCACTAAATCGTACACTTTATCTTCTAAATAACGAGCATTTGCAAAATACAGACTCTCATCTATTCTCAGTGTGAGTATCGTTGGGCAAGTATCAACACTATAGCGCTCAATATTTCTAAAATGCTGACTCCCCTCTAACAGCCCTACTTGTGCACAATGAGGCTTACTTGTCCTATACAAATACAAAATTATTGACGAACTAACACCCGCGATAATACCCAGCTCTACCCCAGCGAGTAAGGTTAATACGATAGTTGCCAACATTGCGCTAAAATCAGTTTTTGAATACTGCCACGTTCTTTTTATTACACTAAAATCTATAATCGACAAAACGGCAATGATAATGGTTGCCGCTAAGCTCGCTTTAGGTAAAAAGTAGATCAGTGGCGTCAAAAAAAGAGCTGCTAAGGCGATCCCTACTGCCGCAAAAGCACCGGCAGCGGGGCTTTTTGCTCCTGCATCAAAATTAACCACAGAGCGCGAAAACCCACCGGTCACAGGAAAACTACCACTTAAAGACGATGCTATATTAGACATACCTAAACCAATTAATTCTTGATCGGGCGAGATTCGCTCGCGCCTTTTGGCTGCTAAGGTTTGTGCAACAGACACAGACTCGACAAATCCAATAATACTAATTATCAACGCCGAGCTGATCAATTGTTGGAACACTGCTGAATCTAAGTGTGGGATGTGCAACGAGGGCAAACCGGTGGGGATATGTCCGACGACTGCCACACCAAGAGCTTCTAAATCGAAAAAGTAGCTAATAAACAAAGTGACGATGATCACTAAAACAGGCCCGGTTTTAGCAACAATTTGCGCTGTTTTTTGCTTTATACCTAATTGCATTAACAGCGGGAGAAATGAACTTCTTACCCACCAAAGTAATGCAAGAGCTAAAACACCTAACGACATAGTGATGAGATTAATAGCTTCTATTTGCGCGTACAGAGAAAGTAGTAACTGGAATAAATTGTGACCAGAAGTAGTGACACCCAATAAATGTTGCAACTGGCTCGCTGCGATGATGATCCCAGCGGCAGTAATAAAACCGGAAATCACAGGATGACTTAATAAGTTGGCTAACAGTCCCAATCTAAGAAAGCCCATTAATAGCAGAATAAGGCCAGATAATAGCGCAAGCGTACTGGCAGCGAGTACCATTTGCTCAATAGTTTGTAGCCCTAAAGCGCCAATAGCGGCCGCTGTCATTAAAGAAATAACAGCAACAGGACCTACTGATAAGGTACTACTAGTGCCAAAAATACTATAGGCGACTAAAGGTAATATGCTCGCATAAAGGCCTACTTGTGCGGGTAATCCCGCTAGTAGAGCATAGGCTAATGACTGTGGAATCAACATAATTGTCACGATAACCGCTGCAATTATATCGCTATTAAAGGTGTTTTTATTGTAGTGTTTTTGCCATTGTGAAATGGGCAAGTATTGCTTTAGCATAGCGGTAATCTTTGATGGACTTCATTGTGAGACCTCAGCACAACTACTGCATTTGATAATACGGCGTTAAAAAAAGCACAATATGCTCATTTACCCCAGCAAACTGCATTATTTCGCTTGTTTTTGCTTTGTCTTATCGACATTCGCTACGTAATGCAGAGGTCTCATTGTATTTAAAATTTATCGATAGGTATTTTTAAATATCGTTGCCCATTAGCTTCAGGCTCAGGCAAGTTACCCGCACAGATGTTGACTTGCACGGAAGGAATAATCAGTTTTGGCATATTCAGCTTTGCATCCCTTGCCCGACGCATTTGCACAAACTGCTCTTGAGTTATATCAGGGCCTAAATGAACATTGTGCTCACGCTCTTTACTCACACTGCTTTCATTTTCAAAAACATCTCGTCCAGGTGCCTTGTAATCGTGGCACATAAACAGGCGGGTATCATCAGCCAGCGATAAGATTTGCTGTATCGACTGGTACAGCTCTGCTGCATCGCCACCGGGGAAATCACAGCGCGCGGTACCGTAATCGGGCATAAATAAAGTATCACCAATAAAGGCGGCATCGCCAAAGAGGTATGTCATACAAGCAGGAGTATGACCAGGTGTATGCAGTGCTACACCTTGTAAGTCACCTACATTCACTTGCGCTTTATTAGTAAATAATTGATCGAAGTGCTGTATATCTCGACTGAACTCTCCCTCTAAATTAAAGGCCTTAGAGAAAGCACGCTGAACTTGCGTCACTTGCGATCCAATGCCAATCTTAGCGCCTGTTTTCTGTTTAAGATAAGGTGCCGCTGACAAGTGATCCGCATGCACATGTGTTTCAAGTATCCACTGTACCTCTAGGCGCTGAGATTGAATAAAATCTAGCATTTTATCCGCCCCCAGTGTACAAGTGCGCCCAGATGCATAATCAAAACCAAGTACTGAGTCTATAATGGCGCAACATGCTGAATTTGGGTCTTTGACCACGTAGCTGAAAGTAAAAGTGGCGTTATCAAAAAATGAAGTAACTAGAGGCTGCATAAGAAAACACTCCTATATAAGATATAGTTATATCGTTATATCAATTATGTATAAGTCTATTCTATTCGTTTCATCGCCGTTGTCAATATGAATACTCTGCTATCTTGTACGCTGTGCTTGGTTGAAAATAGCTTTGCAATAAGGTTGCTATCATCGCAACCAATAGCCCGCTAGCATGCTGCGGGAAATTGACCCTTTACTGGTTTAGGTGGTAGATAATTCATCTCTATTACACGGGCATTCATTACCAACACTGGTAAAACCCTAGCATAAATCCCTAATCTTCCACTATTAGGGATTTTTGCATATTGTTGGATATAGATAAATCAAAGCACTCTGCCAATGCAGCGCCTGGATGACTTACCTATTGGTTATTCTTTAAAGGTAATAAAGATAGTAAGACACAAGTGTGCTGCGAGCAGCTTATCTTAGCTCAGCGTCACTACTAACAAAGGCTTAGTTTATAGTCTAGGCAAAAAAAAGGCCCTCAGAGAGGGCCAACAGCAAAGGAATTAAACTTTACTGGAGTAAAATCAAATAATGTCGGATTTAACGGTATCCTTCCTTAGAAAGCTTGATGACAGCCGCCGCTTTTTCTTTAGTGATCAAGTTAGGTCCTGTCGCAATATCAGAAGGTAACAGCTCGAATCTGGTGTAGTTCTGCATAACAACAATTGGCATATAACCTTGTAGGAACTGCTGTTGATCTAGTGCAAATTCAATTTTACCTTCGCTAACATCTTTTAATACACGTGGAGATAGATCGAATGTACCAAGCTTAATGCCGTTATCACCCTTTTTGTAAGCAGCAAGCGCATCAACCGCTGGCTCTGCCGCTGTTGAGCCCAGTGTTAAAATACCGTTAACTTCAGGGTGCTGCTTCAAGTATGCAATAATAGCGTTACGAATTTCAGTCGGGTCCATAGAGGTGGCCAATACATCAGCCTTTCCACCTAAACCTTCAACAAAACCTGCGCAACGCGCATCTAGAGAAGAGTTCCCTTGCTCTTGGTTGACACATACACCGTTGGTGACGCCTTTGGCTTTCATGTATTTACCGGCTTTAACAGCGGCAGCAAATTCAGATTGGCCAATGTGCATGATCGCACCAAGGTCTTTCGAAGCATTTTCACCGGCATTGATGGTGATAACAGGTATGCCTTTTCTTACCGCTTTTTCGATAGAAGCGCTTAATGCTTCAGTATCGGGTACCGAGACAACAAGTCCGTCTGGGTTAGTGGCTACAGCAGCATCAATTAAACGTGCCATACGCACAGCATCAAACTGTTGCGGAGAGCGATAGTCAAGCTCTACACCTAGTTCTTTGGCAGCCTGATTAGCACCGTTTTTCACGATAGACCAGAATGGATCAGAAGATTGGCCATGAGTCACATAGGCATAGCGTTCAGCGTAAGCGGAGCTTGCTACAAGTCCCATTGAAACACTGAGTGCAGTGGCAAGAGCAATTTTATTTAGTTTTTGTTTAATCAATTTCATGTAAATACCTTGTTGTTTTGTTTTTAATTAATTGATGTTGCTATATACGAGCTTAGCTTTCTAAAAACTTCCTATTTTGCATATATTTAGCGCTGCATTTTAATCTAACGCTTTAATTATTTCTCCTTGTTTTAATACTAATATCAGTCTTGTTTGCTGTGTCTAAAGCGGTGTTATATTGCTTTAGTAAATGCTATTTCGTGCAAGCTAATTGCTGCCAAGATGGCATCACTTCTTGTTTAGTTAACGATTTATGAGCATATTGACGGCACTTACTTCAGTAGAGCTTCCCAATCGAAAACTTGTTTTTGACCTGTGGTTAGTGCTTTATGGGCAAGCTCTGCCATGACTAGTGCTTTAGCACCGTCGGCTGCCGTGCAAGAAAATTGTGTGTCATTCAGTACCGCTTGGGTAAAGTGATTCCACTCAGCACCGTATGCCGGCATATACCGCTCGAGGAAGAAGTATTCCGCTTTAGCTGAGTTAACGCCGTCATTGGTTGTTTCTATGATGTTACTTTCGCGAACATTATCTGCTTGCAACATGCCTTTTTCAGCATGTAACTCAATGCGTTGATCATAACCGTAAGTCGTACGGCGACTGTTAGAAATACTAACCAGTGCCCCGCTTGGGAATTCAAGTGTAATCAATGCCGTATCGACATCACCACATTCACCTATGGCTGCATCAACGATGCAAGATGCACTTGCACTGACGGCAACAGGATCTTCTTGTAGTATATATCTGGCCATATCTAGGTCGTGAATACTCATATCACGGAACAGACCACCAGAGACTTTAATGTACTCTACCGGTGGTGGACTTGGATCGCGCGAAGTGATTTGCAGCACTTCAGCTGCTCCTAGGGCACCTGACTGGTAACGTTGTTGCAATGCACAAAAATCAGGATCAAAACGACGGTTAAAACCAATCATCAATTTTGCGTTAGTTTCTTGCACAACTTTTAAGCAACGTTTAACACGTTCGCTATCTAAATCAATGGGCTTTTCACAAAATACTGCTTTACCTGCTTGCGCTGCCCTTTCAATAAGGTCTGAGTGAGTATCTGTCGCCGATGCGATAACCACTGCCTCTATACTTTTATCTGCTAAAATTTCTTCCAGTGACAGCACTTTGCTGCGATAAATATCCGCTAATTTATTGGCATTCTCTACAAAAATATCAGTGATTGCGGTTAATTCAGAATTTGGATTGTTGGCGATGTTGGCTGCGTGTACTTGGCCGATGCGGCCTGCGCCTATTAATGCTGTTTTTAACATTTTATTTTTATCTCTCATTAAATAACCGGTTTGCAACCGGTTGCAAGATGCTACAAAAAAAACCGACTGCGTTTAAAAATAATAAATAATTGCAACCGGTTGCAGCAGACAATAAAATAACATCCTCACGCTGTCAAACAATTTTTTGGGAAAATATATGTCCGATACTAATATTACAGATCGAAAAGCGACCGCTATGGATGTCGCAAAACTTGCCGGAGTCTCCAAATATACTGTCTCAAGAGCATTTACCCCCAAAGCTTCGATTTCTGAAAAATCGCGTGAAAAAGTGTTAAAAGCCGCCCAAGATCTTGGCTACAAACCTAATTTGTTGGCGCGCGGACTTTCTAAAAACAAGAGTAACATTATTGGTATCGTGGTCGATAACTTTGAAAATCCGCATAAACTTATGCAGTTAAACGAAGTCACCTCTCAGTTACAAAGTAACGGTAAGACCGCGATGATGCTCAATATTTCTAATGCTAATTGCAGCGCCAGCGTGTTAAACCAAGCGGATCAATTCCAAGTCGATGCACTACTTTTTCTCGGTGCATATATCACTGAAGATTTGTTACAGTTGGCATTAACGATTAAGCACATTCCCTTTGTGGTTGTTGGCAGGTCTAGTGACATATCGGATATCGATTTTATAAGTACCGATGACAGCGCAGCGGGTAATCACATTGGTGCTTTACTGCTGGCACAAAATCATCGACGTTTTGGTTTTATGTCAGGGCCTGAATCCAGTTCAACTTGGCTGGCCCGTCTAGAGGGATATAGAGAAGCTTTACTCGCCCAAAAATTAGATGTCGAAGCAGTGCTTAAAGCAGGTAAATACGATAGACAGCGCGGTTTTGCAGTGATGGATAGCTATTTACAAACCGCGGGCGATGATCATTTTGACGCTATTTTTTGTGAAAATGATATATTGGCTATCGGTTGTCTAGATGCCATAAAAAAACATCAAAAAAAGATTGCTGTGGTTGGTTTTGACAATATCGAACTTGCCAATGCTGAGAGTTATTTACTGACAACTTATCAGCAACCTCTGCGCTTAATGGTACAGCAAGCCTTACATTCTATTGAGTATCCTAAAGCAGCTAATTCAAAGCAACTCAATGGCAAGTTAGTACTGAGAAGCTCACATTTAAAATAATATTGCTAGAGTACTTTTGCACTGATAATGGAACCGTACACTTGAGGCGCTATACTTGAATAACAAGTTATTGTTCCAACTTGCTATCACAGAGATATATTTCATCGCTGGATAATAACAATTACACCGCCAATAGCGGAGCAAATGCTGCGGTGAATTCCCGATAAAAAAGCCGATCAGACTGGCTATAGTACCAAGACAGATGCCTACCCTCTTCAAATACCGGTTGTGCCATTTTCAATAATTACTGCTGGTGCAAAATTATTGAAAATTTAACCGGTGGAATATTCCTTAAGTGATCAGATTTCATTGAATTTACTTTCCATTTTCTAGTATGATCGGCCTCCCCAATCATACTCAACAGCAGCCAATATGTTATCGACACTCTCAGATCCGATCCTGCCAATATTTGCCATTCTAGTACTAGGGTTTATTGCCTATCGCACTAAAGCTTTTGATGTGCCTGCGGCGCAAATGATTAATAAATTTGTTTTCTATTTTGCCACCCCAGCACTGGCGTTTAATGTCATTGCAAATGCGCCTGTTGAACGGTTAGATTACCTTGCTTTAGCTATCTATTTTGCTGCGCAAGTTGTTACTTATTTTGCGGCATTTTCAATTTTGCATTTCGGCTTAAAAATAGAGAAAAAAGAGGCTTTATTACTGGGCTTAACGACCGTATTTGTCAATCATGTCTTCTTTGTTTTACCGATTGCTGAGCGAGTCTATGGAGAAGTGGCCGCAAGACCGATAGCTGGTGTTGTTATCATTGATATTCTAGTACTATTTTGTGCAACGGTACTGATCATAGACTTAATAAACTCCAGTCAGAAATCAGCTTTTAATACCTTAAAACTACTTTGCAAAAACCCTTTTTTAATCGCATCTTGTCTGGGTGCTTTGTCATGGTTAGTTAAACCAATGATACCCACGGGCATCATGACTTACGCTAATTTTGTTGGCTCTGCTGCCGCCCCTGCCGCCCTTTTCTCACTTGGGGTTATTCTAGCCAGCAACCCAATCAATAAATTCGACAAAGCAACCTGGATCATCGTTGCATTTAACATTGTCTTAATGCCTTTGTTGGTCTTTAGCTTTATGCAGTCTATTGAAGTGAGCCCGCAATGGGGGAAAATAATTCTGTTATTAGCGGCGGGGCCCTGTGGTGCTATGCCCTTTGTCATTGCGCTGCAATATGGCATACCCACCCAGAGAATTGCCAAAGCAATTTTCTTGTCCACCCTGCTCTCTCTGTTGTCCATTACTTTACTCATTCAGTAACTGCAATTTAGTGTATGCATGGCTCTGCGCTATTAAAAAGTAGAATGAGTAGAGGGTTTGCTTAAATGAGCGCTAGTAACATCAACAGTCATGCAGTTGTGGCCTATGAGATTCTAAATCTCAACCCTAAAACCGGCTAACATTAAAAAAGGGCTTACTGGTTAAAGTATGCCCTTTCGATAACGACCCTAAAATACAGTCGTGTATTAGCCCGAGAGATTACTCGGGACATAGTCGCTTTTTAAAGCGCTACAATGCTTACAGCTTGCGGGCCTTTTTGTCCTTGAGTAACAACAAACTCAACACGTTGAACTTCAGCTAATGTTTTGAATCCTTCGCTGGCGATAGCAGAAAATTGGGCAAAAACGTCAGGGTCCGACGCTTGCTCAATAATACCAAAACCTTTGGTTTCGTTGAACCATTTAACAGTACCAGTCATTGTATTAGACATAATATTATCCTGTAATTTTAATAAAGTAAGTGCGCCTATAAGCAGCCATTTTTTGATCTATCAGACTGAAATTTTGTAACACTTGGAAACTACAGGAGGTGAACTTAGGCAACGGAGGCTTCAAACAAGAGACTTTCTTGCTAGCTGCGCGCTCTATATATAAGCTCCTCAAGGGAGTCAGTTTTTTGTACGTTTTTTAATCACCAGCTTGGTTGCTGTAAAGTTATATATAGATCTTAATCAAACATGCAGGCGCTGCATATTCAACAATCTCAACCTATACAACTCGCTACTCAATTGACTTCTTCGCTGATTTTAAAATTGTCAGTGCATTATCTGTCTGCGTAATTAGAGTATATGCAACGGCTCGTTTGTTGTTTTTCAAACAACGACGAGTGACCCTCATGCTATTCTCTGGTTGATATGACTTTTTGATGGTGCCAAAAACGCTTTGTACTGCCAATAATGCCGTTAATATCCCATACATCTGAAAATAACGAATGGGTTGCCCGCTTGCGATTTTTCAACATTTCATTTCATTTAAGTTTAAGTTTTTATTCAGCAATCTTTAGATAGAAAACTGCCAGCTCCAGGGCAAGCTATAGCACTGGTTATCATTTGATCAGATTTCGCCAATGCGTCTTATGAAAAAAACATGATTCAATAGTATTCTAGCCAAGATTTGAGATTCAAACGCAGTCATAAGCCACTGCCAGTTTTAAGCATTATTCTTATACAAGTTAGGCGGTTTGGGAGTAGGCTTTATTTGTTAATGCAATATAAATACTTTGTATAACCTGAGATAAGGATTTAATTATGTCCAGACGTCTAATGCTTAGCACCTCAATTGTATTGCTTTCAGCCAGTTATGCTGTGTTAGGAAATGAAAATCTTTCCTCTAAACACATGTCTTTGCTACAAAAATTTTATACTCTATCAAATTTCGAAGAATATCAAAAAAAAGCTATTTTTGATTTTTATGAAACTCTAAGTCAACCATTGAGTGCAAATCATAGTATTGGCATCATTAATTATAAAAAAGATAGTAGCTACCTTGGAGAAATTTTAAATTCACTGAAGTTTGGCCGTGGAATTATGTCCTGGTCATCTGGCTCATTATATTTAGGGCAATGGCATAATAACAAAAGAAATGGACAAGGTACTTTTATTGCCATTCATCCTAATGCACCAATAAGGGGTGTTTATCAAGGTTATTGGGTTAACGATCAACGCCAGGGATTTGGCCTATTGACTTATCCAAATGGGGATGTTTACCAAGGTGAATTTGTCGATAATAAGAAAAGCGGCAAGGGTACTTTTAATTGGGGCTCTGGCGAGTTTATAGGTGACTCTTATACCGGTGAATTCAAAGCAGACCTGCGCTCAGGGACAGGGGTGTACACATGGGCAGATGGCAGCATCCATCAAGGAGAATGGTTAATGGGCTTGCGCCAAGGTATCTCCACCACCACTTGGTCTAACGGTCAGTCCTATCACGGCAATTACGCTGACGACCAGCGATCAGGTTATGGGGTAAAAACATGGCCCAATGCAGTGACTTATAAAGGAATGTTCAAGAACAATTTAGCCCATGGAATGGGTATAAAATCAAATGCTGAGGGGGCTAGCTGTGAAGGCCAATGGGAGCTAGATATATTAGTGGGCGAATGTATTCCAATTGATTAGCAATAAGTTGGCGTAGCCAAATTCAATAAAACTCAATTCCCCGCAGTTGACTACGGGGTCTTTGATTCACCGTTGACACAAATTAAGTCGTAGCTCTCACATTCACTGCACAGATAATATCACGTTAGTTTCTAAGGTCTAAAATTCGCTGAATTTCAGTTAGAGCCTCAGGATTGTCGATGGTAGCTGGCATTTCGAATGTTTCATAAGCCACCATTTTCCTAAGAATAGCCCGCAGTATTTTTCCAGAACGGGTTTTTGGTAATTTATTGACGACAATCACTTCCTTAAAACAGGCTAATGCACCAATAGTTTTACGAATATCACCGATTAGCTCATTTAGCAGTGTGGTTTGATCTATGACAGCACCGGATTTTAAGACAACGATGCCCAAGGGGACTTGCCCCTTTAACTCATCGGGCGCTCCAACCACTGCACACTCAGCAACATGTTCATGATTTGATACAACTTCTTCCATTTCCGAGGTGGATAATCGATGCCCCGAGACATTAATCACATCATCGGTACGCCCTGTTATATAGACATAATCATCAGCATCTTTATAGCCACCATCCCCGGTTTGGTAATAACCTGGGAACTCTTTTAAATACGCCTGATTAAATCTATCAGGCTGATCCCAAATACTGTTAGAAACGCCAGGTGGGAGCGGTAACTTTAAACAAATATTGCCTGTGTTTGATAGAGCGACTTCTTGCTGCTGATCATCTAAAATACGCAAATCAAAACCTGGGGTACAGTTATTGGTTGACCCTACTCTTGTCGGTTTCGGATTATCCCTACCCATCATTGGCGCTGTAATTGGCCAACCTGTTTCAGTTTGCCACCAATGATCTAAAATCGGTACCCCCAATAATTTCACCAACCAGTGATAAGTAGCAGAATCCAGTCTTTCACCCGCCACAAACACCCAACGTAAACTTGCGGTGGAGTAGTTTGAGAGTAAATTTGCCTTTGGATCTACTGCTCGAATTGCCCTGAAAGCAGTAGGTGCGCAAAGCATTGAATTCACTTGATACTCTTCAATGACCCGACCAAAAGCCCCAGCGTCAGGTGTATTAATGGGTTTTCCTTCATAAAAAACACTACTCGCTCCACAAATTAGCGGAGCATAGACAATAAATGAATGACCGACCACCCAACCAATATCCGAAGCCGCCCACCAAACGTCATCCTCTGTCATACCATAAACTTGACTAAAAGCTAATTTCAACGCCACTGCATGACCACCATTGTCTCTGACAATGCCCTTAGGTCTGCCGGTTGTTCCCGATGTGTAGAGAATATAAAGCGGATCATTACTTCTCATTACAGTACATGCTGCAGGCTTTGCGTCTTGGATAAAATCCATCCAATCAATGTCGCAAGTTTGAGATAAATCGGCTGTTAATGTCTCGCGTTGAAAGACAATACATTTATCAGGTTTGTGTTGCGCTTGTTGAATGGCATCATCTACTAGAGGTTTGTAGGCAATGACCTTGTCAAACTCTATTCCACAAGAAGCTGTAATCAAAAGGTTAGCCTGTACATCATCAATACGCACCGCTAATTCACTGGCGGCAAAACCGCCAAACACCACACTGTGAATGGCACCAATTCTTGCACAAGCGAGCATTGCAACCGCCGATTCTATCAGCATCGGCATGTAAATGATGACTCGATCACCTTTGCTTACCCCAGCACTTTGCATAGCACCAGCAAAGCGCGCTACTTTTTCTAACATTTGTGAATAACTAATTTGTTGGCGTGTATTGGTTACTGGAGAATCGTAATAAAAAGCAATGTGATCTCCTCTACCTCGCTCTACGTGATAATCCAACGCTAAATAACATGTATTGAGGCAGCCATCTTCAAACCAGCTATAGCTTTTATCCTCTCGCTCTAACAAGCCGATGGTTGGCTTGGTGTACCACGCAATGTCTTGAGACTGTTTCAGCCAGAATTGGTTTGCTTGGGTAATAGCATTAAATTTTTGCTCAGTTTCACTCATGTAAGCCCCGCATAGATGTATTATTATAATTAGTTCCCAGCCGGAAATTGCTCGTTACTACCTCATCCCGCTGCTTTGAGTAATGCATGACTGGAGATTGTCAATGAGAATGTCTAGGAATCGACACCTAAAACGCATATCTCAAGCATTGGATCATTCCCTCTTTGTCACTGCTGTTGGTTAAAACTCTTGTCTAGATCATCAACATTTACGATATTTCAGTTTAAGCCTAGCATTGTTAACAATTTATTACCAAGTGTCTAAATAAAAAGCTATAACCTTAAGATAACCTTATTATTGTCGACAATAAATAGGCCTTTAGTCGTACTTTGTTGAGATATTTTGATCTAAAAATCGTTACATGAATACTTAGCTGTTAGGTCATAATAAGATATTAATACATGCAGGCGAATTAGATATGAAGGCTAGACATTGTCGGTTCACTCTTCACTTTCCACAAAATCGCTATGATCATTACCGTTGTGATTTTAGGTGCCTGTAATCACGAAACATATCCAGCCAAAAAGTAGAAATTATGAGTAACCATTGCGCTTAACCTATTAAATTACCTTTATGTGGTACTTAATCCAAGCAAATCTCTTTATCGAGCTTTGCAAGGTGATTGTGCTCCCCTTTGAAACTATCTATACTGCGCACTTTTTACATCATCTACACCTTTATGTGAGCTGCCTATGTCTTTCAGACAGATAAATAAAGACCAATATAACCGTCGATTAAAAACCACATTCTTTGCAATTTGCGCTTATATGCTGGTCACCGCTCTAGCGATTTCCAGTTGTTTAATTTACTTTTTTGGCAGGCAAAATGAAAATTTCTGGTTAAACGCTAGCGGTGTCATTGTTGCGGGACTCGGCTTATTCGCCATCTATCGACAAGTGAAAAACCATCCGTATTTGCAAGATATAATCTATATTAGAGCCATTAAAACGCAATTAAACTATATTTATCGTAAACAAAAAAAACTGCAAGCTGCTGCGGAACAAGGCGACCCTACTGCTATGGCTGTTCTTGATTACAGCTACCGAGCTTCAGCCTATGTTTATCAATTAGATGATAATACTTTGACCATGGATGAATTAGCGGCAGCACAATCACAACTGTCTTGGTGGAGAGAACAATATAATATCACCTCACTTGTTCCCTACCACCAAGAGCTTCTTAGCAGCTACTAACTTCATGTTATTACATAACTTTGTATTGGGGAGTTTCCCTCGCCAGTAGCTAGCTCTATTATAGTAATAATAGCTTCTCCTGATTGGTATTGGCAGCTTAATGCATGAGCAGCTTTGGCAATTATTGTTGCCAGAGGTAGTTAATACCTGAAAATATATTAAAATAGCTAAACGTCTCTAAATAAGCACCTCACCTATATTAATATTGGATAAATGTATTATCCTGTAATACATTAGTCACGTTTTTGACAGATTCATTCATAAGGTTAAAAGATGTCCAATAAATCTCTTAAAATTGTTGATGTTAGCCCAAGAGACGGCTTGCAAAATGAAGTTTCGTTAATTGATACTCGTACCAAAGTCGAGCTTATAACCCGACTTTATGACGCTGGATTGCGACACATAGAGTCCACTAGTTTTGTCTCTCCTCGTTGGGTTCCGCAAATGAGTGATGCGTTTGACGTGATGCACGCATTACCCAAACACAACGATGTCGTTTTTTCAGCACTTACGCCAAATTTAAAAGGCCTACAAAAAGCCATTAGCGCAAATGTAAAAGAAGTCGCTGTTTTCACCGCTGCATCTGAAACTTTCTGTCAAAAAAACATTAACTGCTCCATCGCAGAAAGTTTAGCTTTATTTTCTGAAGTCGTGGCTCTCGCCAATTTAAAAGAGATCAAAGTACGTGCATATGTTTCCACAATCTTTGCCTGCCCCTATCAAGGCGCTGTATCGATAGATAAAGTCATTTCGATCAGCAACGCACTCATAGAGATGGGTTGCTACGAAATCTCTCTTGGAGACACGACTGGTGTTGGCACCACTAATCAAGTTAAAGCATTACTCTCACAGATGATACAAGAAATCCCCAGCGATAAAATTGCCGTGCATTTTCATGACACTTACGGACAAGCCCTAGCGAACATATGCAAAGCCTTAGATTATGATATTGCAGGAATTGATAGCTCAGTAGCGGGGTTAGGTGGCTGTCCTTATGCTAAAGGTGCTAGCGGTAATGTCGCAACAGAAGATGTCGTCTATTTACTCAATGGTTTAGGGGTGGAGACAGGTATTAATCTTAATAAATTAGTGACCGTAGGCCACTGGATTAGTGCTCATTTGCGCAGAAAAAATACTTCTAAAGTAGGCTTAGCAATGAATTTACGGCGTTAACAATAGTAATATTTAGAACCATTTTCAACAATCTCTTGGCGAAGTTAACTCCGCCAGTAGTATTTTTATAACCGGACTGTTTGTTTTTTGTCCACTTAGGATCACGCAACCAAATCCAAGCTACCTTTCGTGTATTTAGCCGTTTTAAGCCCGCTGAGGAAATTCTGGATTCATTCGTCTGTTCCCCAAATAAAGCTCTACAATATCAGAGCCTAACATCACAACTGCTTTACCTTTTATTGAATACTTTGCAACATAATTGCAACTTAGACACATCTTCTACGGCAGAAATATACATTATTTGGTGGCCATTGTCGCTAAATAAGGTTACTTGCAATGCACAGGGCATAACCTTGATGGCGGATGAGCCAACTTACTTCATCTCAAATGCACGCAATGTCACTAAATCTGCAATGAACCACTATTAACTTGAATATCATTTCTTTACCGCGCTTTTAAAGTTTGCATAGATAACGCCACTACAAATCATTAACATCGCCAGTAAAGCATGATTATCTAATTGCTCTGACAGTAGAAAATAAGCAAGAATGGCGACAAATACAGGGGTTAAGGCACCCCAGCAGGCCGATAACTCTGCTCCTAAACTCTTAATAGCCTTGGAATAAGTTACCACTGATATTAACCCGCAAAAAACGCCCATTATCAACAATTGAGGGAAAATTTCATAAAGAGAGACTTGATTCAAATTGCTAGTAAAGACTTCAAATGGCATGGCAATACCAATTATCACTGCCGCACTCACATTTAAAATAGCAGCAACTTCTAAACTCGATAACTTAGACATCCTAATACTGACAGTATAGAGAGCCCACAATACTGCAGCGATTAAATACAATGTGGGTCCAATAATTTGAGGATTGTCAGATTCAAGCTCTGCACTAACTAAAATAAAGACGCCGATGACAACCACAAGCAACCCTAAACATCGTCTGCGTGCCAGAGACTCACCGTAACAACAAACAGCAATCATAGTCACAAAAATTGGTGTTACCCCCGGGATAAGAAGACTACCTACAACTGCTTGAACCTCTGAGGAAGCAATGACCGAAAGTATGTAAAAAGGCAATCCTGCTCCCGCCATAATACCGACTAAATAGCGTTTTTTGGTCGCTAAAATTCTCGCTTTGGCTCGATAAAGTACAGGTAATAATACAACAGCAGGCAGAATAAATCTTAATATAGCCATATCAAAATGGGTTAATTGTGATTGTGCGCCACTGCGTAGCGCCACAAAGTATGACGACCAAATAATCAGCGTCAAAATTAATGAAACTATCCCTGATTGATAAGGGTTTCGAGTAATCGCAAGATTTACAGCTAAAAACATTTTATCTCTCTATTTAAATGTAATATTTGAGAGTATTATGCAGCCATATCACCGCTGTTTTTCATCTAAAAACCATGTAAAACCAGCAATGATTAGTTATTATCATCAATATATTTATAATTATTAGTGGAATTAACCTTGGACAATATAGATAAACGAATTCTTGAATTACTGCAAAAAGATGGCCGTTTAACAACAGCGCAAATTTCTGAGCAGATCAGCTTATCCGCCTCCCCTTGTGCAAGAAGGATAAAGCGATTAGAAAAAGATAACATTATTGTTGGTTACCAAGCCAAAATCTCACGCCAAGCAGTCAATTTAAACATGAGTGTTTTTGTGCATGTAAACCTTAACAACCATCAGGAAAAGGAACTTGCAGCTTTCGAGCGTGAAATTACTGATATAGACCAAGTAATAAATGGTCACGTCGTTTCCGGACAATACGACTATTTGCTAGAAGTTGTCTGTCGTGATTTAATCGCCTATGAAAAATTCATGCGATTATTACGCGCAATACCGATGGTTAAAGATATCAATTCCAATTTTGCAATTCGAACTTTCAAAGAACAAAGTGCCCTACCTATACAAACAAATTAAGCAAGTAACAGTTAAATCAAAAAAAATTTTGAGTGGGTTTGAAAACGGCTAATACCCCTATAGAGAGACAAGCTGACATATGAAAGGTAATTCAGTTTTTAAAAGGCTCTTACCCCTTGACTAAGCTATTTTATGGCCATTTTTTAGGCCCACTATTAATGCGTATAGAGTCGTGTGCATAGAGTTTATCGATTTCGTTGTTCATTGATCTTTTACCAGTAACCAGCCTTTGTGAGACATTTTGTACTCCTTAGTATTTTGACCAAGGTGTCGGCTTGGCCGCCTACTGTATAAAGGCCTAAAACCCCTGGTATTTTGTATAGAAAACCTGATTAGCTGACCTACAGACTTATTTCAACAAATTTTCCAATCCTTAATATCAAACTTTTTGCAGTAAAATGATTCCCTACGCATTGCAATATTATAAAGATTGCTAATCTCTTTTAAACTTTAGTAGTCAATAATATGCCTTGGTATCTATAAGCCTTAGATCAATCATAGATTATATTCGGTATTTTGATTACAAATTTTGTCCAGCAGCCTAGTTTACTCGTGACTTCAATTTCTCCTTGTAGTTTCTCACTCACTAAAGCATTCACGATGCACATACCCAATCCAGTGGCCCCCTCTTTACGCTTAGTGGTAAAGAAAGGCACAAATAGTTTTTCTATTAAGTCTTCACTCATGCCTTTGCCGTTATCGGTAATGCTCAAGGTCAGCATATTATTAGCAAGTACAGCGTTGAGGGTCACTTCACCATTACTGTCGTTTTCAAAAGCGTGCAAGTTAACATTATTCAATAAATTAGTATAAATTTGGTAAAAAACCCCAGGATAACTGGTTACGTTAATATTCATCGGCAAATCATTATTAATACGTATATTTTTATCAACGAATGATGGGCGGATAGTTTTCAGGATATCCTCAAGATTCTCATATAAGTTGAAATCAGAAGCGATATCTTCGTGTTGGTCAGCAGATACCAATTTAAATGACTTAATTAGCCCCGCGGCCCTGTTCAAATTGTTGAGAATTGAATTTCCAAGATCATAATGGTCTTGGAAAAACTGAGTTAATGCAGATTTTTTTAAGCTATTCTTTTCAATAAGCGCCGCGATATGAACAGATTCTTTTTGCAGATGTGATATGGCTGTAATTGATGTACCTATAGGGGTATTTAGTTCATGTGCTACGCCGGACACCATACTGCCAATCAGCGCCATTTTTTCTGATTGTTGTAATTTTTCCTGTGTGTCTTTTAACTGAGAAATCGTCTTCTCAAGTTCTCCGTTCTTTTTCTCCATTTGTAGTCTGTGAGATAAATTTAGTTCATCTTTTATTTTTTGTTGATTGAGCTCTTCTTCTAGTTTAATAGACTTATTATTATATTTAATAACATTTTCCACGTTATTCTTGGCGATATTTAATGCTTTAACCATTTCATCCAGCTCATCAGAATTTTTTGATGGCTTTCTGTTAAGTTTTAACTCATCAACTTCTTGATCTTTACTAAAAGATTTAGAATAATTTGCCATCGCCATTAAGTGTTGAGTGACTAAATAATGAAATGTTGTAAATATGAGAATGGACACTGAAAAGGTTTTAATGATTTGAAATATCAAAATAAAGGTCAGTTTGTCAATTAAATCGTTATACAGAGGAGATAAATTAATCTTTATTTGAAGTTCCCCAATAAGATGTGATTCTTGATTATGTAAAAAAAACAAATCAAATTGTCTATGTTTCACATCATCATTGATTTGGGTATTAAAGTTAACTAATTCTCTTTGATCCGTTTTAGATTTTTCTTTAATAATAACTGAAACAACATGAGGTAAAGAGTATATTCCTTCGCCAATAATGAGTGTCTCCTCATTATCGACGTCCCAAATACTTCTTGAAAGACTATTATGGTTACTGGTGAATATTTGCTCAAAACGTCTCTCTATTTCATCTAGCCCTAATAAATAGTCCGTATATAACTGGTAGGTAACTTGTACACAGGTAAATATTGAACTTATGACTAAAACGGCAATTAATAGCTTTCGGCCTAATCCTTTTTTATGACTTAAATGAATAGACTGTAAAATGCCTACTGAGTTTGTTGGAGAAATTGATGAAGCATGCTGCATAAATTAAAACTCGTTAAGAATGTAAGATAAAAGGATAAACGCAAACTAAAAATTTATTTAAGACCAGCTCTTACAAGTAAAATTTGACCATAACAATACATCTTCAGAAAATTTATCTAACCAAAGGTTAGCAGCTTTGTCTTCAGTAAATTTATCCACATCCACCAAAGCTGCTGCTTCTGCTATCATTAAATTGGTAAGATTAACCCGTTTAATTAAACGCATAACACAAGGGTAATTCGTTTTGAGCTTCGGCCAAACGGCCTTATGTAGATGGCCATTGCGTGGGTTTTCGCAGTCATTAGCAAAATTCTTGCTATAGCCCCAACTAATATCAGACTCACATTGACTGTCATAGTCAGGAAATTTTACAAAGTTACCGGGGATTCTGGCATCTGTCCAGTTAGGAGACCAGTTGAACATCATAATGGCACGTTTTTCCTTTTCTGCCTGATGCAAAATAGTCCAAAGTTGTTCTGAGTTTTTCAAGCGCTTTATGTTAAATTTTAAGTGTAATCCTCGTATCAAATCTGAATCATTATAATCCCACGGACCAGAATAATAAACGCCTCTATCAGTATTATTATCAGAAAACAATTTGCTACATTTATTAAGTGCCCTCCAATCTGGTAATCCAGGGCATAGTTTTTCAACGTAATCTGGATACCACCAATCTTCTATGGACATTGCGCTGTGCTCGCCAGCAGCTATTACTTTTTCTAACTTCAACATTTTATTAAACTGATTATCGGTAGAGTTGGGCCAAACTTCAATTTGAAAATGAACAGTCCCTCTCGCTAATGCACCCCATTGATTTTTAGAAGATATACTATAGTAACTAACGCGGTAGTTTTTCTTTTTTAATATATTCCCTATTGCACGGGAAATAACTTTTTGGCTACTCCAACCATTTAGTGGTATGACGATGTTATGTTGATCCTTAGGATTGCTTGATAAAGCTGCTGTCGGTAAACTGAGCAAGGTAACCATAAAAAAAATTTCTGCAACTATATATTTTCTGTTGATCATTTTGCTCATTCCAATTGAAAACCATTTAGCATATTTTTACCATTGGCTGTGCTGGTATTACTGTAGTTCACAAGTAGTCATAATTCTTTTACAGCTACTTTAATTAAACATTATTATACTGTTATTTACTTGAGTGTATAAAATCCATTTTTTGCATTTCGAAAAAAGTTATCATACTCACCCGATTGTTTCATTGTGCGTAATCCACGATTAAATTTTTCAATTAAGTCCTTACTACCTTCTGCTTTTTTTGACAAAATCAAATGATATTCAAAGGCATCTAAGGCTTTATCATGGTTTGTTATTAATGACGTTTCTTCATTGCTAAAATTGTTGTGTAACAGGTTATAACCGACTTCTTTAGTCAGTGGGAATATATCAACACGCCCTCTAAGTAATTTGGCAAAGTTTTTCACGTCTGTCGTTAGTCGATAAACATTAATAGATTTGTCTTTCTCTGCAGCTAAAAACTCCTTACCATAGTCTACATAACCAATGGTCCCACCAATCGTTAGTCCGGTAAGATCAGCAATGGAATCCCATTTAAACGCTTTATCTTTAAGGTGGAAAAAAACCATTTCCGCGGAAAAAATGGGATCACTATAATAGAAATCTACTTCTCGTTCGGGTGTTTTAATCCAGCCAACGGTACCACCCCACTCTCCTGATTGGGCAAAAACAAAGGCCCTCTTCCATTTGTACCAACCGTATTTTACATCGACACCTTCCAGTTTAAATGCACTGCTGACGATATGACTTGCAAGCCCACTATCACGTAGCTTTTCAGACATATAGGGTGGCCATTCTCCATTGGTCAGTCGCAGTTCTTGCGAATAACCATGTGTTATTGGAAGGAGTACTAACAATGACAAAACTATGTTTCTTAAATAAAGTATCATAATGATTTTATTCTTCAACTTAGTTGTTTTAAATATATGATTTTCCTTAGTTTTTAGGAATTGCATTCTATATCTATCAATCTATTAAATTAAATATAGCTCAGAAACGCTAGAAATCACTTATTTCATTATAAAACATAAGAAATGTCCGTACCGTCATTATCCAACAGCCCATTTTAATTTGGTTTTTCAATCGGAGAATTGAGCGACGATCATTGCTTAGCCGACAGCAAAAATGTACGAATTATCAATAATCACATCGTTTAGCTTCCTTTAAAACGTCAACATACTGCCTACCACAACCAAGATCGTTTCTTAGTTAAGTGGACAATACATTCCTTAAATAAAGTGGGACTGGGAACAATAAAATGCGGTACCTTGGCGGTATTTAACGCCTTGCTAAGTATTTTGCATGAATATCTAGTAATCGAATAATTGGATTTACGAGAGTAAGCTTATGTAGATACCAAACAAGAGAAAGCATTCTGAGGCAGCATGCTTAACTAAAACGTCATGAAAGAAATGCTGTAGCAGATATACTGTCTCTGTTTGAGCCCACTTAAACCCATTGAAACTTAGAGTCCCGATCAAGCCGTCAATGATGGCAGTGTCGATATTGCTATCGCTTTTAATACCAAGATGCAAACAGGAATATCGGTAATTTGCAGCAGTGATTTACCGCTCGCCTGTATTGTCTAGCCATAGTACCCTCTAGCGGTACTTAAAGGTGGTTTCCTCAGCCGGTTTTATGATACAGCCATTACCCGCGGCCAATGACGCTGCTACTGTCCAGCACATCAACAGGATAGGAAAGTTAAATGGCATGATATGTACAGATACCCCCAACGGCTCAGAGCGGGAATATTGAAAAGATCCCACTTGTGTCGTACCTGCAACTTTACCCGCTTCATCACGGGCCATTTCAGCATATTAGCAAAACGGTGGTGCAATTCGCCAATTGCCTCAGCGTAGGGTTTGCCCATTTCTCGGCTCATCATGATCGCACACTGTTTCATATCCATGGCTTCGAGCCGATTAGCTAGTTGGTGCGCTAACAGCGCACGATTCTTAGCATCGACCTTCGACCACTGCTGTTGCGTTTTATAAACTCTCATTAATACTTCATCTACTTCGTTTTGTGTCACTTGAGTGCGAATGGCAATTTGTTGAAAGGTGGCAGGATCGATCACTTGATAATTAATACTTGCACTGCTTTGATATTCAGGAACGATATAAAAACGAGGTGAGCGGTTATCTTGCATCGAATTTTCCTTGGTCTTTCGCTAAGCGAGTCTGCAAGTCCACATTGAATTGAGTCCAACTTGGCAATTTTTCCGCTAAAAAAATGATTATGTCTGTGAGCCCAGCATCGATTAAAGCCGCTTTAAACTGTGCTAATACGCGCGGTATAAAGTTGAGGTATATTAGCTGATTATCTCTTTGATATAGCTTGACAAAGACACCGAGAATACGAGCGTGTCGCTGTGCGCCGAGCAGCGCATAACGCTGCTTAATATTTTCGGCTGAGCCCAGATAATCAGGTGCGTTAGCAATGTAGAATGCCAGCATTTTTTGCTCCAATTCTGGGCTTAAATCGCGTCTGGCATCTTGTAACAATGACACTAAGTCATACTCACAAGGCCCAAACAACGCATCTTGAAAATCCAGTAACCCACAGCGTTTAAATGCGCTGCGCTGTGCTAACAGCATTAAATTTGCTACTTCGAAATTGCGTAACGTGAGTGTATCTTGACGCATTGCAACAGGGGCTAGCGCCTTGGCCCACAGTGCAATGAATTGATCATTAAAACACTTTACATCCAATAGCGGTTGAACTGTGGGGGCAAACCAGTGACTGAAAATCGACAATTCTTCTAGGTATCTCTCTAAATTGTAGTCACTGAGGTTTATCTGCTTGGCACGCGGGTGATGGTGAAGCCGGAGTAAAGCTTCTACTGCTGTTTGATAAAGTTTAGTTTCGTTTAAGCCACCATTGAGACATCGCAAATAACTACTGTCGCCAAAATCCTCAATTAAAGCTAGCCCTCCATCACACTGAGCAGCCACGATTAACGGAGCTGATAGTCCAAGCTCACCCAAATGCTCTGCAATAACCACAAAGTCGGTCAGTCCTAATGCCTCATGTGAGGCGTCCATAAAGAGTAATTTTTTGCCCATAATGCGAAAGTAGCGCCGCTCTAAACCATCAGCTTTAAAGGGAATAAATTGAGCATTTTCTAGTGCATAGCGCTGTAAAAAATATTGGCTACTGTCAGAAAACTCGCAGGCCAAAACGCTTGATTTTTGCACTTCAGCACTCATCGAATCATGTACACTTTTTTTACTGTTTCCTGTACTGTGCAGGTCCCTCTCCAGTGTTGAGGAAAGAAAATCACCGTATCGGGTGCGATTTCAATGAACTCTCCCGATGCGCGCTCATAGCTTTGCAAAAAATCACAGAGTTCGTCTTCAGTGTAAAGTAAGCGCGGTAACTCAACGTCAATACCTAGAGCTCGCAAAGCAGAGGCGATAAGCCCTTCGTGATTTAACAGCTCAATCCACGCATATGTCCTGAACAAATAATTAGACCAAGATGGCAGAGTCTCAAAAAACAGCAACATCCCCTGACGGTGTTTGGGGGTAGCGGCAATTGTATACGCTGCTGCATAGCCAATAACCACGGCAATACATGCAGACATCCCCGCGATAGAAGTTGATTGGATTAAAAAATCTGCACAGAGAGAATCAAACACAAATGCGAGATTTTCCCAAGTAAAATCATATTCAATCCCGCCGTAAGTTCCCCGCCTGAAAAACGCCAACGCAAGTATTAGTAGATAGGGAACCAGCATCAGGCAGCTAAGCCTAATTAACGCCGCAAACAAAAGATAGTACGATCTGGGGTCTTTCATCTGCACTCCTATTCATCCTTGAATCAGAATAATTAAACAATGCCTTGAGTCAAAGGGACTGTCAGCGGCACATAACCGACAACATCTACTGAGCCGCCTTAATTTCTGAGACAGTGGGAGTATATGCACTGTGCACCACCAACATCTCGCAACTGCTCTAGCTTTAATAATGCGACAGGGGTTATTTTCATGTTTGGGTATTTTCGTAAAAAGTCTTCAGATAACGCTTTCATCGCCGCCATGTTGACTCGCCTGAGGACAAAGAAAGGTTATAGTGGGAAGTTTACGGTGATCCAGTTTTTCCGCCTGAACTAGATGGTTTAACACTTCAGCAAATGGTGAGGAGACAAAAACTACATCATAGCCCTTTTCTTTTACGGCAAGCAGTTTGCCTATGATTTCTTCATTGGTACCATAAAGCACAAGCTTGGCATTATTACCTGCGGTTTTATTAAAGTTAGCAATTGCATCAGCTGCCATGTAGCCCTTCCAATTAGAGACTATCCAATTGATTGTGGCGACAACTGCCCCTGTAAAAACA
>Ga0209395_1001209_pt1 | contig 36703 bp, 33 predicted proteins | sample GOMGulsemesocosm_3_FD_184635 | JGI IMG/M metagenome (GOLD analysis project Ga0209395, IMG submission 184635) | Methane-oxidizing microbial communities from mesocosms in the Gulf of Mexico - GOM9D Gulf of Mexico (SPAdes) (version 2) | ecosystem: Environmental > Aquatic > Marine > Cold seeps...
ACTCAAACGAAACTGAATGCGAAATTTGGGGTGGCGCCACAACACCCTGATGCGGATGACAGTGCTGCTTTGGTATCCCAATCAATGCGTCAATATTCGACCGAACCGTTAAATGTTTTTTATGAAAAAGAGGTTAAAAAGCAGTTTGTTCAAAAAGTGTTGATGAATTAGTTCTCATCCTTATTTGAGTGTCATGCTGATGTTGTCAGTATATTAAGGGCTGGTTTTGACCCGCCCTTTTTTTTGCCTAAATAGGATAAATAACGGGCTGCATTGGGGTTTAAAATAAATTGAACACGGCTTCATCTTGACAAAAAATACTTACCTGACGTAAGGTAGGTGAATGACTATGAATAAAGATACACGCACAGCGATACTTGACGCCGCCCAAGACTTGGTTCAACGCCAGTCTATCAGTGGTGTCAGTTTCCAAGAATTGGCAAAACGTACTGGCATTAAAAAAGGCAGTATGTACTATCATTTCGAATCTAAGGATGACCTGACACTGGCGTTATTAGAAAGGGCGACGGTGGACCTATGTGAAAGTTTTGAGCGTGGGAAAAGTAAAACCCCAAAACAACGCTTAGCTTATTATTTTAATATATATCGACTTTATGTTATCCCGAGTGAAAAATTATGCCCAGGTGGTGCTTTTGCAGGCGAATGGGATAAATTATCACAACCTGTGCAAGAACAGGTCAAAGGGCTTTTGATGGCGCAATCAAAAGGTTTAAAAAGTGTATTGCTTGCAGGTATAAAAAGCGGCGACTTTCAAGATCAAGGGCTAAGTATTGATGAACTGACCCAGTGGATTGTGTCTTGTATTCAAGGCTGTTTATTGGTCTGTCGTATTTATGATTCAAAGCAGGCCTTTGAGAGCGCGGTTAAAGTGATTAACTGTTATTTAATGCCTGGTGAGAAGCATTAAAGAAAAAAATTTGGCAATTATACCTACCTTACGTCAGGTAGAATTATATTTAACCCAGTAATAAGAAAAATATAGATTGAGAGATCGAGGCTAAATGATGAATATCGCATTTACACTTTTCCGTTTAAAGAATCAGCTAAGCAGCTTTTTTGCGTCCACTCGTACCGCTCATAAAATGGCCGAGGCATTTTTAAAACCACGCCGTTCTGAAGTGAAAGATTGGGAATTAAGGGCCGAGCTAAAAGGTGAGCGATTTAACTTAAGTGATGAGGTCAGTGCCATTCGTTGGTCTGCCAGTGCTGAAAATACATCGAGCAAACAAATACTCTTAGTTCATGGATGGGAAAGCCGAGCAACCCACATGTATGGTTTTGTCGATGGTTTATTAGCGCAAGGTTATAGTGTGGTTGCATTAGATATGCCGGGGCATGGGCGCTCACCCGGTAAATCGTCGAATGCTCATTTGTTTGCGAAAACCGTATTATTAGCTGAGAAAACCCTAGGCGATTTTAGCGTGATTATTGGGCATTCGATGGGCGCTTCTGCCACATCAATTGCTGTAGGCAATGGTCTTAAGCCTGAAAAGATGATTTTGATATCAGGGCCGTCGTCAATAGAAAACTCGATCAGGCACTTTACTCGTATAATTGGTTTTAATAAACGAACGAGTGATCATTTCATTGGCAATATTTCCAAATATGTTGGCGTACCTTTTCATCAACTTGATGCGACTAACTTGTTGAAAGAGTGTGAAATCCCCACTTTATTGATTCATGATGAAAGTGATAAAGAGGTGCTTCATAGCGAATCAAAACGTTTAGAAAGCGTGTTGCAAAATTCACATTTAATGACGACCCAAGGCTTAGGCCATAGACAAATTTTAAAAGCTCAGCCAGTACTTCAAGCAATCGCTGACTTTGTTGCTAATGAATCACACTTTTTACCCATGATGAAAAGTAAGTAAATTGTTATTCCTGAGTTTGTGAATATACCTTTGAGTCTGTCAGCTTAATGGTATTTTTAACCAGTTACCTAGTAATAGGTAACTGGTTTTTTTTGCTTAAAATATTCACTGGTCTCGATATAAAAGTTTTCTTTTTTATATCGAGATACACCATTGGAGCGACAATTAAAAACAGCAACACATTGGATACTGGCATCGCTAACCATACCCCTTCAAGTCCAAACCATTTAGGCAAAAAGTATAAAAATGGTAACTGAATGAGCATGTTGCTAATAGCAATAAATAGGGCCTTTTTGGCTTGATTGATACTGGTGAAATAAATAGAGGCCAGCATGATAAAGCCGTCTAGTGCTAGGGCAAATAAATGAAGTTGAATACCCTTTATGGTGGTCTTAATGAGTGCATCATCCCCTTGATTGAAGAGTTGGATTAGTTCATTTGGAAACAGGTTTAAAATGAGACTCCAGCCAAAACCAATGAAGAGTGTTACTTTTGTAGAAAGCAATATTAGCGCCCGAATATCCTGTACTTTTTGAGCGCCAAAGAAATAGCTGACAGGAGGTTGTGAACCATCAGCAATGCCTTCTGCGATAAAATAATATAGCACCATTAAATAGCCGATAATAGCGTATGCCCCAACGGTAATTGCGTCCCCATACTGCATAAACAAGGCATTGTGAAGCCCCACCATAATACTGGTATATAGGTAAATAATGAGGCTTGATGCGCCTAATACCACAACCTTTTTAATCAGTTTAATATCAAATATAAAAATGCTTTTAAGTGTGTGTGGTGGTTTTGTATGCAGCATGGTTTGGCGCTTTGATGAGGTGACGGCTTGCCCATGAATAACCTGAGTGGGTGCACCACTGAGAAAATATATGCCCCCTAAAAAGCAGACAATCAATTGTGCTAATAGGGTAGCAATGGCAGCACCTTCAAGACCGTAATTAAAGACAAGGATAAAGAGGTAGTCAAAAGCAATGTTAAGAACAGCACCCAATGCCATTAACGAGGTTGCTAATAAAGGGCTGTTATCATTGCGAATAAGTAAGGGCAAAGCCGCGGATAAAATACTGATAAGAGCGCCTAATTTAAACCAGTAAAGGTAATCCTTCGCCTGATTAATTCCCTCACCGGTCCCCCCTTGAAGCGTTAATAAGCTATCAGTGAAAAGGATTAGTACGATAGAAGAGAGTAGGCCTAAAACGAGCATTAAGTAGAGACTATTGATCAATAGTTTACCGCTAAAAAGAGAGTCAACCTCAGTCTTTGGAAGCAGTGCGCTTTCCCCTTGATGAATGGATAGTAAACTACCAGCACCTATTCCAATCATGATGCCAAAACCCATTAAAAAAAGCAGAATCGGCCACACCATATTGATTGCCGCTAACCCTTGATAACCTATGGCTTGCCCGATAAAAATGCCATCAACAATCTGATACAGTCCATTGACAAGCATAGCGGCAATAGCCGGTAGGCTGTAACGTAAAAAAACTTGGCGAATTTCTTTAGCATCTGTTTTTTGTATCTGAGTTGATAATGTATTAGACATTCTAGTCATCCAAGAGCATGAGTTTTGATTAGATTAACCTTATATAAAGATTAATATAAATCAGATACTATCTGTTTTTGAGATGGGTATTTGATCGTATGAGGACATAAAGTATGAGTTGGACACTGGATGAACTAAATGCCTTCGTGCATTCGGTCAAGCTGGGATCTTTCTCGGCCGCTGCGCGTAAGATGGGCAAAGTCCAATCTCGTATCAGTACTGCTATTAGCAATCTAGAGGTTGATCTAGGGTTTGAGTTATTTGACCGCAGTGCTAAGTTGCCTGTGTTGACTAAGGATGGTGAGCAAATGTTCCTCGAAGCTCAAGCCGTTTTAGCCCAGTGTCAGCGGCTTGAAGCAAGGGCGATGACAGTCATAACGGGGGAGGAGTTAACCTTAAAAGTGGCTTTGGATGAGGCTGTACCCAATACGGCTTTTGAATATCTTTTCCAGCGTCTTGCTATTGCCTTTCCCTTGTTAAAACTGACTATTATCAATGGCTCACAAGAGGATATTAGTCTTTGGGTGGAAGAAGGCATTGCTGATATTGGCATAATGTTTCATATAAAGTCGCTTGCTGATTCTTTGGAGTTTATGTCCATCGGCCATTTTCAACACAGCTTAGTCGTAAGCGCGGATCATCCTCTGGCTGAATTTAAAGCGCCGACTATGCATCAACTTGGTCAATTCCGTCAGATCATTATTTGTGATCGTACAGGGCAAACGCAAGAGCCGCCCTTGTCTGCCAATCATTGGCAAATAGACAGTTATTATTTCATATCAATGATGGTCGCGAGGGGAGTCGGTTGGGCATTAATACCAGAGCACGTTGCCAAATCAGATTGGGTTTTAGAGGGCTTAGTTGAACTCTCGACTGAGTGTATTCCGGCACCTTTGATGGTTGAAATTGGCGTGGTTAATCGTCGTGACAAGGCGATTGGCCCTGTCATGAACTGGATGTTTGAGGAATTAGATAATCTACTTGATCGTTAAATGCAGAGAGGTTTAATACAGAGAGGTTAAAGGCAACCTCTCTGTATTAAATTGTTAATTGGTTTGTATATGCTTATTGGTCAAATGCTTATCCCAGATACGCTGGGGAAGAATGTCTATGATGCGAGTAAGCAATGAAATAACGATCAAGGAAAAAATAATTCTTGCCCAAAATACACCACCAAAATCGGCACCTAATAGCAGCATAAGTAAGGTATCTTCTATCATGCTGTGGCACAGGGCTAATAAGCTCATAGACGCAAAGATATCTCGCTTAGAGACATGGCCCTGCCTCGCTTCATTTATGAGAAGGCCTCCGCCAAAACTAAGACCTAAGGTGATGCCAACAATAGTAATCGTGGTGGCTTGTCGACTAATGCCTAATACTTTTAATAGTGGCGATAATAGATACGCCATGAGTTTTTCTATGCCGACTATTTTAAGGACTTTGAGAGCAGTTAATAAGAAGGCAATAATCACCTGAATCATAAGTAGGCTTTCGACTTGTCCGACAACCCAATTCCATAAGCCTGTTTTGGCTGGTTCTGGTTGCCAAGCAAGTTGGTTTACTTCTTGAAGATAGTCGAATTCTAAATACAATTTATTGACAATCCAAGCCAGCAAGAAACCGCCACCGACTCTAAGTAATAGGGTAAAGCGTAAACGTATACCTGCCTGTTGAGCAATACGAGCTTCAACAGGTAAACCGTGGGCGAATAACATCAAAATACAAATAACGGTGACTTGAGCGACCGTCATAGTTTCGGCTTGCTGAGCATAAAAGAAGATCAACATGCCCGCATAGATATTCGTTAAAATAGTCGTTGCCCAGACGAGTCCCATTGATTCAGGCAGTCCAACCCATCCCATAATTGGGCCTAATACTAGGGCGAAATAGTCTAAAAACCCCAAACTTTCTAATATTTTAACCACTATTATGGTGGGGATCATGAGCTTAAATAGGGTATAGGATACATCCCAGATTTCTTGTATAAGCTCTTTAAAAAAAGTTTTCATCATGTCGTCACTCAAAGTGTTAATTTAATCTTTTACAGGGGTCATATTGTAAATAAATATTGAGAATTTAAGTTTCTTTAGTTGGGTTTAAATATTAATATTATTTCCTTTTTAATAAAATATATTAAGATAATTAACTAATGGTTGAATTTGACGAAATTGATAAGCGTATTTTAAGAATGCTTCAGAAGGATAATAAGATCACTAATGCTGCCTTAGCAGAGCTGATAAATTTATCTGCACCCGCCTGTTTAAAGCGAGTAAAACAATTACATGAAAATGGTGTCATTGAAAAAAATGTGGCTATTTTAAACCCTCATTTGATAGGTGAGGGTATCGTTATTATTGTTGAAATCGAAATGGAAAGAGACAGGCGGGAAATGAATGAACAATTTATCAAGCATATTAAAGCCAGCCCAGAGGTGACTCAGTGTTATCAGGTAACGGGAGAGGTTGATTTCGTATTAATTGTAAACGTGCCAAATATGACCGTGTTTAAAGATTTTGCAAATCGTGTGTTATATGGGGAATCCAATATGCGTAAATTTAAAACCCTGATTTCCATGACTCGAAATAAGTTTAGTACGGAAGTCGCGCTTTAATCGTTATTGTCTTTGTGTTTTGATAATTTGATTTGCTCTTTAATTTGCCATTGTGCTTTTAGGTCTTGACGCTTTTGAGCGTAGTTTTCGTTTAACATCTCAAGTTTCTGGATGCGGTCGGTACGAAAATGGCGGAAGTCGTGACGGTTTTCGCACCAGGCAACGACTAAACGGACACTGTTAAAGTAGGCAACCATGATAGGCCAGATAATTCTGTGACTGGTGGCCTCTTTAGCGTCAGTATAGGCGATAAGAAGTTTGTTTTGCTGACGAATCGCTTCTCTGACAATATCCATATTGATACTGTCTTCAACAACGTCAGCGAAATTTGCGGAGACAAGGTTACTGTCTAAAATGACACTTTGTAGATGTTCAGGGACCACTTCTTTTATTTTTTCTAACAAGGAGTGAGCCGATTGACTAAGGTGTTTATCGCCCCTTTGACTTACCCAACTTGCCCCCAAAGCTACCGCCTCTAATTCATTAGCAGTTAACATTAATGGGGGCATTTCATAACCAGGTTTTAAAATGTAACCCACACCCGCTTCCCCATGAATGGGCACTAGCTGGTTTTGTAATTCGGCAATATCACGATAGATAGTACGCACAGAGACTTCAAATTTATCAGCCAGCTGTTGGGCCTTTACGGGGAATCTCGCATTTCTTAAAATTTGAATAATGCTAAATAACCGATTTGTGGGTAACACGCTTTGTCCTTAGATCTGTTTTAAACGAAATTGATGATTTAGTTTAAAACACAGGTAGTGATTTTTGAAAGCCTTTTAGGCTGGATATTCTATCATACCAAGCTTGAATAGCGGGCGAGTCTGGTCGCTGTTCTGCTAAGCCTAAATGGAACATGTTCGCGGCTAAAGCAAGGTCTGCTATTGTTGCATGGTTTGCTGCCAAGTACTGACTTTTTGATAAGTGTTTCTCGAGAATATTCGCCAACTCTATAAGACTCTCTTGGCCCTTAATAATGGCGGCCTGATCCGGTTGTAATCCTGATTTCTCCGCAAATAATGTATTAAATACAATGTCTTTAACGACTGGCCCAAAACGACATTGTCCCCAGTCTAACCACTGGTCTACCTTGGCTCTTTGAGCAATTGCGTTAGGATACCAGTTGTTGAGTTGAAACTTATCGCACAGGTAGCGCATGATGGCATTGGATTCATGTATACAGACGTCTTCATCTACTAGGCTAGGTACCTGATGATTCGGGTTGATGGCCATATAGTTTGTACTCATGTGCTCACCTTCCATCATATTGACAAAGTGGGGCTGGTATTCAATGCCTGCCTCTTCAACAAGGGATATAACTCGACGACTGTGCTGAGAAAGGGGGAAATGGTAAAGAGTAATCATAATACTGTCCTTTTACTGGATTGCTTTAAGTGTCAATTTTGATGCTTATGTTGTATGTATTTAATTTGATGAAGCCAGTGTAGCAAGGGACTACTGACAATATTTGTCAGTAGTCTTTATGAAATTTTCATAGGGAATGTTTTTTCTATTTAAATGAGTGCAATTAGCTGTGTTACGCTTTTGCTATAAGTCTATACAAGGTCTAATTTTATTAGGTCGGCGGGTTTTAAAATTGGTTGCTATTTAGGTTGTTTCTGCCCTGTATGTTAAATAAAAAACAAAATATTATTGCCATCCTCTTATTGCTTTTAACAAGCTCAATGAGCTCTGCTAAAGATCTTGTTATGTATTTTTATCAGCAAACCCCACCTTTTGAAACGACTGCTCAACAAGGTTATTTTTATGATCTTGTCAGTTACATCGATAACAAGGACCTAACTAATCACTATAGTTTACAGTTTATGCCGAGGGAGTTGATTAATCGTTTGATTGATAAAGGGCGTTTTCATGGCGTTGTTGTTGGGGGCAATCCGGCTTGGTTTAATGACAATAAAAAAGAAAAATATCTTTGGTCTATCAGTGTTTTTGAGGATGCAAATGAGGTTATTTCGGACCTAGCATTTCCCTTTGAGTATACCGGCTTAGATTCGTTGATAGGCCTGACAATAGGGGGGATTCGTGGACACTATTATGTGGGTTTAGAGCCTTTAATTAAGCAAGGTTTGGTGTATCGTGATGATGTAAGTCGTGTTACTCAAAACTTAAAAAAGGCGACCTCTGGTCGAGTGGATTTGTCTATTATAAACCGTAGTTTTTTACAGTATTACCTATTAGATCATAAACAAGATTTTCATATTTCTAAGCAGCCCCACGCGATACATGCAAAGCAGCTGCTCTTTACCAAGGGTTATGAAAGTTACTATCTGTTGATTAATGATATTTTAAAAAAAGCAAAATTAAACGGTGATCTAGATAGGTTGATAAACCCCTACCGTTAAGGAACCTGCGAATAAGTTCTCCCGCCTCAGCGTGTGGATTAAATGCCTGAGATTTAAGGCGAGGAGCGTAACTTAATCGTTATTCTATTGATCAGGTCCTCAACTTAGAGATAAGGCTTTTAGGCCACGCCTTAAGGTCTCAGAAAAATGTCACCCTATGTTGCCCCTTCTCGAAAGGTTCCACACCTCTTATCAGAAAGAAGATCAAAGTGACGCCTTGTTTGACGTTTTTTCTGATAAGACTGAGAAGAGGTTACTTAATCGCAGGTTCCTTAACCTTGCTCCATGATAATGATGGCTTCAGTATTTTTCTCTAGGGCGTCAAATATATGTTCCTGATCACCTGGGTAGCAGATGTAATTGCCTGGTAATAGCGTTTCTGCTTGATCGACTAACCTAAATCTTGTTTTTGGTATTTTGTTACTCACCTTAGGTACATTTTTCTTGCGCCTCGCAGGCCCATATATGCGTCAATTCTTGTCACGCTTTCCTGAGTTTGAAGGCTTAGCGAATGAACTAAGTCGTATTCTGTTATTTAGTCTTGCTGTTACTGTGGCGTTATTTGAAGCTAGTCAGTTTGCGGGTTTTGCACGTTTAATGGAGTTTTTAGTTGCAGTCTGTCTGGTCTACAAAAAAAGCGCCATTTATAATAATTGTTTTATCAGAGGCTATAACAACCGCGTTATTAAGGTTGTTCGCAATCGATTAAAGGATTTTAATTTCTTTGTTTATTTATTCATTCGTCTTTAATTTTGCTGAAAGCAAAGCTAATCTGAAGGAGTCGTTATTATTGATTTATATTATTGGTGAATTAAACCAATCAGTAACGATTTCTTGATAGGTTTTAGTTTGAAAATCTCAATTGTATGGGAAACGCTTTATTTCATAAATCTTGTATGTTTAAGGTATTTTATGGAAATCACTGATTTATTAAAACAAACCGATAAACTCCCCAATGTGCCAGAGGTGGTAAGAGAATTAATACAAGCCTTGAGCGATCCTAACGCTGATTACAATGTGATTGCAAAAAAAGTGGCACAAGACCAAACGCTGACATTGAAAATATTGCGATTGGTTAATTCTGCTCACTTTGGCTTGACCAGAAAAGTTTCTACGATTGATGAGGCTGTGGTTATTCTGGGTATGGAAAAATTGAATACCTTAGTCATAGCATCAGGCATGTCTAATTCAGCTTCCGATGTAGAAGGTTTGGACCTGCGAGCATTTTGGAGTGATTGTTTTATGGTAGCAACTATAGCTAATTGGTTGGCACTGAGAACCGATAAAGTCTCTGCTGAGGTCGCGTTTACGGCGGGTATTATCTACAATATTGGTCGCTTGCTTCTACACCTCGCCGAGCCAAATCGTGCCAGGGCGATACAGACTTTAATCTCAGAGACCCGTACTAGTCGAATTGCAGCCGAAACTGAAAGGTTAGGTTTTACCTCACAAGAAGCGGGTAAGGCATTGCTGGATATGTGGCGTCTACCAGAAGAACTTGGTGTTGCCATTATGCAATATAAACGACCTTACACCTACGAGGTGCCATCACCTTTAAGTGCTATTTTAAACCTTGCCAATTATTTGAATAGCGCAATTAATGATCAAAGAGAGATAGATGAGGTGATTGTTTTTATTCCTAAAAAAGTAATGCAACTAGCCGGTTTAAAGGTAGAGGTATTAGATGAAATTGAAGAGGTATTGGATATAAAATCGGGACTTGAGTCGTTACTTTAAGGTTTTAGATTGATAAAAGGTGCTTATTACGGGTGTAATAAAGCACCTTTTTTGTTTCTGTGTCTATTAGGCCTTTAAACAACCTTTACCTCAAATTGTCCAAGCCCCTCTATTTCACCGACTAAAATATCACCAATTTGAATGGCACCAACCCCAGCAGGTGTCCCCGACATAATGAGATCACCAGGCGCAAGTTCATAATAATTTGACAGGTAACTGACCATCTCGGCGGTTTTCCAAATCATTTGATTGAGGTTGCCCTCTTGTCGCAATTCACCATTGACCTTTAAACTAATTCGGCCTTGTTCAAGGTGGCCTATTTCACTTGCAGGAACAATCGCACTGATTGGGGCAGATTGCTCAAATGCTTTGCCTATTTCCCATGGTCTGCCCATTTTTTTCATTGTCGCCTGTAGGTCTCTTCGTGTCATATCAAGGCCGAGTGCATAACCATAAACATGATTTAAAGCATCCTTAACGGGAATGTTTTTTCCACCTAGATGCAGTGCAATCACCATTTCCATTTCAAAGTGCACATCCTTGCTTTGACTTGGGTAAGGAAACTCTTTGGACACGTTGACGTTATCAGGGTTCTTTTGAAAGAAAAAGGGCGCTTCTTTATCTGGGTCGTGACCCATTTCGATCGCGTGGTCGGCATAGTTTCGACCAATACAATAAATTCTACGAACAGGAAATACTTGCTCCTGGCCTTGGATAGGCACATAGGCGGGCTGTGGTGCAGGGAAAAGAAAATCGCTCATTGAGTCACCTTAATTTGTTTAAAGGATGGTTTGGTCTGTAAAAAACCACCTTAGAAGCACAAAAAAAGCCTAGGCATAAGGACCTAGGCTTTTTGTATTACTCGTAAAAAAGTAACCGTATCCGTGTTTATTAAAGTGCTGCTAATGCTGCATTCAATGTTTCACTTGGACGCATTACTTTTGTTACTTCTGCTTGGTCCATATGGTAGTAACCTTCAAGACCTGCAGACTTACCTTGGACTTCATTTAATTCAGCAACAATTTTTGCTTCATTAGATGAAAGCTTGTCTGCTAGCGCAGCAAACTTAGTCGAAAGTTCAGCATCATCAGTTTGTGCTACAAGCGCTTGAGCCCAATACATAGCAAGGTAGAAGTGGCTACCGCGGTTATCAAGTTCACCCGCTTTACGTGAAGGAGACTTGTTAGTATCAAGAAGACGTTCAGTTGCTTGGTCTAGTGTTGCTGCCAATACTTTAGATTTCGCATTGTCATTTTTGATGCCAAGCTCTTCAAGAGAAACAGCAATCGCCAAGAACTCGCCTAAAGAATCCCAACGTAAGTGGTTTTCTTGGACTAGCTGTTGCACGTGCTTAGGTGCAGAACCACCTGCGCCAGTCTCATACATACCGCCGCCTGCAAGCATAGGCACAACTGACAGCATTTTTGCAGAGGTACCCAGCTCAAGGATTGGGAATAAGTCAGTTAGGTAATCACGTAATACGTTACCTGTTACTGAAATAGTATCTTGGCCGCGTTTGATGCGTTCCATAGAGAAACGGATCGCTTCGTTATAAGACATAACACGGATATCTAAACCTGTTAAGTCATGGTCTTTAAGATAAAGTTCTACTTTTTTACGTAGCTCATTATCATGAGGACGTTCCTCGTCTAACCAGAAAACAGCAGGCGTCGCTGATTGGCGAGCACGGGTAACACCCAGTTTTACCCAATCACGAATCGGCGCGTCTTTGGTTTGACAAGCACGCCAAATATCGCCTTTTTCAACATTGTGTTGCATCAATACTGTGCCGCTAGCATCAACAACGCGCATTACGCCATCTTCAGATATTTCGAAGGTTTTATCATGAGAACCGTATTCTTCTGCTTTTTGAGCCATAAGGCCAACGTTAGGTACAGTACCCATAGTGGTTGGGTCAAATGCACCGTTGGTTTTACAGAAGTTAATGGTTTCTTGATAGATACGAGCATAAGTTGACTCAGGCATAACCGCTTTAGTATCTTTTAGCTTGCCATCACGACCCCACATCATACCAGAGCTACGAATCATTGCAGGCATAGAGGCATCAACGATTACATCACTTGGTACGTGTAGGTTGGTGATGCCACGGACTGAATCAACCATAGCCAATTCTGGTCTGTGCTCGTAACAAGAATGGATTGTTTCTAGAATCTCTTCCTGCTGAGAATGAGGCAAAGATTTAATCTTATCAGTAACACTGCCAAGACCGTTGTTAGGGTTAACGCCAAGCTCTTCGAAAAGCTCACCGTATTTATCAAATAATTCTTTATAGAAAACAGTAACAGCGTGGCCGAATACGATAGGGTGAGACACCTTCATCATGGTCGCTTTTACGTGTAAAGACCACATGATGTTATTTTCTTTAGCGTCATTTAATGACTCTTCAAAGAATTCACGTAGCTTTTTACTGCTCATGTTCATGCTGTCTAGTACTTCGCCAGCTTGTAATGGCAGTACTTTTTTAACACTGACTTCACCCGTCGCTGAAACAAACTCAAGACTTACATCTTGTGCTGTTGCACTTGTCACTGATTGTTCACTAGAGAAGAAGTCACCATCACGCATGTAATCAGCGTGAGTTTGAGATGACTTACTCCAAACACCCATTGAATGGGGGTTTTTACGTGCCGATGCTTTTACAGCAGAAGGCGCGCGGCGGTCAGAGTTACCTTGACGTAATACAGGGTTAACAGCACTACCTAAAATTTTAGAGTAACGAGCTTGTACGTCTTTATCTTCTTCAGAGTTTGCTACTTCTGGGTAGTTTGGAACGTCAAAGCCTTGGTTTTGAAGCTCAGCAATACACACAGCTAGTTGTGGTAAAGATGCGCTGATATTAGGTAGTTTAACGATATTGGCATCTTCTTGAAGGGTTAATTTACCCAAAAATTTAAGGCCATCAACCACTTTTTGCTCGTCATTTAGCTTTTCTGGGAAGCTTGAAAGGATTCGAGCTGCTAAAGAGATATCGGTTAACTCAATTTCAATGCCCGCTTCTTTAGTGAAAGAGCGGATAATAGGTAGTAATGACGCCGTCGCAAGAGCGGGTGCTTCATCCGTCAAAGTGTAATAAATAGTTTGATTATCTGACATGTTTTTTCCCCTAACGTTTACAAGCAGTATTGTAAAATGAATGTAAGGGAGCTTTTGGCCCCCTTGATTAGCGAGTAAGCGTATTACTGCGCTAAAAAAATCTGTTCGAAAAATTCGCCGACATATAGTACATAAAAATGAAAGTTAAGGGGGCATTTGACATATTATCTAAGTATATAGTCATAATTTCGTATAGTGATTTTTAGTTCTTTTTATTTACATATCAAATAGTTAACATTGATATGTTGTAAAGTTACTAATTTGTTAATAAATTAAATTATGGGTAAGACGTGCCTTTTTTAGGGCTAATACAATAGACTTTTATCCATATTAACGATTGATATTGTCAGAAAATTTAAAACGTATTGTGATTGACCCTTTAAAAAATGGCGTCAACCTTGTTATTAATCAGTGCGGTTTAAACTGAGCACCGAGAATCTTGTCAGATAATTTCAATTACGTTTTTTTATTAAAGGACCCCTAATGAGGTTGAACTCTAACTTACTGATATTAACAAGCTTGGCGCTTGTTGCTTTTGCTGCTAACTCCTTTTTATGCCGTTGGGCGTTAGCGGGTCAGCAGATAGATGCCTTAAGTTTTACCTTAATACGTTTGATATCTGGCGCCATTATGCTTTTGCTCCTGTACGTCATAATTGAAAAGAAGTCGATAAAATGCCTCTTGGATTTGAACCAAGGTAATCATACGAGATTGCCTGATAAAGCGGACAAAGGGTCTTTGACTCTGTTATTCAGACGATACCTAGCATCATTATGGGGACCCTTATTACTTTTCACTTATGCGGCGGGTTTTTCCTATGCTTATTTGTCGTTGGAAACAGGAATAGGGGCGCTCATTCTGTTTGCTGCCGTACAAATTAGTATGATTGGAATAAATATAGTGAAAGGGGAAAGGCCAGGGGGAGTTCAATGGCTTGGCATCATTATCAGTTTTAGTGGTTTTATATATTTATTACTGCCAAGTCTATCTTCCCCAAGCTTAAAGGGCTTTATTTTAATGACCTTAGCAGGGGTTGCCTGGGGCGTTTATAGTCTGCAAGCGAAAGAGACGAATGCACAAAATGATTCTGCATTAACTAAGACTGTTCGAAATTTTATTTGGTCTATTCCTTTTTGCCTTTTGTTATTCGTGGCATCTTTATCCATTAATGGTACCCAACAAATCAAAGTTCAAATGATGGGGCTAGTGTTAGCGGTTGTTTCAGGTGCGGTGACATCTGGGGTGGGTTACGCGATTTGGTATCAAGTCGTCAAACAACTTAATGGGACGCTGGCGTCTGTAAGCCAACTATTGGTGCCCGTTATAGCCACGGCAATGGGCATTAGTTTTTTAGGCGAAGCCTTGGATAATCACTTTATAGTGGCCACTATTATGGTGTTAGGCGGCGTGATGATTGTATTGGTGACACCAGGAAGGAAAGAGTGAGCCTGATGTTTTTATATCATCAAGCTCATCTAAATTAATCTTCTTTTGGTACTTCACAGCAAAGTGATGCGTAGGCAACCGAAAAAGCCCCTTCTTGGAACGCTCTTAAGCCAGTTGCCGAAAAAGGAATGGGCATAGGCGTATATTTAATTCTGGCTTTCATCTCTGCGCCCGTCATTAAGGATACATTGACTGTGTCGATTAATTGAATCGCAGACTCCATTTTAAAGCCCACAGAACTGCCTGCAAACTTACCTTTTGTTGGGCGTTCACGGATGGTGACGGCTTCAACCTTATAATCTTCAAACAACTTTTTTAAAGTGAATTGAAATTGTTTTATGCTCTCACTCAACTCAGGCTTCACTAATGGAATGCGAGTTTGGCGACAGTCAGCAATTTGAAAGAGTCCATCTTTTTTAGAAAGTAAGCTCAAGATAGCTTCACTGCCTTTAATTTCAATACCACAGGTTAACATTTTCAGATCCTAATCGAGTTTCAAGTGCCGCCATTATCCCATAAAAAACGAAGGAAGGTACTAACAAGTCTTCATGGCTTAGCAGGTAATTTATTCTCTTTTTTCTAAGTGAAGGGGTGAAGCCTCATAATGAACCTATCATTCGGCTGATTAAGGCTTAAAGAAGGTCTCTAAAAACGCGATAATTTTTCTCTTCCACAGAAGGCATAGAACCGCTTTGTCTCCCCGATTAATGGGGTCCATATTAATCCCTAAAAACATAGGTCTATCTGTCTATATCTAATAACCAAATCGAGGTCGTTTTTAGACAAAGCTTAAATTACGCCAGTTTTGAATTTTTGATGATAAAATACTGTTTTATAAGGTGTTTTAAATGTTTGAAATAGAAGTACCTCATACTGGTAAGAGGGTCACATTAAGGTTTTATAGTTCGACTTTTGTGCTAACTAAAGAATAAAACACTGTATTGGGCTTGATATCTCTTTTTTTAATGGCAAATACGTTATTATTGCCATATAAAGTTTCGTTAATTTTGATAAAACGATATTTTTAACTGTATCTTCTGATGTTTTTTCACTTTTTGTTTGTATTTAGGTTTTATTATGAGTCTTGACTCGCTCAACATTGTCCCGCCCAATTTAATGTCTCTTGATGATATTTTACCCCAAGAGCCGCTGCTTATGATGGGAGCAGGTCCAGTACCGATACCCGCCCGAGTGGCCAGAGCAAATTCCTTGGTTGTGAATCATCTTGGCGGTGCTATGGCTAAAGTGATAGAGCAAGTCAAAGTCATGGCCCAGTATGTATTTCAAACCCGCTCTCCGTGGGTCATGGGGGTTGCAGGGCCTGGCTCTGCTGCCATGGAGATGGCGGCGGCAAACCTGATTGAGCCTGGTGATAAGGTATTGAGTATCAGCAATGGTTTTTTTAGTAATCGCATGGCGTTAATGGCAGAGCGTGTTGGCGCTGACTTAATTGAATTGGATATCGAGGTTAAATCTGCGGCTGATCCAAGCTTAGTTCGTGCTGCCATTGAAAGGCATAATCCTAAAGTGTTAACCATGGTGCATGGTGAAACTTCGAATACAGTCTGTAATATCCATCTTAAAGAGATCGCAAGTATTGCAAAAGAGTATGGGTGTTTAGTCATAGTAGATGCTGTTTGCACCTTAAGTACCATGCCATTGAAAATGGATGAGTGGCAAATAGATGCGGTTATTACCGGTGGGCAAAAAGGGCTATCCTCTATCCCAGGTGTATCCTTATTAGCTTTTTCTGAGGCGGCTTGGCAGCGTATTCAAGAGCGTGAAACTCAGGTAGTGCAATGGTGCCTTGATGCTAAATTAGCCACTAATTTTTGGCATAATGATGGTTATCACTACACTGCGCCTGTGTCAGGCATTATGGCCTTGCATGAAGCGCTTAAATTGGTGTGTGAAGAAACCTTAGAAGCTAGATTTAATCGTCATCTTAGATGTTCTAAAGCTTTGCAAGAAGGTATTCAATCAATGGGCTTGGCGTTATTTGTCCCTGAAGCATCTCGCCTGAATTCTGTGATCGGTATTTGCATTCCGGAAGGATTAACGGCAACCGATATTTGCCATCATATTTCTCATAAATACAGGGTTGAGATAGCAGGCTCTTTTGGACAGCCTGTCGTACGTATTGGGCAAATGGGAGAGCAGTGCCGTGAGCATAACCTCTTTAGAGCGCTTCATGCTTTTGGTAGCAGTATGCGAGATTTAGGGGTCAAGGTAGACTTGCCCACAGGGATGGCACAATTAGAGGTTTATCTACAAAAAAAGCATCAGTTTGTTTTATAACCTAGGTGCATTAAGACGATAGGTAAAAGTGATTTGAAATATAAATGAGAATATTTATCAATAACTATTGAAAGTCATTCTCATTACTACTAGAATCTATTTCAGGTTAAACAGCTTAGAGATAGTTTCTTATGTACGTTTGTATTTGCAAAGGCATTACCCAAAGAGAAATTCAAAGCGCCGTAGAAGCGGGTGCAAGTTTACGTGATATTCGTAAATCTATGGGTGTCGCATCAGAATGTGGTTCTTGTGGTCAATGTGCAAAGCGCTTAGTTAAACAAACGCAAGCTGACATGCGCATGATGGACAGTTTGTCTTACGCTATTTAATATCAAAAACAAATTTTTAAAAGACGGGCTAATCTAATTAGCTCGTCTTTTTTTATGCGTTAAAAATATTATCATGCAGTATTTTTTATTAATTATTTTGTAGTAAGTGTTTAATTTCTCCCTTCTTAAGTTTCATTTCCTTCCTAAGATCATAAAACACAGGTATTTAATTGTGTTGTTTTTCAACTAGTTAATAGTTCTGAATTCTAATTTTGATAGCTGTTTTTTATTCGCCTACAGGGAAAAGCAATTCTTTTAGTATTAGCATATAAAGGGGAGAGTCTGATTGTTTGGCTGAAAAACGACCTGTTTTTACTTTCGTGTTTGCTGACAGGTTGGCGACAGTTTGGTGTGATAGATTGAATGGGTCGAGTTTATTTGGACAAGGGAAAGTTCGAAAAACATATTCACTATACAAAAATAACAATTGGAAATAGATTATGAAAATCAAAAGCTCATTCAAAACTTTCGCTCTTAAATCTGTCATGGCCACCGGCGTAATTGCACTTACTTCAAGCGCCCAAGCCTTTGAGCCTGCTCGAACTGCAGAATGTATCGCACCTGCAAATCCAGGTGGCGGTTGGGATTTTACCTGTCGTAGTGTGGGTAAAACACTGGTTGATCTTAATTATATCAAGGGCAACGTTCAGACTGTCAATATGAGTGGCGCTGGTGGCGGTGTAGCTTTTGCCCATACAGTCAGTAAACGTACTAAAGACGACGCGCTTATTGTTGCTGCAAGTACGGCGACTACAACGCGTTTAGCACAAGGCCAATTCCCAGGAATGAACTCTGACCAAGTTAAATGGGTCGGTACTCTAGGGGCAGATTACGGCATTATCGCAGTGGCAAATGACTCTAAATATCAAAACTTAGCACAGATGATGGATGAGCTTCGTAACGATCCAAATTCGGTTAAGTTTGCAGGTGGTAGTGCATCAGGCGGTTGGGATCACTTGAAAGTTTTGATCACTGCAAAAGAAGCCAATGTGACCAAGCTTCCAAAAATTAAATACCTAGCCTTTAGTGGTGGTAGTGAAGCCTTAGTTCAAGTCGTGGGTGGTCATATCGATGCTTTCTCAGGTGATATTTCAGAGGTAAAAGGTTTCTTAGATTCTGGTGATCTGCGTGTTATTGCTGTCTTGTCTGAAGAGCGTTTACCCGCTCCTTTGAATAACATTCCAACGGCATTAGAGCAGGGTGTAAGTTCAGTTGCTCCTAACTGGCGTGGATTCTATGTACCTGGTAATGCGAGTAATGATTCCTACGAGTGGTGGGTAAATACAATGGATGAACTTTATAAAACGCAAGAGTGGAAAGATGTTATGGCTAAAAATGGTTTGATGCCTTTTCATAAAACTGGCGCTGAGTTCACTCAATTTGTAAAAAATCAAACCCTTGATATTCGTATTCTTTCTCAGGATATCGGTTTAATTAAATAACCTACCTCCGTAGGGGACCTTGGTTGGGTGGTGCGTCTGCCCAACCTTTTTTTATTAGACTGATTCAGTCCTTTTTTAAATTTTGAATGAACGTCTTTATTCAAAATAGTAATTCTTGATTATTTTATTTTTGGAGCAGAATCATGCGCTTAAACGATCGTGTATTTGGCATGTTTATGCTAATTCTGGCTGTTGTCTACGGGTTGGAAGCAACAAAGTTTCCTGAACCTTTTGGCGGTAGTGAAAGTGTTGGCCCTGAAACCTTCCCTATTATTCTTTCTTTTTTTCTTGGTATCAGTGCCATTTACATGATGCTAAAACCTGACCCTGATGAGGCATGGCCTGTGACGCCTATGTTGCTTGAACTGTCCGGCATAGTGCTGGCGATACTCGCCTTTGCTTGGGCTATTGAGCCTCTTGGCTTTATCCCCGCGGCGATTGCTATTGTGAGTTATCTTGCTTGGCGTATGGGGGCTAATGTGAAGATGTGTCTTATTCTTGGTGTCACCAGTTCGATTACGATTTTCTTACTTTTTAATAATGTGCTTGAACTAGCGCTGCCACTTGGTTTGTTGGAGTTATAATTATGGAAACCTTAAATTTTTTAATGCAGGGTTTTGCAGTAGCCTTAACCCCAGAAAGCATAATGTTTGCCATTATCGGCTCCATTTTGGGGACCCTTATTGGTGCCTTACCAGGTCTTGGGCCTGCAAACGGCGTAGCGATTTTGATCCCTTTGGCCTTTAGCTTGGGTTTATCACCAACCTCATCTTTGATCTTGTTAACGTCAGTGTATGCCGGTGCCATGTATGGTGGTCGAATTTCATCTATCTTGCTGAATATACCAGGGGATGAACCTGCCATGATGACCTGCTTAGACGGTTATCCCATGGCACTTAAAGGTAAAGCGGCTGAAGCCTTGGCTATCTCTGCAATCGCGTCTTTTATTGGTAGCTTTATTGCAACCATCGGCCTGGTTATCCTTGCACCGATACTTGCTAAGTTTGCGCTTAAATTTGGTCCCTCAGAATATTTTGCTCTGTTTGCATTAGCATTTGCAACCTTAGGTGGTATTACCGGTAAAAACCAATTTAAAACCCTGATGGCAGCCTCTTTAGGTTTGATGATTGCCTCTATCGGTATTGATATTTCAAGTGGTGTACAGCGTTATACCTATAACACCTTAGAATTATTCGAGGGTGTCGATTTTATCATTGCGATTGTGGGTCTGTTTGCTATCAGTGAACTACTGTTCTTCATTGAGAAACATGCGGGTGAAGGGCTTAAAACAGTGACTGTCAATAAACTGAAATTGACCATGGGTGATATTCTAAAAGTATTACCAACGTCGATTCGTGGCGCTCTTTTAGGCTTTGTTGCGGGTGTATTACCAGGTGCTGGTGCGTCTTTAGGTAGCTTTATTAGCTATACACTAGAGAAGAAATTGGTGGATGATAAAGGCACATTTGGGGAAGGTGATGCCAGAGGTATTGCCGCACCAGAAGCAGGTAATAACGGTGCAGCATCAGGTGCTTTGGTACCTATGTTAACCTTAGGTGTACCAGGCAGTGGTACCACAGCCGTATTATTAGCCATGCTAATTTCTTTGAACGTGACACCTGGTCCTATGTTATTTACTCAAAATGCTGATTTGGTTTGGGGAGTAATCGCCGCCTTATTTGTGGGTAACTTGGTCTTGTTATTACTGAACATTCCTATGATAGGTATCTTTGTAAAACTATTGAGTGTGCCACCTAAATTCCTGATGCCTATCGTAACACTTGTCGCATCTGTGGGTATTTATTCAGTCAGCCATAGTGCATTAGATCTCTATTTTATGGTTGGATTTGGTGTAATCGGCTACATTTTACGTAAGGTTGATATCCCATTAGTTCCTGTTATTTTAGGTATGCTGTTAGGGCCAGAGATGGAAAAAAGCTTACGACATGCATTGGTTTTATCTGATGGCGAATGGAGTGTGTTGTTTAACAGCGGTTTGAGTATAGGGCTTTGGTCTGTCGCTATTCTAGGTTTGATTCTACCGATTATTGTCGGACCCATTATTAGAGCTAAAATGGCAAAATCTAAAAAGGTTGTAGCAAGTTAAGTTTTACACTTGCAAGGCAATGAGCCAAGGAAACCTTATTCGGAGCAACTCAGTTGCTCCGAATTTTTGTGTATAAAGGGATTCACTTACGTTTAATAAGCACAGTTTAGAGAGTAAGTTTATGCGTGTATTGGTGGTTGAAGACACAGAAGTATTAGGGCAAGCGATTTGTGATCGTCTGACCAGTTTAGGTCATGGTGCTGACCTTGTGACTAATGGCGAGCAAGCCAATGAGATCTTAAAGTACCAAACCTTGGACCTGATTATCTTAGATTTGAACCTTCCTGGTATGTCGGGTTTGAAAATTCTCAAGCTGTTACGTGCCAGAGCGAATGAAACCCCTGTATTAATCCTTACTGCGCGGGATCAAATGGATGATAGGGTGATTTTATTAGATGCGGGTGCTGATGATTATTTGACAAAACCTTTTAATTTCAGAGAGCTAGAGGCGCGCTGTCGGGCGTTATTAAGACGACATCATGGTTATGCCGCTAATGTGACTGAGCATGGTAATTTAACGATTGATCGAGATGCTCGTCAAGTCATGGTGAATGGTGATGTCAAGTCCATTACTAATCGTGAGTTTTGTTTGCTGGAAGTCTTTCTAGGCCATTTAGGGCGGGTATTAAGCAAGGATGAAATTACCGAACATTTGTTTAATTATGATGAAACCCCTGGGCCGAATGCCATCGAACTTTATGTTGGCCGATTACGTAAAAAGCTGGTAGATAGCTCACTGACGATTAGCACGCTAAGGGGGCTTGGCTATGTGGCAGAGATCAGCTGATTTAGCTGAGACAGAAGCCCTTGAGCTAAAAAAAGCGCCTTCATTACGTAAACGCTTTATTTTTGCGGGTACTGGGGTGATTGCCGTGATTGCCTTGATTGCGATTAACTTGGTGTTTAATTACAGCCAACGATTGGCAGATCTGTCCTATGACAGATTACTGCTCAGTGCACTGTTACAAATGGATGAAAATATACTGGCGGAAAATGACACGCTTTCAATTGATATCCCTTGGTCGGCTTTTTCAACCTTAGCCCAAGCCAATGAAGATAGAATATTTTATCGAGTTGAAAGCTCTGTTGAAGGCTACATCACAGGTAATAAAACCTTAATGAGCAAACCACCGTCCCAATCTGAATTAGGTAAACCTCAGTTTTATAACCAGACCTTTTCGGGTGAAGTGATACGGCTAGTTTGGCTTGAAAGGGCTGTGACAGAAGCAAATATTCAAGGCAGTGTGACTATTTTATTAGGGCAAACTCGTCTTTCTCGTGAAACCATGGCGGCCTCAATTACCACCCGGGCGATTCAAGTCATTTTGTTAATCGCTATCGTCGCAATTATTTTAATTATGCTGGGAAGCCACCTAGTACTTAACCCCCTTCATCGTATTGAAGAACTATTAGAGGAGCGCCAGCCGGGCGATCTCACTCCGATTAAACTAGATACACCAAAAGAAACCTTCCAGCTCAAAGTTGCCTTAAATCATTTTATGGCTCGTTTGCATAAAAACCTTGAAGAATTAGAAAACTATACGGCAGAATCAGCCCATCAATTACGCACACCACTGGCAAGCCTCAAGGCATTGGCGGAGAACGCCCGAGACCAAACTACCCCAGAGCGCCAGCAAGAAGCACTTGAGCAAATCGTTCAACAAAGTGAAAACTTAAGTGACACTGTGACCATGTTACTTAATCAAGCGGTTGTTTCTCATCGCCTACAAACCCAGCGCTTAATACCGTTAGATTTAGTGAGTCTAATCAAAAAATCCTGTATGGAGCAGGCGGTTACTGCGCTAAGGCAAGGTATCCATTTATCGTTTGAGTCTGATGCCAAGGTGTTGCTAATTAAGGGTGAAGCATTTTCATTACAGCAAATGATGAATAACTTGGTTGATAATGCGGTGCGATATAGTGCAAGCAAAGCCTTAAAAGATCAGCAGACTAAAGCGGTTGATATAAGAATAAAGCAAGGTGTCGACAGGGTGGTTTTGAGCGTGATCGATTATGGTGATGGTATCGCGGATGATGAAAAGAGTCGGGTATTTGAGCGCTTTTATCGCGCAAACTATGAAATATCAGGCAGTGGTGTTGGCCTTGCTATGGTGAAAGAAATAACAGATAGGCACAATGCAAATGTACAGGTAAGTGATACCAAGCCTACAGGGGCAACCATTCAAGTTGATTTCCCACTATTTATCGAAAAAGAGAGTGAGCTATGATGCTAGCTATAAAATTAGTCATTAGCTTGTTAACTATTTCGTCAGGTATTTTATTCGCTAATCCTGTGGTATTTAAGCATGAAAGTCAGCGAGATCAGAAAGCTAGCTTTATTCAAGAGCCGCGTATACTCAATGTTTATTCAGCGGTCGATTTAGATGCGTTTGAGCCGCTATTAAGGGCATTTGTTGAGAAAAGTCCGAATACGACTATTGCCTATTATGATGTTAATACGCTGGAACTTTACCATAAGGTGGTGGCAGAAAAGGACAGGCCTAAAGCCAGTTTGATTATCAGTAGTGCCATGGATTTACAGCTTAAACTGGTAAACGATGGGCTGGCAAAAACCTACCAATCGAGTATGACTCAAAACTTACCTGATATGGCAAAATGGCGTAATCAGATTTTTGCTTTCTCCCTTGAACCTGTTGTTATGTTGGTGAATCAAAATCATTTTCCAGGTAAAACCCTGCCTAAGAACAGGCTTGATTTATTAAAAAGCATGTTATGTTGGTGAATCAAAATCATTTTCCAGGTAAAACCCTGCCTAAGAACAGGCTTGATTTATTAAAAAGCATGCGTCAGCACAGTGATGCTTTTCAAGGTAAAATTGGTACCTATGATATTCGTACCAGTGGGGTGGGGTACTTATTAGCCAGCCAAGATGCACGCCAAGCCGATGCTACTTGGGGGCGTTTAATTGAAGCCTTTGGTAGCCATCAAGTACAAACCTATTGTTGTACCAGTGCCATGATAGATGATGTGGCAAACGGGGATTTGTTGTTGGGTTATAACCTATTAGGGTCCTACGCAAATAAACGGGCTTTGGGTGATCCTAGACTGACTATGATAATGCCATCTGACTACACCTTACTCTTGATGCGCTCTGCTTTGATTCCAAAATTTGCGCCAAACTCTGAAGATGCGGGCCTCTTTATTGATTTTCTTTTGTCACCTACTGGGCAAAAACTCATGTTATCTGAGAACCTGCTTTTCCCCATAGACTCTGCCAGCCAAGCGATAAACATCAGCCCTAAACGCTCTCATCCCACTCGTATCATAGAGCTGGACCAGCAATTATTAGTGGGCCGAGACCATGCCAAACAAAGTCGTTTTATTCGCAGCTGGGAGAGTGCCTTGGAGTTAACGGAATTGGAGTGAATTTGGCGATCAAGCCGTTTTTTGAAAGCGGCTTTTGTGCATACTTTGGCACCAAAGCGCCGCAATAAAGGCCCAACTAAGTATCCAGCCATAGACAAGAGTAAAACCATTTACCCGACTAAATTCACTGCTTAGATCGAGTAAAATACCGCACACGCTGCTGGCGAAGGCATTACCGCAGCCGTACCCCACCATGCCCAAGCTTGCAATGAGGGCACTTTGTTTGCTGTCCACATACTGACTAATATGGCTGGCGATCAAGCCCCAAACAGGGAAGTATAAAAAGGCAAAAATACTGGCACTGGCCCACAAAACCCAAAGCTTGGCATCCCATAATAATAGGGTGATGCAGGCGGCAAAACTTAATAGTGTCAGCTTAATGACTTGGATAATGCCAAATTTATCTGCCAATGCACCAATGATAATGCCACCTACTATGCCTGCCACGCCTATCATGGTCCAAATAGCCCCTGTTTGATTCGAATCGCCTTTAAGTTCATCAACGATAAAAGGGGATAGAAAGGTTAAAAAAGGGCCCGAAATACAGCCAATAAAAGCACTTAACAATACCGCTTGAATAGCAACTGGGTGGGATTTAATAATGGCACTGGGTTTAATACTTGGTTTGTTGTAACTCTGTTCTTGTTTATCGTCTTTTGGTTTGGGTAAATAAACGAACGACAGAAGCGCTATGATGCTTGTGATCGCTGCACACACAAACCAAAAAGACTGCAGGCTGAGTTCAGGTAAAAATAAGGCGATCAAAATACCGTTTAAAGTAATCGCGAAGGCGGCCCCTGATGAGGCTAGACCAAGAATACGGTTTCGGTATTTAAGCGGAATAACGTCACTTGATAGGGCCACAATGGCGTTCCAGTTGGCAACGGCACAACCTGAAACTAAGGCTAAGCAGGTAGCAAACCCTAACGCCCAGGGAGAGAGTACCGCTAAAACCAGTAAGATAGGGCTCAATCCTATGGTGAATAAAAAGAGCTTATACCCGCCTAACTTAGTTAACAGTACGCCGCTTATTAGGGATGTCAGCATATAGGCAATAAATAACAGTGCGGAGATAAAGGAAGCCGTGCTGTAACTCAATTGAAAAAAGGCTCGGACTTCAGGCAACAGCGCAGAGTATAAGAACATACTAAAGCCGTGAGTAACGGCGCTACAGGCTGTCAGAATGAAGCAAACGATTAACAAGGAATAGATTCTGGTATGTGAACTCAAATTTGCTGCCTGCAAGTTAGCTAATCCTTTAACGAGTCAATAAATAGACGAATGTTGAAATATCGCAGCATGCCTATTAAGGCTTTGGATAACAAGGACAAAGTCGGGGAAAATAATTTAAGTGTCGTAGTTGGACTTGTTTTGAGGTTAAAAAAAAGCAAGTCCTACCTAATTCTAAACGGGTTTAGTTAACCAAGTGTTAGAAAAGCGGGGGGAGAACTTGCCCATTAAAAGAACGCTTTTAAAATGAAGTTTTAACTTATGCGTTTGGTACTACTGCATAAGCAACGACTTCGCATAACATTTCTTCTCTTGCTAAACCTGCAACAATCATAGCGGCACGGTTTGGATAAGGTGCCGCAAAATATTCAGCATAAACCTTGTTAAATACAGGTAGTTGAGATCGGTCAGTCACATAAATAAGCACTTGAGTGACATGATCCATAGTCAAGTCAGCCGCTTCAATTGTGTGCTTTAAGTTATCCATTGTTTGACGTGCTTGGGCTTCAATGCCGCCTTCAACAACCTTACCTTCTTGATCAATGGGAATTTGAGCCGTGGATAATTGTCCATTGGCAATAACTGCCCATTCTAGTGGTGCTTTTGATGCAAAAAGTTCTGTTTTAACGGGGGTTTTAAGTGGCTGAGCCATTGTCTTTAACTGTCCTATATTGGGTGTTTTTGAATCAATAATTTACGAGATTAAATTGATTTAAAGTGATGTTTTTCTGACTAGAAAGGGAGCCGAAGCTCCCTCACTATTGTGCTATGTTCATTGACTTAACGAGCGTTAAATCATGACCTAAACAAGCTTATAAACCTTGTTCATCGGCCATTTTTCTTGCAATTTGTGGTGCAGTCCAAAGTGAAGGAAGCAGTACCAAAGACACAGGTACGGCAGTAATCACTATGAAGGATTGCAAGGCAGAAATACCACCTGAACCAATTGAGATAAGTAGCGCTGCTACCACACCCATCATGATGCCCCAGAAAACACGGATTGAACTTTGAGGTTGATCTGTTCCTGTCATTACCATAGAAACGGCGTATGTCATGGAGTCACCTGTTGTCGCCACAAAAATCGTGGTTAAAATCAGGAATAAGACAGAGATCATAAAGCCCATAGGTAATTGTTCTGTGATCGCAAGTAGTGCTGCTGGTAAGTTAAATCCAGTAAAAGGACCAGAGATAACGCCCGGGTTCGCAAGTTCAAATGCCAAACCACTACCACCGACTATGGTGAACCAGAAAGTTGTAATGATTGGCGCAACTACTGAGATCAAAAGAACCATTTGACGAATAGTACGGCCACGCGAAATACGCGCTACAAACATAGCCATAAGAGGACCATAACCTAGGAACCAGCCCCAGAAAAACACTGTCCACCAATCTAACCAGCCAGGACTAGCACGGAAGGTCGCCATAGGGATGAACTTATCAAGATAGATACCAAAAGAGTGAATGTAGCTATCAATGATAAAGGCAGTTGGGCCAAAGAAAAGAATGAAAGCAATCAGTACTACAGCAAGTAGAACGTTAGCGCGACTTAAGATCTGAATACCTTTAGTGACACCACTTACCGCTGATAGGGTATAGATACCAATCAAGGACAGCAGAATTACAAGTTGTGTTGTGTAGGTATCAGGGATGCCGAACAATTTTTCTAGACCGAAGCTAACTTGTAGACCTAAAAATCCGATAGGACCTACTGTGCCTGCAACAACCGCTAATACGCAGCATGAGTCAACAATGGCACCAAAAGGCCCGGTCATGACTTTATCGCCAAATACAGGGTAAAGCAGGGTTCTTGGTTTAAGAGGTAGGCCTTTTTCATAATGAAGGTACATGAAAACGATACCGGTCAAACTACCAAGGATTGCCCATGCTAAAAAGCCCCAGTGCATAAAGCTCTGTGCTAACGCGTTATAAGCCGCTTGAGCGCCTTCTGCCTTACCAAATAGTGGTGGAGCAGAGGTAAAGTGAGCCATAGGTTCAGCCGCGGCCCAGAATACGCCACCGCCTGCAAGCAAGGTACACATGATGATAGATATCCACTGAAAAGTAGAAATCTCAGGGCTTTTAATACCACCCAGTACAACACCACCTGTGCGACCAATCGCTAGGAATAAGCCTATAATGAAGGTCAGTAATAATAAGATCTGCCAGTAAGCACCAAATAATTTGGTGGAAACAGCAAATGCTGAATTGACCCAAGCTGACACCATACTGATGTCATACAGTGCTGCGATTACAAAAAGGGCTAAGCCACCGCCACTGATAAAGAATACGGGCAGGTCAACACCTGCGAGCATACCTTTACCGCTATTAGCAGTTTGATTAGGCTGTAAGCCGTCTTGAGAAACTCTACTCATGGTAGTCTCCTGAAGGATATTTATTTTTTATATTTATTGGGTGTATCCGATGTTAATGAGCCCGAATGTCGAGCTCATTAACCTTTTTTCAACTAAGAGGACTGTGGTGTTAACCCTTCGTCGAAGAATCGTAACCAGTTTTGTCCCATTATTTTTGCTACCTCAGTTTGATTAAAGCCTCTATCTAGCAGGCCTTTAGTGAGATTTGGAAAATCTCGGCTATCCCTAAACCAAGTGAGAGGTTCAGGCCAATCCGCATTGGATTTAGAACCTTCCCCATAATCCTTTGTTTTCGACCAACGACCATTTCGCATCCATTCAAGAATGGATAGTGGCTGTTGTTGGCATAAGTCTGTGCCTATACCAATATTATCAATGCCCATTAAATCTGCTGTGTCTGCAACCATGTTGCAAAACTCGTCAAGACGACAATTTGAACCATTCTTTAAGTGGAATGGATAAAGACTGAAACCTAATAAACCACCAGATTCGGCAAGGCTTTTTAAGACAGTGTCTGACTTGTTGCGTTTTGCTTCATGAAAACTCAGAGGATTAGCATGAGAAATAACAATAGGACGTTCTGATATTTCAATGGCTTCAAGGGTACTGCGCTCCCCGCTATGACTCATGTCGACTATCATGCCAACACGATTCATTTCCTTGATTGCTTGAGTACCAAAACGTGTAATACCGCTATCAACAGCCTCATAACAACCGCAACCTAATAGGCTTTGATTGTTATAAGTCAGCTGCATGATCATAAGATTCAGCTCGCGCATTATCCCTATCATGTTGATGTCGTCTTCGATTGGTGAACAGTTTTGTGCACCAAACATAATGCCAACACGGCCTGTTTGCTTAGCGATTCGAATATCATCAGCACTGCGAACCGGCATAATTAGGTCGGCATTTTGCTCAAAAAGAGTATTCCACTCACCAATACGTAACAGGGTTTCGCGAATTTGTTCATGATAAACAATGGTCGCATGTACCATGGTGACACCACCTTCTTTAAGCTGTAAGAAGATGTTTCTGTCCCAGTTTGAGTATTGCAAACCATCTATGACGATAAGATCCTGATGCATGATTCAACCCTTTTTTATGCGCGCATATAGGTGGTTTTAACCACTGTGTAGAACTCTTTAGCGTAAGTTCCCTGCTCACGTGGACCAAAACTTGAATCTTTACGTCCGCCAAATGGTACGTGGTAATCAGTACCCGCTGTTGGCAGATTGATCATTGCGCAACCTGTTTTGGCATTGCGTTTGAAGTCATTGGCATACTTAAGAGACGTTGTGCAAATACCACCGGTTAGACCGAAGTTAGTATCATTTAACGTATCAAGTGCTTCTTGATAATCAGCAACCTTGATGATGCAAGCGATCGGAGCAAAGGCTTCTTCACGGTTGATGGTCATTTGGTTGTTAGTATTGGTGAAAAGCGCAGGTTGCATGTAGTAACCATCTGCTTCTTCAGTCAGTACTTCACCGCCGTATGCCAATTCGCCGCCTTCTTTTTTCGCAAGCTCAAGGAAGGATAGGTTCTGTTCCATTTGACGTGCATCAGCAACCGCACCGATATGAACACCTTCTTTAAGAGGGTGACCCACAACCAGTTTTTTCATACGCTCAATCATTTTTTCAACAAAAACGTCATGAATGCCTTCGGTTACGATCAGACGTGAAGAGGCTGTACATTTCTGACCTGTACCGCCATAAGCACCGCCGACAGCACATTCAACAGCATTATCAATATCCGCATCGTCAAGAATGATAAGCGCGTTTTTGCTGCCCATTTCTAGCTGACATTTGATTAGGTTAGCTGCTGTTGCAACGGCTACTTTACGGCCAGTTTCTAGTGAACCTGTGAAAGTTAAAGCATTGATGTCTGGAGAATGGATAAGCGTATCGCCAACTTCAGAGCCAGGACCCATTACTAGGTTAACGGTACCTGCTGGTAGGTTTTGACGAGAGATGATTTCTGTCAAAGCCCAAGCGCTTGCTGGTACCTGGTTTGCTGGTTTCCAAACAACAGAGTTGCCGTATGCCAGTGCCGGTGCGATTTTCCAAGCGCCTGTTGCTGTTGGAAAGTTCCACGGGGTAATGATACCCACAACACCAACTGGCTCACGACGTGTTTCAATTTCGACACCTGGGCGTACTGAATCTGCAGTTTCGCCCATTTGACGTAATACTTCAGCCGCATAGTAGTGGAAGAATTGACCTGAACGATATGTTTCGCCAGCGCCTTCTGCTTTTGTTTTACCTTCTTCACGAGCCAGTAGTTCACCTAGCTCATCTTTACGTGCAATCAGTTCGTCGCCAATGGCCATTAATACTGAGTATCTTTGCTCTAGACCACTTTTTTCCCATTCAAGCTGACCTTGTTTGGCAGCTTCAATAGCGGCAAGTGTTTGCGCTTTATCGGCCTGAGCATAAGTACCAATGTTATCTTTGGTGTCAGCTGGACTAATGTTATCTATATTCTGATTGTTGCCATCAACCCATTCACCGGCGATGTAATTACGAAAAACTGAATCGGACATGTTCTACTCCTATGTGGTATTGGCTTCATACTAGTGTCCATGGTTTAATAATAAAAATTAATAATTAATATTAAACGATAAGGTTTTTTTATTATGATGCCAGAATTTAAGATTACTCAGTTGCGTCATTTTGTTTGGGTCGCAGAACTTAAGGGCTTTCATGTGGCGGCAGAGCGGGCTCATAGAACCCAGCCAGCTATCTCTTTATCGATAAAAGATTTAGAAAGTAAGTTAGGTGAATCGGTTTTTGAAAAGCGCAAAACCAAATCGGCTAAGGCGGAGCTGACTCCATTCGGCCAGTTATTTTTGCCTAAAGCGAAGGAGTTGATCGCTCATCATGATCGTATTGCACAAGATATGATGTTGATGGCAGACCATAAGGCGGGACATATTCGTTTGGCCTCAGTTCCGTCTATTGCAAGCCAAGTTCTGCCGGAATTGTTACTTGATTTTGTCGCGGATTCACCAGAGCTTAATGTGAGTTTTTTTGATGATAACTCTGATGCCGTTCTTAAAATGGTCGAAAATCAGCAGGTGGATTTTGGTATTGCCAGTTTGTTTCATGAAGAAGAGCATCCGGACAAAACCTTTGAAGCAATTTGGGAGGATCAAATAGGCGTGGTGTGTCCTAAAAATCATCCGTTAGCAGATCTTAAAGGAATTCACTGGAAAACCTTGTTAGATCACAGATTCATTAGCAATGGCACATCACGGTTATTAGAGGACAGTGAAGCCAGCCCATTATTAGGCCGGTCTCAATTCTATATTTCTAACATGATCTCATTAATTGCCATGTTAGAAGCAGGGGTGGGGATCACGACTTTGCCTAGATACGCCTTTCCTAAAGAGAGTGCTACTTTGTGCTTTATTCCTTTGGATACACCTTTTGTGGTGCGTAAAATTGGTCTAGTACAACTTAATAATAAGTCGCTTTCACCCGCTGCCAGTGCACTTGTCGCGTTTATTTTAAGTAAAGCAAAGCGTTAAACCAGAGTGTTTATTTGATACTGATCAAAGAATTGAAATGAGTGTGATTTTTGAAGAAGGTCTAAAAGCTAGTAAAAGTAATGGTTTGTGGTGTTTTGATTAGGAAAACTTATCTAATGATAGAGCTTTTTGATTTGATGGCAAAGGGCGCATGATCAATGATGAGAGCATCACGTGAAACATGAATGCCTGTTCATCAGGCATGTATTTTCAAACAATTCATAAGAGAGTGTTCGCCATGACTACGCCCGCTGCGATTGAGTCCTCATTAAGAGGAAATAATGCGTTGCCACTACGGCCTATCGACCAGGTAATGGATTTGGAGCGATTAGGTGCTATGCACCAGAGTCGCTTAAGCTTTATGCGTATATTGGTACGCCATGTAATGCGTGAGCGCTGGCAGATAAATATGACAACCATGGGCCTTAATGATGAAGGTTATGGTACCGCTATTTATGAAATACAAACGCCACATGATCTATTTAGTTTTGTTATTTTCTCCGATTACTTATCAGCGGATGAGCGAAATGACAGAGTAATCGCCTCGAAGTGGGATCTCACCATGGCGCTGGTTGAAGGTAAGGTCGATGAGGTTTATGTTGAAAATCTTCGTCAAAATGTCCCTAAACAAGAAGCGGGTCGAGTAGATTCACGTGTTTTTGTCCTTTCACGTGCAAACCGAAGTGCGCGTAATTTCGAATATGTTGTCGATCAATTAGCAACAGGTGGTCAACCAGATATAAATAAAATTGCCAAAGTGGGTTATTTATACCGCACCACGGCGGTTTATGGCAGTGGTAAACTGGGCATGGCCGATTGGGAAAAAGTAGCAACTCGCTGGCCTGACTTTGCGAGACCTTTCTCCGCGGAGATGTTTGTTTGTTTCATGCTAAGAAATTTTAGTTTATTCCAAGCTGAGCATATTGCTCAAAAACGTACACCCGACACGTTTAACCCGATGAAACCTGAGATCAAACGTTATTTTGGTATTGGCAACTCGACAGGTTTAGGTATGGCACCTTATCTGATGAACCATCCTCTATTGATTAATCAGTGGGTGGAAATGCGTGAGTTAGCCTTGGCCAGAGTAAGGTTATTAGGTCAATATAATGAACAGGCAAACGAAAACCTTAATCGATTGATTAGCCGTGTACAGAGTCATATGGCTGAAACTGTGACTGAAGATGAATGGCAGAGCCAAAATAATGTCGCAGTTTTACTTGATTTAGATCTGTTGACACAACGTTTAGAGGTGGGACTAGATAGCTGGAATAGTCTTATTTTATGGAGTGAAGAGGCTTGCTCCTTACAAGGTCAAGAATTGCTGGTATCACTTCTACTTGAGCTTCACCCAGAGCTGGTGGATGACCTTGAAGACTATCATGGATCAGAGGAATTTTTAGATCTTGACCCTGTTATGCCGGTGCAAAGCCTTAAGCAAGTTATTGAAACACGTTATGCCTGGGCGCTAAAAATTGACTTCTCAGAAAGTGGATCTAGAGATATTTTCTGGTATCGCTCTGAAGATAAAATGGAACCTAGATTAGGCAAAACGGCCACAGAAAAAGGAAAAGATAAACAAATGGCACTGGGTGTGGGTTATGCCGTTCGTAAGTGTTATGACCAGTTATGTGAATACATAAAAGTTTACCCAGAGCATTCAACAGCCCGTTTTATGGTGACCAAACCTAAACTAAGAGGCATTGTAAGGCGTATTCAAAGTATGAATCGTTGTGTTTATGGTGATATTCAAGCCAACCTTCTTGATAAAAATGTATTGCCAATGCACTTGTTAAGAGCCAAGTTAGCCTTCTTTGGTGTGAGTAAATTTGATCCTAGATCTAAACTTTGGGTTCGTAATACCATGTTCCAAGGCGCGCCTTTATTAGAGGACATAGGAACAAGTTTTAACGATGATTGGTTTATGCCATTGGCGCCAAAACAAGAGGGGAATGTCTAATGCATGTTTCTATGAATGAATTAAAAGCGGCACTACGTCGCTGCTTTGAAGCGGCAAACTATTTTGTGGGTAACTATGAAGATGCTGCCAATATGATTTTGTGGTTAGAAAAGCATGGTTTAAATGGCTTGCAAGAACTGCAAAGAACCTTGCCTTATATTAAACAAGATCGAACGAAGGATATGAGCACGGTTATTTATGAAGACAGTACTTCTGCCATAATTGATAGCCATGGCCGTAGTGCGCTTAATTGTATTGCGTCTGCTGTTGATCTGGCGCATGCCAAAGCGCTTGAGTGCGGTATAGCGACCATCAGTGTTCATAACTGCCATAATCGTAAATTCATATTGAAGGCCCTTACTGATTGTGGCCGTCGTGGTATTAGCGTGGTTGCTTATTGGCGCAATGGCAGTGATGTGGTGACCGAGTATACGGCGGCGATTAATGCCGGTGCCCGTTACCCTTCATTTAGCCAAGCGGTGACTAACCTTGAAAGTAATGAGCAAGACAAGCAGGCTTTGACCATTATTTGTAGTTCACGTGTTGATTTAACCTCGTCATTGCAGAACTCTAATGACCATCAAACCCGGTTCCATATGAGTGCAGAATCTATTGCTCAAATTAAAGAAAAAACCATAGATAATGGTATTGAAATAGACAACAAACTTTGGCAAGAAATTAATGAAATAGGAGCCGCTGTTTTGGTTGAAAATTCAGAAGAGTCAAGGCAAGGTGCTGGTGCTAATTAAACACAGCACCTTAAAACAAGGTGAGAGAGGGCGCTAAGTGCTCTCTCTTTCGCAATTGTCCTATTCCTCGATAGATATCCTGTCTTTAGCGATTGTCATCATAGGAATCCTTGTACAAGCCAGAATAGGGATAGGGTTTGCGTTATTAAGTGCGCCACTTTTATTTATTATTAATGAAAGTTATATGCCAGGCCCTATTTTAATTTTAGGCTTTGTATTATCACTCTTATTGTTTCTCAGCGAAAAAAAAGCGTTAGAGCTTAAGCTTGTTTTTCCCGCCATCTTTGCGCGCTTTCCTGGTTCCTGGTGTGGCGTGCTGGTATTAACGTATCTGCCCCAATGGCTACTTGGTATCGTGATTGGTATCAGCCTTTTATTTGCCTCGTTATTGTCTTTTACGCATGTCAGCGTCAAGCTAAATAATAGAAACTTATTCTATGCTGGTTTCTTCTCTGGTTTTTCAGGCACGATTACATCAATCGGCGGACCGATTATGGCTCTGATATATCAAAACCAACCACCGAGTACAACACGAGCTGCGCTCATAAGTTTTTTTCTAATAGGTACGCCTATTTCAATACTAATACTGATATTCGCAGGTGAAATAAAAGAAGAGGCATATATTTTATGCTTGAAGATGCTGCCAGGTGTTTTCATTGGTTTTTTCTTTTCTAGATATGAGTGTTTTGCTTTTATCCTGCCGACCTCAAAAATCATCATTATCTTGTCTGTATTTTCTGCTCTTATTATCCTCACAAAAAGCATGGCGTTGGTTTTTTAGCTAACAGAGTCATATTTTAAGCCTTCTTATTTTTAGCCTTCATAAACGATGACTGTCCATCTGATGATTAATATCAACAAAAAAGTGATTAAAAGGCTAAACACTAAGCGTAAATATGACAAAAAGTAACACTTTTAAAATCACTTAACTTTTACTTTTGCTCTTTGCTGCTACGCTTAATTTACGGCTTTTGCTTGCTGTAATTGATATGGGGAAAAGTAGGTTACAAAGGCATGTTTGTTGTTATTTAATTTGTCTTTGTTGCGTTTAAAAGCATGGTTAATGGATATATTTAAAATGCATTCTATACTGCCTCATTGTAGATATTAAAAACTCTTTAGGTGATGTGTGTTTTTATTAATTATTATGGACTTGTTTTAAAACTAAATTAGATCAATAGCTTATACATACTGATGAGTATGTAGTTTTAAAACATTAAGGAGGTTCCATGGATAGGGCGAAGATGCTGTTGGGTGTCGTTTCTGCACTGATAGTAGGTATTCTATTGGTCACAGCTGACTATACGTACTTGGCTGTGGTTGCCAGTATTATCATTTCTTTTGTATCAATGACGTTTTCTGTGAAAACAAAATCAAATCATAAATCAAACCCTTTAGGAAAAGCGCTAATAGATGCAACGCGGGATCAACCTGATTCCGATGGCTATTCACAAGAGGGTATGTTGAGCTTAGTTAAAGAAATTCACCCGGTTTTAGAAGAGTGCCAATCAAATTTAGATGGTATTTTTGAAACTCAAAAAGGCGCAGTTGATGTGCTTACTGAATCCTTTTCTGATTTTAATAAGTTAATGGAAGAGGAAAATGAATGCATACAGACGCTGATTAAAGTGGGTAAAAGTGAAGAGGATGAAAATGAACAATACAGTGTGGCAATGAAGCTATTTGCAGACAACACGGGTAAAACGCTCTCTAAATTTATCAATACCACGGTTGAAATGTCTGCGTCTTCAATGGAGTTGTTACAAAAAGTGAATACGATTGCTGAAGAGCTGCCGCTCGTTGTCTCTGCGTTAAAAGATATTGATCAGATATCGTCTCAAACTAATTTATTGGCGCTCAATGCTGCCATTGAAGCGGCTAGAGCGGGTGAAGCGGGAAGAGGGTTTGCCGTTGTCGCGGATGAAGTGAGGGCGTTATCAAATCGTTCATCAGGGTTCAGTGAATCAATCCAGTCTAAAATTAAAAATATCTGTATTCGTATTGAGGATTTATCAGAGGGAGTGAAAGTACTCGCCTCCCAAGATGTGACCTATATTATGGACTCAAAACGTTATATGCAGGATGCCCTTAAAAAGATCATTGAAAAAGCAGAGTCTGATGAAGAGGTCACTAAGAGACTCGATGGAATTTCAACACGCTTAGAAGAATCAATTTTTAATGCCATTCGTGCGCTACAATTTGATGATATTAATAGTCAAAACATCATTTTTACAAATGAGACGTTAGCCTTCTTATCTGAAGAGTTAGATGCTTTAAATTTTAATGACTTCGAATCAGTTAAAAAAGATGTTCATTCTTATGCCGATAAAATCAAACAGCGCCAAGATACGGCGAGAAACCCCGTTTCTTCAAGCGATATCGAAAGTGGCGATATCGATTTATTTTAATAGATAAATAAGAGAGTAATTTATGGGTGATACCAATATTATTTCATTACCAGATAAATTTGATTTTAGTTTTCATAAGGAATTTACCAAAGAATACGATGACTCAATTGTGAATACAGACATATCTGAAATAGTGCTGGATTTTAGTCGAGTTAATTATCTCGACAG
>Ga0209395_1001213_pt1 | contig 36655 bp, 27 predicted proteins | sample GOMGulsemesocosm_3_FD_184635 | JGI IMG/M metagenome (GOLD analysis project Ga0209395, IMG submission 184635) | Methane-oxidizing microbial communities from mesocosms in the Gulf of Mexico - GOM9D Gulf of Mexico (SPAdes) (version 2) | ecosystem: Environmental > Aquatic > Marine > Cold seeps...
GTCATTCACATGATCACGCCAAACATCAGAAGTTTGGGTATAACCATGAAGCAAAAACAGAGGTTCTCCTTTGCCATAAATTTCGTAATAAATATTTTTTCCATTAATCTTAACTGTTTCTGTTTCTGTTTCTGTTTCTATTGATGGATTAGCAAGGGAATTTGATGACATTAATACTCCAATTAATATAAGAATAAATTTTTTTAGCATAGCATTGCTCTCTATTAGTCTGATTGACGAATTTATTGAGAAAGTTAGACCGATGGGCTACTGCACTTTAGAGCAGCCATGAGGCCGTTATTAACAAAATGAAATTTATATCTGCATGGCACTAGAATAGCTTTAGCGCGTAAACACTGTTTTTGTGCTTACCCATTTTATTACCCATTCTCGAGGTAACCCATCACCTAGCCATTGACCCGAAGCATAAAAAAGGTATTGTCCGTCGGTAGTTACATACGGGTTGCCAAGGTTTTTAGTATTAATGCTTTTAGGTAGTTTCTTAGGGAGTTGCCAAACGCCATTATCGAGATATGAAATGTAAATTTCGATAAGGTCATCAAGTTTCTTTTCAAAAAGCAGGTATGACTCGTCTGGTGCGATGAATGGGGTAAACGTGTTTTGGTTTACGTCTTCAGGGAAGAGTACTTTTTTAGCCTTTTGAAAAACACCCTTTAGAGGCTCCGTTACAAACAAGGCTGTATCACTAAAATCAGGGCTATAGCTGTGAAAATACATACGGCCGGAACGAGTTAATGAAGGGTGTGAGCTCGATTTACCTTTCATTCCAGGTATATTTACCCACTGTGCTTTGCTCCAACCATTTTTCTCCTTTTTACTTCGCCAAATATGCCAATTATTCGCGCTATTTTCTTGTTCAATTGGCCGAGTAGAGCTGAAGTAAACCCACTGGCCATCTTCAGTGAAATGAACACCATGTTCTAGATATGAAGAATTGAAGAAGGCTTCTTTGGGCTCGGTCCATTGATCACCTGATCTCCTTATGTACATTACCGTAAACTGACTGAAGCTTGCATTAGAAAGTGTATAATAATACTCGTTCATATCGGGTGTAAAAATGCCAGCATGAGCGAGTTGCTTATCGGGAATTAATGCTGGTTTGAATAGAACAGGTGCGTTGTTCGGAGGACGTTCACCCAAATATTGTTTTTGCTCAGTATTCATTTTCATTGTTGCATTGCATCCTATGACGGCTGTTAAGAGTAGTAGGCCGATAGATTGTAGTTTGGTTTTCATAAAAATTAATTATCCGATTCCAGTTTGAATCTCAGTAGTGTCTTAGCCTGATCAAAAGGAGTTCATTCAACGGTTAGTTTTATATTTTTAACCATTATTTAAGATACTGATTTACGTTTTTATCTAGCGAATTCTATTTTCAAGAGTTATCATAAATTAAAATGTGACACTATAGGACATATTAAGTGGGGCGAGGATCATCTATTGAAAAACTGGATCGACTGGATCAGTTAATAGGCAAACTCAAAGCAGGCGAAGCATATACAGCAGGCAGTTTGGCTGAGGAGTTTGGCGTGAGTTTGCGGACTATGATGAGAGATTTGAAAACCCTAAGAGATAAGGGATATCCTATCGATGCAGACAAAGGAAAAGGCGGCGGTGTAAGGCTTTACCCTCGATGGGGGATCGGTCGTTTAACCATGAACTATCGAGAGGTAATTGACTTACTGCTTGCTTTGAACGTGCTGGAAAAAATGAATTCACAATTGTTTTTGAACAACTTGGAATCCGTTAAAAATAAGTTGTATGCAAGCTTTCCTGATTCTCAACGCCCGAAAGTTAGTAAGATAAGAAATAGAATACTTATCGGTGAACTTGCCCCAGCTAATGTAATAGAGAATTACTCCACTGCGGTTAATAATCAACAAAACGATATCATTTTAGAAAGTTTCTTTGATCAAAAATGCCTAGATATTTGCTATAAGCAAAAAGACGGCACTATTTCCAAGCGGTTAATAGAGATTCATTTTCTCTATTTAAATTGGCCAATTTGGTATTTGATATGTTATGACCATCTGAGAAAAGAGCCGAGAACGTTTAGAATTGACAGAATTATACTGGCTAAGATTACGGAGAATAAATTCCAAAGTAGAATTATTAGCTTCTTTTCTCCTGAACTTGAGAAGTTTTCATCTCGGCTATGATATTAGCAATATAAGGTGAAAAAGCAGGGTGTTCGTTCAATAAACGATAAGAGACATTAATCGCAATTTATTCATTAAAAGATACCATTAAAAATGGTCTCAATACATTAAAACCAATGGTCGCAGTACAGTTATTAAGGAATGTCCATTGACCAATTGAAAGCGAGAAACTAGTTAAGTCGTATTTGATTTCAGATAATTTTCGTCATGGCACTTAAAAAATGGCGGTAGTGAAGTTAAGGGAATCTTATACGTTGTAGAATTAATGGAATTCTTTGATATCATTAGTTAATACATCTAGTTATTATCATTAAATAATGAGAAAAATTAAACGCACTTTAAAATTTTAAAAAGTACTCGTATTCTGAAATGTATCATATTTATTTTTATATTAATTACGATATACTTAAATCTTGGGTAAACATTGGGAATTAGTTCATTATGGAGGATAACGTTATTTCACTCAAATACACCATATCTGAATGGCTGAGCAAATATGCCTTGCGATTAACATTTTTACTTATGTTTTCGGGAATCCTTAGTTCTTATTTTTACCTTTCACATAGCACGACAGTGTTAACCCAACAGACCTCTATAATTAATGCGGAACGTTATCTCCATGCACTAACCGCATTTCGAACTTTATATACCAAAGAAGTCGTTAATACGGCAGAACAGCAAAATATTACGATTAGTCACGATTATAAAAATATTAAGAATGCCATTCCTTTACCGGCGACCCTCAGTATGGCGTTAGGAAAAGAAATAGGTAAACATCAATCAGGTGCAAAAACTTATCTCTATAGCCGTTATCCATTTCCATGGCGAAAACAAGAAAATAAAACCATATTTGTTGACGACTTCTCGCAACAAGCCTGGGAGAGTTTAACGAAAAAACCAACGGTGCCTTTCTATCGTTTTGAATCTGTTGATGGTGAATTGTCAATACGTTATGCGGTAGCAGATGTGATGCGTGAAGGGTGCATTTCTTGCCATAATACTCATCCCGACACACCTAAAAATGATTGGCAAGAAGGGGATGTTCGTGGAGTGATGGAAGTAATTTTACCTATCTCTAAGACACAACAACAAGCTCAAACTTCTTTGCAGAATACCTTCATCGTCTTAACCGGAATGATTATTTTACTTATCATCATTCTTTTTATCTTTTTTACTCGTATTAAAAAAGATGCAAACAAACTTTTCCGTTCAAATGAAAAGCTAAAAAGCAATCAACAGCAAATTAAAGTCGCCAATAAAGAAATAACCAATGCCTATGATGCTTTGCAAGTGCAAACAGATGAATTAATTAAAAGTAATCAAATTAAGTCTGATTTTCTCGCAACAATGAGCCACGAAATTAGAACACCATTAAACGGCGTTGTAGGCATGTTGAATCTTTTAGAAAAAAGTCAAATGAATGCAGAGCAAGAGCACCATACATATTTAGCCACTACGAGTGCGAACACGCTCATGAGTATTATCAATGATATTTTAGATTTCTCTAAAATTGAGGCTGATAAGCTCTCTATTGAATCAGTCGAGATTAACTTACCTGATCTTATCGGGAATTTAGCGAGTACGATGGCGCAAAAAGCTCACGAAAAAGGGATCGAATTAATTGTTGACCTAGCTTCTTTGGAACAAACTTTCGTAAAAGGAGATCCTAGTAGAATCAGGCAAATACTAGCCAATTTAATCAGTAATGCTATCAAGTTCACAGAAAGTGGTGAGGTTAAAATTAGCGCTAATAGCGAGAATTTAGGCGATAAAAAGTTATGTTTTCATTGTTCAGTTAGTGATAGCGGAATTGGTATTGCTAAGAACAAACTTGATGAAATGTTTAATCGTTTTACCCAAGCTGATACATCAACAACAAGAAGATATGGTGGTACAGGCCTAGGGCTAGCGATTGTTCGTAAGTTATGCCAATTAATGGGCGGAGAAATTCGAGTGGCTAGCGAACAAGGTAAAGGCAGTGTTTTTAGTTTTACTCTTCAATTAGAAGCATGTGAACAGCTTGATATTAACTTACCTACTCGTGATGTAAAACAAAGGAACATCTTAATTGTAGATGACAATAAAACCAATAGAGAGCTTTTAGTTGGGCAATTAGCCCTTTGGGGCGCGAATGTCATAGCAGCGGATAGTGCTGAATCTGCATTAAAATGTCTAAGTGAAAACTTGACTAAGCAAGCAGATGAACGATTTGAAATTGCGATACTTGATATGCAAATGCCTGAAATAGATGGTGGCCAATTAGGTGAAATGATTCGTGCAGATAGTCAATGGCAAGGCTTGAAATTACTAATGTTAACATCATTAGGTCAACAGGAAGATGCCAAGTATTTTGCTGAAATAGGTTTCGATTGTTATCTTTCAAAACCAGTCATGGAAAAAGAGTTATTTAACGCTCTTGCGATTTTAATTGATGGCGGAGAAGCATTAAATCGTGCGACTCCTTTAGTCACTGGTCGCCACATTAAGCAATTAAAACGTAACTCTTTACCAAGTGATACACGAATTTTATTGGTCGAAGATAACTCTATAAATCAAGTCGTTGCTCAGAGTATGTTAGCCAACTTAGGGGTAAAAGCAGATATAGCAAATAATGGCGAAGTAGCGATAGCATATCTAGAAAAGCAAGCATATGATGTAGTACTTATGGATTGCCAGATGCCGATAATGGATGGTTACCAAGCAACTCAGAAGATTCGACAATCGGACACTGATTACCAAGATATTCACATTATAGCAATGACAGCAAATGCAATGATAGGTGATAAAGAAAAATGCTTATCTGCTGGTATGAATGAATATCTCACTAAACCCATCAAAGTTGACGCATTAGAACATTGTTTACTTGCTGCTCTACAGTTAAGGCCTGTTGAGGAGCTTAACCATGATGCTATAGATGAAAATGAAGTACTTTTAGATAAAAACAAAGTTTGGAATCAAGCAGAATTTTTTCGACGAGTAAGCCTCAATGAAAAGTTAGCGGAACGAATTGTCCGTGTTTTTTGTCAAGATATGCCAGAAGAAATAAGTCAACTTAAGAGCGCAGTTACGGCATTGAATTTTCAAGAAATTGAAACGTTAACCCATAAGATTAAAGGTTCAAGTGCTAATATTGAAGCGATACTCTTGTTTGAATGGACATTAAGCTTAGAAGGCGCGGCAAAACAGAAAAATGCTGAAGAGTGTCCGATATTTTTCAAAAAGTTGAATGACAATTTTGAAAAGTTACTTCTAGAGTTGCAACAATTCTTGCAGTAAATGAAGTTCGTTAATAAGCAATGTTGAGGGTTGTTGAAAAATAAACGCTGAATCTAGAAAAAAAGATTAACTTTCATTTCAAAGCAGAGGGTAAACTTGTTGAAATTTAGTGGATAATTTTTTATTGATTATATCTGCTAATGTACGGTCAGTGTTCAATGAATTCATGAAGGGTTTATGGAGGCGTTATGGGTAAATATTGGGATTTTAAGTTAACTCCTGCATTGCAGTCGCTATCTATAGTTTTGATTGCAACGACATTCCTTGTCAGCTGTGACAGCTCAGACAGTCCAAGCAATGCAAATAATGCTACCACAATCGCAGAACAACCCTATGCTTATCAAATTCCTGACAATATCAATGACGGTTGGCAAGTTGATCATGTATCTAATCAGAATGTTGACGAATTTCTTCTAACTGATTTGGTTAACAATATTCAAAATAACGTTAATCAGTTTCGTTATATCGATGCTGTACTAGTTGCCAAAAATGGCCGTTTATTGCTTAATGAGCAATTTAAAACTAAGTTGGATTTCACCGATGGCTGGGCAAATAATCAGAATGTCGATCTGCATATTTTAAATTCCGTGAGTAAAAGTTTTGCTTCAACCTTGATAGGCATTGCCATCGATCAACAGATTATTCCTGATACGAATGTATTAGTGCACGAATATTTCCAGCACAAACAGCCCATTGCTTTTTGGGATGAACGCAAAGGCAATATAACGTTACAGAACTGGTTAACTATGCGGCACGGTTATGAATGGGACGAATGGAATGTATCGTATTTTGACAATAACAACCTGAATGCTCAGATGAATAATTCTCTTGACCCATTACAGTTTTTATTAGACCGTCCGATGGTAGAAACACCTGCCAATGTTTTTGCGTATTCAACCGGTGTTTCTTTTGCTTTAGGTAAGTTGGTAGAACAAGCAGCAGGGCAAAACTTAGTTAGTTTTATGGAAAGCTATTTATTTGACCCCTTGTCTATTGATAATTATAGCTATTGGGGGCTAGAGGGTACACCTCATATGGGGAGCGGGCTTTATTTGTCTACTCGTGACTTGGCTAAACTAGGACAGTTATTTTTGGATAATGGTTTATGGAATGGCAAAAGGATTGTCTCTGAAAGCTGGGTTAAACAAGCAACACAAAAGAGAGTTGATAATGGAAGTTGGGGCTACGGTTATCAATGGTGGATGAGGTCTTTTACAGCGAATGGAATTGTGTATGAAACTTTTTACGCCGATGGTTTAGGCGGACAACACGTGTTCGTTTTTCCTGCGCTCAATTCTGTCGTTGCTTTTAATGGTGACGCCTATGAAGACCATGAACGAGAGCAACGTAGTTACCGCATGATACTCGAGAATTATATTTTACCAAGCTTGCAAGAATAACTGTAGATCTTGTGAGTTTGGGCTATATCTGAGTATCGTTTATAAGTATAAGTATAGGTAGTCGGTCAATAATCATTTTTAGAAATTTAACCAACTATTTCAAGCCGCTAAAAAGGTATTGAAACTTAATGGCATAGGGACTAAATGACACCAGCAATTAATGTAACTAAAAAAAGTAAAGTCACTTATAAGATTCATGAGTATAAGCATGTATCTTCGAATGAGTCATACGGTTTAGAAGCCGCAGACAAATTAAATGTGCCTGAGACTCAAATATTTAAAACACTCGTTGTCAATCTTAATCATAATGAACTAGCCGTTGCTATTCTTCCTGTCTCATCAATGTTAAGTATGAAATTATTTGCTAAGGTAATTGGAGCGAAAAAGGCCATAATGGCAACTCAGATAGAGGTGGAACGTTCAACGGGTTATATTCTAGGAGGGGTTAGTCCTTTGGGACAAAAGAAAAAGCTAAAAACAATAATCGACTCTTCTGCAAAAAACTTGACAACGGTTTACGTCAGTGCAGGTAAAAGAGGGCTTGAGATTGAGTTAAATCCACTTGACTTAAAAAAGTTAACTAACGGAAACTTTGCTGATATATCCCAATAACATCAATTAACAATAAGTCATTCACCTTTTTAATCATTAAGTATCAGTTGTTTTTAATAGGTTGCTTCGTTTATTGAATAAAGTTAGGTTTGTTATTCACAAGTGAAATAAATGAAGCTTGTGAATAACAAAGACAACTATTTATTTAGTTAACGTTTCTTCGTTAATAAAGAGATAAAAAAGCTCATTTCCAAAGCTTTTTCTTTTAAACTTTTAAATCGTCCAGATGCACCACCATGTCCTGCTTCCATATCTGTTTTAAATAGCAGTAAATTGTCATCGATTTTATGTTCTCGCATTTTTGCTACCCACTTCATGGGTTCAAAGTATTGAACTTGTGAATCGTGCAGCCCAGTGGTAACGAGTATATTAGGATAGTGTTGAGCACTAATGTTATCAATGGGCGAATAAGCTAAAATATTCTGATAGGCTTGTAGCTCATTAGGATTTCCCCATTCGTCATATTCATTAGTGGTTAGCGGTATGCTTTCATCGAGCATAGTGGTCAATACATCTAGGAAGGGCACATGAGCACCAATACCTAAATACAACTCAGGTGCTTGGTTAATTACTGCGCCCATTAATAAACCGCCAGCACTTCCGCCAGAAGCGAATACTTTATCTTTAGCGCCATATCCTTGTGTAACTAATGCCTTCGTCACATCAATAAAGTCATTAAAGGAATTTTGTTTATGTTCTTTTTTACCCGTTTCGTACCAATGTCTGCCGAGCATTTCTGACCCGCGAACATGAGCGATAACATAGACAAAACCTCGGTCGAGTAAACTTAATGTTTGACTGGAAAAATCAGGATCTATAGTTATGCCATAAGCACCATAACCGTATTGAAGCAGTGGATTCGAACCATCTTTTTTAAACGTTTCTTTGCGATATACAATGGATACGGGCACTTCGACGCCATCACGTGCAGTAATAAATAATCGCTCTGACAGATAATTTTCTGGGGAGAAATCACCTAAAACTTTTTGCTGTTTAAGCAGCTTTCGCTCACCTGTTGCTAAGTCAAATTCAAATAAAGAGCCAGGTGTTGTTAAACTAGAGTAATGCAACCTTGCGATGGTACTCGTTGGCTCTGGGTTGTCATCAAGGCAAGCAAAATAGCATGGATCATCAAAAGACAATGGGTATTGATGACCTGCGTTTTTACCATTTGTGGTGTGAACAATAAAACGAATTTGACCTTGCTCTCGCTCGGTAACCACAATGTAATTATGAAATAATTCAATGCCTTCTAATAAAACATTATCTCTGTGTGGAATAACTTCTTGCCAGTTATTCATATCATGAACGTCTTTAACAGAGGCTTTCATCAACTTAAAGTTTTTAGCTTGGTGGTTGCTCACAATATAAAAATGCTCACCCATTTTATCAGCATGATATTCATGCTGCTCTTGATATTCACATAATTCGGCAAACTTACCATCAGGCTCATCAGCATTGAGAAATAAATAATGCGTTGATTGCGTTGCATGTAAACAAATATAGATTTGTGACTCATCTCTGCTTTTATCTAAGCTCATATAAAAACTGTGATCGTCTTCTTCATAAACGAGAATGTCATCAGATTGTGGTGAGCCTAGTTTATGCCGATATACTTGTGTCCCTAGCAAGGTTTCTAGATCTTTTTTTACATAGAATACGGTTTGATTGTCGTTAGCCCAAATAATTTGACCTTCGGTTTCAACTAGCTTTTCTGGCAAATAACAATCTTGTGAGTCAGAGGTGGTACTGAGGTCTTTAAAGTTTATGGTGTAAATACGACGGCTATCAGTGTCTTCAGATATTGACATGGTTAGGTCATTTGGACTTATGGATAAATCGCCTAAGTCATAAAACTCATGGTTTTCAGCTCGCTCATTAACATCTAATAATAGCGTTTTGTTTTCACCTGAAAAACTTGTTGCTCGGTAATAATTTGAAAACTCTTGTTCGCCATTAATTTCGCTGTGATACCAATATTTACCGTCTTTAGCGGGCACTGAGTTATCGTCTTTTACTATACGCGCTTTCAGTTCTTCAAACAGTAATTCTTGTAATGGTTTTTGCTTGACTAACATAGCGTCAGCATAGTTATTTTCATCATTGAGGTGTGCCAAAATCTTTTCGTCGCTACGTTGATCGTCACGCATCCAATAGTAATTATCTACACGTTGATGATTGTGTATTTCCATATTATGGGGGATTTTTTTAGCGATCGGCGCGGCAGTGTTTTTGTTTGAATTCAGTAAAGATGTTGGCACTAAGTGCTCCTATGTTCATAATATTGCTTTAACTCAAGATAGAGCTCTTTAGGTAAGTTTATCTATTTTTCATAAATTAAGAGAGTCATTTAAAATTTATTTGATAGGAGAATATCGCAATAGGGGATTTGGAGATGGAAATTAGATGTAGTTAAGTTAAAAAGATTCTGTAGTAAACGTACTTATGATTCTTTTACAGCAGTATGCCAATTCAAATGAATGACATACTGCATATATTCAAACCAAGAGCCAGATAATGTGCTCTAATATATTATAACTCTGTAGCACCTTGTTCAATCAGGTACTCACGTACTTTTCGAGAGCTAGCTTGACTTAATGGGCTACGCATTTCTGTACCGAAACGTGTTGTTGCTTCAACAGCCAAATTTACATCTGCTCCCTGAGCCACCAAGTATTTCACTACGGCTAATTCTCCTTGAGAGCTGGCGTTAATTAACGGTGTTTCGTCACCTTTAACTTGTTGATCAACGATAGCGCCCTGAGTGATTAATTTTTTTACAACGATTAGATTTCCTAACTTTGATGCCAAAATTAAAGGGTTACCGTCACCAGGAGAGGTTGCGTTTACATTCGCACCTAAAGCCAATAAATTGTCGATCATATCAATATTGTCTTTGCCAATGGCAATCATTAATGCGGTGCCATCACCTAATGCTGGTGTATCAATATCGACCCCGTCATTAACCAACTGCTTGATTACAGATAATCGATTGGCAGCCGCTGCAGCAATTAACATTTGAGCATCAGACCTTGTTTGTTTTGATTGGTGTTGAGTAGAATAGGTTGCACTATTTTTAGCGTCATCGTTATTATGGGCTAAAGCAAAATTACTGGTAGTAATTGCTAATAAAGAACAAACTGAGATAGTGCTTAAAGTCTTGAAAAGTTTTGTTGTGTTCATGTGATTACCTCAATGATAAATAGTTAATGGTTATTAAAATAAACTCGTGGCCACAGAATTCATTTAGTTAATTAGTCAGTAAGTTAAAGTAAAACTAATTAATTAGTATTTAGGTTAAATGCTATTCAAAAGTTTATCAACTAATTAATTAGTTTTTATTTTGTGAGATGTTACTAAATGTGTGTGAATTTGTATAAGTAATTGAAAACAAGTATGTATTTCACTATGTTTTTTTGAGGTGAAAACCACTGTTCTGTTATTGTCTAGCGCCTTGACTGCGTAGATAATCTCTAATTTCTTGTGTTCTGGCACTACTTAATGGACTGCGTAGTTCATAATCATCGTAAGCAGAAGCTTCGACTACAAGGTTAACATCTGCTCCTTCGCTGACCAAAAACTGTACTAAAGATAAATTTCCTTGAAAACTGGCGTTGATCAACGGCGTTTCGTCGCCATCAACAGCGTTGTTGATTTTTGCTCCTGCAGCCAATAATATTTTTAACATTGGCAGACTTGCTGTTTTCGTGGCCATGATAAGCGGATTACCATCGCCAAGAGAGGGCTGGTTTACATTAGCACCGAGTTCAATCAATGCCTCGACCATATCAATGTTGTTATAACGAATTGCGATGATCAAAGCTGTGCCGTCGCCAATTGCTGCTACATCAATATCGACGCCATCAGCGACCAGCTGTTTTATCACTGAAATACGGTTTTCGGCGACTGCAGCTATCATTAATTGTGAGTCTTCCTGTGACAATCGAGTAAACAATTTGGCTGTTAATCTTATCTGGGGTACATCAATTTTAGGACTGTAAGAATAGACAAAGCTAATCGTTGCAATACTCAACAACGCACAACTCAATATTGACGTAAATGAGCCTTTAGCTAGACTATTACCCATGTTGATCACACCATTGATGCGGATGGTTAGATCTTTTTGTTTACTGAACAGACCCATCGCCAGTATATTTTGCTTTTTAGCAAACATCAGTTTCGCGCAATCCAACAATGTTTGAGCATAACTGAGCGGGTCTTTTGTTTTATCGGCGGCTCTAATGTCACATGCGAGTTCGCGGGCCAAATGCAATTGTTTATTGAGTGGCCGCATGACAGGGCTCCACCAAAACGTAATTGAAATCGCCTCTTGAATGGCACTGGCTATTAAATCACGTCGCTCGATATGTGCTTGCTCATGTAAAACTACATGTGTTATTTGTTGACTATTTAGTTTGTCAAACAAGGCTGTAGGTAATACGATTCTTGGGGATAACAAACCCACAACCATTGGTGAACTACAAAGTTCAGACAACCACACCGTCACTTTTTCATTATTATTACTCAGGGATATTTCCCTGTTGTGCGTTAATGTTAAACCTAACTTACGGCTGTTGTTGAGCCGGTTTAGCAACAGCAGAGTACGCCAAATAATACCAAGTACCCACAAGGCGAGTAGGGCAATCAGAATAGGAGATATATTATCAATGATCTCTTCAGGCACATGCCAATATTCATTACGGCTAGAGATTTTTACTGCTTGATTAGATGGAATAACTTCTAATGACAACAGCTGTGTTGACGGTGGACTTACATTATCTGGTAATGGGTTATTCGTTGATATTGCTGGTGACAGGAAAACCATGAACGGCAACAAAGTGATCAATAAATAACTAACAAACCATAATCGTGATTTTGATTCTGACGATATTCTTAGTGGTAATTTAAACACAGCCAACATTACAGCAAAAATTATAACACTCAGCAAAAAGTGGTGAATAAGAAACGTAGTGATTAAGGTCAGTTCAACAATCATAATTTAACTTTTATTGTCTTTTGATTGATCACTTTTTTGGTCAATCTTGTCTTGTAATTGTTGCAGGGCAGTTAAATCTACATCACTTTCTTCCATCAAATGTTGAGTCAGTAATTGTGATGAACCGCCAAAAAATCTATTTAATAATGTGCTTAATGCGCTTTGTTGCGCTTCTTTTTCAGTGAGTTTGGCGGAATATAGAAAAGCTCTGCCATCTTTACGAAAGTCAGCATAGCCTTTTTCCGCGAGGATCTTACACATGGTTTGCATGGTTGTGTATGCTGTGGGTTTAGTTTTAGACAATTCAGCGGTTATTTCCTTAACCGATGCTTCGCCGTTCTTCCACAGTATTTGCATGATTGATTGTTCAGTATCTGTCAAGTTTTTAGACTTTGGCCGAGCCATGTTGTACCCACTATGATGAATCTACTAATTAATTAGTTTATAGAGTAAAACGTTTAAGGACAGACTTCAACTAAACAATTAGTTTTTAATGCAATCCGGTACTGCAGTCTTTGGCTATTTTAAAGTTGATTGCACGAAAAGGAGGGCAAAAGTAAGTGGCTGTTTTACCAATCATTGATGATTTCTTTAATCATTGCTGCCGTTGTATCGGGTTGTTCAAAAGGAAACATGTGACCACCATTCGATATTTTAGTCAGTTGTATATTATTCATTTTTGCGAATCGATTGAAATAATTCACCGGTAAAACGTCTGTTTTTTCACCGTAAATAAGGGCTGAAGGCACGGTTAGTTTATTCTTGAATTTTGATAAGTTAGAAGGTAAATGTCTAAAAATATCAGCTTCAACCTCTGGAGTGAAGGTTAATTCAAAGCGGTTGTTTTGATGGGTGATAGCACTGTCGACATAATCTTGTAAACAACGAGGATCAAAATTTTTGAATAACTTTTTGTTGGCAAAATTGTTAACTAAATTTGTTTCTAAAGGCCAGTGTCGCTGCCTATTTTTAGCTCTGCCCGCAGGAGATATCTTATCAATTAACGGTGTTTTTTTCGCTATATTAAGAAGCCAAGATAAAGGCCCAGAAAATACCGGAGGATCTAGCATTACTAATCCACGAAAAAGCTCAGGGTGTTGGCAAACAGCAAGAAAAGAAATAACACCGCCAAAAGAATGCCCAATACAAATAACTTTTTGATCTTGTTTTTTCACAAAATCGACTAATTCATTCACCAAATATTGCCAGTTGCTATGAATGGGATAATTATAGTCATGTCCATATTGCTCAAGAGCTATTGTTGAATAGTCAGGGTGAAACAAAGATAAAAAGGTACGATAACTTCCACTTGGGAAACCATTGGCGTGAACAAAGTTGATTATTGGTTTTGACATAAAAGTCTCCAAATAATAATTTAAAAAAGAATGACCTAAGTAACTGCTCCCGTTTAAGATCAGTTACTTGTTAGACGTACTTCGGGTCATACTTTTATTTATTGATACTTTTTATAAGCTCAACGTCATGGTTGAATCTACTTTTATTGCAGCATCTAATGCGTTTAACATCTCTTTTCTTTCTCTGAGTTTAGTGCCATGGTGAGCAATCATATTTAGAGATAGCATTTGGGTTGCTGCGGCTTTTGCTGTTGCTATTAATTGCTCAGGTTCAACTAACACGTCAAGAAAACCAGCTAACACAGCGGTTTCAGGATTGAATAATTCTGCATTGATAACCGAACGAGTTAAATAGTTAATAGGCACACGATTTCGAGCTAATTCAAGTCCTGCTTGATGCATGGTCATACCAATAGCGACTTCATTAAGACCAATTTTAAATGAACCTTCACAGCCAATACGATAATCACAACTCAGTAATAAAAATGCACCTTTAGCAATGGCATGCCCTGTACACGCGCCAATAATAGGAAAAGGAAATGACAACATACGACGAGTTAGTGTTGAGCCTGCCGTCACTAAAGATACAGCAGAGTCAGAGCTTTCTTTCATGGTTTTCAAGTCATAGCCACCTGAGAATATACCCGGCTGACTGGTTAATATTACCGCCGCATTTGCTGCTTCAGCTTGATCTAAAGCGCTATTTATTTCTGTTATTACTTGATGGGAAATCGCGTTAACTTTGCCATTTTTTAACGTGATTGTTGCAATTTTTTCATTTATTTCAAAATCGATTAATTCCATGGTTTTTCCTATAGTTATCTAATGTAATAATATGAGTTTTTAGCCAAATGTGCTTGTTTTAAAAGGCTTGTCATAACCATTACTTCCATCAACATTTATCTAAATGGAGAATAGTGGTCATGATAACTTTTTATTTCTTTCGCTTAATAACTTCAACGATTTTTTCTTTATAAAATCTACAAATAATTTTAGTTCTATACAAATTTAATTCATTTGACTAATTAATTTCTTGTCGATAATATCATGTGGTATGACCACTTGGTTAAAAATGTTGAAATTAAATTTCAACTGCTAATAATTAAATTTTTGGAGTCAAGAAAATGCCTGAATATAAAGCCCCGATCCGTGACATAAAGTTTGTAATGCAAGAACTATTAGAGTGCGACAAACATTACCAACAGCTTGGCTACCAAGAAGCAAGCGAAGAAATGGTAGATGCAATTATAACGGAAGCGGCTAAGTTTACAGAGCAGGTTATATCTCCACTTAACCAAATAGGCGACCAACAAGGCTGTACATGGACTGAAGGGGTTGTAACAACGCCAGACGGATTTAAAGAGGCTTACCAACAATATGTGGAAGCTGGTTGGCCAACATTATCACAAAGCGAAGAGTTCGGTGGTCAAGGTTTACCCCATTCACTGAATGCTGCAATTAGTGAAATGATGTCTGGTGCTAACCACAGTTTTGCTATGTACCCAGGTTTAAGCCACGGCGCCTTGGCAACGATAGAAGCACATGGTACTGATACGCAAAAGCAGCAGTTTATGCCAAAGCTTGTTGAAGGAAGCTGGACCGGGACTATGTGTTTAACTGAGCCCCATTGTGGAACCGATTTAGGAATGTTACGAACAAAAGCTGAAGTTAATGATGACGGAAGCTATTCAATTACGGGCACTAAAATATTCATTTCGGCGGGGGAGCATGACTTATCAGATAATATTGTTCATATTGTTATCGCTCGACTTCCTGGCTCTCCTCAAGGGAGTAAAGGCATCTCTCTTTTCATCGTGCCTAAATTTAATATTAATGATGATGGCGCTATTTCAGATAGAAATGCGGTTAGTTGTGGCTCAATCGAACATAAAATGGGTATTAATGCCAATGCGACATGTGTGATTAATTTTGATAACGCCAAGGGGTTTTTAATTGGTGAAGTTAATCGCGGTTTGCATTGTATGTTCACCTTTATGAATTCTGCTCGATTAGGTGTGGCAATGGAAGGTTCAGCTGCTGCAGAAGCCTCTTTTCAAGGGGCATTAGCTTATGCAAAAGACCGTTTACAAATGCGTTCAATTAGTGGAGTTAAAAACCCAGAAGGTCCTGCAGATCCGATCATTGTTCATCCAGATGTCCGTCGAATGTTGCTAACACAAAAGTCTATTGCTGAAGGTGGACGTGCACTTATCGGTTACTTATCGCAATTAGTCGATGTTACTCACGCTGAAAAAGATGAAGCAGTTAAAACGTTAGCTGAAACAAAATTAGCGTTATTAACGCCTATAGCAAAAGCAATGTTAAGTGAATTAGGATTTGAATGTACTAGTCATGGCGTACAAATTTTTGGTGGTCACGGTTTTATTAAAGAGTGGGGCATGGAACAGCTAATGCGCGACACTAAAATTAGTTGTTTATATGAAGGCACCACCGGTATTCAAGCACTTGATTTATTAGCACGTAAGATTTTAGGTAGTAAAGGACAAGTTTTACAACCTTTTATCAGTGATATCAGCGTTTTTTGTCGAGATAATATAGACAATCAAGCGATGAACTCATATGTAACGTCATTAACTTCTTATTGTGAACAATGGCAACAAATTACGGCTGAGGTTGGTCAAAAATCCATGAGCAATGCCGATGAAATTGGTGGTGCATCGGTGGATTATTTAATGTTTGCTGGTTATGTAACATTGGCTTACTTTTGGGCGAAAATGGCCTCTGTGGCACATACTAAGCTAGATAGTGATGATAAAGCGTTTTATCAAGCAAAAATTAATACCGCTAACTTTTATTTTCAACGCATTTTACCCCGTGCACAAGGACATGCGGCCTGTATTGAAGGTGGCGTAGATTCAATGATGGCGATGGCAAGTGAAGACTTTGCATTTTAAGTAACGGGGTAAAGTGCAATTATGCCTCGACCTTTTAAGTATTTAAAAAGCCCGTATCGATAGTTACGGGCTTTTTGTATTCAAAGTGGATTTTATATAAAATCCACTTTAGACTTTAAATCGGAAAACAAAACGGTCAGTTTTTCCTCTTACCGATGAATCAAATACCATTTTGCTGTAATCGTCTTTCGTATTTCTAAGAAAGTCAGCCTCAGCTTCTAATACAAACCCGGCTTCCTGAAAGTCATTACGTACATGTTGATGATGAATGCGATGTAGGTCCCTATTATGTATTTTTGTTCCAGACTCCATGTCAATTAAGCCTAAAACCCCACCGGGCTTCAAAGTCTCTTTTAAATTTTTTAAGATATCTAAACGTTTGTCTTTTGAAATATTCGAATAAAAGTCGTGATAGTTTAAGACAACGGTTACAACATCAATTTTCTTTTTAAGATCTATTTCATTTAATTCATGTTGGTAGTGAATAACGTTATCTAAACGCTTGTTGGCGGTACGGGTAGCAAACTCTTTTGCAAAACGACCATTCATTACATCTAATATGAACTTATTGTTTTGTGCGTATACTTTACCTGCAACTCCGACACGATGAGACAATACTTCAGTGTAATACCCGCCGCTAGCCAGTACTTCAAGTACTTTCATGCCAGGCTTTATGCCAAAAAACTCCATGACTTTATCGGGTTTTCTATTTTCATCTCTCGCTTTATCTGCATCGCTACGATCGTTAGATTGCATGGCAGATATAAATTTTTTATCACTTAATGTGTTCGCTTGCACAAACGAAATAGCGAAAAGGCTTACTAGCCCAAGTGTTACTATAGAGGCGGAAAGTGGTTTGTTAATCATCATATTATCTCTCTGGTTGAAGTACATAGTTATACTGGTTAATTAGTAAAACTAATCATCTCGGCTTGGTTTTGTTTATTTGAACTATGGGAAACTGATGTTGTGAAGGTTTTATTTCTATAGAGGAATAAAAGTATCAGTGCCGCGCTGGCGATATGCCCAGTTAAAATGCCTTGGTAAAAATGGTCATTAATAGTAATGGTCATTTTAGTCACGTGGCCAAACAACATTCCTTGGTAGAAATCTTCCTCTAAGGTGAATAACGAGCCTAAGTAGGCAAATGACAATAAGAATACAATTCTGTGGCACACGCCTAAAGTTAAAGCCTGTAGGGTTTTTCCTTTAGCATTTAAACACGACTGATAAACCATGATGCAACCAATTGACAAATATCCCCAAGATACCCATATGAAATATCGATTGATGTAATTTGATACAGTATCTTGTGAACACAACATTTTTGACAGGAAAGGGCTGTAGAAAAATAGAGCGACGGCAACAATTAATTGGATCACAATAATCGTCGAAAAAGTGATGAAATAAGCCTGCTTTACTCGTTGTTTATTTCCTACCCAAAAATTACTCCCTATAATCGCTGGCATTGATGTTGTTAATACCATAGGAATTAACAAAAAGAGTGATTCCATTCTCAATATAAATGCAAAAGCAGCGACATAGGAATAATCAATATTTGCGGCAATAATGGTTAATAACGCCATACTGAACGGCGTTACTAGTTGTTGTAATATGACTATTACTGCATTTTTTTTGGGCGACTTTAGCTGCAATTTAATTTCTTGTACGCGTGGAAAAGATAGATTAAATTTTTTAATTAAAAGGGCTGTAGATATAAATGCCAACAGAAAGTCGCTTATAACATGGACATAGATTAATCCTGATAAAGCGCCTAAGAAAAAGTCACTTGAAGGTAATAGTAATAACAATGCTAATATACTTTTAACGCTTAGCCAGCTAAACATTAAGTGACTTGCTAATACTCCATGACCTAAGGCCCTTAATATGGCGTTAACTTGCCAAATTAAAGCTAGAAATACCCAGCTAATATAACGAGCTGCCATATAATCAGCTTGTTGACTCACAAGTGATATTTTTTCACTTGTTAAGCTTATTCCTGCCCATTGTTCATTACCCAACAAAGATAATAGTTGTTGATTGCTCAAATAAGCACATATTGCAAAAACAAATACCACTAGCACAGACATTAACAGTGAAGTTGTAATGACGCTTGCAAGATTAGCTTTATCTAAACAGTCAGACTTTACAACTTTATTGTTACTTCTAATACTCAACCCAATCACAATGGCTGTCATTGCTGTCGTTAAGGGCAGGGTAAAGCCAATAGCAGCCAGTGTATTTACACCACTAAGCGCGAGTAAACTTGATTCAAAAAGATCGTACAACAACAATGCTAAGATTGCTCCAAACATGGGAAAGCTGGTTTTCCATATTAGCTGGCCGATCTTATTATTGTTAAAACAAAATTTTTCTGGTTTATCCATTTATTTTTATTGGTCATCTGTTTTTACATGTTATTAAAAGAGCGCCGATAGCGGATATTTATTTCAAAACAGAATGTAACATTTTATGTTATTTTTACTCAAATTTGGTGAGTTAGCTTTATACCAAATCCAATAAGTTTGTTCCCACTCAGAACTTCCCCGCGGGTTGAGAACAAATATAATTTTATTGCGTATTATTCTATATAAAAGGAATTATGTGCGGTTATCGAATCGCTGGAAAGCTCTCGAAGGTCGAGCTTTAAAGGCTTATAGACTGCGTTATTGATAAGGGAATAACCATTCTCTTCAATCAAAGCCTTGCCTCTAAGCCTTTTAAATCTCGCTGAGTGAGAAAAAACTTAATGGAATTGGTATTATATGCTTTTTGAAATAGATTTATTTGTGGTCATAAGGCTGTCAACTTTAAAGATAATAATTGAGGTAGGCTTATTTAGTGCAGTTAAATTATAAGATAAATAAGAGAATTAATTTTTGTTATTAATTGCAAGTAGCTGTGATATTTCACTTTTAGCGAGTTTATCCATTTCTTCAAACGATAAAGACATGCCTATTTCATATCGTTCATCGTCAATTATTTCTATACGCACAACCAAGCCCAAAAGAAAAATTGGCACCGATGAATCAATTTCTAGACTGATCTGCAATTGATTGCCAATAACATACTGAGTTGACGTCTCAAACAAGATCCCGCCAATACCAATATCTTTGCTTTGGCCTGTGCTTGCTTGAGAATCGTTGAAGCCAAGTTCCTTCATTTTAACAACTCTCGATATTGGGATACGCAGATAACGACGGTTTTCCTCCTTAAACAGCGCAATATTATTTTTACCTGCGCCTTTGGCTCTATATACTGCACTGTCAGCAAAATAGACCAAATCATCTGCGTTGTCAGCATGTGTTGGATAAGAAGAAACACCGCCACTAATCGTTAATTTAATTTCACCACCATCGACATTTATTTGATGTTGTTCAATAGTTTTACGTATTCGATTAGCGAGTTTTTGCGCATCATTACACGAAGTGTTGGGCATGAGAATGACAAATTCTTCGCCGCCATATCGAAATGCAGTGTCACTGCTTCTGATCCCTTCTTGTACTAAATTTGCAAGTTCGCTTAATACCAAGTCACCGGACTGATGGCCATATGTATCATTGATATGTTTGAAGTTATCAATATCAACGAACAATATCGAAAACTGTGTTGCGAGACGTTTTGCTAGGGCCAATTGCTGATTAAGTGTGCCCTGGAAAGAATTACGACATAATAAACCCGTGAGTTTGTCATAGGTTGAATCGGCAACCAATAGCTCGTATTGTTCTACGTTTATTAATTTAGCGCTGTAGGGCTTATCATTGACTTTGTAGTTGGCCAAATAGTCACATATGGCTGTAAGAAAATTAACTTGTCGCTGCAAAGCTTCAGACAAAATAACGATGTGTTCCTGAAGTTTTTGCCAATGATACGCCGCTTGAGCGGTATCACATTCTAAACCGGCAAATATCTTGAATATTTCCTGACATGCAATATCACCGTATTGATCAACTATCGTACGAAGTTCATCCAATTGCTGATGCTCATTTCCAATATAACGAGCACATGACTTAATCTCCTCTGGCAGCGAATTATTAGTCATTGTTTTTGCTCTCCATCATATTGAACAAATTATTCCATTGAAAAATTTTGAGCTTTCATTGCTTATAAACTGAACCTAGCTTTTTCGAATAATGTAACAACGTTTACTTCAAAATGAAGAATCATCAATGCTTGTTGAGTCAAATGAAAGTATAGAGAGCCATAAAAGTTTTAGATAAAGATGAGTTACTCTCAATAAGATCATACTTAAGAAATAGTATAGCTTAAATCAAGTAGTTGATTATATTGAATGCTTCTAAAAAAGGAGGCTATACAGTGATCTATGCTATAAAAGCCTATCGACTTTTAAGTAAAGGCATATTTTATTCAATAAAGTCAGTCTTTATGGGGAACAGAGGCGATAAATAGGGAGGGTCAATATTAATATAACTGAGAGATAGTTAAGAATATTGAACTACTGTCTAAATTGACTTCAAGTCATTTGGTTTTGTTAAAACAGTACAACTTCTGTTCAAAGACTGAGCTCATATTCAGAACATCTTAATATTATTCAATGTCTAGGCAAGAATACTGAAATACTTGCACCATTTAAAGCGGTTGATTGACTAATAATAACATGACCGCCATGCCATTCACTTATCACATTCACAAAGGCTAAACCTATGCCATAACCACTACCCGCATTGGTAGCTGATTTACCTCGTTCATATAAGCCTATTAATATTTCTTGTTCTTCTGGTTTTATGCCCACGCCATCATCTTCAACTCTAATTTCTATTCGTTCATTGTTAGTTTCAACGGTGACTGTTACTTTGGTTAATGCATATTTGATCGCATTAACTAATAAATTTTGAATGGCTCGTTGAAGAAATTTTGCATCATGTCGCACAATGCAATCAGAGATGTTTATCAACTCAATTGAAATTGCAGAGCTAGATTGTGTTTTTTCTATTAGCGGTATTAACCAAACATCTATACTTTTCTCAACAAAGTTTAATTGATGGTGGCATTCTTCGATTCTTGCTAACTCAATAAAGTCGTCAGTTAAATGATCAATTTCATCAAGCTCATATTCAATTTTTTCTTTATACTCATCAAGATTTTTTGTATTAGTCATCGCCAATAAAAAAACAATTCTAGATAATGGCGTGCGAATGTCATGGGAAACCGAGCTGGCAAGAAAACGTTGTAATGATAAGAAGCGGACGATTTGTCTAGACATGCTTTCAACACTTTCAGCTAATGGGTACATCACAGATGTTGCTTTAACTTTACTTTTAATTTTCATACGTTTTTTTGAAAAGGCATCGGTAAGGGTAATTAGCTGAATAACATCTTTAAAAATAGGCCATAACCAAACAAATAAACATAAACTAAATACACCATAAAATATGATTGTTAACGTTATATATGAACCTGTTTCATGCTTCTCACTTTTAAAAGGTCCCAATTGTAAAACTTTAGAAGGGTCATCTTTTATTTGCCAATAATAAAATACATCATTTTCAATATTACTTAATGAAACAACTTGGCCCTGGGATATTTTAATTTTTAACGGCGTCGGCCATGCTAATTTCTTAATCGGTATAATTTTACTCTTAGATAAAATGAGCGAATTATCTTGCTGTAAATCGATAATGTCTTTTAAAGTATCGACATTAATTGTTGCAGGCATATTATCAGAACGTGCAATGAAAACTTCTGTAACCCAAGCGATAACGACTAAGCTAATTAGAATAAGTAAGAATAAACGGATGAATTGGCGTTTCATTCGTTATGTAACGTCCGTGCTGAAAATACATAACCAAGGCGCCATACCGTTTTTATCTCGTAGGGGTTATTTTCTAAATTATTAAATTTTTTCCTTAAGCGGCTTATTCGTCCATCAATAACTCTGTCTTGTCCGTCATAAGCTCGACCCACCATTTCAATAAACAAGTCATCTCGGCTTACTGTTTTATCCTTATTAAAAATTAAGAACCACAATAAGTCTAAATCATCAGAAGTCAATGTGACTTGTTGATTAGCTACCTCGAGTAATCGAGCATCTTTATCAATAATCAAATCGGCTATTTCTATACGGTTTGACCGGGGCTTATTCACAAATCTTTCTTTAGTTTTTATTGCCGCTTTTATTCTAGCCAGAAGTAACTGCGGTTTTACAGGTTTATTTATATAGTCGTCAGCACCTAACTCTAGGCCTTGAATTTGGTCTTTGTCATCTTTTCTCGCGGTGAGAAAAATAAAAGGTCCGTTGTAGTTTTCTCTAACTCGCTGACATAATTCAAACCCATTTATTTCAGGCATATTGATGTCCGAAACTATAATGTCTATTTCACTATAATCAACATTTAACAAAAAGGCGTTCGCGGTATTAAAAACGTCGACATGGAAATGATGTTGCTGCAAAAAACTCTGTGTTAAATCAGCCAGCATAGTATCATCTTCTATAATAACGACCCGTTGTTGAACAATCATTGAATCACACTCCAAGCATGCCTTTGCCGACTTCGTTTTTGGTATTCTTGAATAAATACATTTAAGGTTGAACTCGCGAGTACATGATGACTTGATGCTGTTAATAACTGAACTTTTATCGGCCGTTTGATCTTAATTTGAATCACGGTTGAGTTTGTTAGCCGTTTATCAAAACAAATATTTTCTGCTTTCCCTTCAATTTTCAAACATACCGCTTTAGCGTTATTTAATTGCCAATTAATTTCTAAAGCCGTATTGCACCAGCCCTTTTCAACCATACAACTTTCCGGACTAATCGACATAACAACATCTGTAGCATAGACATTCGAACTGATTATTGTAGACAATAATGATGTAATGATGAGAAGGCCACTGAAGTTCATCTTATTTAGACCCGTATTGCCCGCTGATACCAATGAAAAATAGCGTAGCATAATCTTTTTCAGCTAAAGGGCTCACCGTCATTGACGAACCCAGCCATTGATAACTATAACGCCCAATAAGTGAAAAGTTATCATTGATTCGATAAGCAAAAGAGGTTGATGCAGAAATATTGCTATTGGAGCCTAATTTAAAGTTAGCATAGCTAGTACCGTCTTGTTCTCTTAAGCCATAGTAATAGTTATTGAGATCTGAATCAGAAAAGTCGACTCCTAAGGCAGTTTGGAAGCGCCATCGTTTTTTAGTCCAAACGAATTGAGTACCTGCGGTTATTGAGTAGCCATTATGTACATTCGTTACATCGTGATAAGCCGCTAAGGAAAAGCTAATATTCTCGTTCAAAAAGAATTTACTCGCTATACCAGCCAAGTAAGAGTAGTTTCTGTCAACTTCACCAACAGATACTTTATCGGGGTCTCCAAAATTTCCAGGGCTTTGTAATCCAGAAACGATTAAACCACCAAAATCAGATTCATTAAAATAAAGTCCATCATTGTTAAACTTTCCTTTTAGCGAGATTACCCAGTTATCATTGTCTCCTAACACATAGCCTATTTCAGTATTTTCAATGTAAAAGCTTTCTCCGTAGTAATAAAAAGAAGGTAAAAATGCAACATTTCTATCTTTAGCGTCGTGTAGCGGGTTTGAGTGTTCCCCTAAACCAACACCCACGCCTACAGCCCAAGTGTTTTCAATGACACAGTCGTTTCCACAAGCATTCGATTCTTCGGATAAAGAATAAAAAGCTAACAGAAAAATGAAAATTAATTGTTTTTGAAACACTTATTCAAACTACCTTACGCACAACGACAGAAAGTTACATTTATAAACTAATATTGATAGTACCTATTTATCATGGCTTAAAATATCCCCTCGTACAAATTCACACATTTAATCGTCATCTCTGCGACAAGTTGACACACGAAACTACCAGCGTTTTTACATTACCCCGTCTAGTATCGAGCGGTCTGATTTTTAATCAGTCTGAAACTAATCGGGAAGTAAAAAAATGAAAATAAAAACAACTATCTTAGCTGTTACATCAGCTTTATATGCCTCAGGCATTGCTGCTAACGTACACACAAATGATATCAAGCCAATCGCTATAGACTTAATGGAACTGTACAATGTACAAAAAGAAGCCACTGCTCATTCAAGCCGTGACAAGTTTCTTTCACCATTACGAAATGGTGCTTTAAATAATATTCAATTCACACCAAAATCGGTTAAAGATAAAATAAAAATAGATAAAGACTTAACCGGAGTTCATACCTACATTGTTCGCTTAGTGGATAAACCCATAGCGACTTATGAGGGGAGTATTTCAGGGTTACCGGCAACCAAAGCGAGCATTAACCATAATGTAAAACTTTTTACCGGTTCAAAAACAGTCGGTTCTTCGCAATCAGCAATTGATGCCTATCAAAATCATTTACTGGCTAAACAAGAAAGTTTTATTGAAAAAGCCAATACTAAAGGGGTAAGACTTGATGTTCGCCGTCACTTTACTACCGCGGTTAATGCGATAACGGTCGAATTAACTCAACACCAAGCGCTGGAACTGGCCGAAATGTCTGAAGTTGCTTACGTGCAACGTTCGCTTAATTATGAACTTCATACTGACATCGGTCCTGAGCATGTTGGCGCAACGGGTGTTTGGGATGGCACTGCAACAAGTGAAGGAGGCAGTTACAAAGGTGAGGGAATGTTAGTCGGTATTATCGATACCGGTATTAACACGGACCACCCCTCTTTTGCACCTGTTGACGGTGATGGTTATGTTCATACCAATCCGTTAGGCGCGGGGAATTTCCTTGGTGGCTGTGCTACTGAAGAATTTGCTAACCGCTGTAATGATAAATTAATCGGTGTTTATAGCCATGAAAGCGTTACCGATACTTTCTTTGACATTCCAGAGAATGATTGGACCGATCCCGTACGATTAATGCCAGAATTTGGTGAAGATTGGAACGGCCATGGTTCGCATGTTGCTAGTACCGTTGCGGGTAATGTTCAATATGACGTTGACGATTTATTACCTTCGTATGGCGGAACAGCTGAAAATCCAGGACATGGTTCGCCTGTTGGTGTAAAAATGCCAAAAGTATCTGGCGTTGCACCTAGAGCTAACATTATTGCTTATCAGGTTTGTATGCCAAGCGGCGGCTGTGGTGGTGAAGCTATGTTATTCGCGATAGAACAAGCGATTAAAGATGGCGTAGATGTTATCAATATGTCTATCGGTGGTGGTGAAGGCTTTCCATGGGACGACGCGTTTGAAATGGCATTTTTATCTGCCCGTGAAGCCGGTGTTGCCGTAGCGTTATCTGCAGGTAATTCAGGAGCAGCATATGGTACAGATTCATTATATACCGTTGATCATACTTCTCCTTGGGTATTGAACGTAGCGGCTACGACGCATGCTCGTTCAATAAAAATTGATGGTAAATCGCTAAATGGCTTTACCGGTGGAGACTCTGATTTAACGCCGTTACAACTTGATGGTGCCGGTATTTCAGGTGACTTTACCGGTGAGTTTGTTTTGGCAGCCGATTTTGGTGACGCTCGGTGTAATGCTCCTTTTGCGGTAGACACGTTTACCGCAAATCAAATTGTGGTTTGTGAACGTGGTGATATCGCTCGATTTGAAAAAGCAATTAATGTTCAAGCTGGCGGTGGTGGTGCTTTCGTGCTTTATAACACCTCGGCAGAAGGAGATGATATTTATAATGACCCTTATGCAATACCAGGTATTCACATTACCAACACTCAATGGGAAGGGGCAAGTTGGCGGATAAAAGCGTTAAAACCTTGGTTGTCATCAGGCACCGGTTTAACCGGTACTATTACAGCTTCACAGGTAACACGAGAAGTAAAAGAGCAGGATGCCGATTGGTTAGCTGAATTCTCTTCTCGGGGCCCATCTTCTACGGTTGATGAATTGTTTTCTCCAGGCATTGCTGCGCCAGGGGTTGATATTTTTGCTGCATGGACAGAAGAAAACCCATTTGACGAATTTTCAGATACTCGAGATTGGAATCGCATCAGTGGTACGTCAATGGCCAGTCCTCATGTGGCTGGTGCGATGACGTTAGTTCGCCAAGCACACCCACAATGGACTGCATCAGAAGTTCAGTCAGCATTGCAAATGTCGGCAGACTCAAAAGCGATAAAAATGGAACATCCAATTTATGATGAAGTGGTTGTTGCGGGTCCTTATCGTGCAGGTCATGGTTTAATAAACGTTGCTCGCGCCATAGATTCAGGTTTGGTCATGGACGAAACTGCTGATAATTTCCGCCGTGCTAACCCTAATAATGGTGGTCGCGTTCGTGATTTGAACTTACCCCAACTAATCAACCGTGATTGTGGCAAACAATGTAGTTGGACAAGAACAGTAAAGGCAACACAAGATGGTACGTGGAATGTTAATGTTGAGAAGCTGCAACAAGACCAGATGTATTATAACTGGACATTAGATCCGTCGGCAACCATGAGTGTACTACCAAAAACGTTTAGCCTGAAAGCGGGTGAAAGCGTTACTTTAACCATTACCAGTAATTTCAATGAAGTTGATATGGCTTGGTATGAAGGTACCGTTCATGCTGATCAAGGTGAAATTCAATTTATTTCTGACAATGAAACTACCCCAATGGCTATTTGGCCATATTCTTCACATTATACGGGTAAAACGTTACCAGATACGGTGAATATTAACGCCAGTGATGATAATGCCAGTACATTCATTGCTAACATTCCTTTTGGAGTGCCTAGTTCAGTGATAAGCGCGGTGGCTTATGCTCCCATTGAATTAACTGAAACAGAATTAGCTATTCCTCGTATGGGCTTTGGAGTCTCATTATTTACGGAAACAGGCTACTTCAATGTAATTGATGATGAAGCACTAGGTACGATTGCCCATGATTTCATTAAAACGATTTCGGTTAACGTTCCTGAAAATTCAGCTATTTTACGTGCCGAATTGGGTGCGGTACTTGATAGCACTAGCGATAATGAATTAGGCACTGATTCGTACATTAATGCTGATATCTATGTTGTTAAAGACTTTAACAATGATGGAAGGCTTCATTATACTGAAGCTGTATGTGGTTCAATGTTACCGCAAACCACTGAAGGCGAATTCTGCTCAATTGAGAACCCTGAAGCTGGTGAATATACAATTCTAGTAACCAATGGTGTGTTATTCCCATGGGAATCAGTAGATACTATTGCTGTCGCTTATGGGGTTGTATCAAAAGATATTAGCGCTGAATTTAGTTTTGAGTTTAATCAATCACCATTAAATGAACTGGTTTCAGATATGGTGATTACTTGGGATAAATTACTGACTGAAAACACTACATATCATTCAGCTATTGCAGTGCAAGCAGGCGATAACGCTGAAGGTTCTTTAACTTTCATACCGATGAAAATAGATCGTGGTGCTAACACGGTATCAATCGTGTCATCGCAAACCAATGCCTTGGTTGGTGATATCGTCGATATGAGTGTCATGGTACAAGCCAACAAGTCTGGCGCAGACCGTGTTGTTGACTTAACTGCTGAATTAGCGAATGGCTTAACTATTGTGCCAGGTTCAATGAATGCTGTTAATGGTTTAGTGATGACAGACAATGGCTTTACTATAAATACCTCACAGATAAACTCTGCAGATTGGGCAACCAATTACGCAATAACAACCAACGAAACTGATGAAATGTGTCGTACACCTTGGGAAGAGTACTTACCTGAAACTGAAGGAAAATATGTCAACTTAAGTAATTACGGTCTTGCTCCTTCTTGGGGATCATTCTTTGAAGTAAATGAATGGGGTTGGGGTAACTGGGTGCATGAGTTGGTTATTCCGACTATGACAGGTACTGGCAATAACATGACACCATTTGATAATGCGGCATACTTCAAAACCAATCAAATGGTATTGAGTTCAAGAGGCTGGGTGCAACTTGATATTGGCAACTACAATCCATGGGACATAGTGCCTCAGCAAATTCATCTTGAATTGCCTTCTACTGGATATTCAACACCACCTGATTATTTGTTTGCACCATTGTGGAATGCTGAAATCGATATGATGACCTGGAGTAACAGCACGACCTTAGCAAAATTGGAAGGTAACTCAGGGGTTACATTAGCCTATTTAGGTGATTACCTTTTACTTGAATGGGACAATGCTAAAACGTATGACCAAGGCCAAGACATGAATTGGAATACTACGTTCGATGCACGCGACGACAGTTATAATCATCAAATGTTTATGCGTAGTAATACCTCTTACATTCCGGGTAAATATGAAGTGGTTATGGCATATGACAGTATTGATTTTGGTTCACAGTCGGGGTCTGGTTCAATTGGCTTACGTGGGTATCATGGTCCACGTGCCGGTATGTGGCCTTTAAATGGTCATACTGGTGTGTCATTGGCTTATAACAACATTGATGAAGTGCTCAAAGATGACTTAGTCGTTTGTTATGATATTGTTGGTCCTGAATCGACAAGTATAATCGTCAATTTTCAAGTACAAGTTACCGGTGAAGCAATATCTTCAGAGCAATTGCTTAATGTATCAGGCTCTGTTGAAGGTGTATCAAGCGCAAATGCTGAGTTAAGTGTTAGCGTAGCTTCAAATATCAGTATTACGTCAATTACTGACAAAACCATTGATGAAAATGAAAGCCAAGATATCACGGTAAGCTTTGCCGATGGCGATGGTGGCATGTCTGCTAATACGATTAGTGTTATGGGAGATAATATTAGCGCAGAAGTTTCTGAGCACGTATCAGGTTCAGTTGTTACTATCACCCCAACGGCCAATTGGCATGGTGACACGGAAGTAACTGTTACGGTTACTGATAATATTTTTAATAACGATAGGGTATCAACAAGCTTCCTATTAACGGTGAATTCAGACGGTGTTGAATTAGGTTGTACAGATTCATCAGCAACTAACTTTGATGCTAATGCAAACAGCGATGACAGTAGTTGTAAATTCCCCGTTGCTGAACAAGCGAATAAATCTAGTGGTGGCTCTATGGCGTGGCTATTGTTAACGCTTTTACCTTTAGTTGCCTCTAGAAAAAAGCGAGTAACATATAAAGACTAATCGTAATTTCTATTAGTAGGTGACATAACAATCCGATGAATAGTATTCATCGGATTTTTTATGTGAGTTAGCGGACCTTGAAATGTATATTGTTAAATTACCGCATTGTGATTGTCGGTATGCCGATTAGCTATTTTCAATGCGAAAACCTATTTTTATCGTTACCTGAAAGTGAGCTACTTTGTTATCAACAATGTGTCCTCGCGTTTCTACAACTTCGAACCAATCTAGATTTTCTACAGATTTAGAGGTCTCAGATATTGCATTTTGAATTGCCTCTTCAATGCTGGTGGGCGATGAACCGACAATTTCTAATTTTTTATAAGTGTGATGATTTGACATGGGGTTACCATTAATTTATTAATTCGTAATAACTTAAAGGTAGTCGATTTGTTTTTTTTAGCCAAAAGTGAAATATGTTTATCGCTCTAATAAACGAAGAATAAAATTTGATATTGACTAGTATGCGTAATGAAAAACAGCGCGAAACCTTGATTTTATAATGACAATATTGAGTCATTAGTAGTCACTTAAATTTAACATCATGGTAATGTTCTATGGTTAGCTATAATGTTAGAGCTTAGACATCTGTAGTAATACTCATGCCACACAGTAGGTATGAGTGAATATACGGCAAGTAATGATTTAGATTATACTTTGTGGTCTAACCTGTAAACTAACGGTACAAATATGCTATTATTTAAATCAAACATTTATCTTTCTAAAATCTCATTATGACCACAAAAACTCTCCGTATTCGTGAAAAAACAATCTTTGACGGTATTTTTAGTAAATACATCCTTAAGTTCTTTTTTAGCATTTGGTTTAAAATTGCCGGCTGGAAACTTTGTAAAACCATGCCAGAAGGCGCAGGTATCACTATAGCGGCGCCGCACACCTCAAACTGGGATTTTATTTATGCGCTTGGCGCTGCTATTTTACAAGATGTAAAAATTTACTTTTCTATTAAAGACAGCATGTGCCGAGTACCTATTTTAGGTCGTTGGTTGATGTTTCTTGGCGCTATGCCAATTGACAGATCTCCAACAGGGGTTGGTCAGGTTGAACAAATTAGACAGTTTATTGAAACACAAAAAGGTAAAAGAGTATTTTTCTTATTCACTCCTGAAGGTACGCGGGGTGGAGTAGCCAAGTGGAAAACGGGATTTTACCATGTTGCTCAAGGATGTGGATTACCTATCTTTTTAGCCAAAGTCGATTATCTCAGTAAAGAAACGGGCGTTTTTCATATCTTTAATCTGACTGATAATAAAGACGATGATATTCAAGCTATGCAAGCCTCATATAAAAGCGTCTATGGAAAATACCCAACTAAGCAATTTCCTCCTTATCAAGGTCGTATGCCAAAAATAGGTGATAAAGAGGCTGCAATCATTCGTGCACTTTACGCCATAAACTCTATTAAAGGTGTTGCTACTAAAATGGAAATAAGTGCAAAAGCAAAAATGGGTGATATATCAAATAGTATGTTCGATTTTTTAATTGAAAAAGGGCTTGTTGAAAAGGGGTTTCTTGAAAGAGCAGAAATTACCTACCGTTTAACATTAGCAGGTAAAGGCTGCTTTTTGCATTTACATTCGCAAACAAGCTAAGTAGAGGAAATAAAGAGTAAGTCTATGTTCTTCGCTCTCTTCAATAAATAACAAAGAACAGTAAAACGAAACTAATCAAAATAACAGTCTCGTTTTACTTACCTTTATTGCATTACTCTATTGGTAAATACACATCTGTGATCATTTCATTTTCTGGTACTTCAGGAAAAAAACTAACCCTTTCGAAGAAAATAGGAAAATCTCTAACATCATAAGTTGAATTGTTTAGCCACTCTACATAGAGATAGTTCACCGCCAAACCAATAGAGTCATCACTACCAATATGACGAACTACGGCACACTTACCAGCCGGAATTACTTTGTTTACGATTCCATATGAATTTTTTTCAATGGTATTTACAATAGAACAACACACATCAAATCGAAAATTTTCTGGACGTGTATTATCCGGATCATCATAAACTAAATTGTATGTCTTACTTTTACCAGGAGGAAGGTGGTTTGCTTTTCTCCATTCGATAAATTTTCTAATTGTTTGCCCAAGAAGGTTTGGCGCTTCTCTGTGCTCCATTGTCGCTATTAATGTCTTTGGGAAATCAATAACTTTGATATCAAAATTAACATTGTCACTCATGATTTTAGTCCTTAGTTTTTGTATCGGTTCGTATTGTGAGTGCCAAAGAGTCCAATCGGGTGCCCGTCTAAAGTCAGACGGACTTTTATTAAATTGTTTTTTGAAAGCGCGAGAAAATGCTTCGTGACTTTCATAACCGTTCGCAAGCGCGATATTTACAATTTTCTCATCTCTATAAGCTAGTTGATAAGCGCTTCTTTTTAATCGAAGTAACTTTACAATCGACATTATAGGCATGCCAAAATATGCAGAGCACTGCCTGTGAAAATGATACTTTGACAAATATGCTAATTGGCAAAGTTTCTCAGTATCAAGATCTAAGTCGAGATTAGTTTCTATATAGTTTATAACTTCAACAAACTTATCTTGATATTTTGTCACTACAATAACCCTCTCTCTTCAGCAGCTAAATATTAAAATGATAGAAGCTGTTAATCTTGACCAAAGTTGCTTAATTTAATGGAATATAACCATTATATTATGAACACGTTCAATTAACTCGACAACAAACTACGAATAACAAAATATATAGAAACAGTTTTTAACTAATGGTTTTTTGCTTTTTAGTATAGAAAAAAGTATAAATGGGGAAGTACAATACCATGCAAAGGAACTTAGCAATTTATGCAAAACTTCTTGAAAAAAGGAATGAATGCCGTTCGTTCAGTTACCGACAAAGCTACCGATGAATTAGCGGCAAGTTATTTAATTGTTAAAGAAAAAGTGAATGGTTTACCCATATTTGTTTCAGCAGAAAAATCAGACAAATATAGTGATATTCAATATGACGAAAAACATTACTTTGTCATACCTTTCGAGCTGTCAGAATATAAGTTTGCTTTACACACGATGCGTTGTTTGCCCAATGCGGTTCCTGAAATTAATACCTTGCCTAAAAGACGTGTTTTTCATTTCCCTAATAAGCACTCAGAAGAAATGCTTAAAGGGTATATGCGTGAATCCGCGGAACAAATGGTTAGAGATAGAAATGAGAATCAGCCAAATAGTCTTGAGTCTTTAGCAAATGAAATTGACTCTCTTGATAAAAAGTTAACTTATGGCATGTTGTTAATAGGCGGGGTGGCTGCCATTGTAAATCCTTTATTAGGGGCGGGCATTGCAGCAAAGGCTTTATTGCCAGGTGTTGGAAGTATTTTGAACAAGTATGGTCTACGAGCAACAGCAGAGAAAATTAATCAGCATCAGCTTGATAAATCACTTGTTGAGGCTGAAGATCACATAGCAAAAGAATTTGAAGGGGCTAATACCTTACAGGTCATCAATCCGATATTACAAGAATTAGAACTATTGTTACGTACAACACAGTCGCAACATGATCCCCTAACAGGGCCTAATTTAGCTGAAGGCAGTATTCCTGAGTTAGATGGCGAAAGGTGGCGAGAACTCACCGAAGTTGCTATTTGCCATGTATACAAAGAAGTGTATGAAACTCCATCTTTACACGCTAAAGCGTGTCTTGGGCCTGAAGACTTAAGGTGGCTAAAAGTAATGTTCGAAGTAAACAGCATGAAATAGCGTGAGTTTATTATTGGATAAATTGAAATAACAACGAACTCATTAAATATTTATTGACGGTCTAATATCCTCGTTCGTATTTATAAACGCTATAAAATGGCAGATTCTTTTTGATACTAAATTCATCACAAGTCGTTAATCTTTGTCCTATACTTTAACTTAATTTGAGCTATTCTTTCGAGAGCAAAACGCATATATAAAATATAAAGTGTAATGCTCATACCAAAGTAAGGTAGATTATGTCGTATTTTGTTATTGAACCTCAACGTACTGAATTAGTTAAATATCATATATCTTTTAACATTAATGAATTTAAAAGTGAGCATGTGGCATTTTCTGGTGCTTTAGGAAAACATCCTTATGATACTAATAAAATTATGCTAATTTCAGAGCCATACGCTAATCATACTAGTTACTATGAATTTAATAGTGCTGATATTGGTTTAGTTGAGAAACTACCTAATATTATCGATAGCAATGGCGAGGATGTTGCTATGGTTCAATTGTGGATAAAAAAAGGTTGTATTGCCATTAAAAGCGAGGTTTTTCTAGTTGAGTCATCTGGTAATTGAAGATCAAAACACTACAATATCTCTAATGCTGTAAAAAATTTCTGATTTTTTAAGACGTAATTCGTTAACCCTTTAATCACAGAAAAGCTCTTGCTTTTGTCTATACCTGTTATCAATCAACATGTTATTATGATCCTTACTTCCGTTGATTATTCAATTTAATGTTAGTGTTATCACTTAATACAACTTGTAATTGATTCACCAAGTAATGAAAAATATATTAAAAATTATGAGAGCGTAACCATTGCCTAAATTGAGCAACAAGTTGTATTCCATCAGTGACTTACAAGATATAAATAAGCTAGTAATACCTTCAAAGGAACTTGCAGACAAAGAGCGTGCCTCTATTTATGGTTTAACGGGTATGGTTTACACACCCTATATAGATGAATATATGCAGTTAAGTATTAAAAAAGCGGAGATACTAGCTTGTTTAAAGAAACAAGGAATACTGGCGTTATCAGAAGTAGAACTCATTACAACGGCATTAGATAGCTTACACAAAAGAGCTAAAAATAATGTTGTTGTTGAATATGAAGGAAAGCTATACCAACGTCGGTTTTCACCGTTAAAGTTAAGTAAATCAGGAAAAATTGTTATTAAATGGGCAAGGTATTGGCTTTTACAATTGTCGAATGGCAAAGTTGACCCAAATTGGGAAGGTCAGGTAAGAGAGATTTGGCCAGCTTACTTTTTAGTGAGAATAACCGATTTATAGTTAGATAATAGCTTAACATTAGGAGTTGAAAATATACGACAGCTCTAAAAGTAACGTTTTAACAACAACTGACAAATAGTGAAATTATGTACCAATCACCTTTATTAAAAAATGGCTCTTTCATCAACGGACAATGGTTGTCTTCCCCTGAAAATTTTGAGGTCACTAACCCTTTTGATGGTACTTTATTGGCAAGTGTGGCTAATGCTGGTATTACAGAAGCCAAACAAGCAGTGCAAAGCGCTAAGAATGCGTTAACAACATGGTCTAAAAAAACCGCCAATGAACGTACATATTTAATGCGTAAATGGTTTGACTTAGTGATGAATAATCAAGAGCAGTTAGCTGAAATATTAACGTTAGAGCAGGGGAAACCCTTAGCTGAAGCCAAAGGTGAGATTGTTTATGGTGCTTCATTTATCGAGTGGTTTGCAGAAGAGGGCAAGCGAGTCTATGGTGATACTATTCAAGCACCGAGCGGCGATAAAAGAATTGTTGTTATTAAGCAACCAGTAGGAGTTGTAGCAGCAATTACCCCTTGGAACTTCCCTAATGCGATGATTGCACGAAAAGCTGCTGCAGCCTTAGCTGCAGGTTGCACATTTGTAGTTAAACCTGCCACGCTTACTCCGTTATCTGCTTTAGCATTAGCGGAGCTTGCTAAACAAGCAGGGATCCCTGATGGCGTTTTTAATGTAGTTGTCGGTACTGATTCAAAAGCGATAGGTGAAGTGTTAACAACTCACCCAGATGTAGCAAAGTTTACTTTCACAGGTTCAACCCATGTCGGGAAAAGGTTAATAGCACAATGTGCATCAACGGTTAAAAAAGTATCGATGGAACTGGGTGGTAATGCGCCCTTTATTGTTTTTGATGATGCTGATATTAATGCTGCTGTTCAAGGAGCGATTATTTCTAAATACCGTAATGCGGGACAAACCTGTGTTTGTACAAACAGAATATTGGTTCAAGAAACTGTTTTAAATGAATTTACCCAAAAATTTCTAAAAGCCGTGGCGGCGTTAAAAATAGGTAATGGTTTCGACAACGATGTAAATATAGGCCCTCTGGTTTCAATTTCGGCTGTTAATGATGTTGAAGAGTTAGTAGCGAATTCAATCGAATCTGGCGCTCGACTTTTAACGGGAGGGAAGTCTGAACAAGGTCATTGCTTTTATCTTCCAACGGTTTTAACAGATGTTACTAACGATATGCCAATTGCAAGCAATGAAATATTTGGTCCAGTAGCGCCTATTATAAGTTTTAATACAGAGAAAGAAGCTATTGAAATTGCAAATGATACAGAATATGGCTTGGCCGCATATTTTTATGCCCGTGATATTGGACGTGTTTGGCGTGTTGCTGAAGCACTAGAGTTTGGCATGATTGGAATTAACGAAGGCATTATATCTAATGTTGCAGCACCTTTTGGTGGGATGAAACAATCAGGTAGCGGCCGTGAAGGCTCTAAATATGGTCTAGATGATTACCTAGAAATAAAATACCTCTGCATGGGGGGGATCTAATTGCCAGTCATTAGGCCATTTTATAACTCTTTAAAAACAAAATAACCACTAACAAGTAAACTTATTAGTGGTTTAAAATTTCAAATAATATGATGTATCGTCTTGCTCTATAAGCTAGGTATATCTCCACAATGACTAATTACATTCATAATAAAGTGACCTATTAATAAGGTCACTTGTCACAAGAAAAACTTAGAACTTGTAGCTAATACCCACTTTCATTTGCCAGCCTGAAGAGCTGAGTACCGTTTGGTCATAGCTGCGCGTATCTGCACCGCCATATACTTTACTTATTTTGTATTTGCCATCGTTGTCTAAG
>Ga0209395_1001214_pt1 | contig 36632 bp, 31 predicted proteins | sample GOMGulsemesocosm_3_FD_184635 | JGI IMG/M metagenome (GOLD analysis project Ga0209395, IMG submission 184635) | Methane-oxidizing microbial communities from mesocosms in the Gulf of Mexico - GOM9D Gulf of Mexico (SPAdes) (version 2) | ecosystem: Environmental > Aquatic > Marine > Cold seeps...
CGAATATGTCAGACGATAAGAAAGTCATCTTTTCGATGAATAAGGTTTCAAAAACCTATCAAAGTACAAACAAACAAGTCTTAAAAGATATTTATTTAAGCTTCTTTTATGGAGCTAAAATTGGAATTCTGGGTTTAAATGGATCTGGGAAATCAACGTTGTTGAAAATTATAGCAGGTGTTGAGACTAATTTTCAAGGAGATGTTACTTTTTCTCCGGGGTATAAAGTTGGGTATTTAGAACAAGAGCCTAAATTAGATGACAATAAAACCGTTATCGAAGTGGTAAGAGAAGGAGTTGCAGAAACAGTTGCAATTTTGGAAGAATACAATAAAATCAACGATATGTTTGGTTTAGAAGAGGTGTATTCTGATGCTGATAAAATGGATAAGCTAATGGCTAAACAAGCAGAGCTTCAAGACAAAATTGATGCTTCTAACGCTTGGGAACTTGATACAAAGTTAGAAATAGCCATGGATGCTCTGAGAACTCCAGATGGAGATGCTCCCATTAAAAACTTATCAGGAGGAGAAAGAAGAAGAGTTGCATTGTGTAGGTTATTATTACAAGAACCAGAAATTTTATTACTAGATGAGCCAACCAATCACTTAGATGCAGAATCTGTACACTGGTTAGAACATCATTTAGCACAATATAAAGGAACGGTAATCGCCGTAACACATGATAGATATTTCTTGGATAATGTTGCTGGTTGGATATTAGAATTGGATAGAGGAGAAGGCATCCCTTGGAAAGGAAACTATTCTTCTTGGTTGGATCAGAAATCTACGCGATTGGCACAAGAAAGTAAAACAGCTTCAAAAAGACAAAAAACATTAGAACGAGAGTTAGAATGGGTACGTCAAGGAGCCAAAGGCCGTCAATCAAAACAAAAAGCTCGTTTAAAGAGTTATGATAAATTGATGAGTCAAGACCAAAAGAAAACAGATGAGAAATTAGAAATTTACATTCCGAATGGTCCTCGTTTAGGAACAAATGTAATTGAGGCTACTGGTGTTTCTAAAGCTTTTGGAGATAAATTATTATATGAAAACTTAGAATTTAATTTACCGCAAGCAGGTATTGTTGGAATTATTGGGCCCAATGGTGCTGGTAAAACAACTATTTTTAAAATGATTATGGGTGAAGAGAACCCAGATGGAGGTAATTTTAAAGTAGGTGAAACGGCAAAAATTGCATATGTAGATCAAGCACATTCTAATATTGACCCAGATAAATCTATTTGGTCAAACTTTTCTGATGATCAAGAACTGGTTATGATGGGCGGGAAACAAGTAAATTCTCGTGCTTATTTAAGTAGGTTTAATTTTGCTGGAAGTGAGCAGAATAAAAAAGTATCAACACTTTCTGGAGGAGAAAGAAATAGATTGCATTTAGCAATGACCTTAAAAGAAGAAGGAAACGTATTGCTATTAGATGAGCCTACAAATGATTTAGATGTAAATACATTAAGAGCATTAGAGGAGGGCTTAGAGAACTTTGCAGGTTGTGCCGTAGTAATTAGTCACGATAGATGGTTTTTGGATAGAGTATGTACCCATATTTTAGCTTTTGAAGGAGATAGTCAAGTATATTTCTTTGAAGGATCTTTTTCGGATTATGAAGAAAATAAAAAGAAACGTTTGGGTGGAGATTTAATGCCAAAACGAATTAAATACAAAAAGTTGATTAGATAATTAACAATAAAAAATCCCGCTTAAACAGCGGGATTTTTTTATGTAACAAATATTAATTGCGTCTTCTTTGTTCTTGTTTTTTAGCAACCTTTCTTTTGTTGTGCTCTTTTTTAACTCTTGATTTTTGAGAGCGTTTTTTTACTTTTTTCTTGATCACCTTTACTCTTTTAGGAGTGGAATTTCTTTTAATATGTGATTTTCTTTTAGCGGTGTTTTTTCTATTAGGTGTTATTTTCCTTTTGGTGTAATTATTGTTTTTTCGAGTAGTTACACCTGCTTTTCTTCGTTTTATAAACTTACCTCGTTTTCCAACTTTACCGTTAGGTCTAACTTTGTAATAATAATAGTGTTTGTCTTCCCTATATTTTCTGTAATTATTTTTAAAACTATAATCATAAAAGTACCGATCATTATAGTTGAAAACATTACCGAAATTTAAAGAAAATTGAATACCTGAATCATAATAATCTCTATGAACATTTCCATAAAAATATGGATCTCCCCAATTATTATATGACACTTTTAAGTCGCCAACTTTCCTGACTACTCCTCGTCTGTAATAGATTCTAATATTTCCAATTCTAGTAACATTGCCTCTATAGTCGTAACGAATGTAATTCGCGCCAATACGTTTTATTCTTCCTTGATAATCTCTGTCAATTCTAATGTTATTCTTGCGATATCTGTTGTTGTTATACGTGTAGTAATGTCTATTTGGAGTGTCGAATTCAAAATCACCATTTAAAAACACATGAAATTGAACACCTCTTTCAATAAAGCTCACTGCTTCATCATAACTGTTTGTAGTGATTGTTTTCTCAAATGATACAGTTTTGTCGTTTGCACTTAACGTAACAAAAGACATCATTCCTAAAAATAGTAGTAGTGCTTTTTTCATAATTTCTGTTTTTATATTCTGCTTACTCTTTTCGGTTTTCAGCGTCCACGTTGATAAAGAGTTTTCAAAGAGCGTGCCAAAAAAATAGTTCAAGCAAACTTGGTGATCGGAAAGTAATTAAATAAAGCAATGCGGGCTGTTGTCTTTTTTAAGACAAAATAAGTAGATTAAATTACCGTACAGCTCTTGTTGTATATGGGATTATGAGCTTTGCTAAGTTCGAAATATGCAACTAATTTTAGTAGTGAAAAATGTGAGAACCAAGCCTGTTTAAACTTTTTGATTCTCATCAGAAAGAGTTTTTATCTTTTTAGTATAAGCTCTTAATTCAACCATTTCTTGAATGAATTTTTTAGCGCTTTTGTAAGGGATGTTATATTGTTTGTTGTTGATTGTTGCTACTTGAAATAAAGATTCCCAATGTGTTCTTATGGCTTTTAGAGCTTGTAAATAGGTGTATGTTTCACTGTCGTACATGTGGGTTGGCTCGGATAGGATCCCGTTGATCTCTAGTATTTTAAATCCAGTCCCATTTTCTAATTCCTCAAAACTATTATACTTAATATCAATCCTTCCATAAAACCAACCATCAATAGCACCACTTAATTGATCAAAAGTTTGTTCTAATTTTTCTGTGATTAAATGCCCTCCACAAATAAATTGAGTTCCTTTAGAGTGGTTTCCTATAGCAGTAAGTTTTATTTTGGTCCCTTTAGTTGGTACTTGTTGTAATTTATCTTGATGAATGTCGGCAAGTATATCAATATATCGTTTTGCTCGTTCATTAGTGAGAATTAATTCTTTAAAAGTAGAGGTGCCATCCCCAACAACAATTAAAAACCGTTTCAAGGTAATCGAAGTAATGCTCCCTTTTTCTTGGTTAGGTTTTTTATGGTAAAATATTCCACATTCGTTTTTGTGGTCTAAAAATTCTTGAATAATGATGTCAATTGGGTATTGGCATAAATACAATTTTAATTCCTCTGCCGAATGTATTTTTTTCACCAATAAACCTCTAAAGCCAACATCAGGTTTGGCAATTAGTGGGAAATTTATTTCTTTCAATTTAAGTTTTGCAAATACCTGATCAATATTAGAGTTTGAGGCGACAAAAATTGTTTTTGGTCTGAACCTTTCTGGAATTAATTCGATCGTTTTGTACTTGCTTTCTGTACCATTTCCTGAACTTTTAATACAGGGATTCGCAGCACTAAAAAAGGCTGAATGTTTTGCCCGAGCAGCTAAATAAAAAGCATATGGTAAATTGGGAACATAAAACATTGAAGTAGGCCAATATTCCCAGTTTAATAGCTTTTGTATTTTGTAAGATTTTTTCAGTTTATTATTTATTAAAAAGTGCGTCTAAAAATGTTTTAAATGTTTTAAATGCAAGTATCAGTGTTAATACAATAAGTACAATAGCAATAGCCAAAATCCCGTACGCAATAAACATAGCATCTTCCATTTTAGTTAGTGCTTTAAAGGCAATGTTTAAGGTGATGGGTGAAACAATTAATAGTAATATTAAAAGCAATAACTTTTTCACTCCTTTTCCTAGTAATTCTTGATTAACGCTCATTTTGATAGTGTTTAATTGCAGTCCTCACATTTTTATATTTTTTCAATAATTTACTCGCTGTCTTTTGGTCGATTTGTAATTCATTAACTAACATTAATACGCCACGATTTACCAATTTATCGTTAGATAGCTGCATATCAATCATTTTATTTCCTTTTATCTTACCTAATAATATCATAGCAGAAGTAGTTAGCATATTTAGCACCATTTTCTGAGCGGTTCCTGCTTTCATTCTTGAACTTCCAGTAACAAATTCAGGTCCAACAACAACTTCAACTGGAAATTGTGAAACATTGGCTAAAGGGCTATTTTTATTACAAGTAATACAGCCAGTGATTATGTTTTGGTCATTACATTTTTTTAATGCCGCTATCACATATGGTGTTGTTCCAGAAGCAGCAATGCCAATAACTATATCTTTTTGAGTGATTTGATGTGCTTTTAAATCTAACCATCCTTGGGTTTTAGAATCTTCAGCATTTTCAACGGCTTTTCTTATGGCGGTATCGCCACCGGCAATCAATCCCAGTACTAATTCGTGTGGTACTCCAAAAGTTGGCGGACATTCTGAAGCATCCAAAATTCCTAACCGTCCACTCGTACCGGCTCCTAAATAAAATAAGCGTCCACCATTTTTAAGTTTGTCAACAATTTGATTTGTCAATTTTGTTATTTGTGGAATGGCCTTTTCTACTGAAAAAGCAACGGTTTTGTCTTCATTATTAATATTGGTTAATAATTCTGTGGTGGTCATTTGTTCTAAATGATTGTATTTAGAATCTTGTTCGGTAGTTTTTGTAAAACTCATAAACCAAAAATAAATAAAAAAGGCGATGTAGTTTTTACATCGCCTTTAAAATAATAAATTATTTTTTTTAAAGTGCCGATAAGATCGCATTTAAAGTGGCACTTGGTCTCATTTCTTTTGCAATGGAAGTTTCATTAGGCATGTAATAGCCACCGATGTTTAGTGTATTTCCTTGAGCAGAATTTAGTTCATTTACAATGGTTTCTTCATTGGCAGATAGTTCGGTTGCAATTGTAGAAAATCGTGCTCTTAAAGTTTCATTTTTTTCTTGATTAGCTAGTGCTTCTGCCCAGTAGGTCGCTAAATAAAAATGTGAGCCTCTATTGTCTAGTTCACCTACTTTACGAGAAGGAGATTTCTTATTGTCAAGAAATGTATCAGTTGCCATATCTAAGGTTTCTGCTAAAACCAACGCTTCGCTGTTCTGGTTGGTTTGCCCTAGGTGCTCTAAAGAAACAGCAAGTGCTAAAAATTCACCTAATGAATCCCAACGCAAATGTCCTTCTTCTACAAATTGTTGCACATGTTTTGGAGCAGAACCTCCGGCTCCAGTTTCAAATAAGCCGCCGCCATTCATTAAGGGAACTATCGATAGCATCTTGGCAGAAGTTCCTAATTCTAAAATAGGGAACAAATCTGTTAGGTAATCTCTTAAAACATTTCCTGAAACAGAAATGGTGTCTTTTCCTTCTTTAACACGTTGTAATGTGAATTTTGTAGCTTCAATAGGAGATAAAATCTGTATATCCAGTCCTTCTGTTTTGTGATCTTGTAAATAAGTAGTTACTTTTTTAATCACCTCAGCATCATGTGCTCTATTTTTATCTAACCAAAAAATAGCAGGAATATTGGTGGCATTTGCTCTGTTCACGGCTAGCTTAACCCAGTCTTGAATAGGAGCATCTTTTACTTGACACATTCTCCAGATATCTCCAGCTTCTACTGCATGTTCTATTAAAGTTTCTCCGTTTGTGTTTATTACTCTTACAATTCCATCAGTTTTTATTTCAAAAGTTTTATCATGAGAACCGTATTCTTCAGCTTTTTGAGCCATTAAACCAACATTAGGAACGGTTCCCATTGTTGTTGGGTCAAAAGCACCATTTTCTTTACAAAAATTAATTGTTGCCTCATAAATACCTGCATAACTACTGTCTGGAATCACAGCTTTAGTATCTTGTTGATTACCATCTTTGTCCCACATCTGACCAGAAGTTCTAATCATGGCTGGCATAGAAGCATCAATAATTACATCACTAGGAACGTGTAAATTAGTTATGCCTTTGTCAGAGTTTACCATCGCAATGGCAGGGTTGTTTTTGTATATCGTTGCTATATCTGCAAGAATTTCTGCTTTTTTAGCGGCTGATACTTCTGCTAGCTTGCTAATTAAATTTCCAAAACCATTATTTACATCAACTCCAATTTGGTTAAAAGTTTCTCCGTGTTTTTCGAATAAATCTTTAAAGAAAATACGTACAGCATGACCAAAAATAATAGGATCAGAAACTTTCATCATTGTTGCTTTCATGTGTAAAGAAAATAAAACATCATTTTCTTTAGCATCTGCAACCTGAGCATCTAAAAAAGTTAATAAAGCCTTTTTACTCATGATGGTTGCATCAATGATTTCATCAGCTAATAATGGCGTAGCAGCTTTTAATACTGTTGATTGTCCATTAAGGTCAATATGTTCAATTTTTACTACTGTTGCTGCGCTAACAGTGAGTGATTTTTCATTGTGACAAAAATCACCTTCAGTCATGGTAGATACGTGAGATTTTGAATCTTTGCTCCAAGCACCCATTGAATGTGGATTCTTTTTTGCGTAATTTTTAACGGCGTTAGGCGCACGTCTGTCAGAATTACCTTCTCTTAAAACAGGGTTTACTGCAGAGCCTTTAACTTTGTCGTAACTGGCTTTTATTGCTTTTTCCTCTTCATTTTGAGGAGTGTTTGGGTAATCAGGTATTGCGTATCCTAATTGCTGAAGTTCTTTGATAGCAGTGTTCAATTGTGGCATTGAAGCACTAATGTTTGGTAATTTTATAATGTTTGCTTCAGGTGTTTTTGCCAATACACCTAATTCTGCTAAAGCATCGTTTACTTTTTGATCATCAGTTAAATACTCTGATAAATTTGCTAATATTCTTGCAGCTAAAGAAATGTCTTTAGTTTCAATTTCTATGCCAGATGAAGCTGTAAAAGCTTTTACTATTGGTAAAAATGAATAGGTAGCTAAAGCAGGCGCTTCATCAGTTTTTGTGTAAATTATTTTAGCAGAGTCGCTCATCTGAATAAGTATTTTTTAAGTTAAAAAATAAAATAGACCTACGTTCGTAGATGTATTTTGGGTGAGGCAAATTTAATGATTTATAACTGGAAATTGTATGAGAATATACTAATAATCATCTTTAGTTTTTGTGAATTTATTAATAAACACGGCTGTAATATATGTATAAAATAAAAGCCATATCTAACAATTGCTTGTTGTGATATGGCTTCTTTGAAATAATTCTTTTTAATTTTGCGAACACTTATGTGCAAGCCTTTTTACAAGTAGCATTTCTTTCGATTTGCTATGCCTCAATAAAAAACTAAAAGTCATTATTTCAGTTTTTGAACTATCCAACATTGTGTACACATAATGTATATACAGTGCCTTAATAGATAATTCACTGTGTTTTTCAACCCTAAATAGAATAAGCGTTTACTTACGTATTTGCTTCGAATCTTTGTTTCGTATCTTTTTACAGATAACTTCTCTCCAATTCTAAAAATGAATATGCATTGCTGCTACCCATTTTTACTTCTGTCTTGAAAAACGATGATAAAGAACGTTACTTTATTGTATTTAGATTCTACTTCTTTTATCGAAGGATATAAGTCGTATTACTTTCTTAATACATTTCAAATATAGGTGCAAGAATTGAAACTGCAAGTTTTTTAAGGTTCTAGTAATCAATAAGATATGAACAGGGTTTATTAACAATTGTTCATTAAAAAAAGCGTTGTGAGAATCACAACGCTTTTTTAAATATTTTGGCAAACTAAAACTATCTTCTTTTTTCAGTAATTCTAGCTTTTTTACCTGTAAGGCCTCTAAAGTAAAAGATACGAGCTCTTCTTACTTTTCCTCTTTTGTTTACTTCAATTTTTTGGATAGAAGGTAAGTTCACAGGGAAAATACGCTCTACACCAACAGTTCCAGACATTTTTCTAATTGTAAATGTTTCAGAAGAAGCAACACCTTTACGTTGTATAACTACACCTCTAAAAAACTGAGTTCTAACTTTATCACCTTCTCTAATTTCGTAGAAAACAGTGATGGTATCTCCAGCTGAAAATTCTGGTAATTCGTTTTTTGTTACAAATTCTGATTGTACAAATTTAATTAATTCTTCCATGATATTTATTTATGGTTTTCAAACATCAACTTTCACGATTCTCGTCAGAGGTTAATTTTGAGGTTGCAAATTTATGAAATCTTTTTTGAAAAAATGGGATTAACTTAATTATTTTTTAGACTGATAATTAGTGCAGTAGTACACCCAAAACTTACGAACTTCCTTTCCGTTTAATGAAATAATTATAGGGTCTAATTCAATAACCTTGTCAAAATAATTTTGAATCTCAGGATGGTTAAAGGCGTTTTTCTTTGCTTTATTTTTAAAACGAGTATCAGAATCTATGAAAATGGCATTTTTTCCATGTAATACTGATAGATTTGTGTCTACGTAATCAAAATGGAGGGCATTTTTTCCGATGATATTTCGGGCGTATATTTTTTCGTCTAAAAAGAAATTTAAAGCTGCTGTGGTTTTGTAATCATCAGCTGCAAATGCAAAACTATTAGGATACTTGTCTAGTAGTTTCTCAGTTTCAATCGATAATTCTTTCCATCCAACCCAGGTATCATCACTTTTAATAGGTGCTAAATAGAATACAATTTGCAGGCCAATTACTATATGTAAGAATACAGAAAAATAGAGCTGAACTTTAAACCATCTCCTTTTTATAAACATGGTTGCGATGATAGTTCCTGTAATATAGGCTGGCATCATCCAATTCATTTTTACCCAATAGACAGGTGTTATTAGAAAAAAACCAACAAAGGTGGGCGCAAAAAAAGCGAATAGAAATACTATTTTTGAAGAAGGCAACTTAAACTGAAATACGGCCCTTTTTAGGTATTTATAGGTAAAGCTAATAAATGCAAAAAATAAAATTGGTAGTAATAAAATAAGTTGGTGTGCAATGGCTCCAAAAAAGTAATTTGGAGAAAGCTCAAACTTTGATATGCTTCCAGTTCTGGAGGATCCTTGAAATGCGAATGAAGCAAAATCATTTTGATAATTCCACCACCACACAGGAAATGACGCAGCAAAAGAAAGAATTAAGCATGTCCATAGCCATGGAGATAGTAATAATTTTCTATGTTTATTCGAAAAAGCTAAAAACCCTAACAACCCTATTTGGAGAAATAGCGCGGTGTATTTAGAGTCAAAGGCCAATCCAATTACGAGCCCAGCAACAATCCATTGCCATTTGTTTTGATCAAAAATAGCCTTGTATAAACAAATAATACTTAGTGTCCAGAAGAGCAATAATGGTACATCTGGCGTTGAATTAAAGGATAATATAGAAATAAATATGGTTGAACCGAGCAGTGCTAATGCAGTTAATGCTCTCGTTTTGGAAAGGAAATAAGTGGCAAGTTTGTAGAAACTTAATAAGGTAAAAGACGTCACAACAAAATCGGCCAATTTAACAACAAAGATGGTTTTTCCAAATATTTCTGTAAATCCTCTTAACATGTAACCAATCATTCCGGGGTGATCAAAATAGGAGAGTGATAAATTCTCTCCGTAAAAATGATAATAGGCATCTTGCGGCATTAATCCCATAAAAGGTAGTAATACAATTCTAAAAAGTTGAAACCCAAAAACGATTGCTAAAGCAGGATGTTTTTTTATACGTATAATAAATTTATTCATTTAATAAATCTGGTCTAATTTGTGCTGTTCTTTCATATGCTTTTTCCGTTCTCCAAGTATCTATTTTGGGAAAGTTTCCAGATAATAAAACTTCAGGAACTTTCATGCCTTTGTATTCTGCTGGGCGTGTATATACGGGAGGTGACAATAAGTTGTCTTGAAATGAATCGGTTAAAGCAGACTGCTCATCGCCTAAAACACCAGGGATTAATCGGACAACTGCATCGCATAAAACAGCGGCAGCCAATTCTCCTCCAGTTAAAACATAATCACCAATAGAAATTTCTTTGGTAATGAATTTATCTCTAACACGTTGATCTACCCCTTTGTAATGTCCGGTTAGAATGATTATATTTTTTTTTAATGAAAGTGAATTTGCAGTGCTTTGATTTAATGTTGGAGCATCTGGAGTCATATATATAATTTCATCATACGAACGTTCAGATTGTAGTTTGGAAATACAGTGGTCTATGGGTTCAATCATTAATACCATTCCTGCTCCACCACCAAACTGAGTGTCATCTAATTTCTTATAAGAGCCAATTCCATGTTCACGTAAATTATGAAAATGTACTTCTGCTAGTCCTTTGTCTATGGCACGTTTCATCATGGAATGTTGAAATGGGCTTTGTAATAATTCAGGTGAAACGGTAATGATATCTATTCGCATGTGGCAAATGTACGAGTTTCTAGTTTTTTATTCTGATTATTTTATCGTTCAAAAAGTAAATATTCTAAATACCTTAATCCAGAAGCAATTAAATTAGATCTATCTATCGACTTTTCTTTAAACAAGTCTAATGTTTTTCTTTTTAATGCTATCCCTTTGATAAAAACAGTACTGGGCTTTTTTAAGGTAGATAAATCTTCTAATGGGTTTTTATTGAGTAATAATAAATTTGCAACCTTGCCAACTTCTATAGTTCCTTGATTGGCTAATATAGCGTGTACTTCTGAGGCATTTACTGTAGCGGTTTTGATCACTTCGTAATTGTTTAATCCGGCTTCTTTGTATAAAGCTAGTTCTTGATGTAAAGAATAGCCAGGCACTGTTACTCCAATTCCCGCATCTGTACTAGCAACAAAAGAAACCCCTTTTTTATGTAGTTCTGTAAGGATTTTTAAATGAAACTCATGTTGTGCTTTAATACGAGAAACTAGACTAGTGTCGTTTTTTTTTGCAGTGTTCCATCTTTCAAACTGTGCTTTACTATCTACCATTTGAATTAATGGATTGATAAGTTTCGTTAAATCATTAGATAAAATTGCATCATCCATCATCATATTGTAAATGTTATAATAGACAATAAGTGTAGGACTTAATTTGGTTGCTGGATGTTTATAATATTCATTAATTACCTCTTTTAATTTTAAGGTATCTAATTTGTAATTTAAAGGTTGTTGTACAATATCTTCTGCATGCTCAATTGTTTTTATTTGTGGAATGAAATGATAGGAATAGGCTACTTTTGGCGTTGGATGCGCAATAATATCAAGATCAGACGCTATAGATTGGGCAATAATAGCATCAAAAATATCCTGAGGTAACCCATAATAAGTTTTAACAAAATCATATCCATCTCTTTTGTAATTCTTGATTTTCTGAGTCGCTTCTTCTGCTGTTAATACATTCACATTATCATCTCCAAAATACTCAGGTCCCGTAAGTTTAGGAGTTGTAGTATAGAAGTTTGGAGCAATTAATTCGTTCTTATTTATTTTGTTTTTAATTCTTAAATGCATTTTTCTTCCCCATAAATTCCTTACAGTTGTAACGCCATAAGAAAGGTAAAGTCCAAGCTCATATTTATCCCATACATGAACATGCATGTCTATTAACCCAGGAGATAAGAATTTTCCGTTTGCATCGATTACAGTTGCATTTTTTACGGAGATAGAATCTGCAATTTTTGTAATGATTCCATTTTCGAAAGCTACCATTTTATTCGGTAACACCGTGTCTTTTGTCATGGTGACAACATTAACATTTTTAATTAAATAGGTACTAACAGCACTATTTTCTATGTTCTCAGTTTTTAAATAATTTGTTTTTTGAGTGTCAATAATCAAAACGATAATCAAAAAAAGGACGATTAGGCTTAGAAGTATACTGAAATATTTTAGACACTTTTTTAGAGTTTTCATTTTGGCTAAATATTCTTTTAATCAGTGTTAATAGTAGGTAAATATACTATAAAATGTTTTTTGTGATATTGGTTTTTTAAAGGAATTTAGTTAACTCAATTGGGTGTCAATAGATTTAGATATTTCACTCTGTACGGTTCCTGTATGTAGCGCTGTTTTGTTCTCAATAAGCATAATGCAACATTCTTCTATAGCGCTAACTTTATGATTGATCCCTTTTTTTACAATATATAAATCCCCTTTATCCATCGTAAACGGTTTTTTATTTTCAATCTCCATTAAAAGAGCCCCTTCTAGAATATAGAATAATTCGTCTTCGTTTTTGTGGTTGTGCCAAGGTACTTTATCTCCTTTGATCTTTACAATCTTAACGTAGGTGTCATTTACTTCTCCAATAACTTTCGGAAAAAAATAATTGTTAATTTTAGATAACTCGGTTGGTATATTCATCGCTTAATTTACTAAGAGTGTAACTTTTTTTTGACTGCTGCTTTATTGACTTTTGGCAGCAAAATTAATCCAATAATAAACAACGGTAACGGGAGAAGTACTGGGGTAACAATTGCTGCGATACTACTGGAGCTGTCTTCTGGTACTACTGGATTTATATTAGGCAAGTATTGCAACGAAAAGAAGAAATTGATCAATGCATGTGTGATTGCTAAAGGCACAATTTTATTGGTTTTTAGAAGCATGACGCCAAAAAAGAATCCTATAAAAGTGGCGTATATCACTTGAATAAATACAGGCAATATAGATGCACTGCTAAATAGGTTAATTAAATGAAAAAGGCCAAATGATAAAGCAGCGTAGAATACACTAAGAAAGATACCTCTCTTTTTTGTTATAAAGGCCTTTAAAAAAAGTGGTTGCAAAACACCTCTAAAGAGAAATTCTTCAGCAAAGCCAACAGACAAACACCCCGTGAAAAGAATTAAAATATTAAACGGAATAACTTCAGAAAAATCTGTTGATGCTACTGAAGCTATTCCTATAAGGAATAAGTAAATCGGAATTAAATTAAGAAATTTAAATTTCCATGTATAGCTGGGGGAAATTCCAGAGATGTTTTCAATTTTTAGTCTTTTTATAACAGTATAACTAAGGAAGAAAATAATACTCATTTTTATAACTAAGTTGCTGTAATCAGCTTGAAATTCAGAAATTTGAAGCTGTATCAATATGTTTTTTATAGGAATGAACATCAATAGGCCAATTACCACTAATAGTAGTAATGTAGCTTTGAAAGGGTTTATTGAGTTGGTTTTTAGCATGGTGTCAGAATTATTTAGAAATCACATGCAAAGAAATATAATTGATATACATTTGTCAAGTATGTACTTTTTTGTTAGCTAGTTACTAAAAAGATACTATTGTTGAAAATCAGGAGTTTATAGTTTTGAATTTATGAAAAATAAAAACGAAAGGACCTATTGTGCCGTAGATTATGCCTTTAAAAGAGTAGGGGGTAAGTACAAAGGCCGTATTATTTGGGTATTGAGAGAAGATATTTTAAGGTATGGAGAGTTGAAAAGAGCAATTGTTGGGATTACCCCTAAAATGCTTACACAAACACTTAAAGAATTAGAGGCAGACGAATTTGTTTCTAGAAAAGTCTATTTAGAAGTACCACCAAAAGTTGAATACGCATTGACAAATTCAGGTAAAGAATTGGTACCACTTATAAAGCAATTAAGAACTTGGGCTATAGATCAAATGGATAAAAAAAATATAGGAATTGATTCTAAGTAATTTTTAATAAGTAGCGTTTAATTGCATAAATAAAAACCATCAATGTTGATTGATGGTTTTTTATGGTGTAATTACTATGTTATTTTTTGAAAGGCTTCTTTTGTTGGTTTGATTTGTCTTTTTGTTGTGGTTTTTCTCCTTTAGCAGGCATTGGTCCACGTAAATGAATCACCAACCCGTTTAAAAAGTTACGCAAAAACTGATCGCCACATTCCATGTATTTTGGATGGTCTTCACTTCTAAAGATAGCGCCTAATTCTCCTTTGGTAACTTTAAAATCTACTAAAGCACAGATTTCAATAATGTCTGTGTCGCGATACTTATGTGCAACACGTAATTTTTTAAAAATATCGTTGTTTGTTAATCCCATGCAGCAAATGTACGAGTTTTATAAGTTGTATTAAGAAAAGAGTTTTTGAAATGTTTTGAGGCTATGCTTCTTTACGTGTGCCACGGAGATAAAAAAAATAGTGCATAGGAGTAACCTTTTTTGTTACGCCTTTAAAGTAGGAGAAACCTTGACTTGAAAAAGGTTCTTTTTATAGCGCTTAGATAGTTGCCGGTTTTTTTTAATCTTCAAGATTTTCACCTTTATGAGCGAAAATATTAATGGTATTCTTTTATAATTAAATCTCTTAATTTTCAAAATTCATGAAATATCCAACTTAAGTAGTAATACTCAATTTTTAAAGCTAGTATTTTTACTCTACTAAAACTTAAAATATCATCAGATATTTGATTAGAATCAAAAAAAGAATGGTTCAATTGAATAATTATGTATTCAATTCTTATTGCAAGTTTAATTAAAAATTAATAAAAATGATTAAAACAAGAGAAATGAAAATATCGCGTGCTATAAAAAAACAATCCCAAGTCTACGCCGAGGCAGATTCAGCTTATTTACAAAATATCACAGCGGTTAATGGATATGTTCTGCAAGTTCTTCTTTCAGAGATGCCTGCTTTATTGCTGCCCCCACCAAATTATTCTGAGTTCCTTATAACCTTTACAAAAATAAAATCAACAACTTTAGGTTGGGTGAATAGTGTTCTCTATAAACTGATGGAGGTGCCTCAAACAATAAATAAAAGCAATGATGATATTCTTAGGTTGTTTGGATATGCACAGGAATACGCGGAAGATTTACATCATAAGTATGATGCTAATACAGCAGCTCTATTGGTTAAAAAACTAAAATCTATTGATAGTGAGCTTTCATTTTTAAAACAATTAATAGCTAATGTTATCAAAAAAATAAATGATTATGATGATCAACTTCCAGGACTGGTGGATGACTTTAATGAGCTCTTGGATGATTATAAACAAACTGTTCAGTATGACGAAGATCAGATAGATGTATTTGAAAAGAAAACTAGCCAGTTGCAAGGTGAAATAGCTGCATTGTGGATTAAAATAACATTGGAAATTATGAATGCTGGTGGTGCTATCATTATGGGTAAACTAGCGAAAAAAATAAAAAATAAGTATGTAAAGGTGTTGGCGCAGATAATGAGTTATGGGTTGGCTGTTACACTAATAAATGACATTGTTAATAGTTTGATAAAAATTTCAGCAAAGAATGGTGAAATAAATGTGATTACTGAAAAAATGGATCAATTAACCATTGATATTGCATCTCTAGTCGCTGCTAATGCTCAGTTTGAAGGATTAAGAGATAATGTTTCAAATGTTCAAGATAATTTGGAATTTATAGAGGGGAAATGGGACGAATTATCTCAGGAAATTAAAAAGTCTATTGTTAAAATCGAAAATGCTCAAGAAGGTGTTCAAAATGAAGAATATAAAGAAGTCATTATTGATGTTATTGAAGCACGTTCTTATTGGGAGGAAACTGTTAATAAATCGAAGCTACTTGAATTAAATTATAAAGTAAAAGATGCAGAAATTGATATGGATCTATTAGTGACTGAAAACGATAGTGAGAAGGTTGCTGAAGAAAAAATGCTGGCAATAAATAAAATTCTTGCTGAAGCGAAAGAATACCCGGCAATAGAATATTATAACTTAATCTAGATCTAGAATCATGTTAAAAGTTTAAGCTATGGAAGTAAACAGCTTTAAAGTTTTTAATTCAAAAATGTTAGAAATAAACAATGCATATAAAGCTAGTGTTATAGATGTTAACATGTCAATGTTGAATATACAAATGAGTACTTTACCTGAATTGAATTATCTTCCTCCTAACTGGAAGGAAATTGAGGGTAGTTTTTTGAAACTTAAAAAGGAATCATTGAATTGGGCGAGTTCTGTACTTTATAAATTGGATAGTGTGCCCAATTCTATCCTTGATAGAGATGGAGCAATTCGAAAATATATTTCTCATGCAAAAGAATTGACGACGTATTTAATTACAGATTATGATAGTTCAGAAGGTAAAAAACAATTGCTGCGATTTCTTAAAAGAATTATAGGAGAATTTGAATCAATTCAATTGCTTATTTCTGGGGTAAGAAAAGCAATAGCAGAGTTTCAATTGACTTTGATAGAGATGATTGAAGAGTTGGGAATACTATTAGAAGAAACAAAAGAGTCTGTGACTTATAATGAACAAGCAATATTGGTGTTAGTTGAAAAAATTAGAAGACTCCAGGAAGAAGTTAATAAGGCAAATAAAAGCGCTATTGATTCTCTTGGAATAGCTTCTACAACGGCAATAGCCGGAGGGGTTGTTGCGGCTTTTGGTGGTCCTCCTGGTAAAATTGCAAGTGTACTTTTCTTTGGAGTTTCTCTTTTTTTTGGAGGAAAAGCTTTAACGAAATCAATGGAAGTAATAGCTAAAAAAGGGGTGATAAATGTAAATGAGTTGGAATCTGATAAACATACCGACGATGTAGCTGTGTTAACTATTTTCATGGAGCAACTTAAAGATATTTTAAAAAACACTCAGAAAGCGCAAGACTCGTTAATGTATATCGGTGAAAAATGGGAGGGATTATCAGTTTCTGTTAACCAATTGCATAATCTTGCAACAGAAGCTACAGAATTAACTTATAGGAAGATTTTTCCCTATGTTTTACGAGATTTGAAAGAAATGGATATTCAGTGGGCGTTAATTTATGGTCAGGTAGAAGGATTGAAAATTGATGTTAATATCAGTGATGCTAATTTGGAATTAGGAATGTCTGAAGGGACTGTCATTAAATTGGTTAATCAGTCAAGTGTATCTAGTAATATTGATTATTTTAATCTCAAAGCTGTATAAATATTTAAATATAAGTTCATTGACTCTTTTCGAAATTAGATCCAAGATAGACAAGTCTTAAAGAAGCTTTTAGAGAACCTGTACGAGATGTTTTATCTATGCTGTCTTAAAATAAGTTGAGTTAAATTCTCCCAAAAAAATACTGACCAAAATTAATCGACCATTTTAAAAATAGCCCATGCATACACCGCAAAACGTAAGAAACGAAACAGGCCAAATAATACCACCCCTTTAAAAGGATACTTAATCATACCAGCGGTTAAGCAGGTAATGGAGAATGGGATTGGTAACAAAGCACCAACTACAATTAAAAAACCACCCCATTTACTGGTGTTTTTTAATTGACTCATCAACTTTGTTTCAAGGTAGTTTTTAAAAGATTTTATTCTTAAAGATGCTTTTCCTATAAAGAATGTAATCAAGCCTCCTGTATAAGATAAGGCAGCTAAAATGGCTAATGTTACTATTGGATCATCCGTTTTCTTAGACCAAGCAATAAATATTTCTGGTGGTATTAATCCTAGTAAAGTTTCTGAAGTAAAGAAAACGGCTAAAACACCAACAGTAGAAAAAGTCTCGGTCATGCTTTGCAAGCCATCATTAATATTATAGATATACTTGTTAAAAAGTATTAACCCTACAACTATCAATACAACTGGAATTATAGCTTTACGTAAGCTCTTGCCAATAAATTTGTAGAACCCAGTATATGAATAATACTGATGTAATAACTTTGTTTTAGACTTTTTTCTTTTCTTTTTCTTGTTGCTCATTTTTTTGCCTGAGATTCCGTTTTCAAGATGCGAATATACGCTTTTTCTATATTTTAGAAAGAAGTTGTACGGGAGTTTAACGAAAAGTTAATTGTTTAAAGAGTTGCAATTGCGGCTTCAGCACAACGTTCACCGTCCATTGCTGCTGATACAATTCCACCTGCATAACCACCACCTTCTCCACATGGAAATAATCCTTCGATTTCTGGATGCTCTAAATTCTCTTTTCTAGGGATGTTTACAGGAGATGATGTTCTAGATTCCACGCCAATAATATTTGCTTCAGAGGTATAATACCCATGCATTTTTTGCCCGAAAGCTTCAAATCCTTTGCGCAATCTTCCACCTATAATTTTGGGTAATAAAGAATGTAATGGGGCCGATTTTAACCCCGGCTGATACGATGTGGTATTTAAATCTGTAGATAAATTTCCTTGTACAAAATCTGTTAATCGTTGTGCGGGTGCCACCTGACTTCTTCCACCAGAGGTAAATGCTAAACGTTCTAAATCTTTTTGAAATTCTAAGCCTTTCAAAGGACCAAATTTTTCATATTTAGCAAAATCTTTGTCTATGTTTAATTCAACAACAATTCCTGAGTTTGCATATAAATTATTTCGCCTACTTGGAGACATTCCATTGACAACAACTTCTCCATTTGCTGTTGCAGCAGGAACAATAAATCCACCAGGGCACATGCAAAAAGAATACACACCTCTTTCATTTACTTGCTGCACTAAACTATATGCTGCTGCTGGTAATAACTCGTCTCGATTACCTTCGCAGTGATATTGAATTGAATCAATAATATGCTGTGGGTGTTCTACCCGAACACCCATTGCAAACGATTTTGCTTTTAAGGCAATTTCTTTTTTATGTAGTAGTTCGTATATGTCTCTTGCAGAATGACCGGTTGCCAGAATTACAGAATTCACTGCCATTTCTGTACCGTTCTGTAGTTGAATAGCTTGTAGCTTGTTATGCTTAATAACAAAATCTGTTACTCTACTTTCAAAATGAATTTCTCCTCCGTAATTTAAAATGTTTTCGCGAATGTTCTGAATAATTTTAGGCAACTTATTGGTGCCTATATGTGGATGAGCATCTACCAAAATTTGATCTGTAGCTCCATGAAAAACCAAGTTTTCAAAAACTCTTCTTACATCACCACGCTTTAAACTGCGTGTGTATAGTTTTCCATCAGAATAAGTCCCAGCACCACCTTCACCGAAACAATAGTTAGAATCTTCGTTTACAAAATGATCTTGATTGATGGCTTTTAGATCCCTACGTCGGTCTTGTACATTTTTACCGCGTTCTAGCACAATGGGTTTAAAACCTAGTTCAATACAACGCAAGGCAGCATACATTCCAGCAGGTCCAAAACCAACAATATGAATTTCTTTCGCGTTAGAAACATCTTTGTAATCGAATTGATATTCTGATTTTTCTGGTAGCGGTTCATTGATATAAATAGCTACTTTATAGTTAAAGTAAATTTGTGGTTTACGTGCATCAATAGATTTACGCAATACTTTTACTCCTGTAATGGTAGCAGGTTTAATACTTAGATGATGCGCCGCTTTTTTTAGCAGAATGTTGGTTATCTTATCTTCTTTTAATTGAATGCGTAGTTGTAACTCTTTTACCATGCGGCAAAAATACGGAAAATCTAAATAATAAAGGGGCTCATTGTGAGCCCCTTTTATTATTAAATTGAATTAAATAAGGTGTTATTTTTTAGTTATTATTAGTTTTTTAACAATTGTTTCTTCATCCGAAATAATTCTCAAGAAATAGATGCCAGTGGGCAAATTCTTGTTGCCAATAGTGATTTTTTGGTTCGTATCTGATGACACCTTTTTGTAGTCAATTAACCTACCAGAGTAGTCAATTAAGTTAAATTCAGTTCCTTTTTTCATTTTTGAAATCTGAATTTCAAAAATTCCATTTGAAGGGTTGGGGAAAATGAGAATACCCGAAAAAGTTTCACTAAAATCAGAATTGTTGGCTATAGGTATTGGAACAACTGGGTCAACAATACAAGTGGCATTACAATCTCCTAATTTGTCAGCATGTGAAGTTCCGACCCCATGATTTGCCAAATGTTGTACTACGGCACTACTACTGATACTAATCATAACATGTTTGGTTCCTTTTTTACCATTTGTATGATGACAAACGATTACTTTTCCATCAGCTTTCCCTTTTTTAGTATAACTTCTGGCATCGATCACACAAACCTCCACACTTGATGATGTACTACATCCATAGTTATTAGTGGCGATTACGGTATATGTAGTACTGACTGTAGGGGTAATTTCTGGATTGGCTACATTATCTACTTGTTCTCCTGAAGAAGCTACCCATTGATAATTGAATGAGCTGCCTCCAGTTATATAGGTTGATAAATTGATACTCTGTGGGCCATATCCTAAATATATAGTGTTGCTTAATTGTGTGTTAACAGCTGTGAAATCAGAAATACTAATAGTTGGTATTTCTCCAATAATTGTTACAATTACAGTTTCAGAACTTGAGTTACCAGAGCTGTCTGTAGCCGTTAACGTTATATTATGATCACCAATATCTGAACATGTAAATGTATCTCTATCAATACTCAAATTAAAGTCACAATTGTCAGTGGTGCCATTATTTAATAGTTCTGGAGTTATGATTGCCATCCCATTTGAGTCCAAAGGAATAGAAATAGCTTGCGCATTTACTATTGGGTTTTCTGAGTCATTTACTGTGATGTCAAAGCTTCTTGAATCTGTTCCACAAACATTTGTAGTGGTAATAGTTATTGTGGTGGTACCTTTATTAAAAATGCTACCAGAACCATCTCCATTTCCATTACCAGTTGTTGCACCAGAAAACAGGTAGGTTGTTGTCGCTGCAGGTTCTGCTAATACCGTAGTTTGATAATTTACTACAGCGTTACAGAGACCGGCGTCATTGTCTACAATCGTATTAGAAGGGAAGTTGGTAAAGTTAGCAGGTAAACAGGTTATCTCTGCTTTTAATGAAATTTTTATTGTTGAACTGTTACAGTCATTCGATTCGAATGAAAGTAGTCCGCTATAGGCTCTGATCGCTGAAGAATTAAAAGTGATGGTGATTGTTTCTGATCCACCTGGAGTAATTACACCTGGAGTGGTAAGGCCACTTAGTGTAAATGCTGTTGCATCAGCACCACTTACTGTAAGGTTGCTAATATCTAAATTACTAGCACCGTTGTTGTAAATATTTACAGTTTGTGTATAATCTTGATTTGGGTATACATCTCCAAAATCTCCATATCCGCCATTGTGCCCAGTACTATCCCAAGTCAAAGCTGGAGGATTCGCTCCTATTGTTGTTACACTTGATGTGGCAGAGCAACCAAATAAATCAATGACTCTTACACTGTAATCACCTACACTAGTTGCTGTATGGCTTTGTTGAGTCGCATTGGGAATATCTACTCCATCTTTCATCCATTGATAAATAGATGATTGCGTAGCAGAAAGTACTGCGGTGTTATTTGGTCCACATAAAAAAGCATTCCCAGTTGGAGTGACATCTACAGTTGGATTATTATTAACAACAACATCAGTGGCTAAAGATTCTCCAGAACATCCACCAGCGTTTGTTACGTGTACGGTATAACTACCAGATTCTGTTGCGATGTAATTTTGAGTGGTAGCTCCTGCTATGAGAACTCCATTCTTGTTCCATTGATAAGAATCTCCATCATTTGCATTCATCGTTACAGTTTCACCTTGACAAACGGTTGTTTGTCCAGAGACAATTATGGCTGCAGGCTGAACATTTACAACGGCCGTACAAGTGGCAACATTTCCTGCCGCGTCAGTAGCTGTTAGTGTAACTGTGTTTTCTCCAATATTAGCACAGGTAAAATCTGTTTTAGAAAGCGTTAATGATTTAATTCCACAGGCATCACCAGATCCATTGTCAATCATGTCAGCAGTAATGCTAACGGTTCCATTTGGACTTAAAGCGACTGTAATGTTTTTACAAACTACTGTGGGGGCAGTTGTGTCATTTTGTGCGCCAGTATTTCTATGGAATCGTATGGTATTACTGCTAATTCCAGAAGTAGCAATATCAGGAACAAAATCTCCATCTAAATCTCCAATTACAATTCCGGATACTTCAGCTCTACTAGATGAAGAGTAATCAAATCTAGGAGCAAAACTAATAGCTCCAGCTCCAGAAGAAGTGTTTCTATATACAGAAAAGACATTGACACCTAAAGATTTGGTAACAATATCAGGATACCCATCCCCATCAACATCTCCGACGCCAATTCTATAATTATTTCTAGGAGAAGGAATGTTTACAGTAGGGGCAAATGAGATATTTCCAACAGATGAAGTGTTTCTCCAAATAGCCGTGTTTGTGGTTCCAGAATAATTACATGAGGTAAAATCTATTTTTCCATCTTTGTCAAAATCAGCAATCATAGATCTGTAAGGATATGACCCTCCTGAGCTCCAGTACTCTGGAGTATCAAAGGATGAAGTAAAGCTTCCGTCTGCTGTTGTGTTCCTTATTGAAACTGCTCTATTGTATTGCCCTTGAGAAGCAATGAAATCTGTTTTTCCGTCACCATCAATATCTGCAACTTGTATTCCGGTACAATGTCCAGTTGTAGCGATAAATTGCCTTGAAGTGAAGTTGAAGTTTCCTGGGCCAGTACTTGTATTAAACGCTATGTAGATGCCACTCCCATTACTTCCAATGATGTCTATTTTACCATCATTATTAAAATCACCTGCACCAATTTGGTATCCAGAAACAGCTCTAGAGTCTATCGCGTAAGCTAAACCAAAGTTTCCGGGCCCGGTACTTGTATTCCTTAAAACGCTAGCGTTTGTAACTAAGTCTTTAAGTCCATCTCCGTCAAAATCGGCCGAAGTTACTGTTCTTGTTGCAGTAGGAAAATTATATGCCGAGAAATTTAAATTACCTGGGGTACTGTTGTTTTTTGCAATAGTGATACCTCCATTTAATCCAGAAGAAACAACATCGGGTTTTCCATCATTGTCCATATCTTGAGAGATCATGTTGTAAGCGCCATAAACGCCGGTTAATTCTTGTGATACATTTTGATAAGACCTCGAGGTTAATGGCGTTGGGCAAAAAATGCCATTAAAATGCGTTTTTGAATAAGCGGTTTTATTACAGTGATTCTTTACACTAATTAAAGCAGTTGTACTTCCTTCTGGGACTCTTACTTCTATGGTTCCAAAAGAAGAAGATACTACAGTGGCCTGTGTAGCACCAAAAAAGACTTGATTGTTTCCTGGTGTGGCACTAAAATTTGCTCCTGTAATTGTTACAGTGCTACCAATAAAACCTGTTTTAGGTGAAAAGTCATTAATTATTGGTCGGTCATTACATTGTGCTTGTATTTGAATAGTAAAAATATAAAACACAAATATGAATATTGTGGTTAACTTTTTCATGACTATTTATAAGTTATGGTTAGTTTTAAACTAGATAGCTCAATTCCTTCAGGAACATTAAATTTCAAATTTGAATATTTATTGTCTGTGCAGCTGGCGATTCTCATTTCAGCTTGTTTTATATTTGTGAAGATAATTTCGACATCTTTTTTATTGTTAGATGCATCTGAAAAATGTAACACAATTGTAAAGCTCGTTTTCATTCCGGCCTCGTTAAAGACATTTAGTAAAACCTCAGGGAGACCGTCAGGAGAGCATTTGACAATTTGGTAACTTGTATCGACTAAAAACTCAGCTTCTTCTAATGGAGTCCATTCTGTAAGAACTTGCGGGCTGGATTGAGAGGAAATGTTTAAAGTGAAAAAAAGTAAAAAAGATAAAAAAGAAATTGATCGGAAATTACGCGTACGTAAAATCCTACTTTGTTGAAGTAGTGTTCTAAACATGATGTATTGAGTTGATTGATTGAATTAATTATGCTAAACAGCTAAAACGAATTTTAGTTAGTGATAACTAGGGAACTATTACTCAAGTCAATTAAGTAGGTAAAATTGGGGGCAATACGTGGGGGATTAATAATGGTTTTGCATCATAAATAAAGTGTTTTACAAAGTTGTATAGGGATCACTTTTTTATTAATCTGTTCTAAAGATACGAAAAATATATGAAAGAAGTGGAGTGTAGTTGGTTGAAAGATAATGATCTATGAGAGGTTTCTTTTGTTGGTTGTATGACTCTTCATACAATTACACAAGTATGAGGAATGTGTTTTTATAATAATTGATGTTCGAAAGGTGAAGCTATTCGATGGGCTATTGATAAGTAAATTGAATTAGGGTTTTAGCGCTTTTCAGTTCTTAAAAAATCTTTCTGTTACATAAATCATCATTGCAATCATCTGTTAGATAGGTCACTTTATCAAGTAGCCTATTAATTGTGGTTGATGCCGTTATTTCTCTTGTGAAAATTGGAATAGAGCGTTATGTTTTAAAATGTGTGCAATTTGAAGTGGTTCTAAAAGTTAATTTTTAGATTACAACTACTAATCTTTTCTTAATGAAATTTATTCTGCATTCAGAGCTTTTTATAGATAGAAGGTTGTTTGGTAATTAACAGGAAAGTTAGTTTTTATTAGGAAATTCAAAAATGACAATATTACTATTCTGATTGTATGTTGTCTAAAATCGATTCATATGCACGGATTGCTTCATTGTATGCGGGCATCATGAGTTTTAAGCGTTTAGATATTTCTTTCAAAGCGGTGTTTTGTCTGCTTAGCTCTTCAATTTCACAAATTTCTTTATGACAATTTATTCCCATGGTAATAAAAGTAGATTTAAAAAAATGAGAAGCATAGGTGATTTCTTCGTAGTTTTTAGATTGAATTCCTTTTTCTAGTTTTTCCATGGTTTTAGCCGCCTGTTCTAAGAAAATGCAAATAACTTTAATAGTCGGTTCTTTTTCTCTGTCTAGATATTCGTTGATATAATCTAGGTTCACAATTGAATTTATTAAATGTTTATCTAGAATATATTTTTTAGATTTTAAAGTCAAAATTTCGCTATATTTGAAGTAAGTGTGTGTAATACTGCATGTTAAATTAGGTAAAATTGTGTTATTTGTAAAGGGATCTCACTTTTATTGCATCAAAAAAAAATAACAACGGGTGTTTTTACTTGTTTGATTGATTAAATATTGTAAAAGATGAGTGGATCAAAAAAAATTGTTTTGGCAGAGGACAACTCAGCTTTATCCTTGTTATTAAAATTTAAATTAGAAAAAGAAAAGTATGAACTTTTTATTGCTGAAGATGGGAAATCTGCAATAGCACTAATTGAAATGCATAATCCAGACATTATTTTAACGGATATTATGATGCCTTTTGTAAGTGGTTTGGAATTAACTAGTTATGTTAGGAATAGCTTGAGAAAAGAAACGCCTATTCTTATTTTTTCTGCAGCCGGTCAAGAAAAAACTGTGTTACAAGCTTTTGAGCTTGGTGCCAATGATTTTATGTGTAAACCTATAAGCGTAAATGAACTGTTGATTAGAATTAAGAAATTGCTAATTTAAATACCAATCGAAAAAGAGGATGATTAGAATTCAGAATGTTATAGAGTATGTAGAGCACTATCCAATCTTTATTCAGGTTGTTTGGTTGGTTGTAATAGGACTTACAGTTTGTATTCTCATCTCGGTGGTTTTTTTAAAAATTATGAGAAGTCATTTAAGAAGAAAAGAGAATTTTATCGCTGTTTATCAAAAAAAAATCGAAATTGTGTTGATTGAATTTGTGTATAAGCAGTATGAAAATGGAATTGTACTTGAAGAAGAAGCTAGTTTTCCAAAGGCAATTAGAGCCGGTTTACACAATCGGTTAAAAAGAAGAATCATATTAGATTCAATGATAAAGTTAAAGGCAGAGGTTGCTGGAGAAATGGCCCAAACCATACAAACCATGTTTTTAAACACTAACTTATTTGATTATGCTAAAGAAAAACTACAAAGTGATAAATGGCATATAGTGGCTCTGGGAATAAAGTCATTCACTGTATTTAAAGTGACTACAGTTTCTGAAGAGATAATCAAACATATAAACCATGAAAGAGTAGAGGTAAGGAGAGAAGCTCAATTGTATTTCGTAAACTTATTTGGGTTTAAGGGGTTGGGTTTTTTAAAAACCCTTACAGTGCCTTTGTCTGAGTGGGATCAAATTCAATTTTTAGCAGTCTTAAATTCATTTAATGATCAAAAAATAGAGGGGGTTGAACCTTTGTTAAAATCATTAAATAGTTCTGTAGTGTTATTTGTGTTAAAATTATGTAAGGTGTATAGTCTATTTGAGTTTAAAACAGAAATAATTGAATTGTTGTTTCACAAACATCCAGAAGTTAGGGTTGAGGCTATTAAGTTAGTGAGCCACTTTCAATTATCTGAAGCGAAAAATGTTTTAAAAGAAGTATTTAAAGAACTTAATGCTGATGGGAAAATAGCTGTTTTTAGAATGATGAAGGAGGTTGCAAATCAAGAAGATGTTCCGTTTGTTTTGGCCAATATACAAGATTTGAATTTTCACATAAAGCTAGCGGCTATTGAAATATTAAAAACACTTGATACAGAAAAATTTAAGGAGTTGAAAAACTCGATCCACGATGAAAAAACCAAAGAAATAATAGAATTTGTAGCCTATAGTTAGTATGGAAATAAGTAGTACTGAAATACTCATATTTGTAATTCATTTTCTCTTTATCGTATATACGGTTTTGGTAGTTAGTTCTTATGTGATTTTGGCTGTTGTTTCGGCAAAAGAATCTATGGAGTATGTAAAGAAAAATAGTTTTGTTAACTACAATCAAATACTTTATTCAGAAGTAGCCCCATCAGTGTCTATCATTGCACCTGCCTATAATGAAAGTTTGAATATTGTTGAAAATGTACGGTCATTATTGTCTTGTCATTATGTGAGTTATGATGTGATTATTGTAAACGATGGAAGTAATGACGATAGCTTAAATAAGTTAATCAAAGCCTATGATTTAGAAAAAGTTGATTACCTAATCGATACTCAAATTAAGACTAAGAAATTGAGAAGAGGCGTGTTTAAGTCTGCCAACCCAGCTTTTAAAAAATTAATGGTAGTTGATAAAGAAAATGGAGGTAAAGCCGATGCATTAAATTTTGGATTAAATATAAGTAAGCATAATTATGTGGCTTGTATTGATGTTGATTGTTTGTTGTTAGAAGATGCTATTCAAAAAATGATCAAACCTTTTTTGGAAGCCACAGATAAAAAAGTAATTGCTTCAGGTGGCGTAATTCGTGTAGCCAATGCCTGTAAGATTAAAGACGGAAAATTGTTGGATGTGAATTTTCCATCTAGTATGGTAGAAAGGGCGCAGATTTTAGAGTATTTAAGATCCTTTTTAATGGGTAGAATGGCTTGGAGTAGACTTAATGGATTACTTATTATTTCTGGAGCTTTTGGTATGTTTGATAAACAAGTGATGATAGAGGTAGGCGGCTATAATACGGCTACAGTTGGAGAAGATATGGAGATTGTGGTTAGAATGAGAAAATACATGAACAATGCGAATGTTCCTTATAAAGTAGCATATATACCAGATCCTTTGTGCTGGACAGAAGCTCCTGATAATTATAAAACCCTAATGTCTCAGCGTAATAGATGGACCAGAGGAACCATAGAAACTTTAAAAATTCACAAAGAAATTGGGTTTAAAAGAAAGTACAAATCTCTAGGAATGCTTAGCTATCCCTATTGGTATGTTTTTGAAAGAATGGCACCTTTAATTGAATTGGCAGGTATTGTGTACCTGGTTTTCTTAATTGTATCAAATAGAATTAGATGGGAATTTGCAATTGTAATATTTCTAGCGGCATATTTATTTACGGTATTGTATTCTTTGGTGGCCATTTTTTATGAAGAGTTTACTTTTCATCAATATAAAAAGAAAGGAACAGGAATAAAATTGGTGATCACAGCTATTTTAGAGCCCTTGATATTTCACCCTTTTATATTGTTTTCTGCTTTAAAAGGAAATATTGATTTTTACTTTAACAAGAATAAGAAATGGGGTGAGATGACTAGAAAAGGCTTAACAAAAGAATCAGTTGAAAATTAAAATTATAGTATATGAAACGAGTCCTCCATAAAAAAAAGAAGTTGTTAGAATATGGCTTTTTAAGCATTTCGCTAGTAGTACTTTTCTGGTTCTTGAGTGCGTTTGAGTTGTATATTACTTTCTCTAAAGAGGAAAGGTTGCTAAAGTTTTTAACCGGTTTATTATTTAAATGCATCAATGATGCAATTGCTGTATTGATTATTATAGGTTTTTGTTTGCCAATTTATTTGGTTTTAGAAAAAATAAGAAGCAAACTAGGTTTTTATATAATGACTGGCCTATTTTTAGTACTCATTTTTATTCAAGTAGGATTGGTTAAATATAGTAGTACTACGTTGCTCAATCTTGGGGCAGATATATTAGGGTATTCATTGGAAGATGTTTTTTTAACAGTAAAATCATCAGGACCAGTGTCTTTTGTCTCGTTGTTACTTGTGGTTTTACTACCAGCTGTATTTCTTCTGTTAATTAACTTTTTTAAAAGAAAAATGACAGCAAAAATGGTTTTAGTGTTTGGTTCGTCATTACTAGTGATTTCAGCAGGTTTTTGTTTGTTCAATTCAGAAGTGTTAAAAAAAACATATCAAAATAAAATATCCTTTTTAGTGGTAGATATCGTTAAGTTTAAAGTTGAGAAAAATGAAATTAACCATGATTTTCAGCATAGGAAAGATTATCCGTATTTAAAACCGTTTGACAAAACAAAAGATGTGTTATCCCCATTCTTTAACCTAAAAAAGGACAGACCAAATATTGTTATTGTTGTATTAGAAGGCATGGGTGGAGAGTTTGTAGGTGACAATGATTATGCTGGTTTTACACCCTATTTAGATTCGTTGATTTCTAAGTCTCTGTATTGGCCTAATTTTCTGAGTACTACAGGAAGGTCGTTTGGAGTGTTGCCGTCCTTAATAGGTTCATTGCCTTATGGAGAAACTGGGTTTTTGGAGTTAGAAGAATTACCATCGCATCTCTCTTTAATTAATGTATTGAAATCAAACGGGTATACAACATCCTTTTATGCCGGGCATCAATCAAGTTTTGATAAAAAAATAAACTTTTTAGAACATAACGGAATAGATTATGTTATTGATGAAAATAATTTTGGAAAAAATTATGAAAAATCAGCCGAAAACTCAGGTGGTTATTCTTGGGGTTTTCCAGATGCCGAAATCTATAGAAAAACGTTAAGTGTCTTAGATAAAAGAAAAACGCCAAGGTTGGATATTCTAGTAACCTTGTCAAACCATGAGCCTTTTGAATTTCCAGAAAAAGAAAATTATTTGGCAAATGTAACCCGAATTTTAAACTCACATAAAAAGATAAAAGTAGATAAAAAACGTGTTGAAGCACATAAAGAAATATTTGCAAGCCTATTGTATACAGATCAATCTTTAGCGAAATTTATGAAAGACTATGCGACTAGAAGAGATTATGAAAATACGATATTTATCATAACAGGAGATCATAGATTGATTCCAATAGCGCAAAAAGATCAGTTATGTAGATATCATGTGCCATTATTTATATATAGCCCAATGCTTAAAAGAGTAGAGACATTTAAATCAATTTCTTCACATTTAGACGTAGCACCTACACTATTATCGTTTCTAATGAGCAATTATAATTTTAATAAGATGGAGAAAACTGCGTGGTTGGGGAAAGGAATAGACACAGCTCAAAATTTTAGAAATACACATGAAATTCCATTAATGAAATACAAAGGGATGATCAATGATTTTGTGTTTAAAGAATACCTGTATTCTGATGGTGAATTGTATCGAATAAAAAAGAATTTTGGTACGTACAAAGTTACTAATGACAGCTTGTTAAGTTTGATTTCTGAGAAGTTGAAAAAGTTTAAAGAAGATAATACTTATGTAACAAAAAGAAATAGAATTTTTCCAGATTCATTAAATATATATACTCCTAAAAGATATAAATTCACAAAAGAAGAGCAGCAGAAAATAGTAAGAATAACCAATGGGTACAATTTTGATGAGGTTTTTATGATTGCTAGAGATAAAGCCTTTTCGAAAAATTTTGAAACAGCAACATTGCTTTGTGCATATATCTTGAATAAGTTGCCCAACCACGTTGATGCTAGGATTTTAAAAGGTAGAATTCTTGCTTGGAGTGGCGTATATTTTGAAGCAGAAAAAGAATTTTTGAAAGCGTTGAATAGAGCGCCTTACTACGATGATGTTTATTTAGCACTATTAGATTTATATTGGTGGTCGGATCAAGATAAAAAGGCCGAATCTTTAGGGGTAAAAGCAAATAGAAATAAAATAGTAAATGCAGATGTTAGTTTTAAACTTGCAAAAGCGTTTGCTAGAATTAATAAGAAAGAAAAAGCGATAAAGCTATTGGATAGTGTTTTGAAAATACATACAGATAGTATTAAATATAGCACGTTGCTACAAAACTTGAAATAATGAATAGAAAATTAAATTTTAAGTTCGTAATTATAGTAATGATTTTGTTCATATACCAAGGTTTTTCACAACAAAAAGTTTTTACCGGAGACCCAGATGTTGCTTTTAAAAAAGCCAGAGATATGTCTTTTAATGGTAAAAGAAAGCAGGCACAAGATACATTGAAATTAATTTTAACTAAATACCCTAATTATTTAGATGTGAGGTCATTTTTAGCAAGTACCTACTCTTGGGATGGTAACTATAATCTATCAAGAATTGAGTTTTCATATGTTTTAAATAGCAATCCGAGAAGAAAACGAGATTGGATTGCGGCAACAAACAATGAATTGTGGGGAGAGGAACCATTTAAGGCAATGCAGTTAATTGAAAAAGCATTGACTTATTTCCCTGGAGATGCAGATATGTTGTACTTAAAGGCAAAAACCCATGAGAATTTGGGGGATGGAAACAAAGCGTTTCAAACCATTACAACGTTGCTAGAAAAGAACCCAGAAAACAAAAATGCTAAAGACTATAAAGAAGGGTTGATAAATAGGTTGCGTTTAAATGCAGTAGGTATTAGCTATTCAATTGATTTATTTAAAAAAAATGCAAGAGATCCAATGCAGTACTTAACGTTAAAATATAGTAGACAAACAAAATTTGGGAGTATAACAGGGAAAATTAATATAAATAGACGATTTCAAAAAAATGGTATCCAATATGAAATAGACATGTACCCTAGAATTATTAAAGGACTATATGCATACGTAAGTATGGGTTTTTCAAGTACTGATCTATTTCCTAGTTTTAGAGCTGGAGGTGAGCTTTTTAAGTCGTTGCCAAAAGCATTTGAAGCCTCTTTAGGGTTTAGGAGTTTAAAATTTACTGAAACAACAACCATTTATACAGGGTCTTTGGGTTGGTATTCAGGAAATAGCTACTGGGTTTTTAGAACCTATATTACGCCTAATGAGGTAGGGTCTAGTAAGTCCGGTAGGTTAACTTATAGAAAGTATAGAAGTGATGCCGATAATTATTTTAGTGCATCAGTTGGATTTGGGTTTTCTCCAGAAATTGATCGATTTCCAATAAATGAAAATGAACAAGCGATTTTCGATTTAAAATCTCAAAAAGTCGCCTTAGGGTATTACTTTACTTCTTCTGATAGAAAAAATGCTTGGGGTACAAGTTTGAGTTTTTCAAGCGAAGAAAAGAGTTATGCAAGAGGTGAGTATTTTTTAGTGTATTCATTAGGGGTTTCGTATAGGGTTAAATTTAAATAAAAGATTTTATCATTCGATCATTTCCGAATATGTCTTTTCTTAATTCAGTAGTAAACCCTTTTTGAGAAAGCATGTCAACAGTTTCTTTTCCTAAATATTGATTGATTTCAAAATACAAAATTCCGTTCTTTTTTAAATGCATTTTAGCTAAATCGGCTATTTTTGAATAGAAGATTAGCGGATTGTTATCTTCAACAAATAATGCCAGATGCGGTTCGTTTTCTAATACATTTGGTTGTATTTCTTCTTTTTCTAATTCTCTAACATATGGTGGATTGGAAACAATTATGTCATACTGCTGTCGTAATTCTGTAGTGTTTAAAATATCTTGCTCAATAAAATTGATATCTACAGCATTCAATATTGCATTTTCTTTAGCAATTGCTAAAGCTTTTTTAGAGACATCAATAGATGAAACAGCGCAATTGGGTGCATTTTTTGCTAAAGAAACCGGAATACATCCGGTCCCAGTACCAATGTCAAGAATAGAAAGTTTTGTGTGGTTATTACTTTGTAGATCAGTAACAATCCAATCCACCAATTCTTCAGTTTCTGGCCTTGGAATTAAGGTGTCTTTTGTGACTTTAAAAGGCAATCCATAAAATGCTGTTTCTCCTAAGATATATTGAATTGGTTCTTGTGATTTTAATCTTGATAGAGAATTATGTAAATGTTTAAACCTGTCTTCAGGGATTAGAATTTGACTGTTTAATACTAAATCAATTCTCTGTAAATCCAGTTCTTTTTCAATCAGCAAAAAGAAAAATGAATCTATTTCTGTTTGTGGGAAAACAGCAGAAAGCGCTTTGTTAAAATGAGTTCTAAAATCTTTCAATAACATCTTATAAGTCTTTTAGCATCCAAACATTACAAGAATAATGTCCTGTGTCACCAACAGGTTTGTCTAAAGAGACAAAGCCGTTTTTTTTGTATAAAGCCCTTGCAGAATCCATGTATGGCATGGTTTCTAAATAGCATTTTTCGAATCCAAATTCTTTTGCTTTTTCTAAACAAATAGTAATCATTTTACTGCCTAAGCCTAATCCTCTTGCCTCTGATAAAAAATACATTTTTTGAAATTCACAAATGTTACCATCATAGTTGCGCAATTCTGCAACACCAGCACCACCAATAATTTTTCCGTTATTTTCAATTACATAATAAGCTGAAGTCGAATGGCTGTAAGTTTCAAACATTTCATCTAATGCTTTGTCTTCATATGCAGTACCTACTTTTGGGGCACCCATTTCAATTAATACAGTACGTATCACTGCGGCAATTTGCTCATTATCTTTTTGTTCTATTTCTCTAAGAATATAATTGTTCGATGTCATTCTAATACGTTATTTTTGCAGGAGCAAGTTACCTAATTTTTTAGGAGTAGAGTATCTGTAACTTGCTGTTTTTTACACTAGTTTTATCACATTTGAACCACGAAAAATACATAGCGCGTTGTTTGCAGATTGCTAAAAACGGAATTGGAACTACACGGCCAAATCCGTCAGTTGGTGCTGTTCTAGTTTTGAATAATGAAATTATTGGAGAAGGGTTTACAAGTCCATATGGAGAGAGTCATGCAGAGGTAAATGCCATTAATGCTGTTCATGATAAAACGCGTTTAAAAGAGGCTACAATGTATGTGTCTTTAGAGCCGTGTTCACATTATGGAAAAACACCACCTTGTGCAGATTTGATTGCAAAACATCAAATTAAAAATGTGGTGATTGGTGCTGTAGATACCAATAGTTTGGTTGCAGGTAAGGGGATTGAAAAATTGCGAAAAGCTGGCTGTAATGTAATGGTTGGGGTGTTGGCAGCAGAATGCAAAAAGCACCACAAAAGATTTTTTACAGTGCAGGATAAAAATCGACCATTTATTATTTTGAAATGGGCAGAAACGAGCAATGGATTTATTGCGCCCTTAACAAAGGAAGAATCAAAGCCTGTGTGGATTTCAAATACATATTCTCAGCAATTAGTGCATAAATGGAGAGCAGAAGAACATGCCATCTTAGTGGGTACAAAAACGGTTATTGTCGATAATCCAACGCTAAATGTTAGAAGTTGGACAGGGAACAATCCAATTAGGATTGTACTAGATAGGGGGTTGAGGATTCAAAAAGAAGCGCATGTCATTGATAAAACTATCAAAACAATTGTGTTTACAGAATTAGAAAAAAGAGCATCAAGTGAGTACTTAATATTTGAACAAATAGACTTTTCATTAAATGTTGCCAAGCAAGTTTGTGAGGTATTGCAAAAATATCAAATTCAGTCTGTAATTATTGAAGGAGGTTTGCAAACAATCCAGTCGTTTATTGATGCTAACCTTTGGGATGAAGCGAGGGTTTTTGTAGGAGAAAATGAATTTGAAGATGGGGTGAAAGCGCCTGTGATTTCAGGAAATCTGATTGAGGAATTGAAAGTTAAGAATGATAGGTTAAAAATATTGGTAAATGATTAAGAACATTGTGTTTGATTTTGGGGATATTTTCATCAATTTAGATAAAGAAGCAACTTTTAAGAAGTTGGCTAAATTGGGTGTTGATAAAATTACTGATGCAATGGTGGTAATTGCACATCAATATGAAAAAGGAGAAATTTCTACGGATGATTTTATTGATTTTTTTCATGAAAAATATAAAATTTCAAGACTGGACTTAGTCGATGCTTGGAATGCAATTTTGTTAGATTTTCCTGAACATCGTTTGCGGTTTTTAAAAGAACTTGTTTCGAGTAAAAAATACCGACTGTTCTTGTTGAGTAACACAAATGATTTGCATATTAAGTGGATACAAAACGATTGGGGGGTACAATTATATCAAGATTTTAAAAATTGTTTTGAGCGATTTTATTTGTCTCATGAAATTCATTTTAGAAAGCCAAATACAGATATCTATGATTTTGTATTGAGAGAGAATAGGCTAAAAGCGGAAGAAACATTTTTTATAGATGATACGGTAGAAAACACAATGGCTGCTGAAGAATTAGGGATTAAAACATGGAATTTGATTCCTGGTAAAGAAGATGTAGTTAATTTATTAAAAAGAAAAGAGTTTAGCTCATGATATATTTAGTCTTAAGTATTTTAATCTCAAGTTTATTGTTTGTGGTTTTTAAGCTTTTTGATCTTTTTAAGATCAATACACTTCAGGCAATTGTGGTAAACTATACAATAGCATTGTCTTTTGGTCTAGCAACTTCAAACACGTCGGTTTCAATTATAGAAATTCCAAAACAACCGTGGTTTTTAGGAGCCTTTTGCTTGGGATTTTTATTTATTTCTATTTTTAATATTATGGGAATCACTGCACAGAAAAATGGACTGTCAGTTGCTTCTATAGCAGGGAAAATGTCGGTTGTAATTCCAATTATTTTTGGAATTGTCGTGTACAATGAGGCAGTTGGTGTTGTGAAAGTGATCGGGATTTTAGCAGCCTTAGTTGCAGTGTATTTGGCATCAGCAAAAAGTGATGTTAGCCCTGTTAAATTCAAGAATTTAGTATTCCCTTTATTGCTTTTTATTGGGTCGGGGATTTTGGATACTGGCTTAAAATATGTAGAAACGACAGCTGTTTCAGCAGGAGAAGAACCAATGTTTCTGGCAACAATTTTTGGATGCGCATTTGTTTTAGGAATATTTGTGGTGATTACTCAAATGATTAATGGTAAGTTTAAATTTCACTGGAAAAATATTCTTGGAGGGGTGGTGTTAGGAGTTCCAAATTATTACTCGATGGAGTTTTTATTAAAAGCATTTAAGACAGATATAGATAGTTCTACACTTTTTACGATTAATAACGTTGGAGTTGTAATTCTAACAACCGTTTTTGCCTTGGTTTTTTTTAAAGAGAAACTGATAAAAAAGAATTGGATTGGTCTTGGTTTGGCTGTAATTAGTATTTTATTAGTAGCATTGGTGTAATGGATAACACAACCGACGCATATAAAACCATCGATAAGCCTTCTGCAGAAACCTTATTTAAAGATAGAAATAGTAAGTTTTTTGGTTATACATTTCCTGTTTTAAACGAAAATGATGTAAAAGCTGCCATTGATGGATTAAAGAAAAAACACCATGCTGCACGACATTTTTGTTATGCGTGGCAATTTGGAACGGAAACAATTCGGTTTAGAGCAAATGATGATGGAGAGCCAAGTAACTCGGCAGGAATGCCAATTTATGGGCAAATTCAGGCTTATGGAGTCACTAATATTTTAATTGTTTCTGTTCGGTATTTTGGAGGAACAAAATTAGGTGTTGGAGGATTGATTAACGCGTACAGAAGTTCTGCACAATTAGCCTTAGCTGCCTCTAATATTCTCGAAAAAACCATTAATATCGACTATCAATTGTCTTTTGGGTACGACTTGATGAATAAAGTAATGCGAATTGTGAAAGAAAGGAATTTAATAATTATTTCTCAGCAATTAGAATTGTCTTGTCAATATGTTATTTCTGTTCGGAAAAAAGATGCCGCAACTATTTTTCAAATTTTTAACAACCTATATAAAGTAGAAATTAAGGCGCTGGAATAATTAGCTCTTTAATTTTTCTAAAATATATTCAGGACAACGCATTGGTTTTTTTGTCTTCATATTAATAAAAGCTAAAACAGTATTTCCTGTTGTTAATAACTCGTTATTTTGATTCGTTATTTCGTATTCAAATTCAATTTTAACAGTGGGTATTTTTTTTAGAGTTGTTTTTACAGTAATTTCATCGTCGAATTCAGCTGATTTTTTAAAATTACATTGTAGGGAGATAACTGGAAGCATCACGTTGTTTTTTTCCATATTCTTGTAAGAAATGTCGAGCGATCTGAGCCAGTCAATCCTACCCATTTCTAGGAATTGAGCATAATTACCGTGATAAACAACTCCCATTTGGTCTGTTTCTCCGTAACGTATTCTAAATGAGGTATAATGAGATATCATTA